>JAABUZ0100001894.1_pt1 | contig 37165 bp, 30 predicted proteins | sample 5562091 | NCBI WGS metagenome assembly JAABUZ01 (sample SAMN12813069, study PRJNA571459) | rock metagenome | isolation source: Antarctica rocks | place: Antarctica: Victoria Land, Linnaeus Terrace sud | collected 2015-12-21 | reverse complement strand
CCGGCCTATTCGTGCACTGGCAGGGCGCGCCGTCACCGAAGGTCGGCCTGTAAGAGCCGTATGACGGGAGACTGTCACGTACGGTTCTGTGAGCGCCGGGGGGTGAGATCCCCCCCGGCTACTCGACTACGCGCTGGATGTGTGGATGGTCAGGGAGTTCCCGGCTGTCCAGTTCGAGCGCTTCGCAGATGATGCGGTGATCCATTGCGCCAGCGAACGCCAAGCCCGCTTCGTGCGGGACGCGATCGCGCGTCGGCTCCTCGAGATCGGGCTGGAAGTTCATCCCGACAAGACGAGGATCGTGTATTGCAAAGACAGCAACCGCCGCGGCACCTACGAGCACGTCTCGTTTACGTTCTGCGGCTACACGTTCCGACCCCGGAAGGCATACAACAAACGCACGGGGAGGTCTTCACGGGCTTCCTGCCGGCGGTCTCTCCGGGCAAGCTGACGGCGATGAGCCGCCGGGTCGGATCCTGGCGGATTCATCGACGCGTCAACCTGACCCTCGACGACCTCGCAGCGCCGATCAATCAGGTGCTGCGGGGTTGGTTCGCGTACTTCACCGCGTTCTATCCGAGCGCGGTGAGCCCGCTCTGCAAGCGCATCGACCGCCATCTGATGCGCTGGGCGAAGTGGAAATACAAGCGACTACGACGCAGTGACAAGCGAGCACGAGCGTGGCTGAAAGGGGTCCATACTCGAACCCCCAAGCTGCTCGTGCACTGGCGATACTGCGCTCCGCCCGGCTAGCCGGACGGCACGAGCCGTATGAGTCGAGAGGCTCACGTGCGGATCTGTGGGGGCCGGCGGGTGAAATTCCCGCCGGCTACCCGGCATTCTTGTTGGCCCTTGACACTCAGGCCGTACTGGCCAAGGGCAAGAACCCAAAGCTCCGCGCGCTCGCGCGCCGCATCATCACCGCGCAAGACGGAGAGATCGGTGAGATGAACCATTGGCGCGCGAAGTGGTACGGCGCCGCCTCTCCCGCCGGTGGAATTCCCCAGGCCTAACGTGACCGGGGTGTCGGACCGGGACGAGCGTCCCGGCCCCACCAGTCGACCCGCGCCCACCCGCCGGCCTCGCTGGCCGAGTTCGGGCAGCCGCGATCAGGAAGCGGCTTCGATCTGGTTCACGCGGTCCTTCAGGAGGCGAAACACGGCTTGGAGGAAGTCGTTGGCTCCTCCCGCGGCGAGCACCGTTGTCACAGCCCTCGCGGCGGGAGGCGATGCCACCCGGAGGCCCACCAAACCGAGTGCAGACCACGAGCCCAGGCAGCGCGAGCACGCCATCAGCTCGCCGATCGCGTAACGCAGCCCCTGACCCCGCGGGCGTCCCGGTCGATGATCCGCGGTCTCGACGTCAAACGGCTGGCGAATCCACGTCGCGATCCGCTCATGACTAAAGACATCGGCGAGCGAAAACGTCGCCAATGCCAAAAGGATTACTTCGCGCGGGGACAGGTCGACCTCGCTTCCCTGGCGATGCAACACCACCCCGATGCCCGCCAGAGCACTGAGATAGCTGACATTGATCAGCGCGTAGTCGATCGCCTTCGCCGGATGCTGCTGTTCGTCGGAGTGCGCAATAGTCATGCCCGTAGGCTACTTGCCCCGTCAGCGTGCTCATGCGCGCGTCCCGATCGCTGTCAGGTGAGCGTCGACGAGTGTCCGTCGGGCCTGGTCAGCGCGTAGAAAATGATCTTCTCGCCGCGACGCGATTCAGCCAGACCCAGCTGACGCAGAGCCGGAGAGTCCTGCGCATCGAATTCAACTACGGGCTCGTCCGGAGACCGACTGGGGTTCCTGCTGCACCGAACGCTCGGCGAGCCTCTGCACGATCCCGCCTATTTCCGGCAGATCCGCATCGACGACGCGCTACGAATGATCGTCTTCCCAATGGACTGGACCCGGCACCGGAGCTGCTGCAAGGATTTTGAGCCGGCCGACGCCCTCCCCACAGCGCTTCGCCGCGTAGTTCCCAGCGCTTCCGCTTGGTCGCCATTCCGGGTCTGAGACCGTCGCTTCCGCTTCGGTCACTGGCCCGGTCAGAGGCGGAAGCGCCGTTCACCCTACGGCGGTCATGTTGCGTGGCCGAACGTTCGTGAGTGCGGTCACCAGGCTCGCCGCCGCGACATTTCACGCCGTCAGCCGTTCGTCGACACGGTCGAGAATCCGCATCAGCAAGCTGGCGACGGCGACGGCCTCGGCAGCCTCGATCACGTCGTCGTAGTCGACATCGCGGTGACCGGCTGGGTTACGCAGCACCGCGTAGGCGCCGGCGAAGAGATTCATGGTCCCGACCTGCTCGCTGCTGACGGCGTCCGGGTCCGCAAGCGGGCCCTCGGCCCGAAAGGCCTGCTGCATGAGGGCTGTGCCCACCTTGTCATCCGGAAACCCGCCGAGCTTGCCGACACGGACCTCAACAGCCTTCATCGCCACGAAGACGGCCTGCTCGTGCTCGCCAAGCAGGAACTGGCGTCGCACCCGCTGCGCGATGGAGGGATGCAGAGAGTGGTCGACCCGGCGGACAGCCCGGACGGTCGCGATGCCCTGGTCCAGCGCCTCGTGCCCCCGCGGGGTCACGAAGATGGCGTCACCGCTGCTCTGTCCCGGCGTTCTGGCGATGAAGGCATTGCGGCGCAGCCAAGCCATCGCCTCAGCGATCGCGCGGCTGGACGGGGTAGAAGCCTGCATGAGGAGTTGTGTTAGTTCCGCTCGTCAGAGTCGATCAGGTCGCGCAGCACAACAACCCGCGTTCGTCAACCGGAAGCGCGGCGAGATCTTCAGGCAGCATTGACAGCATTGGCGAGGCCCATGTTCCTCGGGACGCCGGACCGAACCCAGGCGAGCCGCTCCCCGTGGCACCTGCATCGTCGCCACAGCGGGCCTGAGCTCGTCGCTGCCGTTTCGGACCGCCGCTGGCGCGCAGCAGAAGTCCGGTCGCTGATCTTGCAGCCGGGTGACCTGGCTGCTCGCTCGTGGAGGGAGCAGTCTCGGGGCCCGGGGTCCCGCGCCGCTGACGATCAGGCTCCGTGGCCACTCAGTTAGTGGGCTGATATTGGTAGGGTGCCGCCGGGCGGCCGCCGTTCTAAGTGATTATGGGGTGCGCGACTGATGGGGCTTTACACCGAGGATTCCCGCGAAAAGATCGACGAGACCGTCGAGCGCTGGAAGCGCGAGAGCCTGCTCGCCGAGGGGTCGCTGATCTTCGTGGACCGATCGGGGGTCTGGTCTGAGGCAGCCGTGCGGGATCTGTACGCGCGGTTCAACGAAAACCAGCTTGAAGGCTCGGCAGCAGGCGGGACGTTCTCCTCGAAGTGGCGCAGGCAGCTTGACGGCGCATTAGCGGACGTGCGCTTGCTAGCCGCGGAGATCCTGCTCGTGCACTTCCTGTTCGCCGCGTCGGTAGGTGGGGCGCGTAAGCGGAAACTGCTCGTCGAGACGCTCGGAGAGAACGGCCCAGATCTACCGAAGGACTCCGTCGCAGTGCAGGCGATGGACGAATGCATCGGAGGGCCTGGGGTCGGGTTTAACTCTCGACGGGACCTTCAGGTCGGCTACCTGATTGACTTCGTGAAGCGGCTCAAGGAGCGCAAACTCGACGAGCGACAGCGGCTCCTTGAGGACGCTTGGGCGATGCGCGACTTCGCGGATGAGTCGTCATTGCCGCTGCGCGAGATGCGCCACATCGTCCTGCATCTTCTGTTCCCCGAGCAGTTTGAGCGGATCGCGTCTGGCACACACAAACGAGAGATCGCTGCGGCATTCGAGGACGTGCTCGACGAAGTGCCGCCCGAGGACCTGGACGAACGGCTGCTGGCGATCCGCCACGCGCTGACCGATCTGCTGCCGCAGGGAAACGTCGACGGTGGCCAGCTGGACTTCTACTACGAGCCGTTGAAGGGCGTCTGGAACCCGACGTCCGGTGGTCAGGGAGATGAGGCCGGCGACGTCGAATCGTTAGAATGGAAGAAGCAGCTGATCCTATACGGGCCGCCCGGTACGAGCAAGACATGGGAGGCCAAAGAGCTCGCGGAGACCGTCATCCGCCGCGCCGCCTTGAAGCGGTGGGGCGCCGGAGCGTTCTTCTCCAATGCCGCTGCCGTCGACTCGCTCGTGAAGTCCAACATCACGTGGCTTCAGCTGCACCCCGGCTTCGGCTACGACGACTTCATCCGGGGTCTGCGCCTGGAAGGCGACAGGACCCGGTACCAGCCAGGCGCGCTTCCGGAGATGGTCGCGCGGCTCGGCAAGCAGGAGGTCCCCGACGGGTTGAGTCGACTGCCTGGCGTTCTCGTCTTGGACGAGATCAACCGCACTGACCTGTCAGCCATGTTCGGTGAGGCGTTCAGCCTGCTGGAACGCGACCAGCGCGGCAACCCTCGACAGTTGCCCGGCTTCGATAAAGACGAGGAACCGATCAATCTCGTGATCCCCGAGGACCTGTACGTGATCGGGACGATGAACGAGATCGACCAGAGCGTGGAAACGCTCGACTTCGCGCTGCGACGCCGGTTCCTATGGCGATCCTGCCCGTTCAGCCGCGACGCGGTTCTCGACATCATCTGGGTGCGGTGGGAGCGCGACGTCGGAAGGTTCTCCTACGAAGACGCCGAGACCCAACTCAACCAGTTCGCTGACCGAGCCCAGCGGCTCAACGACGAAATCGAACAGTCTCCGGAACTCGGCCGCAAATACCAAATCGGCCACACCTACTTCGCCGACCTCGCGTTCTTCCTCGGCGTGTGGGCCCGCTCGCTAAAGCGCAAGCCGAACAACGACTCTTTTCTCTGGAAGAGCGGCGACACCGCGCAACCGCCGCTTCTCAGTCTTTGGGACCGGTCGCTCGGGCCTCTGCTTGAACAGTACCTCTCCGGGTCGGATGTTGCCGACGACGAGCTTCGACGACTGCGCGCGATCATGTTCACTCGGTGAGCGCTGAACCGTTCATCTTCGAGGACCTTTCAGGGCCCGAACGCGAGCCGGATGAGGAGGAACGCGCCTGGCTGGCAGGGATCGCACATGACACCGATCCCACGGGTCTGGTCGTCAGCCTTGGGCGGTCTGCGGCAACTGAGGAGCCCGGACCGATCGTCGAGCCCACTTTGGACGGCTCGTGGCGAGCGGGGCGTTACATCGGAGAGATCCGGCGGGACGGTCGGGTTCTGGTCATCACCCCGAGGCTCGGCATGCCGACGATCGCGGCATGGGTCGGCGCGATCCTCAATGTTCGGGTTGTTCCCAAATCCGCCGAGCATCGCGGCATCTCCGCTCTGATTAGCCAGCTGATGGCCGTGGCCTGGCGCGCAGCGTTCGTCGACGCGGCCCGTGATGGACTGCCGGGCCTCCGCTCACCACGCCAACACACCGGCGGTCAGATCCGCGGACGACTGGACTTACGAGCGACCGTGCCGCTGCGTGCCGCTCGCCGACCCGCAGTTGTGTCGACCAGCCGGCCGAAGAACCTCGACAATCCGGTCGCCCGGATCATCGTCCTCGCAGACCGCCAACTGGACCGTCGCTTGGGGAGCAGCAACTGGCGCTGCGACCGTGTCGAGGAGCTCATGCCGCGACTTCGCGGCGCGGTGGGTGAAAACCCGGCGATGCCATCTAGCCGGGAGCTTGACCGAGTCCGGTACACGCCGATCACACAACGCTACCGCCGTCTGGCGGAACTGTCCTGGCAGATCGCGCACAACCGAGGGCTCCGGGCGCGCGCGACTGCGGAAAGAGCCGAAGGCATGCTGATCGATGTCGCAGAGCTCTGGGAGCTCTTCCTCGTGCACTGCGCGCGCAGCGCGTTCGGAGCGGCGAACGTGACCCACGGGACACGAGCAGACCGCGCGCGAGCGTTGCTGCGGGCCAGGGATTACCCGAACCGCGTTATGGGCCGGCTGTACCCGGACCTGATCATTGGACCTCGGGAAGAGCCGCGCGCGATCTTGGACGCCAAGTACAAGCGTCTCGCTGACCCGCGGGGCGTCGACCGCGAGGACTACTACCAGCTCGCCGCCTACCTCAGCGCCCATAGATCCGCTCGCCGCCTGCTGCCCGGAGTGCTTGGTTACCCGGCGTTCGATGACGTCGTCCGTTCTCGCGCTGAGGAGGTCGGGGAGTGGCGAACCTGGGGCGGGGATCCGGTGCTGTTTCGCCGATTCAGCGTCCAGGAGGATGAGTGCGTCGCGCAGATCAGGGCTGCTCTCTCGGCCCTTCACGCGACTCCGGCGATCGCATGACGGTCCCTTCCGGTGGGCTCGTTGGGGAAGAGCGGCTCCGCTCCTGCTGTGTCGCCTCAGCAGTCACGAGACTGGGGTTCCTGCTTAACGTGCTGACAGTGACAAGCGGAAGCGTCGGAGCCCCAGAACGCTGGTCGGAGGTAGCGGTGCACTCGCCTTCTGACATTGGTGCAGTCGCCTTCTGAAACCGACAGCGGCCCAGCCCCGCCGGCCGGCCGTCGTCCCGATAGACCCGTCCGAATTGTAAATCCCGCACAGGGGCCTCATGCGGTGACCGACCCGAGCGCCGGACCGCGACCGGACGGCCGCGGGTCAAACGCCTCCGCCTCTGTTGCCGGACCCAGTGCCAGCGGCTGTCGTTTCCAATGCCAACCGCATGTCGCGGGACAGGACCCCTCATACAGTCACGCTATTGCTCCAAAGTGCGACTATTTCGTCCGGTTCGGGGGCCGGCGGTTGCCCGCGCTATTACGAGGCCTTGCGGCGTGGGGTAGTGCCTCGTGTTGCGGCTTGCTCGAGCGTTGCAATCGCGGCGTCACGGGCTTTCTCGGCCGCGTGCAGCCGCTTGCCGGTATCGGCGAGGTCCTGCTCGAGCCGGGCGCGGAGCTGCTGCTGGCCCTGGAGGGCGGTTTGCGCGCGGCTGCTCCGCGGCTTGGCGGGCATCGCGCTGTGCGGCGAGGTCTCGCTCGAGCTCGGCGCGTTCTGATCGGGCTTGCTGCTCGATACAGTCACGCTCCACGGCGGCCTGAGCGCGAGCGTCGGGCCTGCCCGGCGCGTTGCTCAGCGGCTTGGGCGAGCTGTTCGGCGCGCTCTGACTCGTTGCCGGCGCGCCGGGAGTCCTGCTCGGCGGCCTGGCGCTCGACGTCGCGACCAGCACCGTTTGGTCAACATCTCGGTCCCCTCGCCTGGCTCGCCACGCGAGCCCGGCGCTACAGCCAAAGCGATCGAGATCGGGAAGGCCACGTGCTCCCCAAGTGCGCGCAGGTCGAGCGGGTTACTGGTGAGCACAACCGCGCCCGCATCAGCGCCAGCGACGCCAGCCACGATGGAATCGACGGCCGAGATGGTGCCGGCGCGGCCCGTCGCCGTACTCAGACGGGCCGCTTCGCGGGCTTGGGTCTCGTCAACCTCGCGGACCTGGCAGGCGCGTAGCAGGCGGTTGACGCCTAAATAATTTGCGACGGTGGTCTCCGGTCAGCGCACTCGAAAAGGTTGGCTGCACGTCCCAACAGGGCGGCGAAGCCGCCCCTATAGATCCAATACACTCTCTCCATGGCGACGGGGGTTTCGGCCCGCCTAGAGCCGGCGATCTTCCGCCTGCCGGTGGAGAGGATCCGCGCCGGCTACTACTCGGACGCGTACTTCGTCTACACCAAGACGCTGCTGGAGGCCGAGGACCACCATCCGCGCGTCACGATGCAGGTCTTCCAGAAGCTCGACTCGGTACTGGGCGGAATCGATGAGGCGGTCGCGATCCTCAAGACCTGCTCGGGCCATGCCGGCGCGGGTGGCGAATGGGTCCCGGGCTGGGACAAGCTGGAGGTGCATGCGCTGCGCGAAGGCGACGCGATCTCCCCGCGCGAGACCGTCTTGACGATCGAGGGCGACTACAGCCTGTTCGCCCACCTGGAGACCGTCTACCTGGGCTGCATGGCCCGGCGCTCGCTGATCATGCGCAACGTGAGCGAGGTCGTGAAGGCAGCCGGCGGCAAGCAGATCTTCTACTTCCCTGCTCGCCACGACCACTGGCTGGTACAGACCGGCGACGGATGGAGCGCACATGTGGCAGGCGCGATCGGCGTCTCGACCGACGCGCAGGCATCGTGGTGGGGCGGGCGCGGACTGGGCACCGTCCCTCACGGCTTGATCGCCGCCTACGGAGGAGACACCGTCACGGCCTCGGTCAAGTTCGCCCAGCGCTTCCACGACAAGATGAACATCACGGTGCTCGTCGACTTCGACAACGACTCCGTGCAGACCGCGATCGAGGTGGCCCGCGCGCTCGAGGGAAAGCTGTGGGGAGTGCGGCTGGACACCTCCGAGCAGCTCGTGGACCGCTCGCTGTACGGCGAGATGGGCGGCTTTCACCCGACAGGCGTAAACCCGCGCCTGGTCGAGAAGGTCCGGGGCGCCCTGGACGGCGCGGGCTTTGCCGATGTGCGGATCGTCGCCAGCGGCGGCTTCAACAGCGACCGGATCAGGGACTTCGAGGCAGCGCGGGTACCCGTCGACGCCTATGGCGTCGGGTCATCGTTGATTCGCGGCCAGAACGACTTCACCGCCGACGTGGTGATGCTGGAGGGCCGGCCGTGCGCGAAAGTGGGTCGCGCGTACGCACCAAATTCCCGCCTGGAGCGGGTCCGATGATCAAGGTCCGCGCGGATCGCCGAACCGGTTATCCACGCCCGCGCTGCATCCGAGTGAACGGCTGCGCAGCGCACACGGCGTGCACGCCTTAGACTTCCCGGCAATGCTCTCCACCATCGACCACGTGGGCGTGGCCGTGCAGGACATCGACTCGGCGCTTGCGCTCTACCGGGACTCACTCGGAATGCCCCTCGTGCACCGCGAGACGGTGACCGAGCAGGGCGTCGACGCGGCGCTCCTGCACATCGGCGACGGGCACGTCGAGCTGCTGGCGCCGCTCGGGTCCGAGACGACCGTTGGTAGGTTCTTGACCCGCCACGGACCGGGACTGCACCACGTTGCCTACCGCGTCGCCTCCGTCGAAGAGTCGCTGGGCGCGTTCGCCGCGCAGGGGCTGCGCCTGATCGACCAGCGCCCACGCGCCGGCATCCGCGGCTCGCGCGTGGCCTTCCTGCACCCCGCCAGCACCGGCGGGGTGCTCACCGAGCTCGTCCAGCCGGCGCACTGAAGATGGCCGACGAGAAGCCCCAGAAGATCGACATCGGCTTCCTCGGGGGCCAGGTCTTCAGCACCCGCGTCGCCGTCGCGGAGCTCGCGCGCCTGCGCGAGGCGCTACCCGCAGGCGCCTGGCACGACCTGACCGCCGAGGGCGGCACCGTCGCCATCGATCTAGCCCGTGTGGTCTATCTCTTCGTCGACGACGAGGAGCACCGGGTCGGCTTCGGGACCTGAGCGCACCGTTCGGCCGCCGGCCCGCAGGCCGGCGCCAGCGAGGCGATCTGACCCTGCGCCGGGGTGCGCGCCCCTATCGTCCACTCGCACGCGCCTCCGTCATACCCCTTCGCACCGGCCCCGTACAGTCCGCGGCGCATGTCGCTCCACGACCTCGACCAGGGCGCCCTCGTGCTCGCCCGCACGCGTGCACATTCTCCGGGCAGCGAACGCGTGGTCGCCGCTTACTCGCGCCTGGGCGAGCACGCCGCGTGCTGGCTCGCGCTCGGTGTCAGCGGTGCGTTGCTCGCCCGCGATCAGGAGCGCCGGCGGGCATGGCGGCGCGGCGTCCGGGTCGTGACCGCGGCCTACGGGCTCAACTTCGCGGTCAAGGTGGCGAGCCGCCGCCGCCGGCCGGTGCTCGAAGGCCTCCCGCCGCTGACGGGCACCGTCTCAGGACTCTCGTTCCCGAGCGCCCACGCGACCACTTCCTTTGCCGCCGCGCGTTCCTATCGCGGCCTCGTCCCAGCCGGCGGCCTGTACCTGGCGGCGGCGGCACTCGCGCTCAGCCGGCCCTATCTCGGCGTCCACTACCCCGGCGACGTCCTCGCGGGCGCCCTGCTCGGCACGCTCGTGGCGGAGCTCTGGCCGGCGAGCGCGCGCTGCACCCGCGGGCTGGCGATGACGCCACGAACCTCGCGCGCCGCGTCCGCGGTCCGGCGGTGATGTCGTGAGGGTCGGGATCGTGGGCATGCCTAACGCCGGCAAGTCCTCGCTCTTCACGGCGCTGACGGGGGTGGCCGCAGAGGCAGCGAACTACCCCTTCACGACGATCGAGCCCAACATTGCCGTCGTGCCGGTCGCAGACGAGCGACTCAGCGCGGTCGCCGCGACGGTCCGCGCATCCAAGCTCGTACCCGACACGATCTCCTTCCACGACATCGCCGGCCTGGTCGCGGGCGCGCACAGGGGCGAGGGCCTGGGCAACCGCTTCCTCGCCAACATCCGGGAGACCGACGCGATCGTGCACGTGGTTCGCTCTCATCAGGATCCGAACGTCGTTCATCCGGAGGGACGCGTTGACCCCATCGCCGACATCGACACGATCGAGACCGAGCTGATCTACGCCGACCTCGAGCAGGCTGAGCGGCGACTGGAGCGCGTCTCGAAGACGGCCAAGGGCGGTGACCGGGAGGCCATCGTGCAGGCGCGGTGGCTGGCGGAGCTGGTCGAGGCGCTCGGAGCTGGCCGGCCTGCCCGCAGTGTCCCAATATCGGCCGGCGCGGCCGGCGCGCTCACGGCCCTGCAGCCATTGAGCGCCAAGCCGGTTCTGTTCGTCGCCAACGTCGAAGAGGGCAGCGACGAGGTCCCGGTCGCGGTCGAAGAGCACGCACGCGCTCACGGCGCAGCCGCGGTCGCCGTCTCGGCGCGGCTGCAGGCAGAGCTCTCCGAGCTCGACGACGACGACGCCGCCGCGATGCGGACCGACCTCGGACTCGTCGAGTCGGGACTGCAGACGGTCATCCGCGCGGCGTTCTCGCTGCTGGAGCTGGTGGCGTTCTTTACCGCCGGTGAGGACAAGCCTGCCCAGTCCTGGCACCTGCGCCGCGGACTGTCGGTGTGGCACGCGGCCGGCCTGATCCACAGTGACATACAGCGAGGCTTCGTGCGCGCCGAGGTCGTACCGTGGCACGAGCTGGTCGATGCCGGCGGTTACGCCGGCGCCCGCGATCGCGGGACGCTGCGCATCGAAGGCCGCGACTACGCGGTCGCCGACGGCGACGTGATAACCGTCAAGTTCACGCCGTGATGCTTGCGCTGGGGGCCTGCGGGCCCCCCAGCGCGCGTGGTTGCAGGGCGCCGGTGAGCCTCAGCGCGCGAAGGCGGGCAGCCTGGCGAAGAGCTGGGCGGCGAGTGCAAAGGCGGGCTTCTCGGTTCCGTCGTAGGCGATCAGGCCCTTGTGGTGCAGCCCGTCGAACGCATAGCCCCGGGGCAGCACGGCGCCGCCGGTCCAACCCGGGCCGATTACGAACTCGCGCAGCGTCCACCAGATCGCGCCGTTCATGAATGGGAGCCGGTCGAGGACGCCGAACGTCCTGGTCAGGTAGGCGCTCTGGAACGCGTACGCTCCCTTGACCGCCGGGGACCCTTGGTAGACGCCCTCCGCGCCGAACTCCGAGACCGCCAAGGCCTGATTGGGATAGCGTGCGTGGGACTCGCGCAGGAACGGCGCGAGGCCGCTGAAGTCGGCGATCGAGTGCCGCGGCGCCCCCTTGTACCAGCCGAAGTAGTCAGAGATCCCGATCACGTCGAGCTTGGAGTAGATGCGCTGTGCGGGGTAGTGGGTGTAGGGGTAGGTGTCCAGGCCGACGAGCGCGGCGGGGTCGAGGCTCCGCGCGACCGGGATTGCCTGCTCCAGGTAGGAGCGCGTGCCAGGTGTGGTGTCAGGAGTAGGCGAGAGCTCGTTGCCCACGGAGTCGACGATCACAGACGGATGACTGCGCCCCCCGAGGATCGTCGCCCTCAGCATCTCGAGCGCTTGTGCACGCCCGGCGCGGGTCCTGAGCACCGGGTCGGCGTGGTCGACCGGTGGCTGCTGCCAGACCATGATGCCGGCCGCGTCGAGCGCGTCGAGCAAGCGCGGTGCCAGGAGGTAGTGGGCCCGGGTTATGTTCGCTCCCACCGACCGCAGCTCGGAGACGATCGTGTTGATGTCCCCGCCGGTCAGCGCGGGACCACGGCCGGGCATGTCCTCGTGGATCGCCGCGCCGTGCAGCCAGAGGCGGTGCCCATTCAGGTAGAGGATGCCGTGGCGTACAGATACGCTGCGCATCCCGGCCTTCAGCTCGTCGTCCTGCTCGACGCGCTGTCCCGCGACCGTCTGCACCTGCACCCCGTACAGGGCGGGGCTCTGCGGCGACCACAGGGCGAGCGGTCCGTGGACTGGGACGCGGAGTGCGACGCCTTCCGATGCGCCCGCCGGCAGCGCCGGCTCGCTGTGGCGCCAGCTGCGCTGGCTGCCGCTCGGAGAGGTGACGTTGAGCACCACCGTGGGGCGGAGCGTGCCCAGCGAGCCGTTGTGAAGCGTGCCCTGGACCAGGAGATCGCCGCAGGTGTAATGGCAGCCGAGCTCCGGCATCACTCCCAGATCCGTGAGCGTGAGGCGGCCGACGGGCTCGAGCGTAACCGGCCCTTCGATCCCGCCCCAGTTCCACCAGTCCTCCGGAAACGAGTCAGGCCCGAAGAAGTCGTCCACCCGCACCACGAGCAGGTTCGGCGCGCCGGGGCGCAGTCCGCTGGCCGGCAGGCTGAACGGGGCGAACGGGTTCCAGTTGCTCCCGAGCTTGCGGCCGTTGAGCCACGCCTCGGCGTTCCTGCGTACCTCGTCGAAGTGGACCGCCCACGAGCGCTGCGCCGGCGTCAGCGGTCCCGTGAAGCGCAACTCGTACCATCCCACCATGCCTGTGCGCGCGCCGGGTGAGTAGCTGGGGTTGAAGTCGTTGGGCATCGCGACGGGGCGCCACTGCAACCCCGGGGCGCCCTGTCCCCAACCGCGGCGCAGACCGACGTTGCGGGAATCCGCGAGATACCGCCATCCGCTCTTCAGCGCTACCGCTGCCGGCGGCTGAGAGCCAGCCGGTGGCGCGCTGGCCGGCGGCGAACCGGCAATACCCGCTGCACCCGAGGTGCCGGTGGCGCCCGCTGCGCCCGTGGTGGTGCGGTGATCGGACGCGCTTGCGCGCCCGCGCCCCGGGCTGCGGGCACCCACGCTCACGGCCAACCCCCCCACGAGTGCCAGCAGCGCGAGGATGCAGAGCGCGGGGATCGCGATTCTGCGTCGCACCCCGGGTAGGCTAGAGGTCGCTGAGCGCTTCGGCGCGCTGCAGGCGCTCGGCGAGCCGCTTGATGCCGTAGCGCCGCGCCGCGGCGGCGCCGTCTCTGAGGCGGGTGGGCGCGTCGAGCGGGCGCTCTAGATCGACCATGCGCAGCTTCGCGATCTCCCGGAAGGCGAGCAACTGCGGCGCGCAGTCGACGAGCGCCGCCGCGACCCGCGGGCGCTCCCCCGCGGCGCCGGCGATCGCGGCCTCCAGCGAGCCGTGGCGGGCAAGCAGGTCAGCCGCGGTCTTCGCTCCGATCCCGGGGGCACCGGGGAGCCCATCCGAGGGGTCGCCGCGCAGCGCGATGAAATCGGGCACCAGCGCCGGGGGCACTCCGTAGCGACGCTTGACCTCGGCTGGATCGACCTCTTGCACGCCGCTCGCGCCGATCTTCAGGTACAGCACCTTGACGCGCTCGCCGGCGCACTGGTACATGTCGCGGTCGCCGGTCAAGATCAGCGTCTCACCGCCCACGCGCGCTTCGACGCAGGCAAGCGAGCCGAGCAGGTCGTCGGCCTCGAGCGTGGGTTCGGTCTCAGAGCTCCAGCCGAAGGCCGAGAAGTAGCCGGGCGCGTGCTCGAGCTGCCACGCGAGCGCCGCCGGCACAGGAGGGCGCTGAGCGTGATAAGGCGCGTAGAGCGCGACGCGATAGTCCGCCGCCTCGGCACCGAAGCAGATCACAACCGCTCGCGGCTCGCGATCGGCGGCGATCCGCAGCAGCAGGTTGGTGGCCCCCAGCAGCGCGCCCACGGGATGATCGTCGATTCCCACGATCGACTCCGGGAGCGCGAAGAACGAGCGGTAGAGCACGAACGGCCCGTCGACGACGAGCAGCGGAGCGGTCATGTGGCGGAGGGGACCTATCGCTCAGGGGCGCGGATTACTGGCAGCTCGTTCCCGGGGCATGCGCTACAAGTTCCCCCGCGCCATCTTGCGCAGGTCCATCGCCTGCTCGTAAACCTCCTCCTCAACCCCCATCTCCGCCGCCACCTCGCGCAGCATCCGGCCTGAGCTGGCCGCCTCCTTGACGATCTCGGCGGCCTTGTCGTAACCGATGTAGGGGTTCAGAGCCGTCGCGGTGGCGAGCGTAGACTCGGCGGAGTGCCGGCAGCCATCGGCGTTGGCCTCGATGCCCTCGACGCACTTCTCCGCGAAGATGCGCGCGGTGCTCGAGAGCAGGCGGATCGACTGCAGGAGGTTGCGCGCGATCAGCGGCACGCGGACGTTGAGCTCGAAGTTGCCCTGCGAGCCGGCGATCGTGATCGCGGTGTCGTTGCCGATCACCTGCGCGCTGACCTGGAGCACGACCTCGGGAATCACGGGATTGACTTTGCCGGGCATGATCGAGGAGCCCTTCTGCATCTCTGGCAGGAGGAGCTCGCCGATCCCGGCCCGCGGTCCTGACCCCATCAAAGCCAGGTCGTTTGCGATCTTTGTGAGCGATACCGCGAGCACCTTCAGCGCGCCCGAGAGCTCTACCAGCGCGTCGCGATTGCCCTGCGCCTCGAAGGGGTCCTCCGGGGCGGCGATCTGAAGCCCGCTGGCCGCGGCCAGGCGGGCTCGCACCCGGCCGGCGAACTCCGGGTGCGTGTTCAGGCCGGTCCCGGTCGCCGTGCCCCCGAGCGGGATCTGCGCGATCTGTACGAGCGCGCCCGCGATCCGCCGGCGCCCGAGCCGGATCTGCGCGGCGTAGCCGGAGAACTCCTGGCCGAGGGTGACCGGTACGGCGTCCATCAGGTGCGTGCGCCCCGCTTTGACGATCTCGTGAAGCTCCGTCGCCTTTGTGCTCAGCGAGCGCTCCAGGCCCTGTAGCGCGGGCATCAGCTCGTTGGTCGTCTCGTTCAGCGCCGCGAGATGGACCGCCGAGGGAAACACGTCGTTGGAGGACTGGCCCATATTGACGTGGTCATTGGGATGCACGCCCTCGCCGGCGACGCTCGCGATCACCTCGTTGGCGTTGGTGTTGGACGAGGTGCCCGAGCCGGTCTGGAAGACGTCGATCGGGAACTGGTCGTCGAGCTCTCCGGCCGCCACCCGCTCAGCCCCGGCGGCGATCCGCTCCGCGAGCTCTGCGTCGAGCAGGCCCAGCTCGTGGTTGACGTGCGCCGCCGCCCCCTTGATCGCCCCCAGCCAGCGGAGCACCGTCACCGGGACGCGCTCGCCGGAGACGGGGAAGTTCTCCACCGCCTTGGTGGTCTCCGCACCCCAGAGCTGCTCTGACTCCTGCGTGCCCATGCCTGTCCTTTCGCCGTTGCTCCGCATTCGCTGCATTGACACAAACGCTACCCCACGCCCCGCGCTGGCCGAGACCCACCGCTCCGCGCCGGCCCCTTTCGCCGCGACCTCCTCAACCGCAGAACGAGATCAGCTCGCGCGCCACCGCCACGGGATCGTCGTAGGCGATCAGGAACCCGGTGCCCGCGAGCGTCCGCAGTTGGGCGTCGGGGAGCAGATCGAGCGCTTCGCGCGGACCCAGGAGCGGGTGCGCCGGGTCTTCCTCGGCCCACAGCAGCAGGACCGGGAAATCGAACCGCGGGTAGGCGTCGAGGAGCTGGCGCTGGGGCTCTACCGGCCGCCGGCGGGCGAACTTCGCCCACGCTCGGGCGCGGTTGCCGTTGCCTCCGACGTCCGCGAAGGAGTGCCGGAGCAGATCCCGGGTCGCGGGATTGCGTTGGACGGACAGGCGCTCACCCACGGACGGGCGAAACACCACCGTCGCGGCGCGGGCGAGCAGCCGATCGAACCCGGGCAGCGCCGCTGCCCGGCAGGCCGCGCGCCACGCTGTGCGCTTGCCGGCGTGCTGGTCGCGACGGTGCAAGCGATTAGGCATTAGGACGAGCCGCGCGGGCTCGAGCCGGCCGGTGCTCACCGCCAGCAGGGCGATCTCCGCTCCCAGGTCGTGACCTGCCACCAGCGGGCGCGGTCCGGCCACCTCGCGGCAGAAGCCGGCCATCACCTCCGCGAGCCAATCAGGGGTATACGGGTGGCGCGGGCGGTCCTCGGAATCGCCGTGCAGCGGGAGGTCAGGCAGGATCACGCGAAAGCGCCCAGAGAGCGCCGCGACGATCGGCTCCCACTCCCGATGAGAGAGCCCCAGCGAGTGCAGTAGCACGATCGCGGGACCGGTCCCCAGCTCGCGGTAGGCGACGCGCGCGCCGTCGTGGTGGTGATAGAGCCGCAGCCGCATCGCCGTGGATGCTCGCACTCTCGCGCCCGGCCCCGCAGGGCCGGCGCGGGCTGGCTCTTAGACTCTCCCGCCCATGCCGCCGATCCCGCCCATGCCGCCCATGCCGCCCATGCCGCCCATGCCGCCCATGCCGCCCGACCAGCCCGTCCATCGCCCCGTCGACCCCCGCGCCTCCCTTCCCGAGCTCGAGCGACGCGTGCTCGAGCGCTGGCGGCAGCGAGACGTATTCGCAGAGTCGATCCGTGCTCGTGTCGGCGCGCCGCCATGGGGGTTCTACGAGGGTCCGCCGACGGCCAACGGACCACCCGCCGCCCATCACGTCCTGGCGCGCGTCTTCAAGGACATCTTCCCGCGCTACAAGACGATGCGCGGGTTCTACGTCGAGCGCAAGGGGGGCTGGGACTGCCACGGACTGCCGGTCGAGCTGGCCGTCGAGGAGGAGCTCGGCTTCACCTCCAAGGAGGACATCGAGCGCTTCGGGATCGCGGAGTTCAACGCGCGCTGCCGCGAGAAGGTGCTCAGCCACGTCGAGGACTGGAAGGCGCTGACAGAGCGGATCGGGTTCTGGATCGATATCGATGACGCCTACCGGACCCTCGACGCCGGGTACGTGGAGTCGGTGTGGTGGGCGCTGAAGACGATCCACGAGCAGGGACGCCTGTACGAGAAGCTGAAGGTCGTCCCATACTGCCCGCGCTGCGGGACGGCGCTCTCCAGTCACGAGCTCGGGCAGCCTGGCGTCTACCAGGACGTGATCGACGAGTCGGTGTACGTCCGCCTTCGGATGCTCGGCCCGGCAGGGACCGAGCCCGCGGGCGCTCCGAACGGCTCGGTGCGGGATGGCGACGGGCTTCTGATCTGGACGACGACGCCGTGGACCCTGCCCGGGAATGTGGCGGTCGCTGTGGCGCCAGGCATCGAGTACGTGCGAGCGCGCCACGGGGGCGAGACCCTGATTCTGGCCGCGGCTCGCGTGCAGCGCGTCCTCGGCGAGCAGGCGGAGATCGTCGGCCGGTTCCCTGGCCGCGAGCTGATCGGCCGACACTACGAAGGACCAATCCTCAACCTGAGCGATCGTCAGCGGGGCGGATTCCCGATCATCGCCGGGGACTTCGTCACCGCTGAGGAGGGGACGGGCCTCGTGCACCTCGCCCCGGCCTTTGGCGAGGACGATTTCGATGCGGCCGCGGACGCTGGCCTATTTGACCCCGCCAAACCGCACGAGGTCTACAACCCCGTCAAGCCGGACGGCACATTCGACCACCGCCTGCGTGACCATGACGGACGCTCCTACGAGGGCCGCTTGGTCAAGGACGCCGGCGTGACCGCCGATCTGATCGAGGACCTCGAGGCGCGCGGGCGCCTGCTGCGCTCTGAGCCTTACGAGCACGCCTATCCCCACTGCTGGCGCTGCGGCACGCCGCTGCTCTACTACGCCAAGCCTTCGTGGTACATCGCCACCAGCGCGGTGAGAGAGCGGATGCTGGCGGCCAACGAGACGATCGGCTGGCACCCCGAGCACGTCAAGCACGGGCGCTTTGGCAACTGGCTGGAGGGCAACGTCGACTGGGCGCTCTCGCGCGAGCGCTACTGGGGTACGCCGCTGCCGGTGTGGCGCTGCGGCCAGGGCCACTTGCGCGTCATCGGTTCGCTCGCGGAGCTTCGCGACTACTCAGGAGCGACGCTGGCCGATCCACACCGCCCGTTCGTCGACGAGATCGAATTTCCCTGCGCCGGCTGCGGCGAGGTGATGCGTCGCGTGCCCGAGGTGATCGACGTGTGGTTCGACTCCGGCTCGATGCCCTTCGCCCAATACGGCTCCCCGCACGCCGGCAGCGAGCACTTCCAGGAGCGCTTTCCGGCCGACTTCATCTGCGAGGCGCTCGACCAGACGCGCGGTTGGTTCTACTCGCTGCTCGCGGTCTCGACGCTGCTGTTCGATCGCTCCTCCTACCGCAACGTCGTCTGCCTGGGGTTGATCCTCGACGAGCGAGGGCGCAAGATGTCAAAGTCGCTTGGTAACACCGTCGAGCCCTGGGAGGTGATCGACACCTACGGCGCGGACGCGCTGCGCTGGTACTTCTTCACCTCCAAGCAGCCCTGGGACGGCTACCGCTTCTCACTGCACGCGATCGGCGAGGCGGTGAGGCAGTTCCTGTTGCAGCTCTGGAACACGTACGGGTTCTTCGTGCTATACGCGAATGCGAACGGGATAGAGCGGCGGGCAGTCTGTGCCGAGGCGGCCGGCGAGGGGGGGCCGGGGGGCGATTCTGCGCCGGCGCTGGGGGGCGAGCGGGAGCCGGCGCTGGGGGGCGAGCGGGAGCCGGCGCTGGGGGACGAGCGGGAGCCGGCGAGCGAGCTCGACCGCTGGGTGCTCTCGCGGTTGGCGGCCACCGTCGAGGTAGTCGGCGAGCGGCTCGACGAGTTCGACGCCACCGCCGCGGGCCGGGCGCTGGGTGCGTTCGTCGACGAGCTCTCCAACTGGTACGTGCGGCGATCGCGGCGGCTGTTCTGGAACGGCTCTCCGAGCGCGTTCGCGACCTTGTGGGAGTGCCTGGTGACCGTTGCCAAGCTGCTGGCGCCCTTCTGCCCGTTCATCGCCGACGAGATCTACGACAACCTCGATGGCACTCGGGCGAGCGTCCACCTTTGCGACTTCCCCCGCGCGGGCGCGCGCGATCCGGAGCTAGAGTCAGACATGGAGCTCGCGCGCCAGACCGTCGCGCTCGGGCTTGCCGCCCGCGGGCAGGCCAAGCTCAAGGTGCGCCAACCGCTGCGGGCGGCCGTCGTGGTCGCGACCGGGCGTGAGCGCGCCGGCATCGAACGTATGGGGGCGGTGGTGCGCGAGGAGCTCAACGTGCGCGAGCTGCGCTTCGTCTCGAAGGCCGACGAGCTCGGCGAGGTCGAGGTCAAGCCCAACTACCGCTCGCTCGGTCCGCGCTTTGGCAAGCAGATGCCGCTCCTGGCGGCCGCGGTGGCGGGCCTCGATCCCGCACACGCGGCGGCGGCGCTGCGTGACGGTCGTGGTGTCGGAGTGTCGGTGGCCGGAGGCGACCACGGGCTGGCCGCGGAGGATCTGATCGTTGCGATCAAGCCGCTCGCGGGCTACCAGGTCGAGCGCGAGGGCTCCCACGCCGTCGCGCTCGAGCTCGAGCTCGACGAGGAACTGCGAATCGAGGGCCGGGCCCGGGAGATCGTCCACGCGGTGCAGGCCGCCCGGCGCGACGCGGGGCTTCAGGTCAGCGATCGGATCGTGCTGAGCCTCGACGGCGACGATGTCCTTATGGACGCCGCCCGCGCGCACCAGGAATATGTGGCGGGCGAGACGCTGGCGGTCCAGGTCGGCTACGAACCGCTCGCGGGTGTCAAGCCCGGTACGGTCGATGGGTGTGAGCTGCGGGTGGGGGTGATGTTGGCGTAGGGGTTCACGCTCTCGCCGGCGGCGTGCTCCAAGACCGCGCCGTATTGCTCACCATTGGTTAGGCGATCCCCCGAGGGGTTAGCCCGCTGCTGCGCGCGCTACACGATCCCAGGCTCGACTGCGACGCGCGGCCGCGCGCGGTCTCGTGCTTTTTCCCGGCTGCCTGATTGGATCGTGGGCCGATCGTCCGCGCACTCGAGGATGCGGACGAAGCGTACGGTAAACGGCGCCGCGACTCTGGGTTGTGACCCGGCTGGAGCCTCACGACATTTTCGTGCGCCCCCGTGCCTTCCAGCTCACACCCGTGGCGGTTGCGGTTCGCTGCGTGCACCGTCGGCCCGTCGCGCCACGAGGTGGGTCTCAGCCCTACGCCAGCGCGGGCTCCAGTTCGGCCTCGAGCTTGCGCTTCGGGTAGGCGCCGATCACAGTCTTGGCCGGCTGTCCGTTGCGGAACAGGATCAGCGTCGGGATCGACATCACGTTGAACGCGACGGCTGTGTCCTGGTTCTCGTCGATGTTCAGCTTGACAACCTTCAACTGCTCGGCGCGCTCCTTGGCGATCTCCTCCACCACCGGCGCGACCATCCTGCAGGGCCCGCACCACGGCGCCCAGAAATCCACCAGCACAGGAACTTCAGACTCGATGACCTCGGACTGGAAGTTGTCGTCGGTGACTGCGGAGACGGTGCCTATCATCAGTGAACTCCTTGGGCTGCCTGCATCGGGGTTACTTCACAAAGTATAGCGCATGGCGTGCGACAAAGCCACAAGCGCGAATACTGGTCGGGCCTGCTCGTTCATGGCGGTGCGGGCAGCGTGATGAAGAATCGTTCCACAGATGAACGAAAGTTCATCAAGCCTCGCAGTTGGAGAGGCTATCTGGAAACCTTACCCGCGTAGCGACCCGACCAACTGCCCTCGCCTGACCGACCGACCAACGACGCCCGCATGACCGACCGGCCAACCCTCGCGTGAGCGACCCGACCAACACCGAGATCGCTGCCGCGCTCGACGAGCTCGGCGACCTGTACGAGCTCGACGGGGCAATCATCCACCGGATCGTCGCCTACCGCAGCGCGGCCAAGGCCGCCCGCGAGGCACCGGTTTCGATCTCCGCGCTTGCTCGCGCCGGACGCGCCACCGAGCTGTCGGGAATCGGAGCGACGATCCAGGAGAAGGTGCTGGCGCTCGCCGACGAAGGGGCGATTCCCGCCGCGGTCAGGCTGCGTGCCAAGTTTCCCTCGGGCCTGATCGAGCTGACCCACCTCTCGGGCCTAGGCCCCAAGCGCGCGCGCAGGCTGTTCGATGAGCTCGGCATCGACTCGCTGCAGTCGCTGCGCGCGGCGGCGCAAGGGCACCGAGTCCGGTCGCTGAAGGGGTTTGGGCCCAAGGCCGAGGAGAGCATCCTGACTGCGCTGAACGCAACCGGGGCGGGCCAACGCCGCGTACGCGTCGTGCTCGACCGAGCCCTGGCGATCGGCGAGCAGCTCGTCGCCGCGCTGTGCGAGCACCCGGCCGCCCAGCGCGTCGAGCTGGCGGGCTCGGCGCGACGCATGACCGACAGCGTCAAGGACCTCGACGTGATCGCCACCGCTACCGATCCCGGCGCGCTCGCACTCGCTGCTTCCAGGCTCGAGTTGGTAGAGTCCGCGGGCACTCCGGGTGAGGCAGGTCTCCGGCTGCGCACGCACACCGGCCTGCAGGTGGACCTGAAGATCGTCGCACCCGACCAGTTCGGCAACCTGCTCCAGCACTTCACCGGCTCCAAGGAGCACAACATGGCGCTCCGCGACGCCGCTGTGCGCAAGGGATTACACGTCTCCGAGTACGGTGTCCTCGACGACGCCAGCGGTGAAGCGCACAAATGCTCGACCGAGGCGGAGGTCTATGCGCTGCTCGGCCTGCAGTACATCGAGCCCGAGCTGCGCGAGAATCGCGGCGAGCTGGAAGCTGCCGCGGCCGGGACGCTGCCGGCGCTCATCGAATGCGGCGACTTGCGCGGCGATCTTCACTGCCACACCACCGCATCCGACGGGGCCGCATCGATCGAGGAGATGGGGGTGGCGGCGCGAGCGGCTGGCTACGAGTACTTGGCGATCACCGATCACTCCGCCAGCTTCGGCTTTGGCGAGCACGTCTCGCCCGAGCGCCTGCGAGAGCAGATCGAGCGGATCCGAGCCGCCTCGGTACAGGGCGTCGAGCTGCTCGCCGGCTCGGAGGTCAACATCCTGCCCGACGGGTCGCTCGACTACGAGGACGATCTCCTCGCCGAGCTCGACTGGGTGGTGGCGTCGGTGCACTCGTCCTTCCGCATGGCGCCGGATGCGATGACCGAGCGGATCGTGCGCGCGATCGAGCATCCTCTGGTTGACGTCATCGGCCACCTGTCGGGACGCAAGATCGAGCGGCGAGCGCCTTACTCGTTCGATCTCCAGGCGGTGATGGAGGCGGCGGCGCGCAGCGGCACGATGCTAGAGATCAACGCTAGCCCCGACCGCCGTGACCTCAACGAAGTGCACGCGCGCGCTGCGGCAGCCGCGGGCGTTGCGATCGTGATCGACTGCGATGCGCACCGCATCGGGGGGTTTGGGGTGGCGCGATATGGGATCGCAACCGCGCGGCGCGCATGGCTGACCGCAGCCGACGTCGCGAACACCAAGCCCTGGAGGGAGCTCTCGGCCCTGCGCCGCCCTCACGCGCGAAGCTGAGCCCGGGGGCGGCTCAGCGCCCTGGCGCTGTCCCTACGCGCGACGCTCAGCCGGGGTCCGCCGACCAGGAACGCGCGCGAGCGGATGCCATCCCCGCTGGATCCCGGCGAACCACGCAAGGCCCGCAAGGCACAGCACAGACGCGACGTAGAAGTTCAAGCGCAGCCCCAAGAAGTGATGCGCCGGGTCGACTCGAATCAGCTCTTCGAAGATCCGATAGCCCGAGTAGCCGGCGACGTAGAGCGCGAACAGCCCCGGCGCCCGGATCTGACGCTTACGCCCTAGCACCACTAGCGCGCCGGCCAGCGACAGGTTCCAGATCATCTCGTAGAGGAACGAGGGCTGGAAGGTCGCGTAGTGCGCGTAGTGCGCCGGCCGGTTGGCGGGATCGATCTCGAGCCCCCAGGGCAGCGTCGTCGGACCGCCGAACAGCTCCTGGTTGAAATAGTTTCCGATCCGGCCGATCGCCTGGGCGACAAGGATCCCCGGCGCGGCGGCGTCCATGAACGTGAGCACCTCGGCTCGGGAGGAAAGGCGCCGGTGCAGCACCCACAGGCCGGCCGCCATCCCACCCGCGATGCCGCCCCAGATCCCCAGCCCTCCCTGCCAGACCGCGAACGGGCCCCACCAGTGCTTTGGCATCAAGCTGAAGCTGGTGATGTCGAAGTAGAGGCGTCCCCCGACGAGCCCGGCGGGGAAGCCCCACATCGCGACCTCATAGACGAGCTCGCGCATGCCGCCGTGAGCCTCCCAGCGCCGGCGCGTGACGAGGATCGCGCCCAGCACGGCGAGCACGTACGCGATCCCGTAGACGTGCAGAAAGAACGGCCCGATCTGAAAGCCGTTCGAGTGGGGGCTCGGGATGAACGCGTACGGACTCACGCCGAGATACATGCTAGGCCCGCGGCTGCACGCGCCGGGAATGATCGTTTGCCGCGCTCAGCTCCAGCAGGTTGGAACGAAATCCAGGAGTGCGTACGAGCTTGATCGGTGTCAGCGGTGAGGTCCGCTGGATGTAGAAGCGCGCTCCGTCGCGCTCCTCGATCGCCGTGACAGCCGAAGCCTGGCGTCGCCACACGAGCGCCCAGATGACCGCGAAGCCGGTCGCCACCGCCGGCACCTGCGGCAGGATAAAAGCCAGCGCGCCAGCGCCAACGGTCCCGGCCAGCAGCGGCCAGAGCCGGTTGAGCAGCGTGCGTCCGGGGGTGAGCTCCGGCAACGACGCCTGCGTGCGTGCGCCCGCGAGCAGCGACGCGATCGGAGGCGAGGTCTCGGCGCGGCGGCCGAGCCAGATGCCGATCAGTGCCGCAATCGCCCACCAACCCACTGCCACCGGCACCACGAGGTCATCGCTCGTGCCCGCCCCGCCCGCGATGGTCACAGCGGCGAGCGCGGTCGCGGCACCGGCGCTGAGCAAGACGGTCATCCGCAGGAAGTCTGCGAAGCGCATGCTTGTCAGCCGGCGACCAGGGCGCTCAGCATCTGCAGCACGCCCTCGGTGCCGTCCACCACGATGTCGGCCTGATCGACGATCGCCGGCGGGCCTTCCTCCGAGCTGACGCCGACCCGGACCACATGGACGATGGCGCGTTCTGCCTGGAGCTCTCCGAGCGCGCGGAACGCGTCCAAGTCGGTGAAGTCGTCGCCCGCGTAGAGTACTGCGTCGAGGTCGGCACCGGCCAGGAACGACGCGATTCCGGCACCCTTGTCGATCCTCACCGGGGGCCGTACCTCGAGCACCTTGCGTCCCCAATGGGTTCGCAGGCCGGTCGCCTGCGCCCTCTGCGCGAGCACGTCGATCGCGGCTCGCGCGGCATCCTCGTCGGGAGCCCCACGCCAATGGAAGGCCACGATCGCCCCCTTGTCCTCGAGACGCACGCGGCACCGGCGCAAGTCGGCGGTGTCGGCCTCGCGACCAAACTCGCGGATGCGCTGCGCCCACTCCTCCACCTCCGGATCGAGCACCGCCTCCGTCCATCCCGCGCGCAGCAGCTCCGCCCCATGAAACCCCAAGTAGGAGATCGTGCCGGTGCCCACCATCGCTCGCGCCTCCGAAGCGCGGCGCCCGCTGACGCATGCGACCACCGCATAGCGCCTGGCGACCTCGATGAGCAGGTTTCTGGTGCCGTCCGGCACGCGCGCCTCGGCGGCGTGCTCGACGATTGGTGCGAGCGTCCCGTCGATGTCGAGCAGAACCGCCGCACGACCCGGATTCGCACGAAGTGGGGCAAGCGCCTCAGTCGGGAGCGCGGACATAACCGCTCTAGTATGCCCGTTCGTGCTCGGCAGCCGCACGCTCGAGCTGGCGGTGACGGGCACAGCGGCCGGCCTGTTCAGCGGGCGGTTCGGAGTAGGCGGAGGCACGTTGATAGTGCCGCTGCTCGTGCTGTGGCTGGGATACGAAGAGCGCAACGCAACCGGGACCTCGCTGGCCGCGATCTTCGTCATCTCGATCATCGGGATGCTGCTGCAGGGCGCCTACGGCAACGTCTCGGTTTCAAAGGGGATCCTCGTCGCGGCGGAATCCTCGTCGTCCCCGCGCTCACGCTGGCGCACTCTCGGCACTTGGCGTCCTCGGCGGCGCGGCGCTTGCCAACGTCCTGCCACAACGAGCGCTAAAGCTGTCCTTCGCGACGCTGACGCTATTGGTCGCCGCTCACTGGACGCTCGAGCACAGACCGGGAGCCTCAGCCCGAGTCGGGCTGCGGCTCAGGCACGACCGGAGTCGCCGGTTCCTCGGGAATCGGAACCCGCGCCGGCTCCTCGGGAGCGGCCGGTGAGCCCGGGTCGGGCACCGCGGGCGCCGTGGGCGCATCCGGTATGACCGGTGTCGCCGGCTCGGAGGGCTGCGGAACCTCGAGCGAGGCTGGACGGGTTGAGTGCATGAGGACGGGGAATTGCAGGGTAGTAGTCATGTGGGGGATGCTAGCCGAGCGCCGGGGTCATCGAAGCGCGGGGGGTACGGTGCGTAGGTCTGGCGGGGGCGGAGGGCGCAGGCGCTGGTAGGCGTAGGCTCCGAGGAGCAGGAGCAGGCCGAGCGCGACGAACGACGCGATCCGGTAGATCGAGTCGAGCGTCGAGAGGTCGTAGAGGAACACCTTTCCCGCTGTGAGGAGCAGCACGCCGAGCGCGCCGAGTCTCCAGAGCCGCTGGTTTCGGCGCAGGCCGAGGACCAGCACGCCGACACCTGCCAGGCCCCAGACGCCGCTGAGCAGCATCTGGCCTTGCTGGCGCACGGTCAGGTCGAGAACGGCATCGCCGGTCTCGATCGCGCTGGGCTGGAACGCACTCACGATCAAGACCGATGCGAGGTAGAGCAGAGCCAGTGAGGCGGCACCGATCAAAGCGGACGTGGCTTCGCGATCGCGGATCGTCAATCGTGTGCGGGCGATCATCAGGCTCGCCGCGGCGCAGGCCCCAATCGCCGCGGCTGCGGCGCCAGTACCAGATACGCCGAGCGCGAGCGCTCGCGGTGGCGCTTCGACGGCCAGCGCATGGATCGCCCCGCCGGCGAGAAACGTGAGGGACGCGATGGCGGCGACATCGTCGCCGCTGCGCCGGGCGATCCGTGCCAGCGCGGCGGCCTCTAGCGCCCACGCCACGACGAGCCCCGCGCCATGGAGGTCGACCGCCGTCAGGTACGCGAGAACGCCGAGCCCAACCGTGTCCAGGGCGACGCGCCACCGCTGGTTGGAAGCAGTCGTAGTGCTCGTCAACCGCGCTGAGGTGAACGCAGCGGCCGCCACCGCCGCGAGCGCGATTGTCGCGGCGACCTGGTCGCCGGTGCCAGCGCCGAGCAATCCGATCGGGGTGGCCTGGCTGATCGCGACGAGCAGCGCGCCGGCGACGTGACCGCCGAGTCCCAGCTCGGCGAGCGTGCGACCGTGGGCTCGCTTGACGCTGCGCACCGCGAGGCGCGTGAACAGCACGCTGGCGCCCGCCCATCCGGCGGCAAGCACCGGACCGTCGACGAGAAGCGCAAGGGCGACGTCGCCCAATAGCACTCCGAGCGTGAGCAACAGCAGCCTGATGTCTGCGCAGACGCGCGGCCGGCGGCCAGCGAGCAGCGCGAGCGCCAGATGAGCGGCAGCGAGCGCAGCGATCCAGAGTCTAGCCGCGTCCGAATGGCCGAGGTCGATCAGTGCCCCGTAACCAGCAATCGCAAGCACCACCGCGTTCAGTGCCAGCAGGAGGCTCGACGAGGGCCGGAGCACGCTTGCCGGTAGCCGCAGCTCAAAGCCGATCGCCGCGGCGTGACCGAGCGCGCCGAACGCGACCAGGGCGACGAGCGCTCCGCCGAGGCTGGGGCGGTTGAGGAGCCACGCGAGCCATTGCGGCGCACACACGAGCAGCACGGCAGCCCCGAGCCAGTCCCAGCGGCACCACAGCAACGTGCCCACCGCCGACAGCGCCGCGGCGAACAAGGCTAAGAGGGTCGCCCCGTCGTCTGGCGCCCCGACCAAGACGGGGGCGAGCAGCGCGCCGATGATGCCAATCGCGCCGATCACCTTCGCGTTCCAGCGGACCGCGAGCGCGGCCCCGGCCACGCCGGAAGCCAGGGCCAAGGCGAAACCGGCGCCGACCGGGATCACCGCGTACACCCGGCTGGCAACCACCGCCGTCATGAACAGCCCGGCCACCGCGGCGGCGGCGACCGTGCTCGCGGCGTCCGTCCGGGCGCGGTGCTCGTGTAGCCAGATCCCGAAGCCCAACAGCGCAAGCGATGTGACGCCACCAGCAGCCACCCGCGCCGACTCGCCGATCCAACCACGCGAGATGGCGTAGGCAAAGAACAGCGCCAGTCCGACAACCACGGAGAGCCCGCCCAACCATGCGAGCATCCGGCCACCGAGAAGATCCTCGAATCGCTGGGACTGGTGGGAAGTCGAGGGTGTCGAGGGCGTCGCGGGAGTGGCAGCCCGCTTGATGGGTGCGGGGGCCGAGTCGCTGAGGTCCAGGGCCGGTGCCGAGCGGTTGAGGTCCAGCGCCAGTGGCGGCTCCGATCGGCTGCCGGCGGGCGCGGCGACAGCCACGCTGGTGCCGGGCCGGCGCGCCGGCCCGGGTACGAGTCCTGCGGCCGCGTCGCATTCCAAGTGGTACACACGGTCCGACAGTGATTGCGCCCGCCGCTCGAGGGCTTCGATTCGCCGGTCGTCCACAACGCTCATCCCAGCCTCCTTGTTGACCTTAGGTTTACAAGGAGCCTACCAGCTTACCGACTCACGGTCAATAGAGCTTTCTCAGGGCGATCGACAGTGCGGACTCAGCCACATCGACTCCCAGAACGTCGTGCAGCCCCAGAGCGGCGATGTGAAGGGCGTTCTCGCCTGTACCGCATCCGGCAGCGAGGACTGCGCCGGCGAAGTCGCTGAGGTATTCGTGCTGCGAGCTACTTCAGCCATGACTCGACGATCGCCGCGCGTCGCGCTCACGACGCGGCGAAGGAATCGAACCTTCCAAGCGAGGGGCTGCCTCGCCCTGCCGGTTTTGAAGACCGGACGGGCCACCAGGCCCCTGCCGCGCCGGGGTCATCGTATTTGACCCGCTCCGGCGCGTCGCCCACCCGCTACATGTCGACCGCTACCGCTCTCTCAAGCGGCGAGCCCGTGCTCGAGCGTCCCCTTGACCCCGGTGTCAAGCGCGTTCAGGCGGCACAGCGCGAGTGCTTCGGCTGACCCGAAGCGCCCGCCGGGCGCAGCCGAGGCTCCGTGATGAGAGAGGACGCAGTGCAGCAGCGCCAGGCGCCGTTCGCCGTCGAGGCCGGCCGCGCGCTCGGACAAGATCTGCGCTCCGATCGCGACGTGGCCGAGCAGCCGTCCTTCGTCGCTGCACCCGATCTCGGCGCCGAAGGAGAACGACCGCGTGTGGCCGAGGTCGTGGGTGATGGCAGCGGTCAACAGCAGGTCGCTGTTCAGGCGCGGATGAAGCTGGCAGACCTCATGCGCGAGCGTGGTCACGGCGACCGTGTGCTCGAGCATTCCGCCGAGGTACGCGTAATGGCCCCGGCGCGTGCAAGGCGCCCGCCGCCACGCGTCCCGGAGCTCCCGGTCGCCCAGCAACATCTGCAGCAGTGCCTGGTAGCCCCGGTCGTAGACCTCTTGCGCGAGGTGCTCCAGGAAGCCGTCGAGCTCGTCGAGGTCCCTGTAGGCAGATGGGAGGAAGCGAGCGGGATCGGCCTGCGCGAGGGTGCAATCGGCCCGCCCGATGTCGGCCACCTCCAGCACCAGCTCGTCGCGGAAGCGCTCGACCTTACCCCGGACCGCCACGAGGTCACCGCGCTCGAAGCGCCCGGCCAGAGCGTCGGCATCCCGGAAGGCCCGCGCTGCAATCGTCCCGGTACGGTCGCGCAGCTCGAGGGCGAGGTATGCCGAGCCGGACCTGGTGCTCAGCCGGTCCTTGCGCGTGCACGCGAACACGCCGCGCACGTCATTCCCGGGACGCAGGGCGCTGACGGCGACCCTCGCCGAATCGGTGCAGTGCGAAGGGTCCATGCAGCCCATGATGTACGGTGCGCCGGATGCCGCCATTGAATTGGCAGTACCGACCCGACGGATTGCGCGCTCCAGCCCTCGTATGCGCGTTCAAGGGCTGGAATGACGCCGCCGATGCGGCGTCCACGGCGATCACGTTCGTCGGCTCGGCGCTGGGAGCGCGCCGCTTTGCGACGATCGAGCCGGAGGACTTCTACGACTTCCAGGCAACGCGCCCGCTGATCAAGATGGTCGACGGTCAAACAAGGGAGATCGTGTGGCCCGCGGTCGAGCTCTACGAGGCGCGCATCCCGCGCGCTCCGCGCGATCTGATCCTGCTCGCCGGGAGCGAGCCATCATTCCGCTGGCCTAGCTTCACGAAGCTGGTGATCGAGCTAGTCGATGCGCTCGGCGCCCAGCTCGTGGTGACCCTCGGGTCGCTGCTGGCCGACGTCCCGCACACCAGGCCCGTCTCGGTCACGGGGCTCACCTCCGATCCAGCGCTGGTCGCGCGGTTGGGGCTGACGCCATCGTCCTACGAGGGCCCGACCGGGATCGTTGGCATCCTGCACGCGGCCTGCCAGTCTGCCGGGCTGCCGTCGGCGAGCCTGTGGGCCACGGTGCCGCACTACATCGCGGCGGCGCCGAACCCGAAGGCGGCGCTGGCGCTCGTGCGCAAGCTGGAGGGCCTGGTCGGCGTGGCGGTCGACGCCTCGCGTTTGGAATCGGCCGCGTCCGAGTACGAGCGCCAGGTCAATGCAGCGGTGCAGAGCGACCCCGACGTCCAGGCGTTCGTGGAGCAGCTCGAGCAGAGCGCCGGCAGCGAGCAGAGCGACGAAGAAGCCGGCCCGCTTCCCTCGGGCGAGACGATCGCGCGCGACCTGCAGCGCTTCTTGCGCCAGCGCGGTGACGAGGACCCGCGCGGGCCGGCGGCCTGACGGTCGGGCTGCCGAGCGCCCGGACGTCGGGCTGCCGAGCGCCCGGACGGCGCTCGTACGGCGCGCAGACCAACCATCACGGCTCGAGCGCCGAGCAGACCAAGCACCGCCAATGGGCGCTTGCTGGAAAAGGGTTCCAGATGGACCAAAATGTCGTTCCCGGCGCGCCGTCAGCGCTCGACTGCTGGGCACACCAAGCAGTAGTCGCACACCGAGCACGCGGCGACCGACGGCGTCGGCTCGAAGTCCTGCGCGAGGATTCCCTGCGCGACCTCCATCGCGACCTCGCGTATCCACTGCGCGCGCTCGCCGACGCCGGCCCCGACGCCCCCTTCGGCCCCGGCGATCCCTTCGGCGCCAACGGCCGGTAAGGCGACTTTCTGGTCGTCGAGCAAATAGTAATAGGACGGTCTGCAAGCGTCGATATGCCATGCCTCGCGGGCGCCGACCGCGTACAATGAGAGCTGGACATCCTGCGCGAGCTGCGCGGGCGCCTTTGGTCGCCCGGTCTTGTAGTCGATCAGCTCGTAGCCGCCGCCCGGGAGACGATCCACCCGGTCAACCCTGCCGCGTAGCAGGTGCGGCCCGAGCTTGAACGTGAACGGGCGCTCGAACCAGACCGGCTCGGACTCCTCGCACTGGAAGCGGGCGTGGTAGCGGGTCAGCGCGCTCGCGGCCTTGCCGCGGAGCTGGCGCTCCTGCTCTGAGTCACCGAAGCCGCCACGCCCCCAGCCCGCGTCGAGCAGGCCGAGCAGCTCGCCCAGCGTGCCGGTGGACTGCTCGCGCGCGTGAAAGCGCTCGAGCACCTGGTGCACGAGAATTCCGAAGCGCTGGTGGATCGTCGGCTCCTGCGGGATGCGGAAGATGCGCGCGAACTTGTACTTGAGCGGGCACGTTCGGTAGGTGTCGATGTCCGTGGCCGACAAGATGACGCCGTCGCCGCGCTTGGGGAGGAACGGCTCGAGCGAGGGCTCAGCGCGTGCCGCCAGCACCTGCGTCCGGCGTCTCGAGTCGCGCTCGTCGTCGAGCAAGTACTCGTCTAGTGCCGAGGATGTGAAGATCTCCCGTTGCTCGGCGGTGACCGCTTGGAGGATCCTGGCGTTGACGCCGCGCAGGCCCTCGGCGACGCTCTGACCCTCGGGGCGCGCGATCAGCCCCGCCAGCTTGAGCAGCTCCAAGTAGCGCACGACCGCATGCGAGACATCGAGGTCGGTGTCAAAGCGTAGCTCGCCGAGGCGCCCGCCGGCCAGCATCGTGCTCTGAAGCAGCTCGTCACGCAGCAGCCTATAGGTCGAGTGCAACGTCTCGGCCGGCCCGAACAGCTCTTCTGGCTTGTCCTCCCACGCGGCGCCGATGGCGCCGCCCACCTCCTCCACCTCCACCAGCGGCGAGGCGGAAAGACCAGTGGCTCGGTCGCTGGCAGCCGGATAGGCGAGCACCACTCGGCTTCGGGCGCGGGTGATGGCCACGTACAACGCCTGGCGCAGCGCGAACCGGCGGCTGGCCCCGGTATCCGGCGCAAGCTCTTCGCGCAGGAGCGCATCGGGGACCCGCTCGGGCGCTGCGAGCGCGAGGCCGGCGTGGAGCCCGAGCACGTACACATGCTCTGCCTCGGCTCCCCCAGCGGCCCCGAGCTCCAGGACCTGCACGGCCGAGCCTGCGTCCGGGTCTGGCAGCTCGGGCTCGTGGTCGCGTAGCCCGAAGTCCCGCAGTCCGAAGTTCGCCACGGCGGCGACCGAGCGCGCAAACTCCCTCGCCGTGGCCTGCGGCGCCCGTCGCACGTACGCCGACGCCAGCTCATCGAGCCGTGCCAGGGCCCGCAGGCGCTGCACGACATCGGCCTGCGCTGCGAATAGCTGCTGGCGGCGTAATCCGAGGCGGTCGATCAGCCGGTGGACGTAGAGGTCGGGACGCGTAGAGTCGATCGCGCTCACGCCGGAGCGATAGAGCTTCAGGAACACCCGAATCCGCTCCCGCCCCTCCGGTGGGACCTGCGGCGATTCGGTGGCCGCCCAGAGCGCGGCCACCATGTCGAGCTTCCGGCGGCGTGCGATCTGCGTGCAGCGCGCGATGTCCACCGAACGCAGGTCGATCGGCGGGCGCGCGAGGGCGCGCACGACGGCATCCGCATCCGAAGGATCGGCCAGCAGGCGCAGCCACGCCAGCACATCTCTGATCTCGGCGCGATGAAAGAAGGCCGCCTCGCCCACCAGGCGATGCGGCACCGCCCGCTCTCCCAGCGCCACGGCGACGGCTCGTCCCTCGTGGGCAATCTCCGCAACGAGCACCATGATCGACCCGGGCGTCGCTCCCTCGCGGGCGATCAATCGCTCTACATCGGCGGCCACCGACTGGGCCTGCGCGCGGTCGTTGGCGCAGCGCCAGAGCTCGAGCGTCCCGCCGGGACCGGATGGCTCGAGCGAGCTGGAGCCCGATGACTCGGCTGTGTCGCCGGTGCCCGATGACCGGGCGCGACCGAGCACAGCACCTGCCGCCTGTGCGATGGCCTCCGGGCAACGAAAGCTGTGCTGCAGTCTGATGACCCGCGTGCCTGCGCCGGCGAAGCCGTTCATGCGGGGGGCGCCCGCGCCCCGGAACCGTCGCAGCGCTCCATCTGGATCGCCTGCAACGGTCAGCCCACGCGCGCCGAGCACTTGTGAAAGGGAAGCGGCCCCCAGATCGAGCTCCTGCGCGTCGTCGAGCAACACGTGCTCAAAGCGCGGTGCGGCCCCCGGCGCATCGCGCACCATCCGCAGCGCATCCCGGACGAGATCGCCCGTGTCCCTCGCTCCCAGCTCGGCGAGCATGCGCTCGTGGGTTCGGTAGAGCTCGGCGAACTCGCTCTCGAGCGCAGCCTGCGAGGCCCCGCCCCCGGGCTGCTTCAGCCCAGCCGCCCACCTGGCGTAGTCATCGGCCCCGATCAGCTCGGCCTTGAGCCGATCGATCCTCGCCAGGAAGCCGCCGAGCAGAGCTTCGGCGCTGGCGCCGAAGTCGTGGCGGCTCAGCGAGAGCTCGTCGATCCGCCCCAGCAGCATCGAGAGACGATCCCCTGCGCCGAGCATCGACTCGAGCGCTTGCGAGCTGGGCCCGACGCTGTCCAGCACCAGGGCCGCCAGTCCGACCGGAGTCACCACATGGAGCTCTCCGTAACTCCGCGCCAGCGCGCTCTCCAGGCGCGCCCGCAGGGCGTCGGCGCGCGGGTCCGACGGTGCCACCACGACCATCTGCTCGGGCTGCAGTCCATGCTCCGCGAGCCACGAGAAACGGGCCTCGATCACGCTCGTCTTACCGGTTCCGGCGGCCCCGAGGATCAGCAGCCGGGCACCGGGGTGGGTGACGGCCTCGCGTTGCTCGCAGAGCAGGCCATCGAGTGAAGGCGCCACGTCTGACAGCATAGGTCGGCGATGACCTCCACCGGCTCGGTGCTGCAAGCAGATTGGCTCGGCGTATGCCGGCGCGCCGTAACGGGCTGCAAGCGGGTTCTCGCGCAGGCTCCAAGCACCGCGGAGCGCGCGATCGAGACCGGTGCGCGAGGCAGCGGCGGCGACCGCACGCTGCGCATCGATCGCTGCGCCGAGACCGTCGTACTCGCAGAGCTCGATCAGCTGCACGCCCAAGGCCATCGCTTTCTGGCGATCTCCGAAGAGCGCGGAATGGTCGACTACGGCGATCCGGGCGTGAGGGTGATCGTCGATCCGATCGACGGCTCGTTGAACGCCAAGCGAGGCATACCCCATCATGCCCTATCGATTGCCGTCGCCGACGGTGAGACGATGGCCGATGTCGCGTTTGGCTTCGTGTTCGACTTTGGCCCTTCCGAGGAGTGGTGGGCGAGGCGCGGTGAGGGCTCGTGGCTCGACTCCTCGCCGCTGGATCGCAGCGCCGGCGAGCGCCGCGGGCGTGACGGGCGACTCGAGGTGCTCGGGATCGAGTCGGCCGATCCGCGCTGGGTGGCGGCCTCGATCGACGCCCTCGCCGATTCCGCCCACCGCCTGCGCGCACTTGGAACGATCGCCGCGTCACTGTGTCAGGTCGCGGGCGCGCGCTTCGACGCGATGGTGACGCTGCACAGTTGCCGGGGAGTCGATGCGGCGGCCGGACAGCTCATCGTGCGGGAGGCCGGCGGGGTGGTCAGCTTTCCCCGCTGCGACGATCCGCTGGGCGCGCCGCTGGACGCGGCGCCGAGCTCGCCGGTGATCGCCGCGCGCTCGCTTCAGACCTTGCGCGGGCTCGAAGGCATTCCCACATGATCGACTGGGTGCTGGCGGAGAAGATCGCCGGACAGGTGGCCGGTACCGGCGATGCCCGCCCGCCGACAGCCAACCTCATCCCCCTGGCCGCCGAATCGGCGCGCCGCGTCACCGCCTACACGAACCTGCAACCCTCACGCCCTCTCCCGGAGCCGGAGGGCATAAGTCGCCGGGAGTGGGTGTCGAGCAACATCAGCGCGATGCGGGCGCTGATGGATCCCGTGCTGGAGCGCGCGGGCAGTGGGCTTGGCCCGCTGCGGCCCGCGATGGCGCTCGGGGTCGGCATCGTGCTGACGGGGGAAGTAGGGCTCGTGCTGGGATACCTGGCCAAGCACGTACTCGGTCAATACGAGCTGGTGCTGCTCGACGAGGCAGTCGATCGTCCACCGCGGCTGCTGTTCGTACTACCGAACCTCGGACAGGCCGTGCAGGCGTTCGGTGCCGAGGAACGCGAGTTCATGACGTGGGTCACGCTGCACGAGGTCACTCACGCGGTCCAGTTCGCCGGGGTACCCTGGCTACACCGGCACGTGTCGGGCTTGGTGGCAGAGCTGCTGCGTAGCGCCGAGCTGCGAATCGATGCCCCGCGCAGGCTGCGGATGCCAACAAGGCAGCAGATCTGCGAGACCGCTAGCGCGCTGCGCCACGGAGATCTGCTCTCGATCTTCACCAGCAAGGCGGAGCGCGAGACGCTCGATCGTGTGCAGGCGGTGATGGCGGTGATAGAGGGACACGCCGAGCACGTCATGGACGCGGTGGCGCCGGACCTCCTGCCCTCGCTGCCGCGGCTGCGGGAGGCGCTTGACCGCCGGCGCCGGTCGCAGTCAGGACTCTCACGCCTGCTCGCGCGCCTGCTCGGCTTGGAGCTCAAGCTCCGGCAGTACGAGCAGGGCAAGTACTTCTGCGATGCGATCGTCCGCGAGCGCGGGACGATCGCCCTTCACCACATGTTCTCTGCTCCCGAGGTCCTGCCAACGCTGAACGAGCTGCGCGATCCGCGGGCATGGCTGGCGCGGACGATGCCCGCAGGCCTGTAGGTTTATGGTTTACAAACGTACGTTCGGCTATAGTCGCAGCGAGCACGGGAGACGCAGTATCCTTGTCCCCACGAACGGCACCACGACATCAGCTTCCCCCGCCCCGCGCCTGGAGAGCGCCGCGGGCGGGAAGGATTCGCCGGCCTCATAACCCGTCGGCGGATGAAGTACCTCTCCTCCCTCAACCGCCGGGGCGTCACGAAAGTGGCGTCCCGTCGGTCTTTGAGGGGAGTGAGATCAAATTGGTGGATTGGCGGGATCGGCGGATAGCCGGATAGACGGTGATCAGCGCTGCATCGCGGCGCACAGGTTCTGCCAGAATGGGTCCATGCCGACCAGAGACCAGGTGACCGAGATGCCCACCAGAGACCAGGTGACCGACGCGCTACGCGTGGTCATCGACCCAGAGCTGCGCCGTGACATCGTCGAGCTAGAGATGGTGCGGTCGATCGAGATCCACGAGAACGGCGTGGTGGACGTAATGGTCTCGCTGACCACACCCGGCTGCCCGATCCGCAGCCACTTCCAGAACGGCGTCGCGCAGGCGGTGGGGGGGCTGGCGGGCGTCAGCAGCGTGGACGTGAGCTTCGACGTGCTCTCCGAGGACGAGAAGACGGCACTCGGGCACAAGCTCGGGCGAGGATCGCTGCCCGCGGGAGCGCTGGCTCAGGTTGCCAACGTGGTCTGTGTGGGCTCGGGCAAGGGCGGTGTCGGCAAGTCGAGCGTGACGGCCAACCTTGCGGCTGCGCTGTCGGGCGACGGCAAGCAGGTGGGAGTGCTCGATGCCGACGTGTGGGGCTACTCACAGCCGCGGATGCTCGGTCTGGGGGCAGAGCGCCCGCGTGTGAGCGCCGAGCGCAAGCTTCTGCCGCTGGTCGCCCACGACGGCATCCGCGTGATGTCGATCGGCTTCTTCGTCGAGCAGGATGCCGCGGTCGTATGGCGCGGCCCGATGCTCCACAAGGCGCTCCAGCAGTTCCTGGAGGATGTCGAGTGGGGCGAGCTCGACTACCTGCTGATCGACCTGCCACCCGGCACCGGCGATGTTTCGATGACCCTCGCCCAACTGCTCCCCCAGGCCAAGTTCCTGATCGTCACCACGCCCCAACCGGTGGCGCAGCGAGTCGCGCGTCGCTCGGCCGAGATGGCGGGCAAGCTGAAGCTGGAGATCGCCGGGGTGATCGAGAACATGTCAGCTTTCGTGAGCCCCGGCGGCGAGCGCTTCCCGATCTTCGGCGAGGGCGGCGGGCAACTGCTCGCCGAGGAGCTCGAGGTCCCGCTGCTGGCCAAGGTTCCATTGACGATGGCCCTGCGCGAGCAAGCCGACGCCGGTACCCCCATCGTCTTCTCAGATCCCGATGACCCTGCGGCGCAGGCGCTGCGCCAGGCCGCGCGCGGCCTGATCGCGCTGTCGCCGATCGAGCTGCCGGTGATGCAGGAGCCAGCGGCGGCGGCAGCGCCGAAGCCGGCGGGCATGTCGCTGCCGATGGCGTAGGTCGTCGGGCAGTCGGCTTCCGTGAGGGCGGGCGACGGATCACGGCGCGGTAGGTTGGGCAGTGGACGTGAGCGGGCGACGGATCACGGCGCCGCAGAGCCCGACTGGGAGGCCCGCTGATCCGGTTTGGTAGGATCGGGTGTTAGCGCGGCGATGTCTTGTACGTGCTTCGTAGCGTGGGCTTGGGGAGGGCTTCGACGGCAGCGGTTGCGTGCGAGCTCGTGAGAGCGAGCCAGTTTGGAGCAGGGAGCCGGTCAGAGCTGTTTGGACCCACGAACACGAATCGACCGGCGAGATTTTTCAGAATCCTGAAGACGGCGAAGTGCTCTGAAGCCATCATAGTGACAACTGGAAGGTAATTATGGCAGACATGACCAAGTCCGAAAAGAAGGTCGTGCAGTACCTGGGCGAGGCGCACGCGAGCGAGAGCGCACTGCTGAACGTGCTTCAGGCCCAGATCGCGAT
>JAABUZ0100001891.1_pt1 | contig 37227 bp, 38 predicted proteins | sample 5562091 | NCBI WGS metagenome assembly JAABUZ01 (sample SAMN12813069, study PRJNA571459) | rock metagenome | isolation source: Antarctica rocks | place: Antarctica: Victoria Land, Linnaeus Terrace sud | collected 2015-12-21 | reverse complement strand
GGCGTCAGCACCGTCTGGCTGATGCGGGTCATCCCCGGAGCCGTCGGGCCACTCTCCGTTCAAGACGGCAGCAGCCCCGGCCTGCTCGTCGGGTGTGCAGCCCTCGGTGCGCTGCTGCCGGACCTGGATGCTACGCGCTCCATGATCAAGTACCTGCGACTGGGACGCCGCTTCCAGCCGTTCCTGTGGCCTGCCCGTGTTCTGTCGCGGGAACTTGGTCATCGGGGGCCGCTGCACTCGCTCGCGGGGATCGCGCTGCTCTGGGTTTGGCTGGGTCTCCCGACGATGCTCTGGCTCGGGTGGAGGCCGGCGCTTGCACTGGCGCTTGGGATGCTTTCGCATCTTCTGGGGGACGCCAGCACTCGAAGCGGCATACCGTTCCTCTATCCGAAACAAGGCCGGTGGCACCTGCTGCCGCCTGCCCGTCGCCTTGTCACAGGGTCGGCAGCGGAAGAGATCGTCTTTGGTGCGCTCCTTCTGCCACTCTTGTTGCTCCTGTTCAGCCTGCTCCTGCCGCAGCAATAAGACTGTTGCGGTCAGACGCAGGAACTTCCCACCCCCATTCCATCTGTAGCCTTACGTCCTATGAACCGACCTCTTTTTCGTGACCCTGCTCTGGATACTCCTGGGCTTACCCCTGCACAAGGCGCGTCCGGCATCTCTTCTCATCACCTGTCGCAGATTCATTCTCAAGCGGTTCTATGCAGCCATCTGGCGCGGCTCTTGCATCATGCGCTGACAGATCTCGACTGGCCTTTCCTGCGCTTCAGTGACCGCAGCCGTCTAGAGCGGGCTTTGACGCGGCTGGGGAACGATATTCCGCTAGTCTGGCTCATCGCCGGGCAACCGCAGGACGGACAAGCGGCGCGTGCTGCCGAAGAGCTATCCTGTGAAAAGTATAAGCCGTAGAAAAGAATAACTCATAGAAACGCACACCGCCGCGCCCGCCGCGAGCCTGTCCTGTTTCGGGATCAAGTCGCCGACGGCGAAGCGGCCCCGACGCTGTGCCACCGCAAAGGGGGATGCACGGGCGGTGATGGCCGACGCGGCGGTGTGCAGGGCTAGGATACAGCCCCAACTATTTCCAGCAACTTCTGGCGCATATAGGCGCTCACGATTTGATGTTGTCGGAGATACAGCCATTTTTATCCACACACAACAGGCTTATGATCCCACTTCGTCCTGATGAGCAAGGAAGTGAACATCGTCATGGTGGGACTTTAGACAATAGTGGGACTTTGGACACTGACTTTCCGTTCGTGATCGAGCAGTACAAGAGCGAGCAGGGGACCGGGGGGGCATTTCGGCCCGCTGCCCGGCTGCTGCTGACGCCCGCTCTCAGAACGTCGGGCTTGTGGAGCGTTCTGCCGCCTGACGAGCTGCGGGACCTCACGCTGCTGCTGACGTTCCTCTCGCCCAATGGCCGCGTTCAGCCGACCCTGCCCGAGCTTGCTGGGACGATGCAGGCGTCTCACGCCCAGGCCCGCACCCGGATGCTCAGGCTGTCCCGGCGCGTGTGGCGTGGGCAGTCGCTGGTGACAGAACTGAACCGGCAGAGCGGCCTGGATGCGTACCTGCCGGGCAGGCAACTCCTGGGCAGCTATCAGATGCCACAAGCACCGGCGGCGACTGCTCAAACGGTTCTCACAGAGCCACGGGCAGGCCGGGACGTGCTGATCGCCCACAGCCGCGCGCGGTACGCCACGCCCCGCGCAGAGGTGGAGGCCGACATCGCGCGCCGGATGGGGTGGGGGCCTCCTGCCTTTGAGGATGATCTGCCGGAAGTGGCCGAGGAAAAGCGCCAGCTCTACGACAAGCTCTCGGAGCAGGGGATGTCCAAAAGCCAGGCGCTGGACATTCTCGGTCACTTTGATCTCGCGGTAGTACGTCGCCAGACGGAGTGGATGCCTCACCGGGCGGCAAAGAACCCGGCGCGCTACCTGGCCGCAGCGATTGAGGGCGACTACGAAGCGCCGATGGCCGTGCGGGCGCAACAGGGCGGAGCCAATGAGGCCGGAGACGCTGGCGCAAGTGCATGACTACTGCCCCTTGACAGGACCACTACCCCTAACGACGCTATATGGATAAGCCGACCAAATTGCTGTGGACTGATAGAAGTAACTTTGCAGCCTTTCCTGGCGGCATGACGCCTGTGCCGAATGGTTTGCTTGACCGGGTGATGCCGATGCTACGGGATACGGAGCTTCGGGTACTCCTTGTCGTCGTGCGCCAGACGCTCGGCTGGCAGGATGGGCCTGATTCGGCGCAGCGGAAGGAGAAAGACTGGCTGACACAGGGCCAGCTCATGCGCCGCACAGGGCGAGCAAGCGGGGCCGTGTCCCGCGCCGTGGATGCGCTGGTGCGGGCCGCTTTGATTGACGTGCTTGATCGGGCGGGAAACTTCCTGAATACGCCCGCCGAACGGCGGCGTCACTTGGGCCGGCTGTACTACCGCCTGGCAACTTCGGCGGAGGGTGGAGGGAGCGGCAGCGGACTACACAAAAGGGAACACGCAAAACCGAATACAACAAAAGAAAGCAGAAACAAAAATATAACAGCACGTACCCATCCTGGGGATAAATCGGTGGATAACTCTAGACCGAAGATCATACACGAGCCGGTGACGATCAGGACAAAGGGGTGGGAGCGGGTGCAGCGTAAGGGATACAAAGGGATGTGACCAACATATTGAAGCGCTTCTTTAAGGCAAACTCTGGTGCATCCCACAGGATACTGCATAGGCAGCATATCAGCCTTGGCTCAGTGACTTCGGAAGTCTCTTTCGCCCTTCCTTCTTCTCATGACGTGTTTCATCAGCCTTGAAACGATGCCTCTCATACGAGCCGCTTTCGCGCCGCAGTTTCCAACCTCCGGTTTACCAGGAGGCGCGAGAGGGGGGCGGCCTTGGCGTGTGCGGCCCGTACCTGGTCCGCCCCGGTGTGCAGGTAACCTTGCGTCACGACGAGGCTGGTGTGGCCGGCAATCTGTTGAGCGGCGAGGACGTCTACCCGCGCGATCTGCGAGAGCGCGTAGTGGCGCAGGCCGTGGAGAGACCAGCCGGTGACGCCGGCGAAATCGGCATAGTGGCGGAACTGCGAGCCGTAGGAGGTCACGCTGAGGGGCTGCCCTGTTCGGCTTATGAAGAGGAGCGGGCTGTCGCATTTAGGGCGGGCGCGCAGATAGGCATCCACCGTCTCTTGCCAGTCGGCACTGATCGGCACGGTGCGTGGCCGGTCCGTCTTGGTGACTCGGAATGTGATCTGCATGCGTTCACAGTCGTAATCCTCCAGCCGAAGCGACAGCATCTCGCCGATCCGCGCGGCCGTTTCCACCAGGCCCGCAAGGATGGCATAGTCGCGTCGGGCCAGGAAGGTGCGGGCCTTCGCCGGCATCCGGCAGGCGACCGGATTGGCGGCAGGCGACCACTTCACGGGGACGGCTTTCAGCAGCTTGCTTACTTCGTCGTCCGAAGGGCATTTCACGAACGCCTTGGCCGCCTTCGGGACCGAGTAGTCAGTCAACGGGTCGCGCGGGATGTACTTCTCCGACGCGCAGTGGCGGAAGAAGACGCGAATGCAGATGGCGTCCGCCCGTAGGGTACGGTCGCTCACGCGGCCGTCGCTGCCGCGCCCCGTCCCTTGCTCGGATCGCACGGCGATGTACTCCCGCAGGTGCCGTACGCGGAAGTCAGCGAGCGCAATGCCTTCGCCTTCGGCCCACCGTGCCAGGCGCTCCAGGTTCAGGCGGTAGTAGGTCTGGGTCTTCGGCTCCCTCGTGCTGAGCGATTGGCGCAGGAAGTCCTTGACGGCGTCCTGCCAGGAGATCTGCTCCAGCGTCACCTCCTTGTGCCCAAGGCGATGGGCATGCTGCCCGACCAGGCGGTGGGTATCTTCCTCTGTCGCCGGAGTTGCTGCGATGGCGGCGGGCTTGTTCAACGGTTTGTGCTTCATGGTTTTTCCGGTTAATGGATCAAGGCAAGGGATTGAGTGGACGGACTGAGCGCGACTAACCGGCTATGGAATCGCTCTCACAGAGCGGTGAAGCATCGGGAGAAGTGAGAGAACTGAACGCAACTGACACCACCGATTCATCCCGTAGTGCAAGAAAAACAGATTCTGACGTCGTTGTCAAACGTTGAACAAAAAAGTCAGCGTTACCCTGTTGAGAAGGGTAACGCTGACTACGTTTCTGCTACTATTTTCGCTTTGGCCGTGGCGGACAGGGTGGGATTCGAACCCACGGGGGGGTTGCCCCCCCGACTGTTTTCAAGACAGTTCCGTTATGACCACTCCGGCACCTGTCCGTGCGGAACGCTTTATTATACGCCCCCGGCATGGCGGCTGTCAACGCCGGGGTTTGGCCGTCGGACCCGCCGGGTATTTTCAAGTATGGAAGCTGGGAGCTATCTTCTGATCGAGCGCGGCATGACCGTGCGCGGGACCGACGGCGACCTCGGCAGCGTGGTGGAGGTCGTCGCCGATGAGGGCGTCGATGTCTTCCGCGGCATCGTGCTCGGCCACGGCCTGTTCTCGGCCAAGCGCGGCTTTGTCCACGCCGACCGCGTCGTCCGCGTGGAACAAAATGTCGTCCACGTCAGTCTTTCCAAAACAGAGGCCGATCAACTGCCGTCCCCGCTGACCGGCGGGCAGGCGTATGAAGGAAGGGACATCAAACCATGAAACGTGCGAGCAAACTGACGATACTGGGCCTGGCGGCCACAGTGGCTGTTGCGGCCATCGCCCCGGCGGCCCATGCCGACCAGAAGAACAAGAACCTCTGGCGCAATGGGGCTATCCTGGGGGGCGCGGCCGCCCTGTACGGCCTGCATAACCACGACAAGACCACCACGATCCTGGGTGCGGGCGCGGCGGCCTATTCCGCCAACCGCTACGAGAGCGACCGGCACCACCAGTCGCAGGAGCAGTCGAGGCGCGACCAGCGCGCCCGCTACTACCGCAGCCACCGGCACTACTACCGCCGCGCGCGCTGAAGAGACCGAACGAAAGGCCTGCCACCCGGCAGGCCTTTTTTGTCGGCAGGAAACGCGCCGCTTGCCGGCGAACTGTTCCGCATGAAGCTCAGCGTCTCGACACTCGGGTGCCCCGACTGGACCTTGGACCGGATCGCGTCGCGTCTGCCCGCTTACGGCTACGAGGGCGTCGAACTGCGGGGGCTGGGGCCGGACCTGGACGTGACGCTGGCCCCCGCGTTCAGCACGGACGCGGCGGCCTCGCACACGCGCCGGACGCTGGAAGATGCCGGGCTGGTAGTGTGCGCCCTGGACTCCTCCTGCGCCCTCGCCGCGCCCGAGGGGGCGGCGAGCGCGTCGACGCTGGACGAGGGGAAGCGGATGATCGATCTGGCCGCGCTGCTGGGTGCGCCCTGTGTCCGCGTCTTCGGCGGCGCGCTGCCTGACGGCGAGGCGCGGGCGTCGGGCGTCGCCCGCGCCGCCGATGCCCTGCTTTTTTTAGCGGACTACGCGGAGCGACAGCAGGCAGACGTCTCGGTCGTGCTCGAAACGCACGATGCTTTTTCGACGGGGGCACAGGTGGCCGAAGTGCTGCGGCAAGCATCAGATCACCCCCAGGTAGGGGTGCTGTGGGACCTGCATCACCCCTACCGCCACGGCGAGACGCCCCAAGAAACCTTCGCCGCATTGGGCGCGTATGTCAAGATGACCCACGTCAAAGACAGCCGGCCCCGCGAGACGTACTGCCTGCTGGGCGACGGCGACATCCCCGTTGAGACAATGCTGGGGCTGCTGAAGGGTGGTGGCTATAACGGCTGGCTGAGTCTGGAGTGGGAGAAGCGGTGGGTGCCCGCCCTGGCCGACCCCGAGATCGCCTTCCCGCAGTACGCCGCCCGGCTCGGTGAGTACCTGGCACGGCTCTGAAAGAACGACTGCCCATGAGATCGCGGCGCGGCTTCACCCTGATCGAGCTTCTGGTCGTCGTCAGCATCATCGCGCTGCTGACGGCGATTCTCCTGCCTGTTTTCTTCTCCGTCCGAGGCAAGGCGCGGCAGACGGCGTGCGTGTCCAACCTCCGGCAGATCGGCCTGGCGATCTCGCTGTACGCCCAGGACAGCGACGACCTCTACCCCGCCGGCACCGACCCGTCCGATGTGGATACGAACCCGAACATCTGGGCATCCACCGCCTACTACAGCCAGGTGCAGACCATGCCGCCGCTGGTTGACATCCTCGCGCCGTACATCCGCAACCAGGAGCTATGGCACTGCCCCTCCGACAGCGGCTACACCGACCTTGACATCAGCGCCTACCACGGTGCGACCATCCCGCTGGATGCGACCCCGACCTCGTTTATCAAATACCACACGTCCTATCTGTACCGCACCGAGATCGCCCTGCTCCACACGACCTACGGCTCGCTGGTCGCCTATGACACGGCGAATACCGCCCACGAGGGTGCCGAGGTCAACGTTTTGATGGACGGCAACGGCTCCTGGCACGGCGGCTTCCTGGTCAGCCAGAAGCGCTATAACGAGCTGATGGGCGACGAGCACGTCGTCAACCAGAACATCGCCCAGTTCGGGCGCACCTGGGAGTTGAGCCTGAAGCCGAAATAAACAGGAGTCGAGAGGCAGGGAACGCGGCACCGGGCGTCGAACTTTGCCCCCCTATGACGACGAAGACGCGGGCAGCCAAGCCGCCCCCTGCGGAGGGCCGCCGGGGCGAGGGCCACAGGGGCGAAGGGGACCGTGGCACGGGCTTGGTGACGTTCCTGGTCGGCTCGCTGATCGCCGCCTACCTCTTCCTGACCAACGCCGACCCGAAATCGTCCGAGGCGTACTGGCTCGTCAACATCGGGCTGTGCCTCTGGGTGCCGCTGGCCGTGATCCTCCTGGTGCTGAAGCAGGAGCCGAGCCAGTTCGGGATGACGCGCGGCGACCGCCGGCTCGGGCTGAAGTGGACCGGCATCGCCTGGGCCGGCATGGTGCTGATCCTGGCCGTCGTCATGGGCATCCCTCGTCTGCGCGCCCAGTTCCAGGGGCAGTACCTCGACGGCCGGCTCTCCCACTGGTATCTCTCCGGGCTGGGCGTCGTGTTCTCTCACAACGCCGTGAACCTCCGTGCGCTGCTCTACTACGAGCTGTTCACGGGCTTTTATATGTTCGGGTGGGAGTTCTTTTTTCGGGGGTTTCTGCTGTTCGGCTTGCAGAAGACCTGGCTCCGCAGCGGCGGGGCGGTCGTCTTCCAGGCCCTGGCGTTCATGCTCCTGCACTGGTCGCTCGATCCACAGGCGGCAAAGCCTCTCGCCGAGATACTCAGCGCTTTCCCCGGTGGGATCATCCTGGGCATCCTGGCCCTGAGAACGCGCTCGTTCGTCTACGGATTCCTCGCGCACTGGGCCATCTCCGTCACGCTCGATGTGATGCTCCTTTCTCCGTTTATTTTCCGGCACGTTGGGTAAATAAAACGGAGACATCCCGAGACAACGCCGCCTAGCCTCGGCCATTCGTCAGGAGAAGACCGATTCATGGAGACCATGCGGATCGAGACCAGTTTGCGACAGCGGGAGGGCGTCCCTGTTCTGGACGTCGTCGGCGAGATCGACATTTACACGACGCCGCAGTTTAAAGAAGCAGTCAGTGCGGTCATCGACCAGAACAAATCGGCCATCGTCATCAACATGGCACGTGTCACCTATATGGACAGCAGCGGTTTCGGTACGCTGCTGTCGGCGACGAAACGGCTGCGCCCGGTGGACGGCGCGCTGTACCTGGCCGCCTGCAACGACGCCATCCAGCGGATGCTCCAGATCACGCGCCTGAACACGATCTTTGGCGTCTACACGACGGAGGATGAGGCCTTGGCGGCGGCAAAGGCCGCGCCCTCAGCGCCCGTCTCCTCGGAGGCCACGGCGGCCTAACTTCCCCTGCACAGCGGCGGCGGCGGTCACTGACGCCGCCCCCAGTGCGAGACAAAGTGCGTACAAACCCACTCGAAACGCCTCCGGCTCGTAACGCAGCTCCAGAGCATTGTTTTGAGTGGAGCCTCGCCGTTGCCGTGCCGACAGCGTGACTGTGCGAAACACGTCCGGCCCCTCTGACAGTGTCGTCTCTTCCCCTCCCCACTTCGCGTGCCAGCCTGGATACCACTGTTCTGAGACCACCATCCGAGCGGCGGGGGATTGCCCCTCGGTCATGCACAAGAGCGTGACGCGCGTCGGCGGGCCGTTGATCTCGGTGTAGGTCCCACCCGCGCCGACGTTTTGCACCCGTGGCAGTGCCCCTTTGTCCTCGTAGACAAATGCCCCCCCGCCCGACCAAACAGGCTGCTGCCCCGGCAGCGGCTCAAGCGTTACGATCCAGCGCGCCGCGGCCTCGTGTGCTTCGCGCGACCCGGCCCCGTAGGTGAAAACCATGTTGCCGTTCTCGGGCGGGGCGGGGGAGCCGCCGTCCAGCGCACCGGCGAAGGCGAAATACTGGCCGGTCAGCAGCGAATCGTAGCCTTGCGTGTCATCCAGCCCGTAGACGGTCGCCACGTTCGGCGGCAGGATCGCGGGCGGCGGCCTGTCCGTCAGGCTCCATCGCCGGTTGAGAGGCATGATGCGTCCCTTTGACCTGTGCTGCCGCAGGAAGTCAGTCAGGGCCGTCGCGGGGTAGACGTTCTCAGGCGCGGTCGTCCGGTTAAAGCCCGCACCTGCGGCCAGCAGATCGGCGGTGACCAGCGCGACCAGGGCGGCACCCAGGCGGCCTGCCGTTAGGCTGCCCCTCTGCCTCAGCCACACAGCCGCCCCCGCCGCCAGCAGCAGGCCCAGTGGGACGCGCCAGGTGTCGCTCTCCCCGGCCAGATTGTTCGCCAGCGCCCCCGCCGGGTAGTGAGCGTTCACCCACCAGGCCGTGTAGCCCCCTGTCATGAGCAGCAGCAGAACGAAAGCGGTCAGTGCTCTGCCGCCCGCGCGGACGGCACCCGTTTCCAGCAGCGCCTGCGTACCGATGGCCGCCAGCACCGGCAGGCAGAACGACCATACGACCAGAACACGGCCCGGCGACCCGGTCTGTGCGAAGCCGGGGATGCCGAAGAAGAGCAGGGCGTTCAAGGGAGTTCCCAGGGCAAGCAACAGCACGGCCAGGGCGGCCAGCGCGAAGAAGCGCGTCTCTCGCCGCGTTTTCCAGGTCGCCATGACCCCTAGCAGAGCCAGCAGCAGCGTCAGGACGCCGCCGTAGGCGGCGTCCTCCATGTACGCCCCCGGCCCGCCGTTCCGCCCATCCCCCCAGAACGTCCCGCGCGTCGGGCTGCCGAAGAAGCCGGGCGCGAACAGCGTGACCAGGTTGGCCGGCGGCACGGCCAGTCGGACGTAGCCCGTGTAGACCGCCCCGGTCGCCACCCCGCCCGCGCGGTGCGAGACGCGCGCCAGCTCCACGGCGGGCAATATCTGCGGCGCGGCCAGTCCAAGCGCTACGGCCACGGCCAGGCCCGCACACGCCGACAGCGCGGGCCACTGCGTCCAAAGCAAAGGCCGGACGCGCAGCAGGGCGTAGGCGAAGACCAGCCCCAGGCAATACAGCGCGACCTGCAAATGACCCGCCAGCAGCAGGACGCCCAGGCACAGGCCCAGGGGGGCGGCGCGGGCGGGCGTAGGACGCGCAGCCGCCCGGTCGACGAGCCACAGGGTCAGGGGCAGCCAGGCCGAAACGCACAAGAATGTCGGCAGGGCAAGCCACGCCACCTGCCAGTGGCAGAGCTGCCAGGCGACCGCGCCCAGGAGCGAACTCGCCCGGCCCAGCCGCAGGGCAGGGGAGCGCAGGTAGAGGTAGGCGAAACACCCCGTCAGCCAGAGGTGCAGCAGCACGCTCACGCCGAAGGCCGACTTGACAGGCAGAACGCAGAACAGGAGGTTGAGGGGGTAAAAGACGGCCGACTGGGAGTTTGCGACGAACGGCGTCCCGCAGAACTGGTGCGGGTTCCAGAGGGGCAGGAACCCCGACCGGAGTGTTTCGGCGGCGAACAGCCGCCACGGGTAGAACTCGGCGATGCCGTCCCACATCAGCGGGTTCCAGGGGACGAGCGAGTGCGGATCCCCGGTGCGCCAGGGGGCAACGTCGCGCAGCAGATCGGCGGGCAGGAACGCCTCCCCGCGACCCACCACGGGCCAGAGCAGGAGGCAGGGGGGCAGGAGGAGCAGCAAAACCGGCAGCAGCGCCCGTGCACGGCTCACTGCAAATAGGTCAGGTTACGGCGGGCGACGTCGTTGCCCCCGTCCTGCTCCAAAACGCGCTCGAACTCGGCCTTGGCTTCCTCGTACCTTCCGAGCATGGTGTAGGTGAGCGCCAGATCGTTGCGGGCTAGGACGCTGCCGGTGCCCGAGGCGGCCGCCCGCTCCAGTTCAGCCAGGGACTCGTCGAACTCCCCGATGAAGCCCAGGACCAGGCCAAGCTGGTGGTGCGCCTCGGCATAATCGTCATTCTCCGCCAGCAAGGCGCGCAGTTCCGCCGTCGCATCGGTGTAACGGCCCTCGATCTTGTAAGCGATCCCCCGCTCCAGGCGCTCCTCCGGCATTGCCATTACTTACTCGCTTTCCAGCCTTTGTCCGGGGACAAGCCGCGCGCCGCGCGCCCAGGCGTCCGCCGCCATGCGCCCCTTGCTCTCCGGCTGCACTTCCAGCAGGCGCAGCGACCCCTTCGTCGTGCCTATGGTTATACCATTCTGGCCGATGTTTTCGATCACGCCGGGCGCGGCCTTGCTTTCTTCCAGCGGCTCCGCCCGTAGGACTTTGAGCCGCTTGCCGAGCCGGAGGGCGTAAGCACCGGGCTTGGGCGAGACGCCGCGCACGAGGTTGTAAAGCTCGCGCGCGGGCCTTTCCCAGTCAAGGCGGCCGATGTCGGGGGGCAGGGACGGGGAGAGCGTCACGCCGCGCGGGTCTTGCGGCGTGCGCGGGCAGTCGCCGCGCGCCAGGGCTTCAAGCGTCTGGAGCAGAAGGCCGGCACCCAGCGTGGCCAGGCTCGTCTCTAGGGCGGTCACGTTTTCGATTGGGTCCAGCGGGAGCGAGTCTTGCAGCAGGACGTCGCCGGTGTCCAGGCCGGCGTCCATCATCATCGTGGTCACGCCCGTCTCCCTGTCACCCGCCATCAGGGCGTACTGCATCGGGGCGGCCCCGCGCCAGCGCGGCAATAGTGAGCCGTGGACGTTGACGCAGCCGCGCGGGGGGATGTCGAGGACACGCTGCGGGATGATCTGGCCGAAGGCGGCCACGACGATGACGTCGGGGGCCATCTCGCGGACGGTCTGCGCGAAGTCTTTGGCGCGGACCTTCTCGGGCTGGAGGAGCGTCAGGCCCAGAGCCAGCGCGGCGTCTTTGGCGGGCGACGTGCCCAGCCTCGCGCCACGGCCTTGGGGCCGGTCCGGCTGCGTCACGACGGCCAGAACGTCGTGTCCGGGCGCACCGACCAAAGCCCGCAGCGTGGGGACGGCGAACGGGGACGTGCCCATGAAGAGGACGTGCATCTTGCTCTGTTGGTCTCTTATTCCCGCGTCTGCGGACTGTCGTCGCCCTCATCGTCCGAGGTCACCCAGTGCAGGTCTCCGGGGTTGCGGTCGATGAAGAGGACGCCGTCGAGGTGGTCATTCTCGTGCTGGATGACGCGCGCGGTCATGCCCTCGCCCCGGATGCGGACCGGCTTGCCGAACTGGTCCATCCCCTTGACGACGACCTCGTTGGCCCGGACCACGTCGCCCTGGAGGCCGGGGATGGAGAGGCAGCCCTCGATGCCGACCTGCTCACCCTTGCGCCCCAGTATTTTGGGGTTGATGACCGCGTGGAAGCCGTCGCCGACGTCGTAGACGAAGATGCGCTGGAGAATGCCGAGCTGGGGCGCGGCCAGGCCCACGCCGTTGGCGGCCCGCATGATCCGCTCCATGTGCTCCACCAGATCGACCACGTCCTGGCTGACGCCCAGCACGGGCTTGGACCGCTGGCGCAGGATGTGGACGCCCTGCGCCTCGTCATACTTGACGATGGGGTCGTCCTTGCGGATGAGGTCAGTCAGCTTCCCCGCAGACTTCGCCATAGATTGCTCTCCCGTCACTGCCGTCGTCGCCTGCTTACTCATTGCTCACTTGTTGCTCTCTGGTTGGCGCTCATTATAGCATCGTGAGGGGGTCAATATCAAGAGACAGGCCGGTCCGCTCGGCCTGACTCAGCTCCGCCATCGTTTCGCGCAGCAGGCCCAGCAGAGCGGTTTTGGAGCGCGTCCGCAGGGCCAGGTGCCAGCGGTAACGCCCGCGCAGGCGCGACAGGGGACAGGCGACCGGCCCCAGCAACTGGACCACGCCGTCCGTCTCGATCCGCGCGCGTAGCGCGTCCGCCAGCCTGTGGATTCGCCGCTGCGTCTCCTCCTCACTCTCGTCGGTGCAAACCAGATTCGCCATGTGCGAGAAGGGCGGGTAGCCCAGCTCGCGCCGCTGCTCGATGGCGCTGGCATAGAACCCCAGATAGTCGTGCCGCGCGGCAAGCTGGACGCTCTCGTGTTCGGGGGAGAACGTCTGCACGATGACCGAGCCGGGTATCTTGCCCCGCCCCGCCCGCCCAGCCACCTGCGTCAGCAGTTGGAAGGCCCGTTCGGGCGCGCGGAAGTCGGGGATGTTCAGGGCCGTATCCGCGCTGACGACGCCGACCAGGGTGACGTTGGGGAAGTCCAGACCCTTCGCGACCATCTGCGTCCCGATGAGAACATCCGCCTCGCCGCGCTTGAACGACCGGAGAGTCTCGGCGTGCGCCCCCTTGCGGGCCATCGTGTCCCGGTCCATCCGCAGCGTCCGCGCCTGGGGGAACTGCCGACGCACTGCGTCCTCCACTTTCTCCGTGCCCAGGCCGAAGGGTCTGAGCCGCAGGCCGCCGCAGGTCGGGCAGGCGTCGGGGACGCGCCGCCTGAAGTCGCAGTGGTGGCACTGCAAGTAGCGCGCCGCGTGGTGATAGGTCAGCGAGACGTCGCAGTGGGGACAGTGGAACGTGAACCCGCAGTCCCGGCAGAGCAGGAACGAGGCAAAGCCGCGCCGGTTCAGGAACAGAATCACCTGCTCGCGCCGCTCCAAACAGCAGCCGATGGCCGCCGTCAGATCCGCCCCGAAGACCGACCGGGGCGGTGGTTCGGGGCGCTCGGCACCCGATTTAGCTCCCCCGGAACTGGGGGCGGGTGGTGCCTCTGTTTTCATCTCCTCCCGCAAGTCTACCACGGCCACGGGTGGCAGGGGGCGGCTGTCGATGCGCGCCGTCAGTGCGACCAGCCCGTAGTCGCCCGCCAGCGCGTGAAAGTAGCTCTCCAAAGAAGGCGTCGCGCTGCCCAGCACAACCGCCGCGCCGGTCTGCGACGCCCGGAAGCGGGCCGCGTCGCGCGCGTGGTAGCGCGGGGCCGAGTCCTGCTTGTACGACCCGTCGTGCTCCTCGTCCAGCACGATCAGCCCCAGGCTTTGGACGGGCGCGAAGACCGCCGACCGCGCCCCCACCACGACCCGCGCCTCGCCGCCCTGGATGCGCTGCCACTCGTCGTGCCGCTCGCCCAGCGACAGGGCGGAGTGCAGGACGGCCACTAAATCTTCCCCAAACCGCGCCTTGAACAGGTCCAGGACCTGCGCGGTCAATCCGATCTCGGGCAGCAGAATCAGCGCGTTCCGCCCAGTTGCGAGTGTCCGGGCCACGGCGTCCAGATAGACTTCTGTTTTGCCCGACCCGGTGACGCCATGCAGCAGCAGCGTCCGCCCGTCCCGCGCGCCGATGTGCCCGCCGATTACCGAAGCCGCGTGGGCCTGGGCATCGGTCAGGGCAGGCGCAGCACGGGCGACGAAGCCGAAGAACTGGAACGGGTCGCGCCGGGACGGCACCTCGTGATATTTCGCCAAGCCCTTTTCGGCCAAGGCCTTCGCCGCCGCGCCCGCGCTCGCCCCGACCGCCAGCCCCGCCGTCGGCAGGGCCGTCTTGTCCGGCACCTCGGACCCGATCAGGGCGCGCAGCAGCCGCGCCTGACGGGCGGCCCCGCTTCGCTCCATCCGGGCCGCCTCTTCCCCCGCCACGTCCGGGGAAACGGCCAGTTGCAGCAGCCGGACCATCTTGCGCCGGGACGGCGGCATCTTGACCGCCCGTTCCTCCGAGACCACGCCCTTTTTCTTCAATTCGGCCAGGGCCGGGCCGGGCTTGGCTTGCCCCAAGGCTTTGGCGAGCTTGCCCGGCTCCGCCGCCCCGCCCAGCGCCGCCAGCGCGTGTGCCAGGTCCTTCTGCGGGACGGACCGCGTGGCCGCCAGCCGCTCCTCCCAGTCATCCGCCAGCGTCAGCGTGGTTTTGATCTGCGACGACATCACGTCCGGCACGATCAGCCGGAGGGCGTCGCGCAGGTCGCACAGCGTCTGTTCGGCTACCCACCGGGCCAGCTCACACAGCTCGGCATCGAAGCCGGGCGCGTTCTCGATCCGGGCGGCCACGGGCTTGATCCGGCCCGCCATTTCGGGCGGGCAGTCGTCTTTCAGGGCCACGACGTAGCCGACCGTCTGCTGCGCCCCGAACGGCACCACGGCGGCGGCCCCGACGGCCAGCACCAGCCCGTCGGGCACGGCATAGGTCAGCGGCTGCGGCAGCCCGGCCACGTCAACTTGCACTACGATGTCGGCATACATGGGAGTCCATTATACACCCGCCGGGCCGACTCGAGTGCAGACAATCTGGAAGTGGTTGGGGAGTCAGAGAGGCAGGTAAACGACCTGGTTCTCCTACTCGTTATCGAGACTCGCGGACGCGAGCAATGCGATCTCGCTGATGTTTAGACCGAGTGGCAAGTTTTTGTTGACGACAACAACGCCGGGCATGGGGAGGCCCTCTGCAACGCGCTGATATGCCGCGTCCGGCATGGTAGAGGCGTCATGCGTCAGCATCAGACGGCCTTCCCGCGCCGCCCAGGTCAGTATCACGGAATCACCGGCGGTCCTGTATCCGACATCCTGAACGCGCACGATGTCGAAGTCAGTCAGCCGCCGCTGTACGCCTGACAGCAGACGCGCGTTGAAGTCCTCATCCGTGACAAAGCGCAGCATTAGGAGCTAGCTTTCTCGGCGAGGCGCGCAAGCAGCCGCGCGCGGAGGTCAAGGTCCGGCGGATGCAGCGCCTCGAACTTGTGGCGTATCTCTTCTCCCTTTTCTTCCTGCCGGACGATGTAGGCGTCCACCGCTTCTCGGTTGTCCAGGTAGTAGGCGATGACCGCGTACACGTCCCGCAGCTTAAGCGTTGAAAAACTGAGGACGATCTCTTCCGCGCTGTAGCCCTGATTGAAGACGTGGATCACGCTGTCCAGTGACACCCGCGTGTCCCCGACTCTGATCGCGCCGTTTTCGAGTTCCCGGAGCGGCGGCGGCTGGGCGACGTAGCTCTCCAGAAGTGCCATGAGTTGAGTTTCTCCTTGCGCCCATCATAAATACCCGCAGGCGCGACTCCCAGCGACCGTCAAAGAGGAACATATCGGACCTGATCTCGGTAATCTGACTCGATGCCGACCTGGAGGACATACACAAGATCGCTGATCGCGGCTGCGATGGGGGCGAGTCTCCGCACTGCAATCACCCCCGGCATGGGCAGGCCTTCGCGTGTTCTCTGAAAGGCAGAGGCATTCATCGTGTTCACGTCATGCGTCAGCATGACGCGGCTTTCCAGCGCGGCCCAGGCGAGTATGATGGAATCTTCAACAGCCATCAGGCCGACATCCTGTACACGCACCACATCAAGCCCCGGTAGGTGGCGGAAGACTCCACGGAGGATGTCGCGGTCAAAATCTTCATCGGTGAGGAAGCGCATCAACTGGTGTCCGCTGTCTCAGCGCGACGGGCCTGCAAACGTGCTCGAAACTCTGCATTGGACGGCTGGCTCGCCTCGATCTCCTGCCGAAGCTCATCCGCCTCCGCCTCGCGCCTCTTGATGTAGGCGTCCACGGACGCTTTGTGATCGAGGTAATAGGTGATGGTCGCGTACACGTCCCGCAGGTTCAACGTGTCATACGACCGTACCATGTCCTCCGGGGCCATGCCGCTGTTGTAGGAGTAGACCACCGTGTCCAGCGTCACCCGCGTCCCGCGCAGAAGAATAACGCCCTGTTCCGTCTCGTAGAGCGGCGGCGGCTGGGCGACGTAGCTCTCCAGAAGTGCCATTGTTTTCTCCCTGCACCTATTATACTCCGGCGGGTTCGGCGTTTGACAACTCCGCCGCCCGCCCGGTATACTCAACGCACTCTTTGGTTTGGAGATGCACTGTGGCAGACAATTCCGACGGACACAACAACGGCAACAACCCCCAAGCGGCACATGTCAGCGAGATATGGAAGAAGAGGCACACGGCGGCGCACGTCATGGCGCAGGCGGTTCAGCAGATGTTCCCCGACGCCAAGCTCGCCATCGGCCCGCCGATTGAAGAAGGCTTTTACTACGACTTCGACCTGCCCCGGACGCTGACGCCGGACGACCTGGCCGAGATCGAGTCCCGGATGAAGCGCATCCGGCGCGACGACCTGCCGCTGACCCGCTCGGAGATGCCGCGCGCCGAGGCTGTGGCCTACGAAGAGGCACGGGCGCAGCCGTACAAGGCGGAACTCATCCACGACCTGCCCCCCGGCGAGACGATCTCGTTCTATACGCAGGGGCCGTTCACCGATCTGTGCCGGGGGCCGCACGTCGCGAGCACGGGGCAGATCGGCGTCTTCAAGCTGGACCGCGTGGCCGGTGCGTACTGGCGCGGCGACGAGAAGCGGGCGCAATTGCAGCGCGTCTACGGCGTTTTGTTCGACACGCAGGCGGAGCTTGACGACTACTACGTGCGGCTGGAAGAGGCCAAAAAGCGCGACCACCGCGTTTTGGGCAAGCAGCTCGGCCTGTTCGCCTTCAGCGAGGAGATCGGGCCGGGCATCCCGCTGTTTCTGCCCAAGGGCGAGATGATCCGGCACGTCATGGAAACCTACGTCCGGGACTTGCAGACCCGCTACGGCTACCAGCACGTCTGGACGGGGCACCTGGTCAAAGAGGATTTATATCGTAAATCGGGGCATTTAGACAACTACGGCGACAAAGTGGCCGGGGGCATGTTCCCGCCGGTCATCGAGCCGAACGGCGAGCGGATGCGCCTGAAGCCCATGAACTGCCCGTCGCACATGACGCTGTTCAACACGCAGATGCACTCATACCGCGACCTGCCCCTGCGCTACGCGGAGTTCGCGACGCTCTACCGCTACGAGAAGAGCGGCGAGCTGAACGGGCTGACCCGAGTCAGGTCGCTGACCCAGGACGACTGTCACATCTTCTGTACGCCCGAGCAGATCGAGTCCGAGTTCACCCTCGCGCTGCGTCTCATCCGCGAGACACTGGCCCGCTACGGGTTCGAGGACTACCACGTCCGGCTTTCCCTGCGCGACGCCGACCCCGAGAGCAAGTATGTCAAGGACGACGAACGCTGGGACATGGCCGAGGACGCCCTGCGCTCGGCGCTGGACGCCAACGCCGTCGAATATGTCGAGGCTCGGGGCGAGGCGGCCTTCTACGGCCCCAAGGCCGACTTCCTGACCCGCGACGTTCTGGGCCGCGAGTGGCAGATCTCGACCATCCAGGTGGACTTCATCCAGCCCGCGCGCCTGGGCTGTTCCTACATCGGCGAGGACAGCCACCCGCACACGCCGGTCGTCCTGCACCGGGCAGTCACAGGTTCCACGGAGAGGTTTTTAGGCATCCTGATCGAGCAGTACGCGGGCGCGTTTCCGACCTGGCTCGCGCCCGTCCAGGCCGTTGTTTTGCCCATCGCCGACCGCCACAAAGAGTACGCTGAAGGCGTGAAGGCGACTCTGACCGGCGCGGGTTTTCGCGCCGAGGTGGACGGGCGCAACGAGAAAGTGGGCAAAAAGATCGCCGAGGCCGAGTCACAGAAGGTCCCGTATATGCTCGTCGTCGGCGACCGGGACGTGAACGCGGGGACGGTCTCGGTGCGCCAGCGCGGCGGCACGGACCTGGGCGCACTGGGCCAGGAAGATTTCGTGGCGCGTCTGCGGGAAGAGACGAGGGAGTAGACATCAGCCCCGGCTCAGGTGCCTGAGACTACGCCCGTTGCAGCGGAAAGCGGCAAAGAGCGGCGGGGCGGTTGACACAAGCCCCGGATGTGGGATATAATAACAGGCGGTCGGTGTCGGCCCACGCACACCGCCCTGGGGTAAGAGTGGGTGAGGGGTTTTAGACATCAACAACAGAGATTTTCGCAGGGACCCGCGCGAGCCGCGGGTCAACATGAATGAGCGGATTCGGGCGCGCGAGATTCGCGTCATCGACGACGACGGCGGCCAGCTCGGCATCATGACCCCGCGCGACGCCATCGCCATCGCCCGTGAGCGCGGTATCGACCTGATCGAGGTCGCGCCGCAGGCACAGCCGCCTGTCTGCAAGATCATGGACTACGGCAAGTTCAAGTACGAGCAGGCCAAAAAAGAAAAGGACTCGGCGAAGAAGCACAAGCAGTCTGAGCTGAAGGACATCCGGCTGGACCCGCGCTACGGGACGCTGTCCGACCACGACTTGCAGACCAAGGTCAACCACGCGCGCAAGTTTTTGGAAGAAGGCGACAAGGTCAAGGTGACGTTCCGCTTCATCGGCGGCCAGATCCGCCACCCCGAGGTCGGACGCCAGCAGCTTGACACGTTTATCCAGCGCATTCTGGATGTCGGCCAGGTCGAAAAGCCGGCGTCGATGGAAGGCCGTTCGATGAGCCTGGTGCTGACGCCGAGCAAGACGGGCGGGTCGCCGAAGCCCGCCGCGCCGAAGCCTGCCGTGCCCAAAGCGCCGAAGCCCGCGCCGACAGCCGATGTGACGGCGGCTGACGTCGTCGAGACCATTGAAGCGCCCGCCCCCGTGGCGGCAGACCCGGCGGCGGAAGTCGCGCCGTCGACACAAGATGCCCCGCCGACAGAAGTCGCCCCGCCGACACAAGCTGACCCGCCGACGGAGGCCGACGCCGCGCCGCCGGCGGAATAGCAGACGCATTCGGGAGGAATCGGCGAACCCGGACACGCAGGTGGCCGGGTTCATTGCCGTATCACCCGTTCGAGATAAGAGTCCGAGGAGAACACCATGCCCAAGATCAAGACCCGCAAGACTGCGGCCAAGCGCTTCAAGCAGACCGGCACCGGCAAACTGATGCACGGCCACGCCAACCATAACCACCTGAACATTCACAAGAGCGCCTCGAACCTGCGCGTCCTGCTCTCCGAAACCGAGCTATACAAGGGCAAGCGCAAGGCCATCCGCCGGCTGCTGCCGAATGGCGTGACGAAATAAGTTCATCGCAAAAGAGTCGACGACGAAGGAGTAGGATATGGCACGTGTCAAGCGCGGCGTGATGAAGCACAAGCGGCATCACAAGATTCTCAAAGAGGCCTCAGGCTACTTCGGCGGCAAGTCCCGCCTGTTCAAGACGGCCAACGAGTCGGTGATGAAGGCCGGGCAGTACGCCTACCGGGACCGCCGCAACCGCAAGCGCGAGTTCCGGCAGCTTTGGATCGCGCGTATCAACGCCGCCTGCCGCGCGCAGGGCGTCCAGTACAGCCGCTTCATTGCCGCCCTATCCACGAGCGGCGTGGAGCTTGACCGCAAGGTGCTGTCCGAGATGGCGATCAGCGACAACGCGGCGTTCAACGCTCTGGTCGCCTCGCTCAACATCACGACGCCCGCACCGACCCACACGCTGGTCGCAGCCTAACGCCGATGACGCCCACCGAAAAGCTGTCCGGGGTCGCTGCCGAAGCCGAGGCCGCCCTCGCGGCGGCCCGGACGACGGCGGACCTGGACGCCGCCGAAACACAGTTCCTGGGGCGCAAAGGCCTTCTGACTGGCTTGTTGCGACTCGTCGGCACCCTGCCGCCCGCCGAGAAGCCGTTGTTCGGCCAGTCCGTCAACGCCCGCAAAGACGCGCTCACTGAGGCGCTGGCCGCCAGGCGCGGCCTACTTGCCGCCCAGGAACGTGTCGCGCGGCTGGCCGCCGATGCCGTCGATGTCACCCTGCCTGGCCTCCACCTCCCCACCGGCACCCAGCACCCGATTACGCGGCAGATGCAGGCCGTCAAGGACGCGCTCGTCGGCATGGGCTACTCGTTTGCCGAGTGGCCTGACGTCGAGAGCTACTTCTACAACTTCCAGACGCTCAATTACCCCCCCGACCACCCCGCGTTCGACGAGCAGATGTCGTTCTACGTGGACCCGACGCACCTCCTGCGGACTCAGACGACCGCCTTCCAGGCGCACGTCATGGAGCAGCAGCGCCCGCCGATCCGGGCCGCGACCATCGGCAAGTGCTACCGCTACGAGGCCGTGGACGCCACCCACTCGCACACGTTCCACCAGGTGGACATCCTCGCCGTGGACGAGGGCCTGACGCTGGCCGACCTCAAAGGCACCTTCGCCGCCCTGGTCCGCCGGCTGTTCGGCGACGTCGAGATCCGCTTCCGGCCCGACTTCTTCCCCTTCGTCGAGCCGGGCGTCGAGGTCTCCGTCCGTTGGGGCACGGGCTGGCTCGAACTGGGCGGCGCGGGCATGGTCCACCCCAACATCCTCGAAGCTCAGGGCATCGACTCCGAGCGGTACACCGGCTTCGCCTGGGGCCTGGGCATCGACCGGATGCCGATGGCGAAGTACGGCATCGACGACATCCGCCTGTTCACCGAAAACGACTTCCGCTTTCTCCGGCAGTTCTAGCCGCCATGTCTAGCCAAACCAGAGCCTTGGAAGTGTTTGCCGCCGATGCCGACCTCCTGCGTTTGGAAAGTTTCCTCAAACGGTTCAATCTTTTTGAGACCGTGGGCGTCGTCCGACACGAACTGCGCCATTCAGACTTTTTGGCTTTTCTGCTGGACCCCGGCCAGAGCCACGGCCTCGGAACAGCATTCCTAGTCGAACTTCTTCAAGCAGTGAGGCTGACGACGGAGGACGCCAACGGTCAGGGCCTACCTGATTTCATCGGCGTGGACTTGAGCCGAGTTTACGTTCTCCGCGAGTGGCACAACATTGACATTCTCGTTGTTGACGAAGTGAGCCGCTTCGCCGTCATCATTGAGAACAAGATTGGTACGGGCGAACACTCCGACCAACTTGCCCGCTACCACCGGACCATTTCAAGCCACTACCCAGGCTACCAAACTATTCCGCTTTATCTGACGCCCGATGGAGAAGAACCAACTTCCGAGGACTATTTTGCCGTGAGCTATTCTCTCGTCTGTGAAGTGATAGAGGGGATGACTAAAAACTATCGCGCTAGCCTAAGCGGTGAGATGGTCATGGTCTTGGAGCATTACGCGCAGATGATCAAGAGGCATATCGTGAGCGACTCCGACGTAGCGGAACTCTGCCGAGACATATACAAGAAGCATAAGCAGGCTCTTGACTTGATCTTTGAACACCGCCCAGACCAGCAGGCGCGAGTCGGTGAATATGTCAAGCGCCTCATAGAACAAAACACAATGCTGTCTTTGGGCGCGGTCGCAAAAGGCTGGGTCGTGTTCGTGCCAAGCGAGTGGCATGGGCCGCGCGTTGTCACCCCGCATCCGCCCCACCTCTACTTTGAGTTCCATAACCGGCCTGACGACTTAATTATTTTCTGCACCCTCTCGTCGGGTGACATGGAGAAGCGTGCGAGAGTATTTGAGATGGCTCAACGGCATCGGTTCTTGGGCTGTCAATCAAGGTTGAGACGGGGCCACTGCCGTCTCTCCACCATTACGGTTCTGCGTAGAGATGATTACGAAAAGACTCAGGAAGAAATAGAAGCCATCATATCTGATAAGTGGGCTGAGTATATGCGTGATGAGTTTCCGCGTGTTGTGCAGGCTGTACGCGATGAGGAATGGCTTTGGGAATTGCCGCCCGGAGAATGAGGTACAATAATTTCGGAGGTGATCGTCATGAAAACTACGACAACCCTGGATGTGATGCCGGCATCCGCTTCGGATAAGGAATATGAAGCGATCAGTGAGCATTACCTGAGCAAAATCAAGATGCTTCAGCAGCAGATGGATCAGGATAGGCATGAGATACAAGCCATGCGGACGGAGACGGATTCCATTATAGAGAACATCATGCAGATGTTGAAGGCGGCCTAGTCATGTGGCAGAAGATCGCGGATATGATGAAGACGCTGTTCAACTTTGGAGAGACGTTGAACCAAAGTCGGGCTGACATCAAAGACCTACAACGGGAGGTGCGCCAACTCTCGACCGCCGTTCAACTCTTAGCCCAGGAAATACATCATGTCCGAGAGAACGAAACGCATGAGCGGGAAAAGATGGCGCTGCGGTTGGAGAACACGCTGTTAAAAATGGGAAAACGATTGTCAGAGTCCCGGAGTGAAGAGGCAGAATGAAGCTTCCGGTGGAATGGCTCCGAGAGTTTGTGGAAACGCCTCTCACCGATGACGCGCTGGCGGACAAGCTGACGATGGCGGGGCTGGAGGTCGAGGAGACGACGGCCTCGGACGACGGGCCGGTCTTCCACACCAAAGTCACCCCCAACCGGGGCGACTGGCTCTCGGTCATGGGCACGGCCCGCGAGGCCGCCGCCGCGCTGGACGTCCCGCTGCGCGCCCAGATGCAGCCGCTGCCGGATGAGAACGCGGACATCCGGCGCTGGGTCGGCGTCCGCGTCGAAGACCCCGCCCACTGTCCCCGGTTCACCGGCAAACTGATCCGCAACGTCGTGTTCCGGCCCTCCCCGGACTGGATGCGGCGGCGGCTGGTCGCGGCGGGGATGCGGCCCCTGAACGTCGTGGTGGACATCACCAACTATGTCATGTTGGAGATGGGCCAGCCGCTCCAAGCCTACGACTACGCGACGCTGCCCGAAGGCAGGATCATCGTCCGCGCGGCGCAGGGGGGCGAGACGCTGAAGACGCTGGACGGCGTGGACCGTGCGCCCGCACCCGGCACACTGCTGATCTGTGACCGCGATAAGCCTATCGGTCTGGCCGGCATCATGGGCGGCGCGGACACCGAGGTTTCGGAAACCACGAAGCACGTGTTTCTAGAATCGGCCCACTTCGAGCCGGGCGTCATCCGGAGGGCGTCCAAGGCCCTGGGGCTTTCGACCGAGGCGTCTTATCGCTTCGAGCGCTTCGTGGACCCGGAGCTTGCCCCGCTGGCCCTGGAGCGGGCCTGTGACCTGCTGGCCGAGCTGGCGGGCGGCGAAGTCGTCCTGGGGCGTGTTGACCTTCAGCCTATTTCTTTCATGCCGCGCACTCTGGCGCTTCGGCCCGCTCGTGCGAACGCCGTTTTAGGGACGGCACTGGATGATGCCGTGATCGCAAGCAGTCTGCGGCGGCTGGGGCTGGCCGTGGATCTCACGCGAGAGCCGTGGGACGTGACGGTGCCGACGTTCCGGCCCGATCTGGTGCAAGAGATCGACCTGATCGAAGAGGTCGGGCGCATGGCCGGCTATGCGACGCTGCCCGAGACGCTGCCGCCCACCCGCGGCGGGGGTGGGGGAGATGCCCCCGAAGGGCGACTGGCGGCTCGCCTGCGCACAATCTTGATCGGTTTGGGGCTGTCTGAGATTTTGACACACTCGCTGGCCGCTCCCTCCCCCTTCGACGACCCACAGGAGGCGGGCAGGCGCGTCTCAATCCGGCAGGCGCTCTCCGCCGAACTGTCCGGCCTGCGCCAGTCACTCGTCCCGCACCTGCTGGACGTGCTCGCCCGGAACCTGCGCCAGCGCCAAACCGACGTGCAGGTTTTCGAGACCGGCAAGGTCTTCGCGCGTGGCGGGGCCGAGGGGGAATACGACGAGATGCGCCGCGTGGCGGCGGCCCTGGCTGGGCCTGCCGTGGACTCCTTTGCGGCCAAAGGCGTCGTCGAGGCCTTGGCAAAGGTGCTGGCCGTTCCCGTCACGTTCGCTGCTGCGGAACGCGCGCAGATGCACCCTGGCCGCTGCGCCTCGGTCTTGGTTGCCGGCCAGCCCATCGGCTACGTCGCCGAGGTGGACCCGGACGCGGTCGCGGCGCACCTGGACGCCCCCGCATCGGCGGGACGGGTCGCTGTTTTCGAGCTGGACGCTGACGCGCTGCTGCCGTTTTTGGATGCGCCGCGCCGCTTCCACGCTCTGCCGCGCTTCCCGGCCGCTTCGCGCGACCTGGCCGCCGTGGTAGACGCACGGGCGGCCTACGCGCGGCTCGAATCGGCGGCGCGCGAAGCCGCGAACCCGGATCTGCTGGAGGGCATCGGCCTCCAGAGCGTGTACACGGGCGAACGGGTGCCGACGGGGAAAAAGAGTGTCGCCCTGCGTTTGACGTTCCGGGCGGCGGACCGGACTCTTACCGATGCTGAAGTCGAAGCGCAGGTGGCCGCCGTCGCGGAAGCGTTGGCGACGCGGGTGGGGGCGGAGCAGAGATAGGGGGCCGAAAGAACCCCGGCACTGGCCTTGCCGGGGCATGACTTTTCACCGGCGAGCCTTCACGCGAACCAGAGCTTGATCTCGGCCTCGGCGTTCTCCACCGAGTCGGAGCCGTGGATCAGGTTCTGCTCGACGGAGTTTGCGAAGTCGCCGCGGATGGTGCCGGGGACCGAGTCGGCGGGCTTGGTCGCGCCGACGAGCTTGCGGGAAAGGGCAATGACGTCGTCGCCCTCCCAGATCATGGCGACGACCGGGCCGGAGCTGATGAAGCCGACGACGCCGTCAAAAAACGGCTTGCCCTGATGCACGGCGTAGTGCGCCTCGGCCAGCGCGCGTGTCGGCGTCAGCATCTTCAGGCCGGCCAATGTAAAGCCTTTGGCCTCGAAGCGGCGGATGATCTCGCCGACGAGCCGGCGCTGGACGCCATCCGGCTTGACCATCAGAAATGTTTGTTCCAATGTGAATGCTCCTCGTCGGGAACTTTGTGCCCCCGAGTCACTCTAGTATAAATGAAATCCCACCTGCAAGTCAAGGAAAATGGAGGAGAAAAGATGATGCTCCGTTCGCTGTTCATTCCCGCCGCCCTGCTGCTGCCTGCCGCCGTTGTCGCCGCGCCTGCACAGCCCCTGGCGAAGACCGCTGCCCTGGTCTGCCCGGTCACCCGTGAGAAGATCGCGTCGGTCAAAGACGCCGTCGGGTCGAGCGTCTACAAGGGCAAGACCTACTACTTCTGCTGCTCGGCCTGCAAACCCACGTTTGACAAGAACCCGCAGAAGTACGTCAAGACGGCCTCCCTGCCGAAGGCCGCTCGCTAGGCCCAACAGGCATGAGCCTTTCCGCGCCACTCTCCCGCCTGCTCACGATCCGCGCCCGCCCAGTCAAGGCGGCGGGCGCGACTCTGCCTGGTGTCCTGGCCCCCTCGCGCCGCTACCTCTGGTACTACGTCGCCGAATGGCCGGACGGCTCCCTGGCCGCGTCGCTGCACCTGGGGGAGGGGATTGTCCCCTCCGGCGAGTCTCAGCCCTGGCGCATCATGTGTCGTGACCGGACGCGGACCCTGATGCGCCCGACGCCGCAGGGGGCCGAGGCCGTGGCTTCCTACTTTCCCGCCGGGTCGGGCATCAGCGGCGAGTTCTTCCGGGTGACGGACGGCGACGCGCGCTCGGGCGGCTTCGACATCCACGGGCGCGGCTGGCGCGGCGGGGTCGTCCTGCGGCGCGAAACCAAGGAGCGGACGCTGCTCCTGCGCGGCGATGGCGACCCGCCGAACGTCTACTACATGGAGCCGCTGCCCCGCGTCTCGGCCCTGCCATCGCTCGCGTGTGCCCTGCTGCTGGCTTTTTTGCTGACCGAGCGCGAGGTGCGCGAGGGGAGCTGGGTCAAGCGGCCCGTGAGCGCATAGGGGCAAATCAGAACGGCCCCCTCCCTCAAATCGCCTCCGCGCGGTCCACTCTTTCTACCCTTTCCTCCCCCCGCGTTTCCATCCCGCGCCGCTTCGCCCGGTACTGCGTCGGGTCGCCCAGTGTCTCCGCCCCGACCTCCACCTCAGACACCTGTGGGTCGCCGGCAAGGTCGTAGCGGGCCTGGCCGGTCATGCTCTTGACCAATGAGCGCAGGGCGCGGACGCCCGTCTTCATGTTAACGGCCTTGTCCACCACGGCGTCCAGGGCATCGTCGGTGAAGTCCAGCACGATGCCGTCGCGCCGGAACAGCTCGATCTGCTGCTTGATGACCGAATTCTTCGGCTCGGTCAGCGCCTGCCGCATCTGGTCGCGGGTCAGCGGCGCGAGGGGCACGATGATCGGAAAGCGGCCCGCGAACTCGGGCACGAAGCCGTACTCGATCAGGCTCTCGATCAAGACCTCGGCGGGGGCCTCGGCCAGTATCTCGTAGTCGCGCTGCGGGTCGCCGGAGATGACGGACGGGTTGGCGCGCAGGCCCATCGTGCGCTCGGTCTGGCGCTTCATCTTCTTGGCGACGATCTCGGGGAATCCCTCGAAGGCCCCGCCGCCGATGAACAGAATCTTGCTGGTGTCAATGTATTCGGGCGGGGCGTCCGGGTGCTTGCGGCCCGATGCCCCCAAGGGGAGCTGCGCCATCGTGCCTTCGACGAGCTTCAGCAGGGCGTGCTGGACCGACTCGCCCGAAACGTCGCGGGTGATACTCGGGTTGGACTGGGACTTGCGGGCGATCTTGTCGATCTCGTCGATAAAGATGATCGAGCGGCCCGCCCATTCCAGATCTTCTCCGGCGTCAATATAGGCGGCAGTCAGAATGCTTTCCACGTCGTTGCCGGTGTAGCCCGTGGGCGACAGGCTGGTCGCGTCGGCGGAGGCGAAGGGGACGCCCAGCGACCGGGCCAGCGTCTTTGCCAGCAGCGTCTTGCCGCTGCCGGACGGCCCGACCAGGAGAATGTTGGCCTTCTCGACCTCGACCTCGGCCTTCACGCCGGTCTTGGTCGCCTCCATGTCGGACTGATGGATCCGATGATGGTCGTACAGCCCGACGGCGACATCGCGCTTGGCCCGCTCCTGGCCGATGACGTACTCGTCGAGCTTGCGGACGATGTCGCGCGGCGTCTGGCTGAACTCGGCCAGCATCGCCCGCGCCTCGGCCAGCTTGCCCTCGTTGCGCTCCTCATGGGCCGCGCCCTGCATCTCCTGTACGCGCTTCTGAAGGTCCACCCCAGCCGTGAAGCCGGGCCAGTCCCGGTGGCAGACGTAGTTCTGCTGCCCGTCGATCTCGATCACCTGCCCCCGGTCCCGCTCGATGTCGTAGGCGTCATTGCAGACCATGCACTTGGCTTTCACGGTATCACTCCTTACCTGGCGTCAACGGCAAAAAATCAGGGACGCATATTGAAGTATGCGTCCCCACGGTGAAAGAAGGTCGGGGTGACAGGACTCGAACCTGCGACCTCAAAGTCCCAAACTTTGCGCGCTACCAACTGTGCTACACCCCGTATGCGTCTATTATACTCGCTTCAGGGGGCGGTTTGCAAGCGTGAATGGCGTATGAACCCACCAAGCGGGATGGCTCTCCGGGTGGGTTCGCTTCAAACCCGCCGAACCGGGACATCCCGCGCGGCCAGATAGTCTTTGATCTCGCCGACGGTATGCGTCCCGTAATGGACGATGCTGGAGACCAGCGCCGCCTGCGCGCCCCCGGCTGTGACGGCCTCGTAGATGTGTTCCAAGTTGCCCGCGCCGCCGCTGGCGATAACGGGGATGTTCACGAGGGCGGTCACGGCCCGCGTCAGGGGGATGTCGTAGCCGGCCAGGGTCCCGTCGGCGTCCATCGACGTCAGCATGATCTCGCCCGCGCCCCGGTCCTCCATCTCGCGCACCCAGTCCAGGGCGTCCAGCCCCGTCGGTGTCCGCCCGCCGTGGACATGCACCTCCCAGCCCGACGGCGTCCGGCCCGTCCTCTTGGGGTCGATGGCGACCACGACGCACTGCGCGCCGAAGTCCCGCGAACACTCGGTGATCAATGCGGGCGTCTCGACGGCGGCGGTGTTGATGCTGGCCTTGTCCGCGCCGGTTTTGAGTATCCGCCGGAAGTCCTCCACGCTCTTGATGCCGCCGCCGACGCAGAAGGGGATGAACACTTCCTCGGCCACGCGCCGGGCGTAGTCGAACATCAACTCCCGCCGCTCGTGCGAGGCCGTGATGTCCAAAAACACCAGCTCGTCCGCGCCCTGGGCGTCGTACAGCGCGGCCCGCTCCACGGGGTCGCCGGCGTCGCGCAGGTTCAGGAAGTGGGTGCCTTTGACGACGCGCCCGTTTTGGACGTCGAGGCAGGGGATGATGCGGGTGGCAAGCATGGTGCGCCTAGTATACCAGAACCTATCCAGCCGAGCGCGGCCACCGGCGTCGGGTGGAGCGCACCGTTAGGTTGCACGTCGCGATGCTCATGCCACAATAGCGAACAGAACAGTGAAAAATGTAGGGTTGTAAACTGCCCTTGCTGAGTGTTTTAAGAAAATTTCTTCAATTCCACTTCGTCGAAAAATTCTTGCCGAGTTTTGTACTTGTCATTATGGAAAATAAGCAGAACGTAGAATCTAAAAACGCTTTGAAGAAATTCTACCACGATTTCTCTGTTTTGAATTCCTTGATTATGATGAACAGCCTGCGACCTCATTCCATAGGCCAAGATAATGTTCTTCTTAATTTTTTGCCTCTCTTGAGCGTCATCAGTAATAGTGAAAGCGATTCGCTCTGCGATATTCTGCTGAATATTTTCACTCTGATTTTGCAACAAGAATGAGTCGAGCGCAGTAAAAACGTAGATAAGTCGGTCAGTGGCCTCTTGCATTAGAGAACTGCGTGAATATGTCATCACGCTTTTCATCAACTCTCTCTGAAACTCCGATTTATTATCTTAGGAGTTACGCAGTTGAAGCCAAATTAAGAGTAATTTTGATGTCTCACTCATGAGGTTTACTCTCCAACTGCGTAACTCCTATATCTAAAAGATACAACTGATGAAGAATCCCAAGCCCAGCGTTCCCCATTATGTCGAATAGTTCTTTGTTCAGTATCCAAGGGCGAAACGAAGCGCTCGAACCTTCATACCACGAAGCGGGAGCATTTCCCAAGGTAGAAAAAACCAAATCTTTCTCTATCTTTTCTCGGCCTGTTGGACGGCAGTAAGATGGCACACTGGGGTGGAGATTGGAAGGGAGACAAACACGGAGCAGGGCTAATGCGTTTTCTGTTTCCTCCAACACTATTTCCTTAGCCCGCGTAGGCTCTGCTTCAATGTGCATGGTACAAGCAGCCCAACCCTGCAAACGATGCCTGAAATCATCAATGCGAGGCTGAAAATCCGCTCTGTTCGGTCTTGTATGGGATGCAAATGAAGCCTCCCAAGTGTCAAAGAACTGCTTTTGCATATTGTAAACTTTTGTACGCCCAAGATCAAATGAAAACTCGGTTGCTACCCCGAAAATCGGAACCCACAGAAAAAGTTTGACTATTTCAGCTTCCAATTTGGGAAGACAGTATTCCATCAGCGTCTCGGAAGTCTTACCTGTATAACGACCTATCACCCATTTGAAGAGAACGTCTTCAATGGCTGAAAAGCTCACATATGGATTTACTTCCTTGCGCTTATAAATCTTTTCTGCTAACAAGCGGAGACTTTTATAGGCTGCACCTTCAAGACCTACCCTTTCATCTTTTACAGAGACAAATTGACTGAGTTTCACGCCGTCAATATCAGTTTTACTCATCGTAATATCACCGATAATATCTTCAGCCGAGATATTATGGGCATGAAATTCAGGCGCAAAAGCCCCAACCGGTAAAGGTGAAACGTTTGACGTGTCTTTGACAACGTGATTAAGGAGCAACTCAGCTTCACTGTTGAATGAAACAAGAGCGTTTGAATTGATTGACAGTATCATAGAGAACCCGATAACCTATAAGACACGGCGACTACAATTTCAACGCGCTTTTATTGCCCAATACCAAATGCTTACGAGACTTTGACCGAGGGCTTTTGTTGCACGGAAGCCGCTCGCCGTGTAACCTAACTAGTATTCAGCCACATTTGTGCGGTGTACACGCGACGCGGCTGACCCTCAATCCCATCGGCGGGACGCCTGCGGGATTGCCGCGCCTCTGCGGTATAATGCGCCGGGAGCGGGGTCCTGCCGCATCAGCGCGGTGCAACACGCCCCGGCGCGCGGCTATTGCCGCGGACCAGCAGACAAGACCTTCCACGGACAAGACGCGCCTTAGCACACAGCCTCGGGGCAAAGGGAACATACGGCATGGAGTCCATCGAATCCTTCCCCGACGGTGTGCGCCGCGTCCACCGCGCCCGGCACATGAAGCCCCCCGCACCGAAAAGACCCACGTCCTCCGCATCCGGCAGTTCATCGAGTTCAGCGGCAAGCGGCACTCCCCGGATGTCCCCCGCCCATCGGCAGCCACCCTGGATGGCTCAAGACATGATGAGAGCGCCCCACGAAAACCCGCCTCGCCGGAGGCAATATTGGTGGGTGTGTCACATCACTTGACAAACGCCGGGCCGTCTTGTATGATGTTCGGGTAACGAAACCGCACGTCTTCATGAAATACTGCCTGCTCTTTGCCATTCTCCTGACCCTCTTCCTCCGTCCCCTGGCCGTCTCGGCACAAAATGCCGCGCCCGTCGTCCTCCGGGTGGGCGGTGCGGGCGGGTTCAAGCTGCCCGACAAGAACGCCACCGATCCCAAATCCCGCGCCGACCGCGCCATCGTGGACGCCTTCGCGCGCGCCCACCCCGGCGTCCAACTCGAAAGCGCCCAGGGGCTGCAAATCCAAGGCCCCGCCGCCGAGTCCAACCTGCTGCTCGCCTTCGCGGGTGGCACAGCCCCCGATGTCGTGTACGTCAACTTCCGGTCTTCGGCGTCTTATATCCAGCAGGGGTTCTTGATGCCGCTGGACGATTATCTGGCGCGGCAACCCAGTGTGTTGGCCCACATCCAGCCGACTCTGCTCCCGATCCTGCGCGACGCAGGGCACGGGCACATCTACAGCATCCCGTTCTTGGCCGCCGTGCAGGCGCTCTACTACCGCCGCGACATGTTCCAGGCGGCGGGGCTTGACCCCGACCGACCGCCCGAAAACTGGGACGAGTTTTACGCCGACGCGCAAAAGCTGACCGACCAGCCCAAAGGCGTCTGGGGCTTCGAGTTCGGCACCGATTCGGACGCCTCGGCCTACTGGTGGATCAACTTTTTGTGGCAGGCCGGGGGCGAGGTCATTCGGCGCGACGCCAAAGGCCAGTGGCGGGCCGCCTTCAACACGCCCGCAGGCGTCACGGCCCTGGAGTTCTACAAGAAGCTGCTGGACGACCCGTGGAAGGGCAAAGACGGCAAGACCTACATCGGCGTCGCCGGCCATTCCAGCGCGATGGGGCCGGACCGGGCGGCGGGCAAGGTCGCCATGTGGTTCCAGTACCAAAGCAATGTCATCGCCAACCAGGCCGATGCGACTCAGATTAACCCCAGCCTCGTCGGCATCGCGCCCATGCCGAAAGGCCCGACCGGCATCACGGCGAACGAGGCCAACGCCTATATGTGGGGCATCTCGTCGCAGATCACCGACCCGCGCGTCCGCGACGCCGCCTGGCAGTTCGTCACGTTCATGGCGAGCGACGAGGCCGACAGAATCCGCACCCAGGCCTACGTCGAGTCCGGCCTGGGCAACACCGTGAACCCCGTGGCCCTGAAGAAGTACGGCTACGAGGACTACACCTCGCCACAGTCCCGCGTCTGGCTCCGCACCAACGAGACCCTGTTCACGCACGGCCACCCGGAGCCGTATGGCGAGAACATGAGCCAGATCTACAACCTTCTGGGCGTCCCCCTGGGGGAGATCCAGCAGCACCCCCAGGCCGACCCGAAGGTCCTGCTGGACAACGCCGCTCGCGACGTGGACGCAAAGCTCACCGGCTACGTCCCGCCCCGCGTCATGCGCGCCCGGCGGGCGTGGGCCTGGTCGATCTTCGGCCTGCTGTGCGCGGGCGGCCTGGCCTGGCTCACATGGGCGGGGGCGGCCTGGGGCAGGGCTTGGTCGGCACGGCGGCGGGCCAGCGCCACAGACGCCGTGAGTGACGCCAAGCCCAGCGGCCCGCCACTGGGCGTCCATGTCGCCGTGTGGCTGTTCATGCTGCCCGCCGTCGTCACCATTTTGGTCTGGCGCTACTACCCGCTGGGGCGCGGGCTGGTCATGGCGTTCCAGGACTATCATATCCTCGGCGGCGGCCCGTTCGTCGGCTTGGATAACTTCATCGACCTGTTCACGTCGGACACCTTCCGGGGGGCCGTCGTCACCTCGTTCCTGTACACGCTGCTGTCGCTTGGGCTGGGCTTCTTCCTGCCGCTGCTGATCGCGCTGGGGCTGACCGAGGTGCCACGTGGCAAGGTCTTCTTTCGGCTGCTCTATTACCTGCCCGCGATCACGGCTCCCATCGCCATCGCGTTCATGTGGAAGTGGTTCGAAGACGGGACGCCTGCGGGCCTGTTTAACTCACTGCTGCTCTCGGGCGCGCACTTGTTCGGGGCGCACCCGGACCCCGTGAAGTGGCTGGATGACCCCAAGATCGCCCTGATCTCGGTCCTCCTGCCGGCGATCTGGGCCGGGGCGGGGCCGGGGAGTCTGATCTACCAGGCCGCCCTGCGGTCGATCCCCGATGAGATGTACGAGGCCGCTGACCTGGACGGCGCGGGGCTGGGAACCAAGGTCTGGCGCGTCACGCTGCCCACGCTGAAGCCGCTGATCATCATCAACTTGGTCGGCGCGGTCATCGGGTCGTTCCAGGCGACCGACAGCATCCTGGTGATGACCGGCGGCGGGCCTCTCTACGCGACGCAGACGCTGGGGCTGGAAATCTATTATAACGCCTTTTTGTTTCTGAAGTTCGGCTACGCGACGGCGGCGGCCTGGGTCATGGGGGCGCTGCTGGTCGGTTTCACCGTCCAGCAGCTCCGCATCCTGCGCGACCTGCGCTTCGGGGCCGCCCGTGCCCAGAAAAATGATTAAGAAGCGCGCGCGGATGGGATACGATTGGCATGGTTTGTGCTCAATGGCTATGATGACATTGCTGCCGGTGTCCTCGCCGTCTTCGGCTGAACGCGAGGGTCGTTTATCGGAGTAGGAAGTACGTGTAACAGGGATGATTGATTCCGATTCAGAAGCAGGGGAGCCGGCAGGGGCCGCGACGGGTCATGTGCGCGCCTGGGGCACACGCGCGTTCATCTGTGATGCGACGGGCGGCTTTTTGTCCCTGCGGGGGCAGATCAAAGAGGAGATGGGGTCCGAGCTGGCTGCGGACATCCTGTGCCGCGCCGGGACCAGCGAGGCGAACGTATTGATGGCGTTCGTCGCGCAGACCCATTCCCAGAGTGATGGCGTTGTCCAACTCGAACACGCCCTTTCCCTGCTGACGGAGGCCGGATACGGGCGGCTGTCTCTTGAAACGGGACGCCATCGGGACGGCGAGATCATCATCTACGCCGAAGACAGCATGATCGGGAGCACGCTGCGCGATCTAGGCGAGCCGGCGGGCTTTGGCTGCGACTACCTGCGCGGCCTGTTGCGGGGGGTGGTCCAGGGTCTCCCGCCGGTCGAGGGCTACCCGAGCGGTGACATCGAGTGCGTCGAAGTGCGCTGCCTGGTCAACGACGACCCCGAGTGCCGCTTCGTCATCGCCTCCTCCGAACACCTGGCGCAGCACGGATACCGGGTGGGCGACAAGAGCTACAGCTCGGTGCGTGAGACCCTGATGCGTCTTAACCGCCAGCTCGAAGACGTCCTGGAGGCCGCCAAGCGTGACTCGCTGACGGGCCTATACAACCGCGCCCACTTCGAGTCCGTCCTGCGCCACAAGATCGAGCACGCCAACCGCCGCACCGACACCCTGACCGTCGCCATGATCGACATCGATGGGTTCAAGGGCGTCAACGACACCCTGGGGCACGGCATGGGCGACCTAGCCCTCCGGCAGGTCGGCCACCTACTCGCCTCGAACGCCCGCGGTACGGACGTGGTCGCCCGCTACGGCGGCGACGAGTTCGCCTGGCTGATGCCGGGGACGACGGTCGAGGCGGCCCTGTTCGTCGCCGACCGCATCCGCCGCCTGGTGCAGGAGATGCGCGAGGAGATCGACCTGCCCGTCAGCCTCTCCGTCGGCGTCGCCGCCTGCCCCGAGGACGCCGCCAGCCTCACCGACCTGATCGACTTCGCCGACGCCGCCATGTATCTGGCGAAGGACTCGGGCGGCAACCAGGTCCGGCGCTACGTCGCCGCCGAAGACCACCGCACCGCCTCGCAGAAGCGCGTCCGGCGTCCCCGCCCCCGGATTTCCCCCACCGCCACGAAGTCTGCGCCCCCTCCTCCCGACGACACGGGCCTCCGCCTTGACCTTTCCGACTAGGCAGGTGGCCCGTCGCCGAGCATCCGGCGCGCGACCACGACGTCGCCGACCTTGTCCACGTCGGTCCCGATCTCCGGGTACTCGGAGCGTATCGCCGCCACGCGCCCTCCGCCGATCAGGCGGCTGACGCCCTCTTCCAGGGCCGGGACGGTGAGCAGTGAGGGCGACACGGACTGCGCCAGCAGCAGCCGTGCCAGCAGCCCGACGCCCAGCAGCCGGGCGACGCCGACCGCGCTCTTGCGGGCATCGTAGGCCCGCGAGATGATGTCCCGGTGTGTTTCCAAAAACCTGGGGTCGATCAGCATCAGGTTCCCCAGCGTGAACTGCCCCTCACGCAGCTTGATCGCGGTCCGCTTCATCTCAGGGAATCGCTCCTGGCAGCGCGCCAGGGGGACGTAGGAGCAGCACAGGTCCGCGCGGCCCGCTGCCGCCGAGTGCGCCTGCTGGAGAAAATTCTGCACGGCCTCGGACGTCAGGAAGGGGATGTCTGACGTGCTGACGAGAAGCCGAGCGTCCCCGTCTTGGGCGGCCCGGACGCCCGCCAGCAGGTTATCCAGCAGCGAAGCGCCGCCTGTGACCCGCTCATAGTGCGGCGCGGCGGGAACGTCGCCGACTACGAAGATGTTTCCGACCGACTCACACGCGCACAGGGCCGTGGCCACGCGGTCCAGCATCGTCCGGCCGTTCAGTGGCGTCAGGGCGCGGTTCGTCACGCCCGTCGCCGCCGCCATCTCCGGGCCGTTTTTGCCCCCCGCCAGGACGACGGCATTGACTCTCATTGGCCCCTCATCTCCGTCACCCAGGTCTTACCCAGCGCCTGTGCCTCGATACGCGCGGATAGGCGGCGCGCGTCGTCTTCTGAAACTGCACGCCGAAACAGGGCCGCCCCGCTGCCGCAGAGCAGCGGCCTGAAACTTTCATCCTGCCCGGTTGTCTCAGCCAGTAGATGATACGCGGCGGCGACGGCAGGATAGTCCGGCAGGATGACCGCCTCGAAGTCGTTGCCCAGGCCCCGCCCCCCCGCCTGCCATTCCGCTGTCGCCGCGCCCGGTACGCGGCCAGTCAGGGCGTCGAGCGCGGCGTAGGCCATAGCGGTCGGGACGCCGACCGGAGGCTTCACCAGAACCAGCCACCAGGCCGGCGACAGGGCGGGCAGAGGCGTGACCCGCTCGCCGAGTCCTTCCACCAGGGCCGTGCCGCCAATCAGAAAGAACGGCACGTCCGCTCCCAGGGCCGCGCCGATCTCCGCCAGACGCCGGGCCGAAAGTTCCAGCCCGAACAGGGCGTCGGCGGCTTTCAGCGCCGCCGCCGCGTCGCTGCTGCCGCCCCCCAGGCCGGCCTGGGAGGGGATGCGCTTTTCCAGGGTGATGTCCAGGCCGCTCCGGTCGCCCGCGAAGACCCCGCGCGCGGCGGCGACTTTTTGCACACGCACGGCGGCCTTGTGGACCAGATTTGTCTCGTCGGCGGGGACTTGTGCCGCCTCGGGGCCTGTGACCCGCAGCCGGACGCCGGGCGTGCTAGGGGTGTGCGTGAGGGTCAGGATGTCGTGCAGTGCGACCGTCTGCATGACCGAGCGGATGTCATGGTAGCCGTCGGGGCGACGGGCACCGACGTCGAGGGTCAGGTTGATTTTGGCCCGAGCGCGGAGCGTGATCGTCGTCATGGGCCGGTCCGCGCGCTCGCGCTGCGGGCCTCGGCCAGCGCGGCGGCGAAGTCCGAGGCGGTCGCCTTGTGGAACCGGGGCAGGCGCGCGAAGGCGTCCCCGAGCCGTATGCCCCCGAATCGGTCGTCGAAGGTGAGCGCTTGGCCGATGAGGTAGCGCATCCCCAGGTCGTCCCGGCGGGACAGCCAGGCCCGCGAGGGGCCGATCCGCGCGTACAGCGCGAGCGGCGGCGCGAGCAGCAGGCGGCGGAAGTTCTCCGCGCCGCTGAAGTCGCCCCACAGCGCCTCGACGCGGGCCGGTCCCTCCGGGGGCCGCATGAACCAGCGCACCAGCAGCCGCTCGCCGAGGTAGCCGTTGGCCCAATACTCCGGTGCCGTATAGCCCCCAATGGGGGGCAGGGCCAGATGGCAATATTCGTGGACGATCTCGCGCAGCCACTCGATGGAGGAGCGGGGCGTCTCCGAGTCGTACAGGTAGAGGTTGCTGCGCCACTGCTCGCCGCCGCTTTGCCCCCCCGCGCAGAGCCAGACATCGAACGGCGCGGTCCCGTTCTCCGGTTCGCGTCCCGTCTGCTGGACGAGGGTTTGGTGCGCCAGGGCGAGCAGCTTTGCGGCGCGGAGGGCTAGGATCTGGTCGGAAGGGCCGGGGAAATGGACCGCGCAGAGCAGCTGGGCCGGCTCACCGGGCAGGTAAACATAGGCGACCTTGGCGAAGAGCCATTGGTGCTGGGGTTCCGTAGCGTGAGTCGGGAGATACGCCTTGGGAACCACGAGCGTCCCGAGGTCGTAAGGCAAAGGGGAAACGTCCACGGGCAGCATCGGCAGCCATACGGAGGGCATCCGCGGCGGCAGGCCGGCGCTAACAGACGCCTCCAGCGCCCGCGTCGCCCCGGCATCGCCGGGATGGGACTGACTTGCCGTGACCAGGGTACCGAGGGCGGCCTCGCTCGCCCCGACAGTGGGTGCCTGCCGCGCCGGCAGCGAGTCCAGTGTCGGAGGCCCATCATCGGCGAAGGCCAGGCTTGACACAGACAGCAGGACGAGTAACGCGAAAACGAGCGCACGGGACATAGCGCCATTATGACACAGGACGCCCGCGTTTCGGAAGACAAAACACAAGGCAGAACATGAAGATCCGTATCTTACTCGCCGTATTGGCCTGCTTCGCCCCCACACTTGCCGCGAGGGCGATGGTCGGGGCCGACACCGCCACAGCCCCGCCTGCGCTCTCCGCCCGC
>JAABUZ0100001890.1_pt1 | contig 37232 bp, 45 predicted proteins | sample 5562091 | NCBI WGS metagenome assembly JAABUZ01 (sample SAMN12813069, study PRJNA571459) | rock metagenome | isolation source: Antarctica rocks | place: Antarctica: Victoria Land, Linnaeus Terrace sud | collected 2015-12-21 | reverse complement strand
CCCAGACGAGCAAGGTCCACGGCGCGACGCCGGAACTCCGGCGGGTGAGGTGCAGGCACGAACGACATCCTCCCTGGCGGACCGGGTCCACCTCAGGTGACGTGTCCGGCCTCAGGGGTCAACCTCACGACCACGAACAGGCCCTGCTCACCGACACCAGCGCTCAGGCGGAGTTTCGAGTCGCCGCCGCCCGCGGCGATCCCGACGCCGCCGTGGTCTGGGCCAGCGACGCCCTCGACCTGATCACCGACCTCACCCCGGCCGCCCACCTCGTCACCACCCTCGCCGCGGCGGCCGAAGGCGCCCTCCACCAAGCCCTCGGCTGACCTCAGACCGTCGCAGCCGAGTCCCCACACAGGTTCACGACGAACCCAAGGACCGGATCGGCCCAGTGAACCTGACGACCCGTCGGTTCCCGGCGAGGAACCCTCAGATCGGCTGAACCCACGGGACTCAGGGCCCAGCGCTCCCGAGCGCCACCCCAGCCCCAAAGTAGGGGCGCGGTTGAGGGACGGCCGGGACTGGCTTTCGGCACGTCCGGCCGGTCATTTCCGCCCCCATGCCGTAGGGGGCGGCGTGCGTTCAGGGGTTGGGTCTAGCTCTGGTGGTGGGGACGCCGAGCAGGTCGAGAACCTGTTGCTGGAGCGGGTCGAGGTCCAGTCAATCCGAGACCGCAGGCCGCCATGTCATCTACGTCTCGTTCCGCCACCGCTGCGAGTCTGGCGGGGCCTTGGCGCCGAGCAGCACGTCGATGCCGAGGTGCTCGCCGATGAGGTGCTGGAGCTGCGGGCCCTCGATGAGCCGCACCCGCTCCATGCGCTGAGCGAACTCGTGGGTGGCCTTGCCGAAGTAGGACGTCGTCACCAGGATTCCGGTGCCGGCCTTCTTGTCCTCCATGACGCCCCAGAGGGCTCGGACCGCGTCGGCACCGACGACCTTCATGTAGCGCTTGGCCTGGATGACGCAGAGACCGCCCACGACCGGGTCCCGATTGAGTGCGACGGCGTCCACTCCGTCGTCGCGGGACGCCTGCGTGACCCACGACTCCATCCCCATCTGCTCGAACAGCTCCCGGACGAGGTGCTCGAACTCAGTGGGCGACTGCTTCATCAGGACGGTCCGCGAGTCGAGGTGGGCCGCGACCTCGTGCGCGTCGACGAACCGGAACTTGTTCAGGTCCGGGGTGAACAACGGCCGGACGGCCTCGACGTCCCACGGGTTCGGGGAGATCAGCGCGTTGAGTCGGTGCAGGCAATCCACGGGCTCGACCTGGCCGAGGACGAGGCCGTCGAACTCCTCGCGGGTCGCCGAGACGCTCAGCAAGCAACGCCGCTCCTGCCTGCCGGTCGCGCGGTCGACGGTGTCGAGCTGGCAGTTCACGGCCACCTCCTCGACCAGCTCCGGCGAGGTCGCGGTGAAGACGTCGTGGAGGGTGAGCAGGGCGAGCCGCGCGATGACTCCGGCGTAGCGGTTGGCAAGGACCAGCGGCTTGGACTCGGTGGTGTCGATCTCGTCGCGGATCTTGACGTACCGGAAGGCCTGGACGGTGGGCACGCGGCAGATCGCGCAGAGCGAGCACCTGACGGCTGTCGGGCCGGTAAGCGATCTCGACCGCGTTGGGGATGCCGGCCGGCAATCGCCGCCCGGACAGCGCCGTCGCGAGCGCGGGTTCGACCGCGTCCTGCTCACCGGCGTCGAAAGCTCGGTGCCGCGCCTCGATATCCCGGTTGTGGGCAGCGACGGACCTGGCGCGCTCGTCCTGGGCGCGCTGGTGACGTACCCGGGCGGCGTCGAGACGGCCTGTTCGGTGCTCCTCCCGGAGCCGATGGGCCGACGTCCCCTGCTCGAATCGCAGCCGGGCTTCCTGCTCGAGGCGCACCAGGTGCTCCCGGCCGCGCCACCAACTGGTGATGAAGCCTGATTTCCATGGTGCGTAGTCCGTCCACGCTGGTTCCGGTTCCCTACGGGCGAGCTCGGGGTCCGGCGAGAACGGCGCCGGGGTGTGGACCTTGCGCGCGTCGCCGACGGTGACGGCGCCGCGGTCGATGCCGTCGACGAGGATTCGGTCGAGCTCGTCGGCGCGCGCCGCGCTCTCGGCGGCGAGCTCCTCGGCTTCCTCCTGGCGAGCGGCGGCGTACTGGGCGCACCGTTCCTTGTCTTCTCGAGCCCGTTCCCGCTCCGACTGGAGCAGCCGCTGCGCCTCCTCGCGCGCCTCGGCAGCGAGCCACCGCTGTCGTTCGCGTTCGGCTCGTTCCGCCTCGCGTCGACGCCGCTCCCGCTCGTGTCCCCACCCGCCACCAGGCAGCCGCACCCCCGCCGGGTGAGCGTAGATCCCGAGCGAGATCAAGAGCAGCGGTCGTGACGACCGGGCCGCGCCGAGCGCCTCGTCCGCTGTATGGCGGGCCAGGACGAGGGGCCAAGCCCTCGTGCGTGACGGGGCCCGGCGGATGCTGGCCGCGACTCCGCAGGCTGAGGTCGACGACATCTCGGGTGCTAGCTGGACTGATAACAGTCGCGGACCGCGTCTCCGCAGGTCGGGCGATCCGATCAACGACGAGCCGCCCTCGCGCGGGTCCTCGGCGTCGTCGGCGGACTATTTCGAGGCGGTCGGCACCCCCAGGTGCCCGCTCTCGGCGCGTCACCCCGGCTACGGACCGGGGCCCGTGGTGGGCTGATTGTCTGAGCCCGCCACCGGCGGGCCTGCCCGGGCGCACGCACGACACACGCCACCGGCGGTCACGCAGAATGGGGTGGACAGGTCATGGGTAGGAACGCCCGTCAGCCGCCGGGGCCCCCGAGCGACCGGGCCCAGCCCGGCCCCGCCACCGGGTCTGTCGAGGCAGTGGGTGACGAGCCCATCCCGTTGACCACGATCGAGATCGGGGTCGACGTGCGTTCCGGCGCCGATGGGACCTGGTCGGTGGTGCTCACCCCCGCCATCGCCTCGCTGCGGACCAAACGCCGCGACGGGCTGGCGACCCTGGCCGCGGTGCAGGCCCAGGTCTGGCGGATGCTGGAGGCACTGGCCTACGGCGGGTTCCCGGTCGCCACCACCTGGACCCTCGACGGCGATCCGGGCGGCTGGCTCGCCCACGCCGACCACGACGGACTCACCAACCCTTCCACCACCGGCGCCCCACGCCGTGACAGCGCCCGGCCCGGCGGGTCAGGCCGCGAGGTCCGGCGGTGATCTCCCGGCTGCGCGGGCAGGTCCTCACCGTCGCCCTCGACCACGTGGTGCTCGACGTGGGCGGGGTCGGGCTCACCGTGCACACCACCCCCGCCGTGCTCGCCGAGCTGTCTTCTGGGACCAGGCGGACCTGGCCACCGTGCTGCTGGTGCGCGCGGACTCCCTGACCCTCTACGGCTTCACCGACCCCCGCCTCCCGGGAGCTTTTCGTGCTGCTGCAGACCGTCGGCGGGACCGGCCCGCGGGTCGCGCTGGCTACCCTGGCCGTGCTCTCCCCCACCGACCTGCGCCACGCCCTGTCCACCAGCGACACCACCATGCTCACCCGCGTGCCCGGCATCGGACGCAAAGGCGCCGAACGAATGATCATCGAACTCGGCGACCGGGTCACCCCCACCACTGCCGGCCCGACCAGCACCACCACTCCCCCGACAGGCCCCGCGGCCGCCGTAGCCGGGGGGTCCGACCGGGCCCGCGCCCAGGTCGTTGACGCCCTGATCGGACTCGGATTCCCGGCCCGCCAAGCCGAACAAGCCGTCACCACCGTCACCAGCGGCGACGACGACACCGACGCGGCGGGCCCCGCTGGCCTCGATCCCGGCCGCACCCTGCGCGCCGCGCTCAACAACCTCAGCCCCCACCGCTAAGCACCAGCCAGACCCAGCTGCCAGCCCAACGCCCCTACCTCTCCCCGAGCACAAGGCGGCGGCAGACCGGTACGGACGCCCGGCTGTCGGCAACGGTCTGAGGCAGCTCGGCCGCCACAGCGAGCTTCGACGGTATTGCCAGCGGAACGAAACCTGGGGGAATCACGTGATCGCCCACAATCACGGCAGGCCTGATGGCGTGTCGGTGCTTGGCCGGGGTCTGTCGGGGGCAGCATGGCGCTATCAGACCCCTGAGCAGGTGAAGGACGAGGAGACCGCCATGGCGCTCCCGACGTTGACCCCCGAACAGCGCGACGCCGCCCTGGCCAAGGCCCGCGAGGCCCGCCAGGCCCGGTCGAACCTGCTCGCCGACATCACCAGTGGCCAAGACACTGTGCCGGCGGTCCTCGCCCGCGCCCAGTCCGACCCGGTGGCCGGGAAGACGAAGGTCTCCCAGCTCGTCGGGCGATGCCCGGTTGCGGACTGGCCAAAACCAGCGCCCTGCTCGAACAGGCAGGCATCCCCGGCGACCGGCGGGTCGCGGGCCTCGGTGGCCGCCAACGCGAGGCACTGCTGGGCGCCCTGGAGGTCCAGGAGCAGTCCGGCAGGATCTAGCCCCTGACTGCAAAGATCACACGGTCGGGACCGGGAAGATCAACGCTTCCGATCCGTCCTGGACCCGGACCGGTATGGCAGCTCGTCGACCGGCCCCACTAACGCCCGTTATCGGCTTGGATCGTCGCGAGCGGCTCCGGCAGGTTGGGGCCATGGTGGACATCGACGAGCAGCTCGTGGCCGCTCTGGTGGGCGCGCAATTTCGTCTGCCGGTGGCCGCTTTCGTCGCGGAATCCGGCCGGGCCTCCTGGGGCGAGCAACTCCTCGGAGCCGGTGGCGTCGATGGTCAAGCGCTGCAGAAGCGCGCCCACCCCACAGCGGGCCGGGTCCAGCGGGTCGCCTGCGGCGAGTCGGCCCGCCACGCCCGGGCCTCGAGTCCTCGCAGGGGCTGGGCGAACGACTTCGGGGTGTAGGCCGCGTCATCGGTGAAGAGCTGGGCGAGGACGTCGGTGCTCGGGCTGCGCTATGCCCGCTCGTAGCGCTCGATCCAGTCGACCAGGCGGGTGCCCGCTCGTAGTAGTCGCTGAGCACCCGAGCTGACGCCGACGCACCCGTCGACAGGGGTCACGCCCGGCGCGCCGTCTCGTTCGGGTGGGTGTGCTCGGCGCCCACGAGGATCTGATGAATCGCGGGAGCGACGGTCGCGACGAGCTGCTCGGTGTCAGCGGCGACGAGCACGGGCACACCGATGATCTGCCTGCCGGTGACGATGCCGACCAGCATCGACGCCGCGAGGCCGGCGCGGAACATCGCGTCGTTACTGGCCCGCTCCGTGGTCCCGTGCAGCAACCGGGACTGGATGAAGTCGCGCAGCTGCGCACTCGCGTAGTCGTTGGTGATCGCGCCGCGGAGCATCGCCATCAGGGGCTCCGACTCGTCGGCGGCGCCCTCCCAGGCGCTCAGATACGCGCGGACTACGCGTTCGCCGAGGTGCTCGTCGGGGCCCTCAAAGGCGGTGTCGAACCGGTCGAGCGCGGACGGGGGAACGGCCATCACGGCGGCGAAGAGCTCGTCCTTCGAGCGGAAGAACTGCATCACCTGCGATGCGTCCACCCCGGCGTCGGCCGCCACGCGACGGATCGTGGTCGCGGCGAAACCCTCACGGGCGAACCGTGCTCGTGCCGCGTCAAGCACCACCTGCCGCGTACTGCCCGTTCCGGGCCTGCGGCCGCGACGTGTCTCCGTCACCCGTGCTTCGTGCGCGGTCATGACCCGAATGTACCGGTCGACCCGAGGTTCTCAACTGCTGTTGAGATAGGGTCGCCGTCGCGCAGGAGCGCGGCAGAGGACGTGCCCGAGAAGGGGTGCCGTTAAGGAGCGTGTCGCCGGGGGCCACGTAGCTGGTAGTCGATCTACCGGTAGCTCGCCGGCTCCTGTCGGTCGTCGCCCGGAGCACACATTGGCACGTGGGCTGGAGCTCGATGAGCTGGTCGAGCATTTCACGCTGCTGCCCGACGAGGTGGCGCTGCTGGGCGACAAGTCGGGTGCGTCTCGGCTCGGGTTCGCGCTGTTGCTCAGGCACTTCACGCTGGCGGGGCGATTCCCGACCGGGCGCAGCGAGCTCGCCGACGAGGCCGTGGAGTTCGTCGCGCGCCAGGTTGAGGTCCCTGCCGCTGAGCTGGGGTTCTATGACTGGTCGGGCCGGACGATCAAACGGCACCGGGCGGAGGTCCGGCGGGCGCTGGGCTTTCGCGAGTGCAATGTCGAGGACGCCGACAAGCTCACCGACTGGCTGACCTCGCAGGTCGCTGAGGCGGAGCGCCGCCCGGAGCAGGTCCGGACGGCGTTGCTACAGCGCTGCCGCGAGCAGGGGATCGAGCCGCCCACCCCGGCGCGCACGAGTCGCATGGTCGCCTCGGCGCTGCACCGGGCCGAGGAGGCCCTGTTCGCCCGGGTGACCGCCCGGATACCTGCAGGCTCGGTGGGGCGCATCCGCGCCCTCATCGCCATCAGCGACGGCGAGGACGAAGACCACGACCCGGAGAACGCTTCCGCCAGCGAGGATGTCGGTCCCGCGCTGCTGGCCCTGATCAAGAGCGAGGCAGGGGCGGTGAGCCTGGAAAGCATGCTCACCGAGATCGACAAGCTGCTCGCGGTCCGTCGCATCGGGTTGCCCGAGGATCTGTTCGGCGACGTCGACCCGAAGGTGCTGGCCGGGTGGCGGGCCCAGGCGGTGGTGGAATCGCCGTCGCACCTGCGCGCCCGCCTGGACACGAACGCGGTCAAGACCCTGACGTTGCTGGCGGCGCTGCTGCACACCCGTCATCGGGAGATCACCGACGCCCTGGTCGACCTGCTGATCGCCACAGTGCACCGCATCGGTGCCCGCGCTGAACGCAAGGTCACCGAGGAGCTGGTCAACGCGTTCAAGCGGGTCACCGGCAAGGAGAACATCCTGTTCTCCATCGCCGGCGCCGCGCTCACCTCCCCGGACGAGTCGGTGCGCCAGGTGGTGTTCCCCGCGGTGTCCGGCGGCGAGGCGACCCTGCGCGAGCTGGTGCACGAGTACAAGACCAAAGGCCCGGTGTATCAACGTACGGTCAAGACCACGCTGCGCGCCTCCTACACCCACCACTACCGCCGCGGCCTGATCCGGCTGCTCGACGTGCTGGAGTTCCGGTCCAACAACACCACCCACCGGCCGGTGGTCCAGGCTCTGGAGCTGGTCTCTCGCCACGCCGCGGCGGGCAACCGCTCCTACTACCCCGTCGGGGAGCACGTCCCGGTCCACGCCGGGCTCGGTGGGGACTGGGAGCCGCTGGTGTGGCGCACCGACAGCGACAGCCGCCGTCGGGTGGTGCGGATGGGCTACGAGGTCGCGACGTTGCAGGCGCTGCGCGAGCGGCTGCGCTGTAAGGAAATCTGGGTCGTCGGCGCCGACCGGTGGCGCAACCCCGATCAGGATCTGCCCGCCGACTTCGACCAGCGTCGCGTGGAGCACTACCGCGAGCTGCGCAAGCCCCTCGACCCCGCAGCGTTCATCGACGAGGCCCGCACCGAGATGGGCGCCGAGCTCGACGCCCTCGAGCAGGCGCTGCCCGACCTGCCGTGGTTACAGGTGGCCGACCGGCCGGCGGGGGCGATCAAGCTGACGCCGCTGGACGCCGTCCCCGAGCCGCAGGGCCTGCGGCGGCTCAAGGCCGAGGTCGGGCGCCGGTGGGGCGCGGTGCCGCTGGTGGACATGCTCAAGGAGGCCGTGCTGCGCACCGGCTGCCTGGCCGGGGTCAGCGCCCGGGCCGGACGCAGCCACATCAGCCCCGAGGTCCTGGCCGAGCGGCTGGTGCTGGCGATCTACGGCTACGGCACCAACACGGGGCTGCGCGCGGTCGCCGCCGGGCGCCACGCCCACACCGAGGACGACCTGCGCTACGTCCGCCGCCGCTACCTGACCCTCGAGACGGCCCGCGAGATCGCCGTGGCCATCGCCGACGCCACCTTCGCCGCCCGCCGCGAGGCGATCTGGGGCACCGGCTCGACCACGGTGGCTTCGGACTCCACGCACGTGGCGGCGTTCGACCAGAACCTGTTCACCCAGTGGCACTCCCGCTACGGAACTGGAGTACGCACGGGTTCCTCGACCGTGGACCTGGCCGCGTAGCCGCATCTCAGCAGGTCAAGGCGCGGCGGACGGGCTTGCCTGAACCTTCCAGGATTCGGCGAGTCGTTGCGGGGATTCGCGGGTCAATGTTGTAATTTGCGTGGCTATAGCGGAGTCCCGGACTCGCGTGTTGTCCCTCGTGTCGCCCGCGACCGCCCCGGGCGACGACGAGGCACCGCCAGAGCTGGGGCCGGTGGTCGAGCCGGGATTGGCCGAGGTCCTCACGCTGCAGCGGCGGCGGGCGGCCGAGACGTCGGCGGGCGGCGAGGAGAGCGTCTTCCTGGACACCGTCGCCGAGTATCAGTGGGCGCGCGATGTGGCCGGGCTGGCCGCGAGCACGCTGGACCGGCTGGTCAAGCCGGTGATCGAAATCTGCGAGCACTACGGCGTGGTCGCCTGGCGGCTGAGTCCGCGGCAGGTGGACAAGTACTTCGCCGGGCCGGGCAAGCGGGGCCGCTCCACGGTTCGGCAGAAGCTCAACCTGATCGACAGCTATTTCGCGTTCCTCGAGCAGCGCTACGCCGGTGAGATCGCCCGGCGGTTCGGGGTGGCGGTGGAGTCACCGGTTGATCCGTTCAACCGGCCGCATCATCGCGGCGACTTCGGGCTGCGGGTGCCGCCGTCGCAGCGGGCGACCCGGGAGTTCTTCGCCGGCTGGCGGGACTCGTTGGCGCAGGCCCGCAAGCCGTTGATCGCCCGCCGGGACTACGTGATGGGCAAGCTGACCTACCTGTCGGGGGTGCGGGCCGCGGAGCTGTGCGCGGTGCGGATCGGCGACGTGCACTGGGAGTCCGGGCAGTGGGGCCGGTTCCTGGTCCACGGCAAGGGCGCCCACGGCTCGGGACCCCGCCAGCGCGAGGCGTACCTGTTCGACGAGGGCCGTGCGCTGCTGTGGTGGTACGTCGAGGAGGTCCGCGGCGAGTTCAGCGACGACCCGGAGGATCCGACCGCGCCGTTGTTTCCCTCCGAGCGGATCCCGACCACCGCGGCCGCGCTCAACATCGCCATCCCCGGCCTGGTGGTGACGCCCTCGACCTTCCGGCGGGCGCTCAAGACCGCCGGGCACCGGTTCCTGACTGGACCGGTCAACGAGCTGCATCCGCACCTGCTGCGGCACGCGTGCGCGACCCACAACTACGAGCGCGGGATGTCGCTGTGGGAGGTCCAGAAGTTGCTCGGGCACGACCGGCCGACCACCACTGTGTCGTATCTGGCCACCACGCACGCCGACCCGGAGCGCGCCGGCCTGGCCGCGGCCGGGCGAGCGGTGCAACGACTCGTCTGGGACAAGGGGAACCTGCGATGAAGTGGAACCTGCGCTGGGCCGCGGCCCACCGCGACATCTGGCGACCGAGCGATCTGCAGGCCGCGTTCAAGCAGGTGGGCTTCGAGCCGTCGCTGAGCAAGGTCGCCGCCCTGTGGTCGGGCAAGCCGATCACAGTCCGGCTCGACGACCTCGACAAGATCTGCGCTGCGCTGCACTGCGAGATCGCCGACCTCATGGTCGCCGAACCCGAAACCGTCGCCCAGGGCGACCAGGAAGACACCCCCCAGGCGGTCGGGGACCATCCCGGCGGGCGGGCGCGACCCACCCCCCGGCCCGGTCGAGCGGGCGCCCGCCGCTCGCTGCCCCCGAACTGACACCGTGGAGCGGCGGCGGTGGCCGATCGGCCAGTGCAGGGTCTGTCTTGGGTGGGGCGAGCTGCCCCAGTTCGCCGACTGCGTCGCCTGCTCGAACTGGCGTCACCTACACCCGGACCGGACCCGGTGCCGGCGCTGCGGTCACCTCAGCCACGTCAACACCGACGGGCTGTGTCGCCCGTGCCTGCTCAGCATCCGCGCCGACGATCCCCAGTGGATCACCAACCCGCGGCCGGGTGGGTCTTGCCAGCTCGGGCTGATCCTGCCCGGCGTGCGCCTGCCGAGGGCTCAGCCCCTGGACCGGCCGCTGCGCGGCCGGCGACGCCAGGACCGCCCGCGCTCCTGGCAGGAGCGGGTCCGGGTCGCTACCGCCCAACTCGCCGACGATTCGCGTGTCTGCCCCCCGGCCCCGCCCGGGCAGCTCGCCCTGTTCCGGCTGCGTCGGTGGCTCACCGACGACCACGAGCGGCGCATCCGCGACCGCGACCTGCCCGGCCAGGTCGCCACGAAGACCGCCGCGCTCTCCGTGGCCGCCGAACGCGGTCTGTCCATCTCGTTCGCGCACTGCCTGGCCCGCACGACCCGGCTCGCGCTGGCCGTGCGCGACGCCGACGGTCATGGCCTCGTCGCGCCCGAGGCCCTCGATGACCTGCCCCGGTTCCCGGAGGCGGTAGCCGAGGTGCTGCGCCGGACCGAGATGCTCGGCACGTCCGCCGCCCTCGCGCTGGCACCCACCCGGCGACGCGCCGGCGACCGCACCCGGGCCCGCAGCTGCCTGGACTGCGGATGCTGGGCCGTGCACCCCACCCCGCGCTGCGCGCCGTGCCAGGGCTGGCGTTTCACGCTCAAGAACCGGGTCGGGGTCTGCACCCGTTGCCGGCGGGCCGGCTCCCCGGTCCGCGACGGCCGGTGCCGGGCCTGCTGCGTGCATATCGACGAGCACGGACCCGAGACGGCCGATGACCCCGGGACCCAGCTCTGGCTCGGCGGCGACCTCGCGCTCAAGCTGCACAACCGCGCCGGCGCCCTGGGCTACACGGTTCCCCAGCACCGAGCCCGGCGGCGCGCCGCCGCCCGCCGCGAACCCCCGCCGCCGGTCTCGCCGCACCTGGTCGACCCCGGCCAACCCGCCCTGCTCGAGGCACGCCGGGACTGGAGCTGTGTCCCGGTCGGCGCGCTCGAGCGGCTGCCGACGCTGACCCCGACCGCCCAGGCGCTGCTCGAGGAGTTCCAGCACTACGCCCACGACCACGCCTGGGACGTCCAAGTCCGCCGGCTGGCCGCCCGCAGCCTGCGCATCGTGCTGGCCTGGGTCGGCGCCGACGCCCCCATCCCTGAGGCCGACGTGCGGGCGTTGCCCCTGGACCGGCCCGGCACCAGCGCCCGCCGGGTGGTGGCCTTCCTCGCCGAGCGTGGCCTGCTCGTCGCCGACCCCATCCGCGAGCTCGACGCCCACGAACAGGCCGTGGACCAGCGGATCGCGACCCTCCCCGAGCCCATCGGCGACGAGCTGCGCCGCTGGGTCCAGGTCCTGCGCGGCGAGGGACGCCGACCGCACCCCGCCCGGTCCTTCGAAACCATCCGCAAGTACCTCGGCTACGCCCACCCCGTCCTGCACTCGTGGTCCCAGCGCGTCACCAGCCTCCGCGAGATCACCCCCGGCGACGTCCACCAGGCCCTGGCCGGCAAGACCGGGAACTCGGCACGCGACCTGCTCACCGCGCTGAACAGCCTGTTCCGGGCGCTCAAACAGGAACGGGTGGTCTTCCGCGATCCCACCCGCGGCGTCTCCCTGCCCGCCGTGCGAAACCTGCCCGCGCCGATACCCACCGACCGGCTCCGCGGCCTGATCGACCGCGCCGGTGGCCCGATGGGCCGGCTCGTCGTGGCCCTGGTCGCCGTCCACGGCCTCGGCGTCACCGACCTCACCGGCCTGAGCCTGGAGGATCTCGACCTGGCAACCGGACGGCTCGCCGTCCCACGCGACGGCACCCGATATGTCGCCTACCTCGACGAACTGACCCACACCGTGGCTGCCGCCTGGTTGCGCGAACGGCACCGCCGCTGGCCGGTCACCACCAACCCGCACCTACTGATCACCCAGCAGACCGCCGCCATGGCCACCGACCCACCCGTCTCCCGCCTGGCCATCAACCTGATCTTCGAAGCGCTCGGGCTGAGACCGTCGAAGCTGCGCCAGGACCGCATCCTCGACGAGGCCCGCCACAGCGCCGACCCCATCCACCTCATGCGCATATTCCGCATCAGCGACCGCACCGCGATGCGCTACGTCTACACCGCCCACCCCGAACGCCGCTCCACCGTCCCGCGGTAGGGCCGTGCTTCCAGTTGCCGGGATAGGGTCGGCTGAGGTGCTCCCGGCGCCGGCCGCACAGCACGTCAGTGCTTTCGTACTACCCGCTCGTTCGTGCCGTCCCTCCAGACGGTCACGTCCAGATGGCCTCCCCCCACCGCGACCGCTGACGCTCCGATCAGATGGGTCTTGAAGAAGTGCTCGAATGTACGGCCCCGGAGGTCGAAACCGGTCTCCTCGAACAGCGCCTCCGCATAGCGCCGGTGCAGCGCGTCGTCTTTCACGTCCTCGACGGTCCCCCAGACCTTCGCGTCGCCCTCCGTGACATGGGGGTCAACCGTCGCTGTGTGCAGGGAGAACCGTGGGTCGCGGACGAGGTCTTCGAACTTAGCGGTGCCGGGCATGCCTCCGATCCATAGCTGACCCTCGAAGAACCTCGGCTCCATCGGACTGATCCGCGGGAATCCGTCCGGCCGGAGTGTGCCGAGCATGCAGAGGTTGCCGGTAGCAGCGTGACGGCGCGTGAAGACCTCAGCAATCCGCGGCGCGACCGCGAAAAATTCAGTCCAGGTGGCCATGGAAGAGGAGCTTACGGACAGCCCACGGGACCGACCTCAGCGTCCGCTTCAATCGCGAGCTGTTCGCCACGATCAGCACCCTGGCACGCTCAACACCTCACGCGTGAACAACACCGGCCATCGGCGCGGTGGCGCCGGTCTCGGTCGCACGATCCCCGCGGGTCTCACCGAACCCGCCTCATGGAGGCCCGATAGGGTCATGACTCGCACGGGTTCACGCTGCTCGCCAGGCAGGAATCAGCGAACCCGCGCGCTTCCGGCCGCGGAGCGTTGATCTACTGGCACGTCGAGCGGGACTCGATGGCCGTGCACTCCCAACTGATCTCCTGCACCGCCTCTGAGGTCGCCGCGATGGTCGAGGGCGCCATGCGCCACGGCACCTCGATGAGCCTGGAGGGCAACTACGTCGACTCCCACGGCCAACTCCGACATCGTGTTCGGGCTGGTCACCCTGCTCGGGTTCGACTACCGGCCCCAGCTGGCCGACCTACCCGACGCCAAACTGTGGCGCGTCGACCCCGACGCCGACTACGGCCCCCTCAACCCGACCGCCCGCGGGCGGGTCGACCTGGGGTGGGTCGAGGCCCAGTGGCCCGACATCCTGCGGGTGGTTGCGTCGGTGCACACCGGCGCGGTCACCGCGCACGACGTGCTGCGCGTACTGGCGCGCAGCGGCAGCACCACCCAGCTCGGCGAGGCCATCGCCGCGTTCGGCCGCATTCCCAAGACTCGCCACGTCCTGACCTTCGTCGACGACGAGCCCTACCGTCGCGGGATCAAGGCCATGCGCAACCTGCAGGAGGGCCGCCACGACCTGGGCCGTCACGTGTTCCACGGCCGGCGCGGCGAGCTGTACCGCGCCTACCGCGAAGGCATGGAAGACCAGCTCGGCGCCCTCGGGCTGGTCCTGAACTGCATCACCCTGTGGAACACGGTGTATCTCGACGCCGCCGTGGCCGCGCTGCGCGCCGAGGGCTACCCCGTCCTGGAGGCGGACCTGGCGCGGCTTTCGCCCTACATGCGCCGCCACATCAACGTGCACGGCCGCTACTCGTTCCCGGCGCCCGATCCGGGGCGCGGGCTGCGGCCGCTGCGCAACCCCGACACCGACCCCGTCGACTGAGGGTGTGTTGGAGGGTGTGTACGTGATCGCTCTGGCGTGGCTCGGGACGCAGGTCGGGCCCTTGCGCGCGTCTATGTCGTGTCGGGTGGGCCAGCGAGGGTGGCTCAGCACGACGAGATCGTTCCGCGGGTCGCCTGGTCGATGGTGAGGGCGGGGCCGTGCCGCCGCAGTTCGTTGTAGGCGGTGTGGGCGGCGGAGCCGGGGGGCCATTGGGCGAGGAAGCGGCGTTGCCAGTGGTCGGTGTCGTAGGTGATGGGGACGGCGTCGGCGCGCAGCCCGTCCAGGGCAATCCCGTAGAGAGCGTCGGCGGGTGGGGTGGGGTCCGCGGAGAGCCGGGTGGCAACTCCGTAGGTGGTGCCGGCGAAGTTGGGCATGCCACCGCGGCCGTTGTTGATGACCAGGCCTCGCCCGGCGGGTAGGTCGTAGTCCTGGGCGAAGGGCAGACCGGTGTGGGTGCTGGCGAACGCGGTGACCTGCGCGCGGGCCAGCCAGGCGGCTACCTGGTCGGCGCTGGTGGGTGTGCCGGCCCAGGGAGCCGGACCGCGAACGCCCGGATCGGCGGGTTCCATGGCTTCGAGAGCCAGCCGCCACCCGGCGAGGGACTCGGGGTCTCCGTGCAGCACGGCGATGCGGTGGCCGGCGACCTCGGCGACGAGGAACCGGGGCAGCCCCCGCAGCGGGTCGACCGCGTCGGGCAGTCTCGACGCGGTGCGTGCCAGCGCCGCGGCGATGCTGTTGGACAGCTCCACGGTGGTGTCGTCGATGTAGTCGGGGTAGGCGCAGCCGCAACCGTTGTCGTCGCCGCTGATCAGCTCCGCTTCGACGTTGCCCTGGATCGCGGGATGCTCGGCCGCGGTGGCGGCGATGCGGCGGAAGTCGGCGGGGTCGGTGTCGAGCCAGTGGAAGTCACCGTTGAAGATCAGAGTGGCGTCCTCGATAGCCGCCCGCTCGAGGATGACGTCCAGGGCGGCGGTGTTGCCGTAGAGACAGCCCACGACATACAGCGTCGACGCGGACAGGGTCGCCGGTCTCGCGAGGTCCTCGGGTTGGTATCGGTAGAACAGCGGGCACGCTCGGCCACGGTCGGCCATCGTGTCGCTCCCTCCGGGCCGAGCGCTCAGCGCGTCAAGGGTCGATGCCGGCTCTCGTCGGGTCGGTGTCAGTGGGCGATGGAGTGCAGGGGCGTCGCGCCGATCTCGGCGAGCAGAGCACGGACGCGGCGTTCGATCTCGTCGCGGATCGGCCGGGTCGCGGCCAGGTCGAGCCCGGCGGGGTCGTCGAGGACCCATTCCTTGTAGCGGTGGCCGGGGAACACCGGGCAGGCATCCCCGCAGCCCATGGTGATGACCACGTCCGCGGCCTGCACGACCTCGTCGGTCCAGGGCTTGGGGAACTCCGCGGAGATGTCGATGCCGATCTCGGCCATCGCCGCCACGGCGGCCGGGTTGATCTCGTTGCCGGGCTCGGACCCACCCGACCAGGCGATCGCCTGCTCCCCGGCCAGGTGGGCGAAGAACCCGAGCGCCATCTGCGAGCGGCCGGCGTTGTGGGTGCACAGGAACAGCACCGTGGGGCGCTCGTCGTAGCTCAAGCCCTCGACCTTGGCCAGTGCGCGCAGGCGTTGGCGGGCGAAGCGCTCGGCCAGCAGCGGCAGGAAGTTCACCACCTTTGCTCGGCCGGCGAACTCGTCGTAGGAGGAGTGCAGGAACCGCTCGATGGTCTCGGACCCGAAGGTCTCGGCGAACTCGCGGGCCAGGTTGGTCGCGGCGGTCTTCAAGGCGAGGCGCTGATCGATGGACAGGTCACTGCGGTGGTAGGTCTTGGTCATCGCTGGCTCCGGTGCGAGGAGGGGACCATCAGGAACTCGACGGGCCCGCCGACCTGGTGCCCGACGAGGTAGTACCGGGCGAGGTGGGGCGGGGGTCTGCGGGGAAGAGGCGGCGGCGCAGCCACAGCGAGACGTAGACCAGCGCGACCAGGACCGGGACCTCGATCAGCGGCCCGACCACCCCGGCGAGGGCCTGGCCGGAGGTGGCGCCGAAGGTGGCGATCGCGACGGCGATGGCGAGCTCGAAGTTGTTGCCCGCCGCGGTGAACGCCAACGTGGTGGTGCGCTCGTAGCCCAGGCCGACCGCCCGGCCGAACCCGTAGGACCCGGCCCACATCACGGCGAAGTACACCAGCAGCGGCAGCGCGATCCGGGCCACGTCGAGCGGCCGGGTGGTGATGGCGTCGCCCTGCAGGGCGAACAGGACCACGATGGTGAACAGCAGCCCGTAGAGCGCGAACGGCCCGATCCGCGGCAGGAACCGGGACTCGTACCAGTCGCGGCCCTTGGCGCGTTCCCCGAGCCGGCGGGTGAGGTAGCCGGCGAGCAGCGGGATGCCGAGGAAGATCAGCACCGAGCGGACGATGGCCCATGCGGACACGTCCAGCCCGGCGGTGGGCAGGCCGAGCCAGCCGGGCAGGACCGCGAGGTAGAACCAGCCCAGGGCACCGAAGGCGATGACCTGGAAGACGCTGTTGAGCGCGACCAGGACGGCGGCGGCTTCGCGGTCACCGCAAGCCAGGTCGTTCCAGATGATGACCATCGCGATGCATCGGGCCAGCCCGACGACGATCAGCCCGGTGCGGTACTCGGGCAGGTCCGGGAGCAGCAGCCAGGCCAGAGCGAACATCAGCGCCGGGCCGATGAGCCAGTTCAGGATGAGCGAGGAGACCAGGAGCCGTTTGTCGCCGGTGACGGTGTCGAGGCGGTCGTAGCGGACCTGCGCCAGCACTGGGTACATCATGATCAGCAGCCCGAGCGCGATCGGCAGCGACACCCCGCCCACCGCCACCGCGCCCAGCGCCGAGCCCAGGCCGGGGATCGACCGGCCCCCGAGCAGACCGAGAGCCATCGCGGCCAGGATCCACAGCGGCAGGAACCGGTCGAGGGTGGAGAGCTTCGCGACGACCCCGGCCTCGCCCAGGTCGGTGGTGCCGGCGAGGTTCTCGGTGCTCACGCGCTGACCACCGGCAGACCCACAGCTGCGGGGGCTGGGGTCTCGGCGTCGCCGGACACGAGCACGTCGGAGAGCCGGGCCAGCAGCTCGGGCTGGACCCGGTAGTAGATCCAGGTGCCGCGGCGCTGGCCGGTGATCAGGCCGGCCTCGCGGAGCACCTTGAGGTGATGGGAGATGGTCGGCCCGGTCAGGTCGAAGACGTCGGTCAGGTCGCACACGCACGCCTCGCCACCGGCGTGGGAGGCGATCAACGAGAGCAGCCGCAGCCGCACCGGGTCACCCATCGCCTTGAACACCCGCGACAGCTCCACCGCCTGCGGCCCGCTGAGGGGCTCGCGGGCCAGCGGCGAGCAGCACCCGACCACCTCGGCCAGCTGCTCCAGGACCCGCTCCTTGTACTTCGACATACCTCTACCTTGACGGACATCAAAGCAGAGCGCAAGGTGTGCCTCGACAGTCATCGAAGAAAGGAGTGCACGATGTCGCGAGTGCAACTGGCCCTGCGGGTCTCCGACCTCGAAGGGTCCATCGCGTTCTACTCGTCGCTGTTCGGCGTCCAACCGGCCAAGCGCCGGCCCGGCTACGCGAACTTCGCCGTCACTGAGCCGCCGCTCAAGCTGGTGCTCATCGAGGGCGAGCCGGACAAGCCCACCGTCATGGACCACCTCGGGGTCGAGGTCGAGACCACCGCGGAGGTCACCGAGGCGACCGGACGCCTGTCCGAGCTGGGCCTGTTCACCCAAGTCGAGGACGACACCACCTGCTGCTACGCGGTGCAGGACAAGGTGTGGGTCCACGGGCCCGGCGCGGAGCCGTGGGAGGTCTACACCGTCAAGGACGACTCCCAGACCTTCGGTGCCGACGGGCCCATCACCAGCATGGCCAGCATCGCCGACACGTGCTGCGGGGTGACCGCCTGCTGCACAACCGACGAGACCCCCGCCGAGGAAGGCGCCACCCTCGTCGAAGCCAAGACCGCGGCCGGCTGCGGCTGCGTCGAGTCCAGCGCATGACCGCCACCGACGGAACGGCCCCGGCGGCGACCACAGTGGTCGGGGCCGCCCGCGAGCAGGTCCGCGTCCGCTACGCCGAAGCCGCAGCCCAGGCCCGCGCCGGTCGGAAGCCCGTGTGCTCCGAGTCCGATCCCGCGGGCATGTGCGCCGAGGCCTACGACCCTGCCCAGCTCGCCGAGAATCCAGGAGCGGGCGCGGCCAGCCTCGGATGCGGAAACCCACTCATGGTCGCCGACCTCGTCCCCGGTGAGACGGTGCTCGACCTCGGCTCCGGGGCCGGACTCGACGTGCTGCTCTCCGCGCGCCGCGTCGGACCCGACGGGTTCGCCTACGGGCTGGACATGACAGACGAGATGCTCGAGCTCGCCCGCACCCACGCCTTCGAGGCCGGCGCCACCAATGTCGAGTTCCTGCGCGGACACATCAAGCCATTCCGCTGCCGGACGCCTCGGTCGACGTCGTGATCTCCAATTGCGTGATCAACCTGTCCGCCGCCAAGCAGGCGGTGTTCGCCGAGATCGCTCGGGTCCTGCGGCCCGGCGGCCGGGTCGGGGTTTCCGACCTGGTTACCGACGACGACGCCGAGCCTGAGGTCCGGGCCGCCGGGGCCGCCTCGGTCGGCGCGATCACCGGCGCCCTGACCTTCGCCGAGTACCGCGACGGGCTCACCGCCGCCGGACTGACCGACGTCACGATCACCCCCACCCAGCAGGTCGCCGACGCCACCCACTCCGCGATCATCAGCGCGACCCGACCCGGGTAGGCCCCCGGGGGCGTCCTGGCCGGGGTGCGGTCACATGTCCTCGATGATCGGGCAGATGCCATCGGTGGCGGGTGCCGGTGCGCAGCGTTCGATCGCGCCGAGCAGGGACCCCCGCAGCGCCTGGAGCTCGGCGACGGCGTGGTCGATGTCGTCGATGCGCTCGGTGATCCGGGTGCGCACCGACGAGCAGGGTGAGCCGCCGGCGCGGCGCTCGATGAGGATGTCGGCGACGTCATTCAGGCCCAACCCCAGGGCTCGGGCCCGTCGAATGAACCGCAGGGTGTCGACGTCGGCGGTGCTGAACAGGCGGTAGCCGGCTGTGGTGCGCTGGCTGGACAGCAGGCCCTTGTCCTCGTAGACCCGGATGGCCTTGCGGGTCACGCCCGCTGCGCGCCCCGCCTCACCGATCGTCAGCTGGTCGCCCTCGCCCACGGTTGGTCACCTTCTCTTCAGTGGTCTGCGGTCATCGTTGACCTTGCCCCGGGGGCCGGGTTCTAGCGTCCGCAGGCGTTGGGGATCACCCCGACGGACTCGACGAGCTAGGAGAGTGACCAGCGATGGCGTTGCGCGAGGGCGAGGTCTACCGGTGCCTGGACCCGAGCTGCGGGTGCGAGGTGACGGTGACCAAGAGTGCCGCCACGGGCTGCCCCGGCCAGCAGAACCCCACCTGCTGCTCCGGGCACCAGATGGAGAAGATCGCTGGCTGAGCAGCCGACGCGAGGAGGGGTCAAGCACGGGGCACCGCGGCCCGTGCTCGACCCTCCTCGTCCGATCTCGACTCCGGCGCCGCGCGCATCCGATGAAGGACCCTCCACCGGACACTTGTGATCACCATGCCGGCGACCGGGCGACCTGGGCAAACGGTGTCTCAATAGACCCGTACGCTGATCTGTCCGGTGACCCCGGGCTATCCGTTACGCTTCCAGCTTGTGACCGGAACCCGGGTGGGCTACGCGCGCTGCTCCACCGACGAACAAGACCTCACCGCCCAGCGCGGCATCCTGCGCGAGCTCGGCGTCCCCGCCGACCGGGTCTACCTCGACCACGGGCTGACCGGCACCAGCCGCGCCCGCCCCGGACTCGAGAAGGCTCTCGCCGCGGTGCGGGCTTCGGCGACACCCTCGTCGTCCCGAAGCTCGACCGCCTCGCGCGCTCGGTTCCCGACGCCCGCGCCATCGGCGACGACCTCGCCGCCCGCGGGATCGCCCTGTCCCTGGGCGGCAGCCTGTACGACCCCACCGACCCGATGGGCAAGATGTTCTTCAACATCCTCGCCACCTTCGCCGAGTTCGTTGTTATGTGGACACGCCGGGCCGGGCGGGTCCCGCGCTGGCGGTGTAGTTCTGCTGTGATCGGCGTCGGCGAGAGGAGCCGGCGTGCGGGTGCTGCGGGAGCGGGACGGCGGGATCGTCACTCGGGTCGTGCTGCTCGGTTCGGATGATGAGCCGCTCGGCCCGCCGACGCGGTTCCTCGATCATCTGATTGACAGCGGGTATAGCCCGCACACGGTGTGCGCCTAACGGCTACGACCTGCGGTACCTGTTCGAGTTCCTCGACCACGAGCAGCTGGACTGGCGGACGTTCTCGCCGGCGACGGCGCTGGAGTTCCTGGGGTTCCTGCGGCGGCGCCCGAGCCAGCGGCCGGCGCAGCGTCTTGATCTGGCGGTGGCCACCGAGGCGGGTCGGCGGCTGGCGCCGGCGACGGTGCAGCGGGTGTTAGCGGCGACGTCGAGCTTCTACGAGTGGGCGATCGCCGCCGAGGAGTACCGCGGTGGGGAGAACCCGATGCAGCAGCGCCCCGATCCGGGGCTGGCGCGGGTGCCGGATCGGCACGGGCCGTTCGTGGGCCGGGCGAGCCGTCAGCAGCCGATGCGCCGGGCGGTGCGGGTACGGCTGCCGATGCGGCTGCCTCGGCCGCTGAGCGACGAGGAAACGACCCAGCTGCTGGAGAGCCTGACCACGGCCCGCGACCTCGCGATCACGTTGTTGATGCTCGACGGTGGGCTGCGCCCTGGGGAGGTGCTGGGTCTGCAGCTCGAGGACGTCGCCTACGGCCGCCGGCGGGTCACGGTGCGCAAGCGTGACGACCATCCGCATGGTGTGCGGGGCAAGTCCCGCCAGGAGCGAGTGGTGGATCTGCACCAGCCGCGCACGCTGGACGCGCTGAGCCGTTACGTGATGCAGGAACGCCCGACCGAGGCGGCCAGCCCGTTCGTGTTCCTGGTCGGCGGCCGCGGCGCGCGGCGCTGCGAGCCGTTGAGCTATCAGGCGGTGGTGCGCGGGTTCGCCCGCCGCCTGGAGCGGCTCGGGCTGCGCAGCCCGGACAAGACGCCGCACGCGCTGCGACACACCCACGCCACGACGATGTGGGAGGGCGGGATGCGTGAGCTGGCGCTGCAGCGGCGGCTGGGCCATGCCTCGCCGGAGTCCACCCGCATCTACACCCGGGTCTCGGATGAGGCGGTGGCCGCCGAGTACGCCGCGGCCCTGGAGGCACGGGTGGGTCGATCGTGACCGCCGCGCTGACCCTCGTCCCCGCGCCGGCCGCGGCACGTCGGGAACGGCGACACCCCGATCGGGACGTCTACCGGCGGTGGCTGCTGGCCCACCACACCTACGGGGTGCGCTACAGCCGCCTGCAGGTCTACGACGCCTTCGTCGCCCAGTGGCCCCGGTTAAAGGACTGGTTCAACGCGCCGTTGAAACAGCGGCGGGTCGACCTCGGGCGCAGCGACGCTGAGCCGGGCGACCACCCGCACGGCGGGCCGCACGTGCTGATGCCCTATCTGATCTACCTGTCGTTGGTCGAGGGCGTCGAGCTGGACTACGAGTGGCTATGTCAACCTTCGCTGGCCCCAGGGTGACGGAGTAAGTCGGCTCCACCCCTGCGCGTCTGGGGGGAAGCACGTGCCGCCGGCCTGCGATCGGCTGTCAGCGTGCGGTGAAGCTGGGTAGCTCGTTGTTGCCCTGTCGAACAGTTATTGTTGTATGGTCGAACGATGGTGCTGACCCGGGCCGTCAAGACGACTCCGAACGTCGAGGTCTTGCAGGACGCGATGGTCGCCTTGGTCCGGGCCTTCGACCTGCACCAACCGGAGCGGACGCCGTGCGGAGAGGCGGTGCCGGTCTCGGTCGCTCACGCCTTGATGGAGCTGGCCCAAGATGGGGCGCTGGCCCAGCACGAGCTCGGCGCGCGGCTGCGGTTGCAGCGCAGCACGGTCAGCCGGTTGGTGGGCCAGCTCGAGGCGCGTGGCTGGGTAGGGCGGGACCGTCACAGCGGCGACGGCCGGGTGCGGGTGCTGTCGCTGACCGACGCGGGTCGCGCCGTCGCCGACCAGCTCGCCGCGGCGCGGACGGTGAAGTTCGCCCGCCTGCTCGAGGCCATTCCCGAGGACGACCGGGTCACCGCTCAGGCTGGGCTGACCGTGCTCGTGGACGCCCTCCGTGCGTGAGGGCCGACCGCTGGGTGAGAAGACGCGGCGGATCTCGCCGGTGCTGTTCGCGGTCCTCGCGGCCGTGCTGGCCCTGGCCGGGTGCGGCTCCCCAGCCGCCGGTCCGGCGCCTGCTCCCGAGTCGGGGATGAACCGGCAGGCGCAGATGGTGATGCCGTTCGACCTGACCAAGACCACCCACACGTTCACCGACCTCCCGGCCGGTGGGGTCGAGCAGGTGGTGGTCAACGACCCGGCCGACGGTATCGACATCGCCGCGGTCCGCGGACATCTCGCCGAGGAGGCGGGCAAGTTCAGCGCCGGCGACTACTCCGACCCGGCCCGTATCCACGGCGCCGACATGCCCGGACTAGCCGCGCTGCAGGCCGGGGCGGCCCGGGTCGCGGTGCGCTATGACCCGCTGCCCACGGGTGCACGTATCACCTATGGCTCCGCCGACCCCGCCCTGGTTGGCGCAGTCCATACCTGGTTCGACCGGCAGCGCGCCGATCACGGCATGCCCGGCATGGGCGGATGACCCCCGCCCTCGACCCGGGCCCCCTGGTCGAGGGCGGGGTTGAGTGTGGCGAAGCCGAGGCTGTCGAGGAACAGCCGAGGCTGGCGTGCGGGTCGTAGCCGCGGCCGGTGAGAAACTGGCGCAGCCGGCGTGGACGCCGGGGCGGGCGTGGCGGAAGAACTCGTCGCAGAGCTCGAGCAGCTCGGCGATGGTCTCCTCGCGGGGCTGCCCGACATACTCGGCGTCCTCGGGCAGCTCGGCGTCGTCGAGGGTGGGCATGCGCGCAGGTCCCTTCCGGGTCAGGAGGCGGTGGCGCGTTGGGCTTTGGCGTGGGCCAGGCGGTAGGAGTCGCTGCCGGTCTCGATGATCAGCCCGGCGAAAGTGAGCCGGTCGATGATCGCGGCGCAGAGCCGCGGATCGGTGAAGGTGTTGGTCCAGCCCGAGAAGGCCTGGTTCGAGGCGATCGCGATCGAGTTGGTCTCCTCGCGTTCGGTCAGGACCTGGAAGAGCATCTCGGCGCCCCGGCGGTCGAGCTGCATGTAGCCCAGCTCGTCGATGCAGAGCAGGTCGACCCGCCCGTAACGGGCGATGGTCTTCGCGAGCTGGCGTTCGTCGGCGGCCTCGACCAGCTCGTTGACCAGTTTCGTGGCCAGCGTGTAGCGGACCCGGAACCCTGCCTGCGCCGCGGCGGTGCCCAACCCGATGAGCAGATGCGACTTGCCGGTGCCCGAGTCCCCGATCAGGCACAGCGGGTGCCCGGCCTTGACCCAGGCGCAGCCCGCCAGGGTGTTGATCGTCGCCGAGTTCACCGCGGGGTTGGCGTCGAAGTCGAAGTCCTCGAGCCACTTCTCACGGGGGAACCCGGCCGCCTTGACCCGCCGCGCCGAGCGGCGCCGGTCGCGGTCGTCGCACTCGGCCAACAACAGATCGGCGAGGAACCCGCGGTAGGTCAGCTGCTCGTGCTCGGCGGCCGTGACGACGTCGTCGACCCCGCTCCGGATGGTCGGCAGCCGCAAGGTGCGGCAGGCCTGGTCGATGGCCGCGGTGGCGGCCTGCTCAGTCATGTTGCGCCGTCGCCGGGGCTGGTTCACGATGCTCCTCCGGCGCTGGTGGCCTCGGTGGTCTGCGCGGGGACCGTGCGACGGGCCAGAAGCTCGTCATAGCCCGCCACGGTGGGCAACGGCCGCTGGTCGGCCGGTAGCGCGGCGATCGTCGCGTCCGGATCGGCCAGGCGCCGTTCGGTCAGGCTGGTCACCCGCGGCGACTCCGCCGACGGCTCCGACGCCGCAGTCATGGGTTCGTCGAGGTGGGGGCGTTGCTCGGCGATGCGCCGGGCCTCGACCGCGACGACGTCCGCGCTCACGGCGCCGACGGTGGTGGCTGCGGCCAGCCCGGCCAGTACGTCGTCGCGGCGCAGGTAGCGGTGCAGCAGCAGCACGTCGACCAGCTGACGGGTGCCGGCGGCGTCACCGTGAGCCTTGCGGGCCGCGGCCCAGAACGCCTCGTGCTCGGCGGCGAACGCCCCACTGGCGCGTGCCTGGGCCAGTGCGGTCGCCCCGGGCAGCGCTCCGGGCTTGCGGGCCAGGATTTCCAGGTAGTGATCCAGCACGACGGTGGTGGAGCCCTTGACCGTGGAGCGTTCGTGGCGGGCGACCTCGCGACGCCCGTCGAAGACGACCAGCTCCTCGGCCCGCAGCAGCGCGCGGACCTTTCGCCCGATCAGCATCGCCGGCACCGAGTAGGTGGCCTGGCGCACCGTGACCCGCGAGTACCGGTCCACCCGCGGGGTCAGGCTCAGCCCGGTCTCGAACCCGTCGGCGGGCAGCGGGCGCAGCAGCGGAGCTTCCGCGGCGAAGTCCTGCCCGACGGTGTGGATCCGGTTGGTGATCCGCCGATGATCGTCGACCCGGTCCGCGGCCTCGAGCAGGGCGTTGAGCTCGACCAGGGAGTCCACCTGCGGGACCGGGACCAGGTGGGTGCGGCGGAACCGGCCGCCCTCGCCTTCCACCCCGCCCTTCTCGTGCGCGCCCTCCTGGCCTGGTTGGCAGTAGAACGCGTCGAACCCCGCCCAGGACCGGAACGTGATCCAGCGGTCGGACTCGGTGCGGTTGCGCCCGAACAGCACCCGCTGCACCGCGGACTTGAGGTTGTCGTAGCGAATCTTGTCCGTGGGCACCCCCAGCTCGGTGAACGCGTGCGCGTGGCCCTCCAGGAAGGACTCCTGGCCCTGGGAGGCGAACGCCCGGTGCACCGCCTTCCCCGAGCACGAGAGGCGCAGGGTGAACAAGAAGACCTTTGTCCGCGCCCCGCGCAGGTCGATCCACAGGTCGGCGAAGTCGACCTCGGCCCCCGGCGGGTGTTCTTGGGGCACGAACCCCTCCTCGGCGGCCTTCCCGGCCTCGGCGGCGATCTCCGGGCGGCGCCGCGCCACGTAGTCACGCACTGAGGAGTACGACAGGTCCTCGAGGCCGTGCTCGTCGACCAGGCGGGCCAGCACCCGCCGGGCGGTGTGGCGCTGCTTGCGTGGCGCTTCGAGGTCCTCGCGCAGCATCGCGTCGATCAACGGCTTGGCCGGGTCCAGCTTCGGCGCCACCGAATCTCGCGGCTTGCGCGGTGGCGGGGCCGGGGAGGCCAGCGCCTGGCGCACCGTTCGCCGGTGCACCCCATGGCGCTTCGCCAGCGCCCGCACTCCCAGGCCGTCGCGGCGCGCGTCGCGGCGGATCACCTCGTAAAGGCCCACCCTCGACAACCCCAACCCGGCCCCTCCCACCCGCGGTTGGCGCACAGCATCGCGCCGGCGCGGCCGAGGTGGGGCCATCTAGCTCTGTCACGCCACCCCGGGCGTGTCGCAGGTGGGGCCAAGTACCTCTGTCACTCGATCTTGTAAGCGGCAGAGGTGGCGCCAGTTACCTCCGTCATGGTGGGGCCAACTGACGCTGTCATAGCCATACGAGCTGCTGCTCACCCGCACCTTCGACAAGCCCGTTCACTATCAGCACGCATCGCGGCGGGCTCGGCGTCGACCACGAGCTGTTCGCCCGTCACCAGGCGCGGCTGGGCGAGCTGGGCTACTCGGCGCGGGGCACGTTCGGGCTGCTGTCGTGGTCGCTGGGCCGGCTGCTGCTACACCGCGGCGACCCCGACCTCACGGCGATCCGGAGCGAGGACCTGGTCGAGCTCGAAGCCGCCATCGAGGCCTTCGCCGCCCGCCCGGACGCGGTCGAGCAGCGCGCGTTCTACGGCCGCGAAGCCGGACGCGGCGCGGTGGAGCCGGCCGCGCAGCACCGGGCGACCGCGCTGCAGCGGCTGCACGCAGCCCACGTGCTGCTGTTCAATATCGGTCAGATCGACCTCCCGCCGCGGGCCGGGCGCCGCGACGCGGGCAACTGGACCGATCGGCTGGTGGCGGCCGACGCCCCGCCCGCGATCGCCACGGTCATCGAGCGTTATCTGCGGCTGCAGCTCGAGGCCAACCTGGAGCGCCCGCAGACCGTGCGCCACGCCCGCGATGCGCTGCGCCGGCTGCTGGTCTGGCTCGCCGCGGCCCACCCCGAGGTCACGACCCTGGCCGCGCTGAACCGTGAGCACGCCGAGGAGTTCCTGCGCTGGCTCGGCGCCCAACACAACAGCTATACGGGCGCGCCGCTGGCGCTGACCACCCGCCGCAGCATCATCACCCTGCTGGCCGGGTTCGTCACCGACACCGCCCGCTGGAAATGGGACGACGTCCCCGGCCGGGTCATCTTCACCCGAGCCGACATCCCCAAGACCCCCAAGACCCTGCCCCGGTTCATCCCCGACCATGAGCTCGACACCCTCATGGCCGCGGTCGACAAGCTGCCCGACCCGTTCCAGCGCACGGCGCTGATCGTCGCCCGCTGGAGCGGCGCCCGCCGCGACGAGATCCGACGCCTGGACATCGACTGCCTCGACGCCTATCCCGACGGCCACCCGCGGCTGCGGATCCCGGTCGGCAAAGGCCACGCCGAGCGCAGCATCCCGCTGCACCCCCAGGCCGCCGAGGCGCTGCAAACATTGATCCACCAGGCCAGGGCCCGCGACGCAGCCCCTCGCTACGACCCCACCGTCGGGCGCACCGTGCGGCACGTGTTCCTGCGCCGCGGCAAGCTGGCCTCGATCGCGTTCCTGTTCGATCGCTCCCTCAAGACCGCCTGCACCGAGGCCGGCCTGATCGACTCCCACGGCAAGCCCACCGTCAGCGCGCACCGGTTCCGCCACACCATCGGCACCCAGCTCGCCGAAGGCGGCGCCCGGCTGCAGACCATCATGTCCGTGCTCGGACACCGCACCCCGCACATGTCGCTGATCTACGCCAGCCTCTCCGACCCGACCATCAACGCTCAGTACCAGCAGGCGCTCGACCGTTCCGGCGACGGCGAGCTGCGCCTGGCTGGCCCCGGCGCCGACACCGTGCGCGAGCTCGACTCGCAGTCGGTGCACTGGCTGCAGACCAACTTCCTCAAGACCCAGCTCGAGCTCGGGCACTGCCTGCGCCTGCCCGCCGAGGGCCCGTGCGAGTGCGACCTCTACCTGGCCTGCTCGAAGTTCCTGACCACCAGCGACTACGCCCCCCAGCTGCGCGCCCGCCTCGAGCTCGAACAGCAGCTCATCGACGACGCCCACACCCGCGGCTGGACGCGCGAGGTCGAACGCCACCAAGCCACCCCCCGGCGCATCGAAGGGCTGCTCGTTCAACTCGACGTCAGCAACCAGACGTGAACGCCAGAAGTGCGGGGGGCAACGACACCGACGAGATCGTGCGCCTGGCCGCCGACATGTTCGCCGGCTTCGGCCACGGCGACCCCAGCACGGACTGGCACGAGGCCGCCCGCAAGGCCGTCGCGGGCCGGCTCGGCGAAGACCTCGTCGTCTTCGTCGTCGACGACCCCACCCAGTCCGGCCGGCTGGCCGCGCTGGCCACCGGCATGATCGTCGAACGGCTCCCGGCGCCTCACAACCTCAGCGGCCGGTGAGGCGATGGTCGCGCTACTCGCTTGGTTTGACGCAGCCGACGTTCCCGTCGCCGAGCTCCACACCAGCGCCGACGCCCATCGCCTCTACACCTCGCTCGGCTTCACCGAGGTCCCCCACCCGAGCCTGCGACGCCGCCCCGAACGATGACGCGCTCGACGCGTGGCTCCGAGCTGACCGAGCCGAACCGCCCACACACCGAGATTCATGCCGGCATCGATTGCGGGCGGTGGAACCGCCCATGATCGATGTCCACATAATCGAGGTCGACCTGCTGCGCATGCGCACCCGCGAGGGCATGGCCGTCGCCAAGGCCAAGGGGCGGCTCAAAGGTCGCGCGCCCAAGCTCAGCCCCCGCCAGCAACGCGAGCTCGTCCGGATGCACGCCACCGGCAGCTACACGATCGCGGAGCTCGCGGAGCTGTTCTCCGTCTCCCGTCCCACCGTCTACCGGGTGCTGGAGCGCGACCAGGCGGCGACCCCCTCATGAGCGCGACACGCGAGCTGGTCAGCACCGGCACCCGGGGCCGGTTCCGCAAGCTGATGACCGACAGCACCTACGGCGAGATCAGCGCCGCCTTCCAAGACGAGGGTTTCGCCCCCTCACCCGACTGCGCCTACGAGGACACCAGCGTCCGCCGTTCCCGGACGCAGGCTTACCTCGAGGCCGTCGACTGGACGGATTCCGGGCACGTCACCCGCGCCTTCCGCGTCTTCGAGGTTCTGCTTGAGGGGTTCGAGCCCGATAGCCTCACTCAGCTGCGCAAAGACCTGCGCCGTGACGGCTACGCCCTCGACGACGAGGGCTCCATCGCGCCGATCGGGCCGCAGCTCCCGCACGGTTCTCTAGGCAACCTGCGAGACCCGGCTGCGATCCGCGAGAACCTCGACCGCATCCGACGCGCCATCGCCGACGACCCCGCCCAAGCCGTCGGCAGCTCCAAGGAGCTCATCGAGAGCACCGCCAAGACAGTGCTCCTCGAGCGCGGCCACTCCGTCGATGAACGCGACGATGTCCCCGCCCTGGTCCGCCAGGCCCAACAGGCCCTCGATCTCCACCCATCCTCGACCACACCCGGCCCGGATGGCAGCGATCCGATCAAGAAGATCCTCGGCTCAGTTACCGGGGTCGCGATAGGCGTCGCCGAGCTCCGCAACCGTGGCTACGGCACAGGCCACGGCGCCGCTGGGACCCGCGTCGGGCTCCACGCCCGCCACGCCCACCTGGCGGTTAACGCCGCCATCACCTGGTGCCAACTCATGCTCGACACACTCGCTGACACCAAAGCTCCCTGGCGATCGCGCCCTTAGCGGCACTTTTCGTTCCGATGTTCCCCACGGGCCACGTCGCCCGTCAGCTCCTGACGGGGTCGACGTCGACGGCCCGCGCTGGACCGCCCGGTACGCGGGGTGGCCCGCTTCGGCGGCGTGTTCGTCGGCAACCTCTGGGACGTCTACCCGCGCCGCATCAGCAACTACGGGCCCTTCTTTCTGACGCGACGTCAGGGGCGCCCACGCCTTCCGCGTGGCTTTCATACCGTCCCGCCAGTATCGAGATCGAAGGTCTGACGATCCCTGACCTGGTGCCGGTCACGTCACGCGGTCGAGTGATCACGATCGGCCGATTGCCCTGCCAGCTGTGGTCATCGAGTTTGGTCGTGCACGACCAACGGACGGCTTCGGGGGGCGACCATGCGGACCACACGAGGTGGCACGGCCGGCGTTCGACGGCCCGGCGGCCGCGGCACCGACCACAGACCGGAGCCGCCCCCACTCGACTCGCGCGGTCCAGGCGACGGAGCGCTGCCGACCCCACACCAGGGCGGATGAAACTTCGGTTCTGTAACGATCATCGCTCGGTGGGGCGATGAACGGTGAAGTCCGGGTCTGCCGTCGGACGGGGTGGCCCGGCGCGACCGCAACGGGCGACGTGCGAGACGCACGGCGACGGGGGGTCACCAGCAGTGAGCACTGAGGTCGGACCGACCAGGTCGATCCGCAGGACAGCCGCGGCGAGCGGGACGGGGGAGCCGGGCAACCCACCGGCTCCCGGGAGCGGTGCACGCCCCTGGCGGCGCACGCTGGTCCGCGCGGTGAAGGCCGCCGACCTCGGCGTGCTGATCCTGGTCGAGAGCCTCGCCATCCTCATCGGGGTCCATGACGGCTCCCGCGCCTGGGACCTCGGTACGGCGACCGTCCTCGGCACCGTCGGCGGTCTGATCGCCCTGGTCTGCATGTCCGCGGTGCACTGCTGGGACGCCCAGGTGATCGGACAGGGCTCCGCTGAGTTCGCCCGCATCGCGCGGGCCTTCGTCTTCGCGAGCCTCCTCCTTTCGATGGTCGGCCTGTTCTTCAAGGTCAACGAGGTCCGGCCCTGGGTGTTCGGCGTCCTGCCTGCCCCCACGGGCCTCGGCATCCTCGCGGCCCGCTACCTCATCCGCCGGGTGCTGCACGCCGCCCGCCGCAAGGACGCCTGCATGTCCTCGGTGCTCGTGGTCGGTTCGCACCACTCCGTCGCCGACCTCACCGTCCGCACGCGCCGGGTCCCGCACCACGGCTGGACGGTCGTGGGGGCCTGCACGTCCAGTGGCTTCTCCGACGCCGGCCAGGAGGAGATCGAGGGCGTCCCCGTCGTTGGCGACCTCGACGACGTCGCCCGCCACGTCACCGAGCTGGGCGTCGACGTCGTCGCCATCGCCCCGACGCCCGGGTGGACGCCCAAGCGCCTGCACCGCCTCGCCTGGCAGCTCGAGGGCACGGGCGTCGAACTCGTCGTCGATCCCGGCCTGATGGAGATCGGCGGGCCGCGCCTGCACATGGCCCCGGCGCAAGCTCCTCGTCCGGCCCGGTATGACGGGTCTCTGGTAGGTCTCGGGTCGCTCCGACCTCTCCTGGGAGGAGTCGGTGCGCCTCGACCTGCGCTACGTCGAGAACTGGTCGCCCGCCCTCGACGTCACCATCCTGTGGAAGACCGTGGGGGCCGTGTTCCGGGGCCGGGGGGCCTACTGACGTGACGCGATCGCTGCACGTGCTGGTTCTCGGGCTGAACTACGCGCCTGAGCCGACGGGCATCGCCCCCTACACCACAGGGTTCGCGCGGTTCCTGGCCGAGGCCGGCCACGACGTCCACGTCGTCACGGGATTCCCGCACTACCCCGACTGGAAGCTGCCCCACGACTACCCGGGCCGACGCGTCCGGCAGTTCGACGGCGACGTGCGCCTCACCCGTCTGCGCCTACCGATCCCGAAGACGCCGACGGGCCGGAGCCGGATCGCCCTGGAAGCCGCCTTTGCACTGCAGGCGGCCGCCATCCGCGGGCCTCGCCCCGACGTCGTGATCGCGGTCAGTCCGGCCTTACTCGGGGTCGCCGCCACGTTGCGGTGGCGGTTCTCAGCCACGCCCGTCGGGGTGATCGTGCAGGATCTCTACAGCCGCGCCCTCGAAGAGACCGGCAGCCTGGGGGGTCGGGGCATCGCCCTGGCTGCCTGGCTCGAACGCTCGCTCCTCCGCCGGGCCGACGGAGTCGCCGCCATCCACGACAGCTTCCGGCGCTCGCTGGTCGGTCTCGGGATCGACGAGCAGCGGATCACGACGATCCGCAACTGGACGCACGTCGGCGAGGCGGTCACCGACCTCCCCGAACTCCGGACTCGCCTCGGCTGGCGCGACGACGAGGCGATCGCACTGTACGCCGGGAACATGGGCGCGAAACAGGGCCTCGAGAACGTCGTCGACGCCGCGCGTTGCGCCGACCAGCAGCGCCTCCCGATCCGCTTCGTGCTCCTCGGGAGCGGGAATCAGAAGGCTCGCCTTCAGGAGTGCGCCCGCGGGGTCGAGCGGCTGCAGTTCCTGGACCCGTTGCCCGGCGGCGAGTTTGAGAGGGCGCTCGCCGCCGCGGACGTCCTCGTCCTCAACGAGCGGCCCGAGGTCGCCGAGATGTGCGTGCCGAGCAGACTGACCTCGTACTTGGCCGCCGCCCGCCCCGTCCTCGCCGCCACCAGCGTCCGCAGCGCGGCGACCTTCGAGATCGTGTCGTCCGGTGGAGGGCGCTGTATCCCACCCGAGGAGCCGCAGGCGTTGCTCGACGCTGCCCTGCTGATGGCGGACGACGCCTCGGGCGGCCTCGAGATGGGCGCTCGCGGTCGAGCGTTCGCCCGGTCCACCCTCACCGGTGCCGCCGCGCGGGCGGGCTACCTCGAGTGGGTCGAGCGCCTCGCGGCCGGTCAGGATGCTCCCGAGCTCGTTCCGCGCCCGCGCGTCGGCGACACTCGGACCGCCGAGGTCAGTGGGGGGAGGCCGTCGTGATCGAGCGACGCCTCGACCTCTTCACGGGGGTCGGGTACGACAAGGGCCGCGGTCTGGTCGCGCAAGTGCTCTGGTTCTGCGTCTCCCGCCTTGTCTTCCAGGCCTGGTGGTGCCCGGCACGTCTGCGACCGCCGGTCCTCCGCGCCTTCGGTGCGTCCGTCGGTCGCGGTACGAACATCCGGAACGGAGTCCGCGTCTACTGGCCGTGGAAGCTCTCCGTCGGCGAGCACGCATGGATCGGGGAAGGTGCGTGGCTGCTCAACCTCGAGCCCATCGACATCGGCGACCACGTCTGCATCTCGCAGGACACGGTGCTGTGCACCGGAAGCCACGGTCGGACGTCCCCGACGTTCGAGTACGACAACGCTCCGATCAGCGTGGGCGCCGGAGCGTGGATTGCCCTGCGCGCGGTGGTCCTTCGCGGGGTCCACGTCCCGGCCGGCGCGCTCGCTCCGGCGGGGGCTGTCATCAGCCGCGGATCGGACTGCCTCGACGTCGTGCCCGGCCAACGGCCAGCACCCGCCGAAACAACCAATGCCGGACAACCGAACCAGGCTCACGCGAGCGGAGCGCCCCGGTGAAGCGGGCCTTGGTCACGGGGATCACCGGTCAGTACGGTTCGTACCTGACGGAGACCACGAGGCGCACGGGTTGTTCGCGTGCGACGGGATTCTGTTCAACCATGAGTCGCCGCGGCGGGGGGGGGAGACGTTCGTGACGCGCAAGATCGCGCGGGCGGCGGCGCGGATCGCGGCGGGCCGGGAGGAGTCGTGTACGTGGGCAACCTGGACGCGGTGCGGGACTGGGGGTTCGCCCCGGAGTACGTGGAGGGGATGTGGCGGATGTTGCAGGCCGACACCCCGGATGACTACGTGCTGGCGACGGGGACGGCGACAACGGTGCGCCAGTGGGTGGAGTTCTGCTTCGCCGGGTGGGGCTGGACTGCCAGTCGCACGTGCGGTTCGACCCGGCCTACGTGCGTCCGACGGAAGTGAACGCGTTGATCGGGGACGCCTCGAAGGCGCAGCGGGTGCTGGGGTGGCGCGCGGAGACGATGCCCGAACAGCTCGCCCACCTCATGACCGACGCCGAACGGGAACCAGAGACTAGCCGTTAATCAGTCCAGTGCGCGGACCGAAGCTGGCAGCCGACACGGAGGAACCCATGACTGTTCAAGCACGAGGGGTCCATGCGACGAACGTCTTTCATTACCAGCACGTACTCAAGGCGCTAATTCAGTCTGGCTACAACACTACGGTGGTCACCAGGCACGAGTTTTCTGAGTCCACCGTCGCGCGCATTAAGGCGAACAGGTTTATTTTCGACCAGGTCGCTTCTCTCGCGGAACGGCGAGTGGCCCCTACGGTCTCGCAGCCGGCGACCCACAGGTTCAACAGCGTCGCCGCCCTGCTTCATCCCCTTGCTGCACGCTCTCCGATTGGCCGAGTCAACAGCGTTGGTGTTCGAGCAATCGCACTTCGCGAGGCGGCTCGATGTGAGAAGATCGCGCGAGGTGTAGAACTCTACCATTTCATCGAGGGCTTAGGTGGCAAGGCGCTTAAAGGGGACTCTCCCCCTCTCCGCACGATCTGCGAGAGACGAAATGTACACTATAAAGCTCTCGAAGTCGCCATTGACATCGCCGGAGACTACCCGTTCGATGGACCAGAGCGAAATCCGCTCACCGACGTGTTTGACGAGGAGTACGATGCTTCGACGCACATTCTCGTCTACTCCGACGTAGCGCGCCAGTCATTTGTCGGTAGAGGACATAAGCAAGAAGCCGTCAGCAGAATACCATTGCCGTTCAATCCGAGAGTCGATATATCGAGCCAGATGGAACGCGGACAGTTCCTCTACTGCTACGTGGGGCGAAGTGATGCATACAAGGGGATCGACGTCGCAGTTGAAACTGTCGAGCGCCTAGGTCCTCCGTTTCGGCTGGTCGTCGCAGGTCCGATGGCAAGAGATGTCAGGGCTTGGCTCGCTTCAAAGAAGCGCGTGGAGTATCGAGGAATTTTGAATGCGCGCGAACTTGACGCGCTCTACGCGTCTTCCGCAGCCCTTCTCATGCCTTCGATCGAGTCATTTGGCCTTGCAGTTCTCGAAGCAGCTGCACAAAGAACACACGTCATTTGCCGAGAGACAACGGGAGCAAAGGAATACCTTAGGGCTTCACAATTCACCGAGGTGGAGGGTAGGTCGGCAGACATCTGGGCGGACGCCATCGAGGGCTTCTCCCAGAAACGAGTTCACACAGGAGTCGGAGAGCGCCCGATAATTATTAGCGAGGGCGAAGTTGTCGACGCTCTTTGTGACCTCTACGACGCCATCTCGACTGGCAGCTAGGGGGCTGCGTGACACGTGTATTTAGGCTCAACATAAGCGTTGCGTTCGTTGGCCAAATAGCGATCGCATTGAGCAATTTAAGCGCCGGCATACTGCGTGAAACCTCCGGTGGGATTGCGGTGTTTTTGGATCCCTATAAGTTCAACGACGTCGAAGGGGGAGAGGTGGCGCGGGACTTGTCCCTTCTAGCCACCAGTTCTAGCCCGAAGGACAACTACGAAAGGTTCAACTGGCGCAGTTTTGCAGAGGGAGTGACTGAGAACCTGAAACTATTGTCGAGATAGTAGAATCAACTCGGGATACCGAAAGGTCGCTAGATGGCAGTCCATCTGAAGGCAAATACAGTTCGAGCTCGTCTCTACGAAGCTTACGCCACCGAGCACGCAGGAGTCGACGATGTGACGTCTACTCGGCGAAACGTAGAAACAGAAATTCTCCCGCATCTGGATGACTCTGGTTCAGAGGTGTTGGACATAGGCTGTGGGCAAGGAACGGTAGTGGGAATCCTCGCCGACCAAGGCTTCCATGCTACAGGAATCGATATAAGTCCAGAGCAAGTCGAAATTGCAAGAAGTCGGGGAATCAATGTGATTCTAGGGGACTACGTCGACTACTTAGATTTGCGGAAGAACTACTTCAGCGCGGTAATCGCTATAGACCTCCTTGAGCATTTGAGCAAGGACGAGATTCTTGTGTCAATGGATTCAATTCAGCAAGCGCTGAAGCCCGGAGGCAAGTTCATCTGTAGGGCGCCCAATGCTCTTAGTCCTCTTTCTGGTCGGATCGTCCACGGAGATCTCACTCACGAGAACGCATTTACGCCCTCTAGCGTGAAGCAGCTCTGTAAGGCGGTCCGATTCAGCGCCGTCGACATATACCCGTGTCCTCCTACTTGGCATGGCGCCGTTAGCGGGATTAGACTCTTAGTCTGGAAGGTGTACTCGGCTCTCGTTAAGACCGCCTACGCGGCTGAGACTGGCATGATGCGGGGGCATATCGTTAGCATGAACCTTTTGTTCTGCGCGCGTAAGTGATACGGGCTCTTCCGGATTTAGAGTGCGAGGTTTCCGCAGTGCAGCAGTGACCGGATGCGGTAGTTGATCAGGTTGCGGAAGCCGAGAGCGTTGCGGCGGAGGGCTTCGAGGCGGAGGTTGTCCCGAGTTCCGTGGAACTTCGGTGGCGGCCCGTTGTTGATTAGGCGGCGCTGATGGTGTGATCGTAGCCGGCGGATCTGACGTCCTCGGTGCCGACATGCCGCTCGAGTGCGGTACGCAGCGTCTTGAGGTGCAGGTGGCCGTTGACCCGGCGGAACTGCTTGCCGGCCTCGATCATGCCCGCGGCGCACCAGCGCAGCGCCATCTGCCCGTCCCGCCAGCGCTTGACGTTGCTCGAATGATCCCGGCAGATGGAGATCATCGACTCGATCGTTATCTCGAGTTGAGACGTTGATCATAGGTTTGAGCTGGGGTTTTGTGTTCTGGACGGTGTTCGTGACGGAGCTGCTCAGCACGGTCCGATGATCTTTGAAGTTCGCGGCTGGCCGGGCGTGTCGTGCCGGGTCCGGTCGGGTCGGTCGGTGCGGTTGTGGCCGAGGGCTTCGGCGAGCGCGCGGCGTAGCCGCTTGTTGTCGGTGTCGAGCTCGCGGGCGCGTGCGGTGGCGACGTCGAGACGGCGTTGCAGGGAGGCGTCGGTGCCGCGTTGCCGGTCGGGGACGGGTGCCCGGCTGGGGCGGGTGCGGTCGCGGAGCCGGTCGACCTCGGCGCGCAGGTCGGGCTGGGTGTAGAGCCAGGAGCGGGAGACCGCCGCTTCGCGGGCGAGGGCGTCGACGGTGATGGCCAGCCCGGTGTCGTCCATGTGGCGTAGGGCGGTTATGGCGCGGTGACGGGCGGCTTGGGAGCGTCGGCGTGCCGCGACCACGACGTGGTGGGAGTTGTCAGCCCGCATCGCAGACCTCCGGGTCGTCGGTGCTCGCGTCGTCGGGGCTCGAGGGTTCGGCCAGGCCGGTGATGACGCGGTCGAGGTTGTCCAGGACCTGCTGGTTCATCTCGACCAGCCGGGTCTGGCCGCGGGCCTCGGCGGCGGTGATGATCTGGTGGACCTGCTGGCGGTGGGTGTGGTGCTGGGGCAGGAACTCGGCGGTGGTGACGAACATCGGGCAGGTCAGGCAGGCGTTGGCGTGCGGGCAGGTCTTCTGGACCGGCAGCCCGCAGAACCCGTTGGGCAGCGCCTGGGTCACTCGGCCGAGGCGCTGCTTGGCCCAGGCGGCCTCGGCCAGCGGGCCGTCGGGGTCGACGACCACGGCCTGGCCGGTGGCGTCGACCTTGCGGGCGGCTTCCCAGTGCCGGCGCACGGTGGTGTCGTGGAGCCGGGCGTAGTGCGCGGTCATCTGCGGTGAGTCGTGGTCGAGGATGCGGCGCACGACCTCTTGGGGGACGTCCCGGTTGATCAGACGGGTGCCGAGGGTGTGGCGCCACTGGTGCGGGGTCAGTCGCACCGGCCGGCCGTGCGGGTCGCGGATCTCGCAGCTGGCCAGGCACCGGTGGAGCGCGCCCCGGTAGGTCGTCGCCGCGAGCGGCGCCTTTCGGTCGGGGTTCTTCGTGGGTCGGGGGAACAGCACCGGCGCGTCGGCGATCCGGGCCTGCTGGTCGACGATGAGGGCGTGCAGCTGTTCGTCGATGGGCACCAGGGCCTGGCGTTTCATCTTGTGGTTGTCGTAGCGCAGGTAGGGCGCCCCGTCGGTGTCGGTGACCACGCAGTCGGTCGGCAGCCCCAGCGCGTCGCTGACCCGCAGCCCGGCCCGGATGAGGATCAGGGTCACCAGCCGGTAGGCGGGGCCGGGGAAGCGGGCGAGGTTGTCGGGGTGCTCGACCTGGGCCATCACCTGCTCGGTCAGGGCCCGCGGCAGGCGCTCGGCGAGCGGTTGGAGACCACTCGGATCGTTAACGATCCCGAGCGGTTGGCGGCGGTGATGGGCCGGGCGGGGGAATCACCGGAGGTGGTGCTGGAGGCCACCTACGGGTGGTACTGGGCCGCGGACACTCTCGCTGAGCTGGGCGCGAACGTGCATCTGGCGCATCCGTTGGGGGTGAAGGCGTTCTCGTATCGGCGGGGTGAAGAACGACGAGCGTGACGCCGCCGATTTGGCGGATC
>JAABUZ0100001889.1_pt1 | contig 37275 bp, 28 predicted proteins | sample 5562091 | NCBI WGS metagenome assembly JAABUZ01 (sample SAMN12813069, study PRJNA571459) | rock metagenome | isolation source: Antarctica rocks | place: Antarctica: Victoria Land, Linnaeus Terrace sud | collected 2015-12-21 | reverse complement strand
ATCCGCAGTCGTGTCCTGCCTATGGCCGTGCATCAATCACGCGCCGCCGCAGACAGTGCGCCTCATCCGCACAGCGGCACCCTGTCGCGCAAGCCGCAGCGTCGTTCTCTCCGACAAGCTGCTAGGGTGATAACTGGTGTTTAGACTAAACGGGGCCACGGGAGCAACGCTCCGTGGCCCCATCGGGTATCCTCTGGTTGCAGACCATAAAGGAGGACCCGATGGATACTACCACGTCCAGGCCCCTGACCACCCTGGGGGCCTACCGCCCGGCACTCTATCGCTGCTTCACGCGCGCGCGCGATGCGCTCTTCGACCTGTGCGATGCCCTGGCGACGTTCCCCGGCGCGCGCTCGTTCGTGGAGTTGTCGCAAGCGCCGTGCTTCCAGCGGTGCTGGCCGAGCGTCTATGAAGCGCTGGAGGACGGACGGATCGACCGCACCGCCTTGCGCGCGCTCTGTACGGACACGGCCCCGCGCCCCACGCCCGGCGCACGCCAGGTGCGCGCGCTCGACAGCAGCCCGATCGTGCGGCCCTACGCGCGCACGGTCCCCGACCGCACGCTGGTGCATGTGCCCGCCGCCGGGCAGGTGCTGCCGCCGCACGTCGCGCCGGTGCGCCCCGGCTGGGCCTTCTCCACGCTGGTCGTCGTGCCCGCCGCGCCAAGCAGTTGGACACACATCCTGGACAATGCGCGCATCCCGAGCGATCAGACGGCCCTCACCGTCGGCGCGGCGCAACGCGCCGCCCTGGTGCCAACGCGTACGCAGGAGCAGGAACGGGAGGCGGCGGGGACGGGGCCGGGCGCGCGTCCGCTGCTGCTGGCCGACGGCGCCTATGGGACCGCCGGGTGGGTCGAGGCCACGGCGGACCTGGCCCTCGATCAACTCGTGCGGGCGGCCTCCACGCGTGTGCTCTACCGTGCGGCGCCCCCCCACGGGCAAAGCGGGCGCGCCACGCAAGGATGGTGACCGCTTCAAAGGCTCCGACCCATCCACGCACGGCGCGCCCGACGCCCAGTGGACGGGCCCCGACGCGCAGGGGCAGGAGGTCACGGTGCGCGGCTGGGGCGGCCTGCACCGCAAGGAATGCCGCCACGTTCCGCTCACGGCGGTCTGCCTCACGCGCCCGGCGGCCACCAACGCGAAGGGCGACTTGCGCGAGACCTGGTTCTGGTGGCTCGGCGGCCAGCCGCTGCCCCCGCTCGCCGACCTGGCCCGCCTGTACCCACGGCGCTTCAGCATCGAGCACGGCTACCGCTTCGACAAGCAAGACCTCTTGTGGACGGCACCGCGGGTGCGCACGCCGGAGCAGATGGAACGCTGGACAGCTGTGGTCGCCGCGGTCCATAATGAGATTGGGCTGGCGCGTGCACAGGCCCAGGCGCAACGGTTGCCCTGGGAAGATCCGACCCGTCCGCTCAGTCCGCGCCAAGTGCGCCGCGTGCTCGCCCGGATTATCGCGATGGAGGGCACACCGGCGGCCCCACCCCGCCCCCGCGGAAAATCCCCCGGTCGGGCACGCGGCGCGGTCGTGCGCCGCGCCCCGCGCCATCCGGTCATCCGCAAAGGGTCTACGCGACGTCCCACACAGCGCCGCGCGGCCTAACACGGACTCCCACCGCCCTGCATCCCGGCTCTGCCCCGCGCCGCTTGTGGTCGGCGGGTGCTTCCCTATGCCTGCACGTAGTCTAAACATCAGTGATAAGCTCTCTGCCAGTATTACAACGATGCTAGCTGGCCAGTCGGTTGTGTGTCCGTGTCCTCGATGGGATTGGGCAAACCCAGGCGGCGCGCCGCTACATGGCATGCCACGGCGCACCCCGGCGCGTATTCCTGCAACGATGGCGCCACCCGACCGCAGACAGCGAGCGCCTCGGGGCAGCGCGGGTGGAAGTGGCAGCCACGCGGCGGGTCGAGCGGGCTGGGGATTTCTCCCGTAAGCGGCACGGGACGTAGCTGGCGCGTCGGGTCAGGCACGGGAATGGCCGCGAGCAAGACCTTGGTGTAGGGATGTTGTGGGTCCGCGAACAGCGTCGCCGTCGGCGCGGTTTCGACGATCTTGCCGAGATACATCACCGCCACGCGGTCGCTCACATGTTCCACGACCGACAGATTGTGCGAGATGAATATCAGGGCCAGGCGCATCTCCTGCTGCACGCGGTGCAACAGGTTCAGGATCTGCGCCTGAACCGACACGTCGAGGGCCGAGACCGGTTCGTCGGCCACGATGACGCGCGGTTTGAGCGCGAGCGCGGCCGCGATCCCGACCCGCTGCCGCTGCCCCCCGCTCAACTCGTGTGGGTAGCGCGCCGCGAAAGATGGGTTGAGTCCCACGAGATCGAGCAACTCGTCGACGCGCCGCCGTCGCTCTGCCGCCGTCCCTTCGCGATAGATGTCGAGGGGCTCACGGATCGACGCGCTGACGCGCAGGCGTGGGTTGAGCGACGAATACGGATCCTGGAAAACCATCTGCAGATGGCGACGTAATTCACGCAGAGCTCCGCCGCGCAGGCCGACGATGTCGCGTCCCTCGTAGCGGATCTCTCCCGCCGTAGGTTCGATCAGGCGCAGGATGGCCCGTCCAAGCGTGCTCTTGCCACAGCCCGATTCTCCTACCAGGCCCAGCGTTTCGCCCGCCGCGAGCGAGAAAGAAACGTCGTCGACGGCCTTGACCTGGGCCGCCGCCCGGCCGAACAACCGTGCCGGTCCCGCCGCGAAGTAGCGTTTCAAATGCCGTACGTCCAACAGCGGCGCCTCGCTCACGACTCCTCCTCATAGAGATGGCAGGCGACACGCTGGGTGTCGCCGACCGGGCGCGGAACCGGCGTGACCTCGCCACACACGGCCATGCGGTGGGGGCAGCGCGGGGCGAACGGGCAACCGGGCGGTGGCGTCATCAGGTTCGGGACCGTCCCTTCGATCGTTTCCAGCGCCCCGCGCGTGCTGCCGGGGACAGGGACCGAGCGCAGCAGCGCCACGGTGTAGGGGTGCCGTGGGGCCGCGAAAATATCGACGACCGGACCCTCCTCGACCAGTCGCCCGGCGTACATGACCGCGACCCGGTCGCAGGTCTGCGCCACGACGCCGAGATCGTGCGTGATGAGCATGATCGCGGTGTCGCGCTCGGCGCGTAGGCCACGCAGCAAGTCCAAAATCTGCGCCTGGATCGTCACGTCGAGCGCCGTGGTGGGTTCGTCGGCGATGAGCAGGGCGGGATTGCAGGCCAGGGCGATGGCGATGACCACCCGCTGGCGCATACCCCCGCTGAGTTGGTCCGGGTGCGCGCGGAAGCGCTCTTCAGCGGCCGAGATGCCGACCCGCCGCAAGAGGCCGACGGCCTCCGTGTGGGCCGCCGCGCCGCTAAGTCCGCGATGTTCGCGCAGCACGTCCACGATCTGCGCGCCGATGGTGTATGCGGGATCGAGCGAGGTCATGGGGTTCTGGAAGATCATGGAGAGACGGTTTCCACGTAGGCGCTGCCAGTCGCGTGGGCGTAGCCGCGCCAGATCACGCCCCTCGAAGTGTATCTCTCCGCCGGTGATGCGCCCGCTGGAGGGAAGGAGCCCCATCAGGGCGAAGGCGAGCGTGCTCTTGCCGCAGCCCGACTCCCCCACCAGGCCCAGCGTCTCCCCATGACCCAAGGTGAAGCTTACCCCGGTGACGGCCTGCACCATCCTGCTCGAAGCGCCGAAGCGCACGCTGAGATCCCGCACGTCGAGCAGCGTCCCACTCTCGACCGGACTGTTCACCACCAATGGCGCCGAGGGTGTCGTCATCTAGCCCTCCCCTGCGGGTCGAGTAGGTCGCGCAACCCCGTGCCCAGCAGGTTGAAGCCCAGGACCGCGATGGCGATGCCAATGCAGGGGAAGAGCGTGCCCCAGGGTGACTGACTGATGTACTGGTGGTTTTCCTGCAACATATAGCCGAGCGAGGGAGTGGGCGGCTGGACGCCCAGTCCCAGGAAGGAGAGGCCAGCCTCGATCTGGATCGCAAAGGCCAGGAGTAAGGTGGCCTGCACCAGCGTCGGCCCAATACTGTTCGGCAGCACATGCCGCAGCATAAGGCGCAGGTGCCCCGCGCCGCGCGCCCGCGCCCCTTCGACATACGCCGTCGTCTTGACTGACAGGACGGACCCGCGCAGTACGCGCGCCAGGATGGGCACGTAGACAATGGCGATGGCGATCATCATAACGGTCAGGCCCTGGCCCAGAATAGCGATGAGGGAGATGGCCAGCAGAATGGCCGGGAAGGCCAGCAGGATGTCGACCAGCCGCATGAGCACATTGTCCACCAGCCCCCCCCAGTAGCCCGCTAGCAAGCCCAGAGGTATTCCTATAAGCAACGACAGCCCGACGGCACCGCCCGCGACCAGCAGGGAGACCTGGTATGAGTACACGACCCGCGTGTAGACGTCACGCCCCAGCCCGTCGGTGCCGAAGATGTGTCGGGGGCTGGGATTGGCCAGGATCGCGTCGTAGAAAATGGAGTGGTAGGTATACGGCGTGATAAGCGGGGCCGTCAACGCGACCACGATGAGGACCACCACGATAGCGATGCCCACGACCGCGGTGCGACGCTGCCACAATGAGCCGCCCACGCGCCGCCCACGTCCACGCTGCCCAACGGGCGTGGCGACGGGGATGCTGTCGACGCCGGCATTCGTCGCGTTCATGCGCGCCCTCCGTAGGCAATGCGCGGATTGAGCACGGTGTAGAGCAGGTCTGTGATGAGGTTGATCAGGATGAATAGGAGCGCGATTACCAGCGTCCCACCCTGCACCACGGGATAGTTGCGCGTGGACACGGCGTCGACCACGAGCTTGCCGACCCCAGGAAGTGAAAAAACGTTCTCGACGACGATAGCCCCGCCGAGCAGCGTGCCGAACTGCACCCCGATTACTGTCACCACGGGCACAGCCGCGTTACGCAGGGCGTGCTGGTAGGCCACGACACTCTCGCGTATGCCCTTGGCCCGCAGGAACGTGATGTAGTCTTGGTTGAGCGTCTCTAGCATGCTGGCGCGCGTGGTCTGCGCGATGTATGCGACCTCCGCCAGCGCCAGCGCGACCACCGGCAGTATGATGTGGCGCAGGTTGTCGCCGGGGCTTTGTGAGAAGGGCACGAAATCCTGCGGGGGGAGCCAATTGAGCACGGCGGCGAAGAGCAAGATCAAGAGCGTCCCCAACACAAAGTCGGGTATCGAGATCCCGAGCAGCGTGATTCCCGTCGTCAGGCGGTCGAGCGCGCCGCCTGGTCGGCGCGCCGCGGCCACGCCGAGCGGGATGGCAATGAGTATGGCCAGGCCCATCGAGAGCACTGTTAACTCCAGCGTCACGGGGAGTCGCTGACTCAGGAGTGTCGACAGCGGCTCGTGCGAGATCAGGTCCTGCCCCAGGTTCCCATGGAGGATGTTGCCCATATATGTGAAATACTGCTGGATCACCGGCTGATCCAGGCCCATCTGATGGCGCAGGATGGCCGCGGCGTGCGCCGAGTAGCTGAGGCCGAGCGCGGCCTGGACGGGGTCACCGGGAGCGAGGTGGATGATGGCGAACACAAAAATGCTCATGCCAACGAGGACGGGGACCGTAAGAAACAGACGCCGGATGGCGTAGAGAGCGGTTGACGACATCGTGTCAAAGGGACAGGAGACGGTCGTACCGGCCACCCCACCTGTCCCGTCCCCTTTCCTGATTACTATCCAGGCCTTCTAACTCAAGAACGACATTCTGGCGATGGACGCCGTCATTGTATTGTCCGCTATCTAGCTGGCGTGTCCGATGTAGCCCGTAGTGTACAGCACCCTGCAGGCAGTCGCAAGCGCGCGCATTGCCTCACAAATAATCTGCTCGAAGGGATAGTCGTTGCCTCATAACAAAATCTGTCTTTCTAATATGAAAGGAGGAGGACATGGCTGTGAGGCAAGAGAGTAAGCATGAGGTCATCGCGAAGCTGCGTGGGCGGTATCGGGCGGCGGGGCGTGGGGAGAAGGGACGGATCATCGCGGAAGTGGTCATCGTGACGGGCTATCATCCACGCGACGCGCAGACGTTGTTGCGGGAGGGCGTCCCGTATCGGGGACCGCGCTTGCGCCGAGGAGGCCGACCACCGACGTATGGGCCGGAGAGCGTGCGGGCGCTCACGGTCGCGGCGGAGGCCACGGGCTGGATCTGCGGGAAGCGTCTGGCGGCCGCGTTGCCGGAGTTGATCCCGGCCTTGGAACGCGAGGGCGCCCTTGTCCTCACCGACGACCTGCGCACGACCATCTGTGCCCTGAGCGCGGCGACCATCGATCGGCGTCTAGCCGCGGTCCGTCGGCAGCAGCGTCCGCGCGGTCTGACCACGACGAAACCGGGATCACTGCTCAGGAGCCAGATCCCGATTCGGACGTACACGCCGTGGGACGAGGAGGAACCGGGCTTCCTGGAGATTGATCTGGTCGCCCACTGCGGGACCACCACGGCGGGGGAGTACGTCCACACCCTCGACGCGACGGACATCGCCACCGGCTGGACGGAATGCGCCGCGCTGGCTAACAAGAGCCAACTGAGTGTCCTCGCCGCGCTCCAGACGCTGCGGGCGCGCTTCCCGTTCCCTCTGCGCGGCATCGACTCAGATAACGGGAGCGAATTCCTCAATGCGCACCTGCTGCGTTACTGCACGCAGGAAGAACTCACCTTCACCCGCTGCCGCGCGTACCATAAGAATGATCAGGCCCACGTCGAGCAGAAGAATTGGAGCGTGGTCCGCCAGCTCATCGGGTACGACCGCTACGAGGGGCCGGAGGCGGTCGCGCAGCTCACCCGTCTCTACGCCCTCCTCCATCCCTATCTCAATGGCTACCTGCCCACAATGAAGCTCATCGGCAAAGAGCGCGACGGCGCACGGGTGCGCAAACACTATGATCAGCCGCGCACGCCCTATCGGCGCGCGGAGCAGGGCGGCGTCCTTGTCCCGCCCGCAGCCGACGCGTTCACGGCGCTGCTCGCGCACACTGGCCCCCTCACCCTGCGCCGGCAGATCGATGCCGCGATTGCCACATTGTGGGCGTTACGCGTCAAGGGTCCCGCCGCATTGGGGCAGACGGCGTGAGACCGTCACGCCGTCCCTTGTCGGCTCCGCATCGCCTGCACGCGCAGGCGGGCTTGCTCACGCTTGCGCTCCTCCCGGCAGACGTCACAGTACCGCGACACGGGTCCCCGTTCCCCCCGGATCACCGTTTCCCGCTCCCCGCACGCCGCGCATTTGATGCGCCGTTCTTTGATCGCCATGGCCTCTTTCTCCCTGTTACGCTAGTTTTTACTAATACTAGCGTAACATATTTGCGGGGTGTGGAGAAACGGGACACCGGCGCGCCGGTGTCCCGTTTCTCCACACCCCGACGACCACCAGGGTCCGTGACATTTGTCGCCGAAACGTAGATCCTATTATGAGGCAACGACCCCATCTAAAAGCAGATTTAGTTATGAGGCAACACGGCGCGTGGAGTGCGAGGTGCGAGGATGCCTTTAGCTTGCCACCGGATCATCTCCCCTGTACACTGGATGCTATCGGTCATGCCGTCCAAATAGCGGACAGTACGAACAGGCGCGCAAAATGGCGCGGGAAACTGTTCGAAATGAATAATCGCTCCGCTATTCGTGCCCGATCACCTGCGGGATAAAGCGACATTCATCGCCTTTATTCCCTATGGGTCCTAAGGAGCGTGTTCATGACGAACGAGAATTCGGTACTACGCACCCTTGAGCAATCCTACAACGCAGGCCATCTCGGTCGCCGCGAGTTCGTGCGTGCGCTGGCGGCCGCGACCGCAATTGTCACCTTTGGTGGATCAACAGCCACTGCGCTCGCCGCGGCTGAATCCCGGGCAGCGGAACTCGACGCGCGCGCAAAACCTCGCTACGGCGGTACGCTAAACGTCGCCCTTACTGGTCAGCCGGATCAGTTTGATCCCGCGACCTCGACCGTTTATACCTCCGTCCAGATCTACGACAACATCTTCGATAACCTGATACAGATGAACCCGCAAGGCAATTTCACGCCCAAACTGGCGACACGGTGGCGACAACTCGACCCGAAGACCTGGGAATTTGACCTCGTCCACAACGCGGTCTTCCATAACGGTGAGCATTTCACGGCCCACGATGTGGCCTATACCATCAACCGCATCCTCAATCCCGCCACGGGGAGCAGCCAGATCGCGGACTTCAACCAGATCCAACGCGTGGAGGTCGTGGACAACTATACCGTCCGCTTACATCTAAAGGCGCCGTACGGTCCGCTCCTCACCAGCCTTGCCATTGGCGCGTACATACAGAACGAGAAGGCTGTTACCACTCTAGATCCTCGCCGCCACCCCGTGGGGACGGGTCCGTTCGCGTTCAAAGAGTGGGTCACCAACGACCACATCACCCTGGTGCGCAATCCGCGCTATTGGCAACCAGGGAGCCCCTACGTCGACCGCATCGTCTTCCGCGGCTCCCCGGTCGATGAGAGTCGCCTGGCCGCCCTCCAGAGCGGCGAGTTCAACTGGGTCGACGCCGTCCCACTACAGGACGTCAAAAAGCTGCGCGGGAGCAAGAACCCGATCTACCTGACCTCTAGCAACGCCGGCAACCCGGACTTCCTGGGTATGGTCGTGAATAAGCCACCATTCAATAATAAGAAGCTGCGCCAGGCCATCGCCTGGGCGGTCGACAAGAGGGCTATCCTGGAAGTGGCCTACTTTGGCGTCGGCGAGGTAGGCTCGCAGGAGGTCGGCAGCGGTAGTCGGTTCTACACGGCCGATGATCCGTACCGACACGGCCCGGATCTAGCCAAGGCCCAACAATTGGTGAAGGACGCGGGCTACGGCAACGGATTGACGATCGAATATCTGGGCTTGCCCCAGTACCCAGAACTCCTCAAGACCGGCGAGATCCTGAAGGAGCAGTTGGCGCAGATCGGCATTACCATGACCATAACCCAACTTGAGGTGACAGTCTGGGTCAAGCGCCTGACGCAGCGGCAATACCAGATAACCTCGATCTACGCGGCGGGGACGGTCGACCCCGACACCTTCTACAGCGAGGAACTGACGCGCAATGGACCCTACAACTTTTCGGGCTACAGCAATCCGCGCCTGGATGCGCTTATTCAGCAGGCGCGACAGAATACCGACATCAACCAACGCAAGGCGTTGTACTCTAAGGTCCGCCAGGTTGTCTGGGACGACGCCCCCTATATTTTCGTGCACTACGAAACGCTCAACTACGCCATGAACCCTCACGTGTCAGGGACACAGATCGTGCCGACACTGCAGTTATTCTTCAAGGATGTATGGATCGGATAGGATGGGAGGACTCCGCATGCCCCTGGATCTCTTGTTGACGAACGCGACCGTCCTGACCATGGACGAGGATCGACCCGGTGCCGACGCTGTCGGGATTGAGGGGAGCCGGATCGCCTGGGTGGGGACGATCGAGGATGCGCGCGCCCACCTGACGGGCGTACGGCGAGAGTTAGACCTGGGCGGGGCGACTGTCGTTCCAGGATTCAACGATGCGCACAATCATCTCATTCTCCTCGGGCATTGGTTGTCGCAGCTTGACTGCTCGTTCCCGGCTGTGACCTCCATCGCCGATATCGTCGCGGCCGTGGCGGCGCGCGCGACGGTAACGCCGGTGGGCGAATGGATCGAGGGGCGCGGGTACGATGACAACAAACTGGCTGAGCATCGCCATATCTCGCGCTGGGATCTCGACGCGGTGACACCGGATCACCCCGTGCTGATCAAAAACGCCTCGGGTCATATGTGCGTTGCCAACAGCCGGGCGCTCGACCTCGCGGGTATTACCCGCGACACGGACGCGCCCGTCGGGGGCGCCATCGGGCGCGCTCCGGAGAGCGGTGAGCCGAACGGGCTCCTGCAGGAGCAGGCACAGGAGCTTCTGGGCCGACCCTTCCTCCCACAAGACAAAGAGGCGTTACATCGCTGCCTGAGAGTGGCTGGGAACGCCTATCTCGCGGCCGGCATCACCAGCAGCCAGGAAGCCGGGTTGTTTTCAACCCCCGAGTTCACGGTCTTCCAGGAGGCATGGGCGTCCGGCGAGCTACCGTTGCGGGTCTATATGATGTTGCGCCGTCCCTTTCTTGATGCGATGGAAACCATGGGTGTGTTCAGCGGCTTCGGGGACGAGCGCCTGCGCATCGGCGCCTTCAAGCTGCTCGCGGATGGCTCCCTCATTGGGCGCACCGCCGCCGTATCGCAGCCGTTCCTCGACGATCCCGGCCCGCACAATCTCGGTCTGGCCATGATGCCGCAGAACGAGCTCGACGACCTCATCTGGCGCGGCCATGCGCATGGCTGGCAGGTAGCGATTCACGCCATCGGCGATCGCGGCATCGAGATGTGCCTTGATGGGTTTGAACGGGCGCTGCGGCGGCTCCCGCGCGCCGATCATCGTCATCGCCTGGAGCACTGCGGCATCCTGCGCCCGGACCTTATCCGACGGATCAAGGAACTAGGAGTTGTCCCGGTGGGCCAGCCGCCCTTCATCAACGAGTTTGGCGACGGCTTCCTGCGCCACCTGGGCCGCGAGCGCTCCCAACTCACCTATGCGCTCCGGTCGGTCCTGGACGCGGGCATTCACCTGGCCGCGAGCTCCGACTCGCCGGTGTCGTCATTTCAGCCGCTGCTAGGTATCAAAGCCTGCGTCACCGAGCGTACGTCGAGCGGGGCTGACTTCGCCCCGGCGGAGCGCCTCTCGGTTGAGCAGGCTCTTGCCCTGTACACGCGCAGCGGCGCCTATGCCTCGTTCGAGGAAGATCTCAAGGGCACGATCACGCCCGGTAAACTCGCGGACTTCGCCGTGCTGGGGGCTGACCCGCGCGCCGTGGATCCGGAGACGCTCGATCGGGTGCCGGTGCGCGCAACCATACGAGGGGGCGAGATCGTGTATCAAGCGTCCCTATCGTCCTAACTCGTCCTAAAATATAGCGACGTTCAGCACGAAGAGCATGACGTGAAAGGAAGGGGTGAGACCCGTGGTCACACAAGTAGGCGATCCGCACAATCGCCGTATCGCCGTAGCGTTCACCTTCGACTTCGATGCCGAGTCGGCCTGGCTGGGCTCGTTCAAGACCGATACGCCCTCAGCCCTCTCGCGCGGCGCCTATGGCGCCAACGAAGGCGTGCCGCGTATCCTCCGCCTGCTCGACCGCTATCATCTGCCCGCGACCTTCTTCGTCCCTGGCGACACCGCCGACCGCCACCCGGATGAAACGCGAGCCATTGTCAACGCCGGGCACGAAATTGGCCATCATGGCTACCTCCACGAACCACCGCCCCTCCTCACGCTGGAGGAGGAACGTACCATGATCGAGCGCGGCCTGGACGCGCTCGACAGGATCACGGGCAAACGGCCTCGCGGCTACCGCTCACCAGCATGGGAGCTATCCAAATCGACGTTCGCGTTGCTGGAGGAGTACGGCTTCGCGTACGACGCGAGTCAACTCGGGGCTGACAGGCCCGGCTGGGTGCTTGACGCGGGCAGGCAAACCACTCTCGTCGAGGTTCCATCCGCCTGGGAATTGACCGACTCAGGACACTTTATGATGGTACCGGCCGCCGGATTGCCGGGAGGAAAGGCGCCGTCGCACGTCGAGGAGATCTGGCGCGAGGATTTCAACGGGATGTACGAGGAAGGCGGGGACGTATGTTTCGTGCTGACCATGCATCCCCAGATCATCGGCCGGCCACACCGCATGCGGATGTTGGAGCGGATGATCCAACACATCACACAGCATGAGGAGGTGTGGATCGCGCAGATGGGCGACATCGCCGACGATTTTCGGCGGCGCCAGCAGGTCCCGACGGGGTCGTAGCGGCTTCATTACCGAATAGCCCTCGGCCACATAGCGGTGTAGTCCAGGGAGTAGGCCGAGAGCCGTTGGCGTCAGCCCGTCCCGGACGGGCCGGCGCCGCAAGCGTCAGCTTAACCAGACGTTCTTGAATTGCAGTTCGAGCGACGGCAGCACGGCGGAGCCGTGAACGCGCGGCTGCATGGCGTAGTTGAGGGTTTCGTAATGGACGAAGATGTTCGGCAGATCATCGTACATGATGGCTCGCACCTTGGCGTAGAGCGCCTTACGCGTCGAGAAGTCGGTTGACGTGCGTGCCTGCTTGACCAGGGCGTCGAAGCGCGGATTGTTGTACCCGGTCACATTGAGGCTGGCGTCGTGCGTGAGCAGCAGGCTGTAGAAATTGTCGGGGTCGATGGTGCGTTCCTGGTAGGCCGAGGTGATTTGATACTGCTTTTTCACGAAGCGATCGCTCCACACCGTGACCTCGACCTGCTTGATCGTCATCTGGATACCAATCTGCGCCAGTTGCTCCTTGACGATCTCACCTGTCTTCAGTAACTCGGGGTATTGGGGCAGCGCCAGGTACTCGACGGTGAGACCGTTGGGGTAGCCGGCCTCGTGCAGCAGGCGCTGGGCCTTGGCGAGGTCGGGTCCGGCGCGGTAGGGATCATTGCTGGTATACCACGGGCTCCCCGTGGGTACTTCGGCCGAGCCGGTCTCGCCGACCCCGAAGTAGGCCACGGCCAGGATGGCGCGTTTGTCGATGGCCCAGGCGACGGCCTGGCGCAGCCTCTTGTTGTTGAACGGCGGCTTGTCCACGGCGAACGACAAGTAGTCGGGGATGCCCGCGTTGTTCGCCGTCACATAGAGCGGGTTTTTGCTGCCCCTTAGGCGGCGTACATCCTGGAGCGGGACGGCATCGACCCAATTAAGTTCACCGCTCTGCAAGGCAGCCAGGCGACTCTCGTCGACGTTTGTTCCGCGAAAAATGATGCGGTCGAGGTAAGGCCGGTCACTCTGGAAATAGTGGGGCCAGCGGTCTAGCGTGACATGATCGCTCGTGACCCATTCCTTGAACTTGAACGGCCCCGTCCCGATCGGGCGCCGGTTGGGATCGTACTGCTTGATCGCTCGCTCGTTGACGATCTCGCCGTTGGCCGCCAGATTGGTCAGGAACGGGCCGAACGGTTGGGAGAGGTGAAAGCGCACCGTATACGTATTGACGACTTGTACCGACGCGATGGCATTGAACAGGGGGGCGTAGGCGCTCGCGATCTTGGGGCTCAAGATCCGGTTGAACGTGTATTGGACGTCGTGCGCGGTGAACGGCTCGCCGTTGTGGAAGACCGCGTTATGGACAAGGTCGAACTCCCAGGTCTTCGGGTCGAGTTGTCGCCACGACCGCGCCAACGCGGGCTGGAAGGCGCCGCGGCTGTCCAGCACCACGAGTTTGTCAAAGATGTTATCGTAGATCTGGGCGGCCGTGTAAATCGATGAGGTCGTCGGGTCAAGCTGATCCGGCTGGCCGGTGAGTCCCGCGTTGAGCGTCCCACCGCGGCGCGGCGCTGACAGGTGATCGAGTTCGTCGGCGCGCCTGCTGGCCGCGGCTAGAGCGGCGCGCGTCGAGCCCGCGAAGGCCACGGCGGCCGTCGCGGCGGTCAAGGCCGCGACGAAACCACGGCGGGAGAGCAGGCCCGACAAATAGTCACGCTCAATGGTCGATATGTCTGGTGGCTGGGTAAACATGAAACGCCTCCTAGAGATGATGACACGCCCGTACGCCAAGGAATAAAGCGCGTGATGGGGTGGGCGCTCGTCTTGATACTATAACAACGCACACCGTAGGTCCGTCAAGGGTAACGTCGTGCGCATACATCATACGATGACAAAGGACAGCCTTCGGGACCGGCAAGGGTCGCTGTGGCTGCGCATCGTGCGGCAAGCGCGTATACAGGCGGCGCTGGTAGGGGCGAGCATATGACGGGATAGGGTAGGAGGATAAACCATGGATGTAACGCTGGCCGCGATCCTCAGGCGCGTTGAGGACAACCGTGAGGAGATCGTGCGCGATGTTGTGTCGTGCGTACGGATTCCCAGCGTGATCGGCCACGAGGGCGCCGTGCAGGACTTTATGCGCGCCATCTACGAGCGGCTGAATCTCGACATCGATGTCTTCGAGGCCGATCTGAATATGGTTAGTCGCCATCCCGCCTACGTGCGCGCCGGGTTAGAGACAGTGGGTCGGCCCAATGTCGTGGGAACGCTACGGGGTACCGATCCAACCGCGCGCTCACTCGCGCTTAACGGCCATGTTGACGTGGTGTCGCCCGAGCCTCTCGACGCCTGGAGTTATGATCCCTGGGGCGGCGCCCTCGTCGGAGCGGGGAAGGAGCAGCGCATCTATGGCCGCGGCGCCCTTGACATGAAATCAGGGACGCTTGCCTGTGCCCATGCTCTCAAGGCCGTGCTCGACGCGGCTGTGCGCCCGCGCGGGACAGTCGTCGTGCAAAGCGTCGTCGAGGAGGAGGCCGGCGGTGGAGCGGGCACACTTGCCACCTTATTGCGTGGACATACGGCGGACGCCTTACTCAGCGCCGAGCCCTTCTACCGCACGATCGTGCTCGGCCAGCCCGGCGTCATGCTGTTCCGCGTCACCGTCCACGGCAAGACAGCCCACGCCGCACACTCGCAGATGGGTGTCAATGCCATCGGGAAGATGATACCCCTCTACGATGCGATGGTCGCGCTCGACGCCGAGCGGGCGGCACGATGGCAAGATCCGTTCTTCGGTGGCCCGACGGGACGAGCAGTCAACCTCAACATCGGGGTAATGCGAGCGGGCAATTGGCCTTCGACCGTGGCAGGACGTGCCGACATGGAGTGTCGCATCGCCTTTATTCCGCCCCAGACACGTGAGGATGTGCGCCGCGAGGTTGAGGAGCGCATCGCGGAGGTGGCGCGGGCCGATGAATGGTTGCGGGCAAGTCCTCCCATCGTTGAATGGTTCGGATGGCAGGCCGACCCTTGGCGGCAAGATACCGCGTCTCCCTTCATCACAACACTCTCCGCCGCCGCCACCACGGTGACCGGTAGCCTACCGCCAGTGGAGGCTTCCACGGGAGGGCTCGACGCCCGCTTCGCCGGCCCCTTCGGTATCCCGGCGGCGTGTATCGGCGCCCATGGCGGAGGCATGCACGGAGCTGACGAATACGTTGAGGTAGAGAGCATGATCGAGACGGTGAAAATAATCGCGGCAACGATCGTCTCCTGGTGCGGGGTCTCGTGAGAATCATTCACTCACGATAGTCCATCGGTGTGTCCGCGACGGTCGACGCCTTAGCCGGGAATCGTGGAGATGCGTATAGTCACCAAAGCGCATGCACGCCATGGTCAGCCGATGCTTTCCCGGCGGCTCTTCTTGCAATTGCGAATGAGTTGGTGTACTATAACGAGTAAATCGGACATGCAGTCCGAGCATCGGACAACAGTAGATGCCAAAGGAAACCGTCCAGACGGTTGCGCGCGCGTTGAGCGTGCTGCGCGCTTTCAGCCGTGAACAGCCGACCATGAGCGTTGCCGAACTGACGCGTCGCCTCGGCCTACCGCGCACGATTGTGATCCGTCTTTTGAACACGCTCGAGGACGCTGGATACGTCGAGCGCCTCGCTGATACTTCTCACTATCGGATCGGCCTGGTGGCCCTGGAGCTGGGGGCCTTGTATTTGGCCGATAACCCACTCATCATGAAGGCTGCGGATGTGTTGGACGGTTTGGCGCGGCAGACCGGCTATACCGCGTATCTTGGCGCGCTTGATCGCGGTGACGCCGTCATCCTGGCACGACGGGAAGGGCAGCACCCCGTTCGTTTCGTGTGGTCGATCGGTGATCGACTCCCGGCAACAACAACGGCGCTCGGCAAAGCTATGTTGATGCACATGGACGGACAACGGGTTGATGAGATTCTTGGTGACGATGGCGACGATCAGCTCACCGGACTGACCGAACGGTCTATCAAGACGCGCCTGGAACTCGGTCGACAACTCGAGCGAGCGAAGGAGCACGGGTGGATCGCTGCACAGGATGAGAGTTATCCAGGAGTGTCCGCCGTAGGAGCGGCCATCGTGAACGCTGATGGTTTTCCCGTGGCGGGCGTGAGCATCAGTTTTCTGACGTATCCATCCAATCCGCCTATCGTTGAACAATTCGGAGAGTTAACTGTGGAAGCGGCCCATACGCTGTCGCAGCGGCTCGCCGTCCACCATCTGTATGGTCAACGCACCATACGCGATGCGACGACGCCCACTGCGCTTATCCAGCAAAGGAGGTCTATGGAGTAAGTGTGAGGCAATCCATGATCCATGATTGGATCGGCGTTACCCGATGCAGTGTGCCGCCGTGAGCACACAATCCCACCCGCTATTCGTAAACCATGGCGCCGGATGAGGCCGTTGGGCGGCGTATGACCGTATGACCGCTTCTCCCAACCGCATCCGCTCGCCGTATCGCGCAGTCACACAGTGAGGAGACATTACATGGCCACTCTGTCCTGGCGTACTCTTACAACCGCGGCCCTCGCCCTTGTCATCGCTTCCTCGTCGTTTTTGGCTAGCGCCCGCCCCTTCGGTGCTGCGGCGCCGATCGTCCACGCCCAGAGCGTGGCTTCCATCAACCATGACCGCTCGACGTTAGTCATTGGATCACAATACGGTGATCCGCAAAACTTCGATCCTATCGCCACCTTTACGCTGGCCTGGGGCATGATCAGCTCAAACATCTTCGACGCCCTCGTCTACCGTGGTCCGGACCTCAAGATCGACAAGAGCAAGGGCTTGGCGACCAATTGGACGTATCTGAACGACAACACGCTACGTTTTACGCTGCGTAAGGGCGTGACCTTCCAGGATGGCGAACCGTTCAATGCCGCGGCCGTCAAATTCACGTTTGATCGCCTTCTTGGCCCACTGGGACAGAAAGGCGCGCAATATTTCCAGTACAAAACGATCAAACAGGTGCGTGTGGTCAACCCCTACACCGTTGATTTCATCACGATATCGCCGGACCCGGTCCTTATTACCAAGCTGGCGGGCTATGGCGCCATGATCGTGCCCCCCCAATACATCACGCGGCACGGAAACACATATTTTGCCAGCCATCCCATTGGTACGGGCGCGTATATGGTCACTCGCTACGTCCCAACGTCGGAAGTCGACCTGACGGCTTACGCGAAATATTGGCGCGGCGCGCCGCAGATGAAACATGTGATCTACCGTTTCATCCCTGAAGACGCCACGCGACTGGCCGAACTCCAGACGGGCCACATCGACATCATGCAGAAAGTGGCGGTTGGACAGGCCAGCAGCATCAAGTCATCCTCTAGCTTGATGCTCTATCCAGTGGGGAGCACATCAGTCACGGGTATCTTCCTCAACGGCCGCATCGGGCCGACTAAGAGTGTCCAGATCCGCCAGGCCATCAACTACGCTATCGACACCAAGACGATCATCCAAACGATCCTCAGCGGGTATGGGAAGCAAGCCTCGACGTGGCAGAGCGCCCTCAGCTTCGGCAACGATCCGTCGCTGCGGCCCTACCCCTACGATCCGACGAAGGCGCGGGCGCTCATCCAGGCGGCGCATCTGTCTGGCACCCCAAGCCTGACCTTCCAGATCGATGGGACAGATTCGGTGTTCAAGCAAATCGCCGAGGTCGTGGTCGCTGAATTGCAGCAGGTTGGCTTGACGGTCAACCTGCAGACGATCGCGCCGACCATCCTCTATAATACCAATATCCCCAAAGGGACGTACGGCAATATGTCCGAGTTCGTCTGGGGTGGGTGGACGCTCGACTTCGACAATACGGCCTACTCGCTCTACCACTCCAACGAGTTCTACAACCCTGGCTACAGCAACAAGCAGGTGGACACCCTCCTCGATCAGGCGCGCTCGACCCTGGATCAGAATCAGCGCCTCGCCCTGTACAAGAAGATCGACGTTATGCTCTATTATGACGTGCCCAACGTCGTCCTCTTCCAGAATGTCAATTTGTGGGCGACGACGAGCAACGTGCATAACTTCGTCGCGCCCCCCGACGATCGCCTGGAGCTCCAGAACGTCTACCTGCGCTAATTCGCCAAGTTGAGCGCCACTGTGGCGCTGCTGTCGCGGCCTCCACTCGACATGCGGGTGGCGGCCGCCGACACACTCTCCCTCTCGCTGGTTTGGAGCAACGTATCGTGATCCCGTACATCGTCCGTCGCGTCGCCCAGAGCATCTTCGTGCTCCTGGGCATCTCGTTGATCGTCTTTGTCGCCCTCCACCTGACCGGAGATCCCGCGGCGGCGATGTTTCGCGGCGCCACACCGACGAAGGCCGACATCCTGGCCATGCGCCGGCAACTCGGGCTTGAGCAGGCACTGCCGGTGCAATACCTCATCTTCCTCGGCAACGCCCTGCACGGCAACCTCGGCCGGTCCTACTATTACCAGGCTCCAGCACTCTCGCTCGTGATCGACCACCTTCCGGCGACCTTGATCCTGACGCTGTCGAGCATGGTCGTCTCTCTGTTGATCGCCTTCCCGCTCGGGATCCTGTCCGCGGTGCGGCGCAACGCGCCGATCGACTACGTGGCGCGCGTGTTCGCGCTCCTGGGGGTGTCCTTCCCCAACTTCTGGCTCGGCATCATGCTCATCCTCATCTTCGCCGTCCGTCTGAACTGGTTGCCGCCGTCCGGCTACGGTGGCCCCCAGTATCTCGTCCTGCCGGCGGTCACGTTGGGCATGATCATCGCCGGCATCACCACCCGCCTCGTCCGTTCGAGCGTCCTCGACGTCATTCAGGCGGACTACGTGCGTACCGCACGCGCCAAGGGCTTACCAGATAGGCGGGTGCTGCTGCACCATGTTGTGCGCAACGCCCTCCTGCCCGTCGTCACCTATGTCGGCCTACAGTTCGGAACGCTGCTCGGCGGCGCGGTGATCATTGAGCAGGTTTTTTCCTGGCCGGGGGTGGGCCAACTGGCCCTGTCGGCGGTCAATCAGGGCGATTTCCCGCTCGTCGAGGCGAGCGTGTTGGTCCTGGCGACCCTGTTGATCCTGGTCAATCTCCTCGTCGACCTGAGCTACGCCTTCATCGATCCGCGCGTCCAATTCACATAAGCTTATCGCCGGCGGGTAGGCGGCGGCGAGAGAAGAGAAGATGAAGAGAGGTGCATCGTGAGCTTATTGATGCAAGACGAACGCGCGGCGCTGGACGAGGCGCCGCCGGCGCGGCGACGGCGCCATTTTGCGCTGCGCGATAATCTGGGGACGGTGGTCGCGGCCCTCATCCTCCTGGGGGTTCTGCTCTGCGTTGCCATACCCGGTTTCATCACACCTGGTGATCCCAACGCGATCGATTTGACCGCGCGCCTCCTGGGTCCCGGCGCGCCCGGCCACATCCTCGGCACGGACCCCATTGGCCACGACGTGTGGCGGCTCATCGTCTACGGCGCCCGTCTCTCCATCCTGGTGGCCCTTGCCGCCGTCGCGCTGTCCTGCATCATCGGCGTGACGCTCGGCTTGCTCTCCGGCTACTACGGTGGCATCGTCAGCGCCATTATCATGCGCTGGACGGATGTCCAACTTTCCTTCCCCTTCATCCTGCTGGCCATCCTGGTCGTGTCCCTCTTTGGCGGCGGCGTCGGCAACATCATCTTGGTCCTGGCGATTGGCGGCTGGATGGATTATGCGCGCATCGTCCGCAGTCAGGTGCTGACCACGCGGGAGCTGGAATACGTGACGGCGGCCCGCTCCATCGGCGCGGGGGGAGGACGGATTCTGATCCACCACATCCTGCCGAGTGTCGTCTCGTCGATCATCGTGCTGGTGACGCTGAACACGAGCGTCAACATCCTGTTCGAGGCGGCGCTGACCTTTCTCGGGCTGGGGTTGAGCCCGGAAACGCCGACGTGGGGTGGACTTTTGAGCGATGGTCGGGTGTATCTGAGCACGGCCTGGTGGATCGCCACCTTCCCAGGCGTGGCGATCCTCCTTACCGCCCTGGCGATCAATATTCTGGGTGATTGGCTCCGCGACACACTCGACCCGCGCCTGGGTCAGGGGGGGGCATCATGACCCAGGCTGTCCGCTTGTTCGCGCTCGATACGTTCCTCATGCCAGGCGGGCTCCTGGCCGATCGCGACGGCGATGGGCTCGCCGACACCGTCCAGGCGCGGTTTATGCTCGGCCCTGCCGCGCGACGCCCCGAGTATGCCGCCGCGACGGATCTGGCGGCGCGCCTCGGCCTGGCGTCCTTGTCCTGCGCCCTGGCGCTCGCCGCCAGTGAGGATCGCCTCTCTCCTGGGGACACCATTGGGGGCGCGATCCCGGTGTTCGTCGGCCGGCCCGCAACGGTCGCCGCCGACTGCCCCCCCGTATGGGAGCGCGCGCTACGCGACCTGGCGCCAGGCGATGGCCTCGTCGCAGCGATCGGTGAGGCGGAGCCGGCGCTGCTCGTCGGCGGCGCCGATGAGGGCGGTCTTGCCGCCGCGGCGTTCGCCGTGGCGACATCCGCGCCGCACCTCCCTATCGACACCGACCTGGATGCGCCCGACCTAGCCGCCGCTGTCCGCTCAGCCCTGGCCGATCATCCCTACGACCAGGTGATCTTGGAGGCCGTCGTCATACGCGGGGGCGACGTCGTCGAGGCGCGCATCCGCCTCGCCCCAGGATCCAGCGCTCCGCCCGATCTCCCGACACGCCAGCGCCTCCTAGAGGCGCTTGGCACGGTGGCGTCCGGCCTGCCCTGCGATCTGGTCATCACGGTTGAGCGTGGGAAAGAGGGGCGAGGCGACGGGCCGGCTGCGCGACTTGCCGCTGGTCGGCCACGTCGTCGGTTCGAGCGATCGGATGTGACGCGTGATCGGGAGATGGTAGACGCGCCATTGCGCTCACTCGCCGACCTGTACGGGCCGGAGGGGCTCTGTGTCGACAGCGACGGAGATTTACTGCCGGACCTGGGCCGCGTGCGGATCGACTTGCCGGTCGACCTTGCGCCGCCGACAGGCAAAGCGGTGATCGACCTCGGGGCACGCATCGGCCTCGAGACGCTGGGTCTGGGCTTGCCCCTCGCGTCCGCGTCGGTAGTAAGCCCATCGGGAGGGGGTGAGATGCCGCCGGGGCGAACGGTCTCGATCGAGATCGAGGCGCTGGGAGGGTCCACCGGTAGCAGTCCCTTGGGATCCGGCGAGGGAGAGGTACGCGCTGTGGGAGGTGGGGAACGGGGGCGAATCGTCGTGCGTGGAGGAGACGAACGGGGACGCGCGCTCGCGACCCATGCCCTGGCCACGCTCGACGCGCAACCGTCCGAGGATGGGGTTCCCACCGTGCAGCAGATTGAAGAGAGGGTGCGACGTTTCTGCGCCCTCGCCGAGCCTGACGCCCGCGCCGCCGCCGTGGTCGCCGCGCTCAATCGCATCCCCGCTGCGGGACGCCGTGACGGGGACGAGGCGCTCATCGTGCGCCTCCCGCTTGACGGCGCGTCCGCGACCCTGCGTGCGGCGGCTGCGGACGCGGCGACGGCCTGGGGACGCGCCCAGACCCCTTCCCTCCCCGTCCACGTCGCCGTCGATCCGGGCGCCCAACCTGTCGCTGCCGTGACGGGGGAACAGCGGCTCGACTGGGAGGTGGACGATGTGTGGCTGATACTGACCGATACCGTGTTTCCCGCCCTCCAGACCCTGCCCTCCGACGCCGTTTGGGAGTTAGACGTGCGCGTGAGCGAGCCAGCCGGCCGGCGCGCGCAACTGGGGCACGCGATCCGCGACGAGCTCGCGGCGTTGGGCGTGCCCGCGGCCGGTGAGCGCATCCATATCCGGCCAGCGTACCGGCAGGGCCGCGCGTGGCTACTGGATGAGGTCGTCCCACATCTGCAGACCCTGGATGTCCGCACGGTGACTATCCGGTGCCAGCCGTTCGTTCCCGATGGCCCGTGCCTGGAACTGCCGATCCGCTGGATCCAGGAACTTCATCCCGTCGACGAACTGATCCGCGACCGCTTGGGCCTGCCTGATGGCGCCGTGCGCATCGAGATGGAGGAGATCCCGACGACGTATGAGGTGGAGGCGCGGGGCCCGGATGGCGCCGTCGTATGGCAGTCCTCGTTCGAGGCGCTCCATGGGACGCGCCCCTACCTCCCCGGCTTCCCCGCGTGGGGCGCCGTCCACCCCTGCACGGGCTGCGTCCGTCTCCTGGTCACGGGTGAACCCGTGGTCGATCGACGCGTCGCGCCCGACCCCGAGCGCGCCTGGGATGTCATCCAGGGGACGGTCCTGCCGGCGCTGCGCGACCACGTCCATCAGGTGGCCGGGTCCACACCGCGTCCGCGGGACCAGCCTTTTTTCGGCAGCTTGACCATCGACGTCTGGCTAAGCGAGGACGACCGGTTGGTGGGCGTGCGCGAGGAACGCGAGAGTCCGCTCGAGAGCCTCCACGAGGATATCTATTTCGACACGCTGGACTACTGTGCGGCCCTGTTGGGCCACGGCGCGCACGGAGGCGCTCCCTACATTCCACCCTGGGTGCGGCCGCCTGACCCCGGCGAGCCTCGCCGGGGGGCGCGCCTCTGGACGGCGCCGGGGTCCGTGATCCCGCGTATCCACCGTCGTGACGGCCGGGGCGGGACGGTGTGCTGGCGGCTGATCGAGGCGCCGGCCCGCGAACCCGCGCTCGCCTGGCGGCGTGGAGAAGACGGAGGTACCGTCCCGTTGGTCGGGGCCACCCGGATCGACGTGCGCGTCGCGGCGATCCGCGTCGCCGCAGCGCCACCGTCGGCGGAGGGGACCGATGAGGGGACGCGGCACGTCATCCTGGCCGTGGATGGCCGGGACGACGAGAGGGCGCGCGCCATCGACCTTTTGCGGGCGTGGGCGCGCGTGCGGGAGGCGCTCCCCGCACGCGATGATCCGCTGCACGCAGGCTGGGGCTACATGCTCGACGACGGGACGGCCGTGACCGCGTTGTGGCCCGCCGTTCGTGGCGAAAGTACGCCGGCTGAAACGGCGGTGCCCGCGCCCTCTGGGCGCGACGACGACGCGCGCGTGCCGTGGGACCGGGTCCTCGTGCAGGCGGATATCGATCCGATCCTGACGCGCCTGCGGGAGTCGCCGCGCGTGCGGGCGTACGAGGCCGGGCGCTCCGCACGGGGGCGGCCTTCCTATGCGATCGAGGTGACCACGCCGCGGACGCGTGGCGTGTGGTCGCGGGCCAAGATGAGCGCGTGGAAGTGTACGTTGTTGCTCAACGCGCGTCACCATGCCAATGAGGCGTCGAGCACGAGCGCCCTGCTGCGTCTGGCCGCGTTGCTCGCGTTCGATCCGGCGTGGCAGCCGTACCTTGCACGCGTGAACGTCGTGCTGATCCCCTACGAGAATCCCGATGGGGCGGCCCTGCACGGCGCGCTGCAGGATGAACACCCCACCTGGATGCTCCACGCGGGACGGTACAACGCGGACGGACTCGAGTTCACGTCCGCCTATAGCGACCCCCTCACACCGCATGGCGAGGCGCGTGTCCTGCCCTCGGTCTGGCGCCGCTGGGCGCCGGATATCGTGTCGGACGATCATGGCTTCCCGTCGCACGAGTGGGTCCAGCCCTTCGCTGGCCACAGTAACGCCTGGTTCCGGTCCGACTGGATACCCCAGGGGCTCATCTACGTGTTCCTCGCGCGCGCGGTCAACCCACGGTACCCGCGCCATGCGGAGGCGGTGGACGACCTGCGCGCGCGCATGGTTCAGGCCCTCTCCGGCGATCCGGTGGTGCGCCCGTGCAACCGGGTGTACGCCGACCGCTATCGGACGTTCTTGCACCGGTGGCTGCCGGACGACTTCCCCGCGCCCTACGAGGACGATGTCCTCATCCATGTGACTGATTATGACCCCGAGAACGCGGAGCAGACGCGGGCCAGTCTCTCCGGCTTTGCCGGGGCCTTCCCCGGTGTGACCACCGCCACCCTCGTGACCGAAGTGGCTGACGAGACGGCCCAAGGCCGCTACATGGCCGTGTGCGCCCACGCGCATCTGACGGCCGATCACGCCCTCTTGCAGTATCTCTACGACGTCGATGCTCCCAGCCAGGTGCGCTGGGAGCGCGGCATCGACGGGGACGGCGCCACGACGGTGCGCACGCGTCGGCCCCGTCCGGCCGTGCGCCCACACCATGCGGCGGACGGCCCCGCGCTGCGCGAGGAGACCATGCGCGACACCGAGGGAGCACAACGATGACCATGACGACGATCGACCTGAACTGCGACCTGGGCGAAGGCTTCGGGGCCTATACCCTGGGTGACGACGCGGCCTTGCTGCGCGTCGCCTCATCCGCGAACGTGGCCTGTGGCTTCCACGCGGGGGACCCGCGCACGATGTGGCGTGGTGTCGAGACGGCGCGCGCCCACGCGGTCGCCGTGGGCGCGCACCCCGGCTTCCCCGACCGCGTCGGCTTCGGTCGGCGCGATCTCGGGGCGACGGCCGAGGAGATCACGACCGATGTGCTGTACCAGATCGGGGCGCTGGCGGCCTTCTGCGCCGCAGCGGGCCTCGCCCTCCAGCACGTCAAGCCGCATGGCGCGCTCTACAATCTGGCCGCGCGGGACCGTCACGTCGCCGAGGCCGTCGTGGCCGCCATCACGCGCTTCGATCCCACGCTTCTGCTTTTCGCGCCGGCCGGATCGGCGCTGGAGCAGGCGGCGTCCGCTTACAACGTGCGGGTGGCCCGCGAAATATTCGCGGATCGCGCTGTCGAGCCGGACGGCCGCCTCGTGGCCCGCGGCACGCCGGGCGCGGTCATCACGGATAGCGAGGCCGTCATCGCCCGCACGCTGCGCATGATCCGCGAGGGGCGGGTGACGGCCATCAACGGGGAGGAGATCGAGCTGACGGGCGAAACGATCTGCGTCCACGGCGATACGCCGGACGCGGTCGGCCTCCTCGGGCGCTTGCGCACCGCGCTAGAGGTCGCGGGGATCGGCGTGCACCCCGTGGGCGCATGGATCGGGCGCTGAGGGGGCGTCGCGTGGACGTCCAGGTCCGCCCGGACCTCATCTTCGCCGGGGAAGGCGCCCTCTACGCCGTCTATCCGGACCGCATCGACCCGCGCGTCAACGCGCTGGTCCTCGCGCTGTTTCGGGGCTTGCGGGAGCGCGCGATTCCAGGGATTGTCGAACTCGTGCCCTCGTACCGCGCGCTCATGATCTCCTTCGACCCCGTTGCTATCGACGACGAGGCGCTCGTGCGGATCGTCGTCGACACGGCCGGCGCGGCGCAACCGGACGAGGTGGAGCGGCGGACCATCACGCTGCCCGTCGCCTACGGGGGCGCGCATGGCCCCGACCTGGAGGCGGTCGCCCACCACGCCGGCCTCGCGACGGACGAGGTGATTGACCGGCATGCCAAGCCGCTCTACGACGTCTTCTTCCTCGGTTTTACGCCCGGCTTTCCGTTCCTGGGCGGCCTGAACCCCGTCCTCGCGACGCCGCGCCGTGCGACACCACGACCACGCGTCGCGGCCGGCTCGGTCGGCATCGCGGGTTCTCAAACGGGCGTCTATCCCGTGTCCAGTCCGGGCGGGTGGAACATCATCGGGCGTACGCCGGTTGCCCTCTTCGACCAGCAGCGGAGGCTGGACGCCGCCGTCCTCCTGCGACCCGGAGACCGCATCCGCTTCCACCCGATTGACCCCGCGTCGTTCGACGCGCACGTTGCCCGCCCAACGGCGGATAGCTCCAGGGGTGAGGTAGCCGAGTGACGGGGCGTCGAATCGAGGTTATCGCGCCGGGGCCGCTGAGCACGATCCAGGATCACGGCCGGCACGGCGTCCAGCATTTGGGATTTTCCCCGACCGGCGCCGTCGATACGTACGCCCTCGCCGCAGGCAATCTGCTGCTTGGCAACGAGCCTGCGGCTGCGGCCATCGAGATGACACTGGGCGACGCGCTGTTCCGCCTGCACGGACATCATCTGTTTGTCGTGGTCGGAGCCGAGGCGGACATCGACCTCGACGGGCGCCCGCTCCCGCCCTGGTGTGTGCACGAGGGGACGGACGCCGCCATCCTGCGGATCGGCCGCGCACGCGCGGGGGTGCGCGTCTATCTTTGCATCGCGGGGGGAATAGCTGTGCCGCTGGCGTATGGGAGCCGATCGACCGACCTGGTAGCCGGCATCGGTGGGCATGAGGGCCGCGCCCTGCGCGCGGGTGACATCTTGCCGATGGGTCCGACGCGACCAGAGGCGCGTCGGGGGCGTCGCCTCGCGCTGGTGGCCCGGCCGCTCCAGCGCGGCGTGCGCGTCGTCCGCGCCGTGCCCGGCCCGCAGCGGAGAGCGTTCACCCAGCAGAGCGAGCGGACGTTGTATGGATCGCTGTACCGCGTGTCGCCCCGTGCCGATCGCACGGGCCTGTACCTGGATGGACCCCGCCTCTCCCATGTGGGTCGTCCCGACATTCTGTCGGAGGGCGTGACCGCAGGGTCTATCCAGGTTCCGGGAGACGGCCAACCGCTCGTCCTCCTGGCCGAGCACCGCAGCGTGGGGGGATACGCGAAGATCGCCACGGTGTGTGCGGCCGACCTCGCGCGCCTGGGCCAGGCGCGGCCGGGCGACCGCATCGTCCTGGTCCAGAGCGATCATGCGGCGGCCCAGACGGCGTACCGTGCCTCCCGTTACATGTGCCGTCATAGCGTCGTGACGCCCGCAGCCGCATCCATATCGGCGCCGCTGTCGTTCGAGGAATGGGTGAGCGCGGTGGATATGGTCATAGACCAGGTCATCACCGATGAACGGCTGCCTCTCTTACGCTCCGATTTGTACGCCCTGCAGGCGTGTATCGCCGCGACCAATCACGGGCGCGGCACGCCGACGTATCCTCCTGAGTTACAGATCCAGACGGTGATGCCGGACGTCGCGTTCCCCGTCGCACGCGCATACGCGCGTGCGACGGGGACGTTGTTGGCCGTGCACCCGCACGCCGTGTCCATCCCATGCGGGGGGACGCTGGTCGCCCTCTGGTCTCCCGGGATCCTGACGCCGCTGATCGCCATGCACCCCCTGGAGTCCTACCGACTGCGTCACGATATGGGTGCCCGCGTACGGGAAGGGGATCTGCTTCTGGAAGGTGTATTTGTCGACGCCTTACCCATCATAGACGGCGTGGGGCTACTTTAGCGCCCATGCTTTAACGGCATGTTACGGTCCCCTTGGGCTTTCACCCGTGGGTAAGCCGTTGACCCAGAGGTTTTCTCTTCCGAACCTCTCCTTTCTGTGAAAGGGATCTAGCGTTAGGTAATGGGGCGCACTATCGATGCCCATCACTCGCGTAGACATGTTAATGGTTGACCGAAAATAGACTGAGCACTCTGCCTCCTCGCTCGCGACGCTGGTGCATAACTATCCACTGCGCCGAGATCGACAACGGCTCCCATGGACACAGCATCATGCGTCTCATGCATCGGGCACTGGTCACATGGAGAGGGTAGCGGGCACATGGGAGCGGACTGTGATGTTAGCGAAAGCGCCCTTCGTATCATGCACTTCGGCATGTAGTCGTTTCGCCGAATGCTTTCGGCATCACGGAAGCGCAGCAAAATCTTTGCGCCCGAGGCTCTCATGGCGTCGCCGCGCGCTTGGCTGCCTGCAGGCGCTTGGGGGTGGCGCTGGTGGCGTAGACGGCGATGCCCTCCACGCGGGGGGCGAGGGCGGCGTAGCCCCCGATGATGGCCTGTGCTGGCTACATGCCGCATCCGTACAGCGACAATCACATCGTTATTGTACGGATGCGGCATGTAGCCAGCACAGGTTGGGCCGGCTCCAGACCGGGCCAAGCGAACGCAGCCCGGCCTGGTAAAACACCTCCAGCGCGTCGAGGTCGGCGTCAATCGCCTCGGCCCCCTTGATGTGCAGCAGCGCGGCGAAGACGCCGTCCCGCAGGCACGCCTCGATCTCGGCGGCGGACCGCACGACCTTGACTTGCCCCTGAGACTCACGCTCGAGGCGGAACAGGTCGGCCATCATAGCCATGGCGGTCGCTTGCGCGGGACAGGTATCGGGCGTCGGCGGCATGCGCGAGAGATCGCCGTGCATGGCGAGCGCCGCCGCGGCGTCCTTGTCTGGGTCACCCGTCGGCGGGGCGGAGGGGACGAAGACGGCGCAGAAGCCGCCCCCAAGCCCCCCGTCTCGCGCGCGGGAGGTCAATGTGGCCCTCGGCGCCGCGTTCCAGGAATGTACGCTTGCCCGTGCGCAACGAGAGCAGGACGTCGTTGTGGCCGTCGAAGACTGTGAGCCGCGGCGTGGTTTGCATAAACCTACCTCTCATTCCTATACCCAATCCGCTGGGTACTCTTGCCTGGTCTCCCGTTCATTCGAGCAGTATACCGGGCGCAGTGCGGTCCTGTCCTCGGCAGATTAACCAAGATGCGGGGCGACATTTCGGCTATTTGCCCGAAGCCGTGAGGGCCGCCGATGCGCTACGATACAGAACAAGACGCGGCGGCGCGCCTGTACGTAATCGCTACATTAGCCAAGGTATCACAGTGCTATGCTGTGCGAGGAGCGACGACGATGGCCGAGAAGCGCCCCCTGACCCTGGATGATTTTGGGTCGCTCAAGACGGTGAACGACATACGCTTGTCGCCCGACGGCGCGACGGTCGCCTACGTTGTCGGCGCGTATGACGAGGCGCGTAATCAAGTCCACTCCGCTATCTGGTTAGCCGGCGTCTCAGAGGGCAAGCCGCGTCGGTTCACGAGTGGCATGACCGCGGACATGGCGCCGCGCTGGTCCCCCGATGGCCGGTGCCTGGCCTTCGTCTCGGCGCGCCATGAGGGCAAGCCACAGATTTTCGTCATCGACGTGGCGGGGGGTGAGCCGCGCCGGCTGACCAACGCGCCTGAGGGAGCCTACGCGCCCCTTTGGTCGCCCGACGGCGCGCGGCTGTGCTACGCGTCTGACTGCCCCTCCGATCGCCAGGAAGCGCCGCAGGAGGCGGTCTGGCTGGAGGCGCGCCCCGAGGCGGATAAGGCCGCGCCCCGTCTACGCCGCCAGACCAGCCTCGCCTCGCGCTTCGACGGCCGTGGCTACATCGACCGGCGCGCCCACCTGTTCGTGATCCCCGTGGACACCATGGACAACGAGGCTGACCCCACGGCCACGCCGCGCCAACTCACCGACGGCGACTACGACGACGCCGAGGCGGCGTGGTCGCCCGACGGCGCCCTGATCGCCTTTGTGTCGAATCGCGCCGACGACGCGGAGCACACCCTCGCGGCCGATGTCTGGACGGTCGATGTCGACGACGGGGCGCTAACAGCGCTGACCGACGGTACGCTCATGGCCGCCGCGCCGATCTGGTCGCCCGACGGTGAAACCATCGCCTTCTATGCCGCGCCCGACTTGACCCGCGTGGGCCACGCCGACACCCACCTCTGGGCGGTGTCGCGCCACGGCGGCGACGCCCGTGACCTCTCCAGGGCGGCGGGGTTGGACCGCGCCTTCCGCTTCGTGCAGAGCGACTACCATTTCCCCTCCGCGCAGCCGCTCACCTGGGCGCCCGACGGCCGCACGATTCTGTTCCTGTCGATCGACCACGGCGACAGCGCGGTCTACGCGCTCGATGTCGCTACGAGCGCGGTGCGGCGCGTCACGTCCGGCCCCATTGATGTCGCCGGTCTCCAGTGCGCGCCCGACGGCGCGTCCCTGGTCCTGCTCGCGGCTACACCGTCGCGCCCGTTCGACCTTTTCGTCGCGCCTATAACGGGCGGCGCGCCGCGGCCGCTTGTCGAGACGAACCGCGCTTTGCTCGACGAGGTCACGCTCGTGGCGCCCGAGCGCGTCACCTGGAAGAGGCCCGACGGTTGGGACATCGAGGGCTGGCTCTACAGGCCGCGCGCCGCTGTCCCTGAGCGCCCCTATCCGCTGATCCTGCACGTCCACGGCGGTCCCTACGGCGCGTGGGGCAACGCCTTTTATTTTCAGGCGCAGGCCTTCGCGGGAGCGGGCTACGCGTCCTTTTACGTCAACCCACGCGGCAGCCTGGGCTATGGCCAGGACTTCAGCCAGGCCGCGGACTGGGGCGAGAAAGACTTCGACGACCTGATGGCCGGCATCGACGCCGTGGTGGCGCGGAGCCGCGTCGACCCCACGCGGCTGGGCATCACGGGTATCTCGTACGGCGGCTTCATGACCAACTGGGCGCTCGGGCACACCGACCGTTTCGCCGCGGGCGTCTCCGTCAACGGCGTCTCCAACCAGATCAGCATGTACGGCACGAGCGACATGTCGGCGCTGTGGCTGGAGCGGGAATTCGGCGGTCCGTACTGGGGCGGTGAGGAACAATGGCGGCGCTACCGCCATCACTCACCGATCACGTACGTGGACCGCGTCGCGGCGCCGCTGCTATTGCTGCAATCGGAGAACGACTACCGTTGTCCAATCGAGCAGGGGGAGCAGCTACTGACCGCGCTACGCGTGCGGCGACGCATCGTGGAGTTGGTACGCTTCCCCGGATGCAGCCACGTCATCGCGGCCAGCGGTACCCCACTACAGCGCTACCTGCAGTGGAAGCTCGCGCTGGATTGGTTCGACGCCTACCTCAACGACACGCGGGCCGAGGACGCCGAGGAGGGCGGCGTGACCGCCGTCGCCGCGCCCGTGGGAGAGTAGACCAGGGGTGTGCGCCACTTTGTCGCACCGATGGCTGGCTGGGCGTATCCACTGGGACCGCGGCGGTCCCAGTGGATACCCGACGCGACAAAGTGGCGTGCACACGTAGGCCAATGAGGCATAGGAGAGAGATTACTGATGGACAGCGCGACGATGGAGACCACGACGACGAACGCCGCCGCGGATTTCAGCCTGTTGGGTGAGCAGGTCACGGAGGCGATGGAGCGCTACCACGTTCCAGGCGTCGCCGTCGGCGTTATTCACGAGGGACGGGATGATACGGCCGGCTTCGGCGTGACCAATGTGAACCACCCGCTGGAGGTCACACCCGACACCCTGTTCCAGGTCGGCTCGACAACCAAGACGGTGACGGCGACGGCGACGATGCGCCTGATCGAGCGCGGCCTGCTCGACCTGGACACTCCCCTGCGCGCCTACCTGCCGGAGTTGCGCCTGGCCGATGAGGAGGTGGCGGCGCGCGTCACCCTGCGCCACCTTTTCACGCACACGGCGGGCTGGGAGGGCGACTACTTCGACGACACCGGGGCGGGCGACGATGCGCTGGCCATCATCGTGCCGCGCATGGTCGCCCTGAAACAACTCACGCCGCTCGGCGCGTTGTTCTCCTACAACAACGCGGGGTTCTATCTGGCGGGGCGCGTGATCGAGCGGGTCACCGGCCAGACCTACGAGGCGGCGATCCAGGACCTGGTGCTCGACCCGCTCGGCATGGCGCGCTCTTTCTTCTTTGCCCAGGACGTCATCACCGACCGCGTCGCCGTCGGGCACCGCGTGGAGGAGGACCGGCCGGTGGCGCAGCGCGAGTGGGCGCTGGCGCGCGCGGCCCATCCGGCCGGCGGCCTGATCTCAAGCGTCGAGGATCAGCTACGTTACGCCCACTTTCACATGGGCGACGGGACGGCGGCGGACGGGACGCGCGTGCTGAGCCCCGCGTCGATGGCCCTGATGCAGTTGCCCCTGGCGCCCGCCGGCCCCAGCGTCGACGCGCTCGGCGTCACCTGGATGCTGCGCGATGTGGCGGGGACGCGTCTCGTGCAGCACGGCGGCACGACCAACGGCCAGCTCTCGGCCTTCGTGCTGGCCCCGGCGCGCGGTTTCGCCATCACCGTGCTGACCAACGCCGACCGCGGAGGTCAGCTCCACCACGACATCACCACCTGGGCGCTACGCCACTACCTCGGTGTGGCCGAGCCGGAGCCCGCGCGTCTGGACGTGCCCGCGGACAGCCTCGCCGCCTTCGCCGGCCGCTACAGCGCACGCGGATCGGACCTGGACATGACACTGGACGACGAGGGGTTGATCCTGCACATGACGCCGCGCGGCGGCTTCCCGCGCAAGGACTCGCCGGCCCGACCGGTGCCGCCGCCCATGCGCGTGGCCGCCATCGACGAGGATCGCGTGGTCATTGTCGAGGGGCCGTTTCAGGGCCAGCAGGCCGAGTTCCTGCGCCGGCCTGATGGCGGCATCGCGTGGCTACGCATGGGCGTGCGCGCCTACGCGCGACAGGGCTGACGTTACACGGTATCCATTGGGGGAGCCGGGGCCGTCTCACGGGTCATGCCCACATTTGATGATGAGGGCGCTGACGTCGCTCAGGGCTGCTGCGCGTGGCGCGACAATCGGCTGGTAGGACGTACCAAAGCCGGGCTAAAGGGCTTACTGGCCTCCTCAAACGTGTGTGGGAGGCGGTCTCACTATAGATAGCACTCAGGCTGCCAACCAGTATCATCAAATGTGTGCATGACCCCGTCTCACATGTCCAAACCCCATGACTCCCGCGATGAGTGTATGGCGGGGGTCTGGGGGGAGGCCTCTCCCCAGGCTCCCCCGGAGGCGCGCTGGACCGTCGGCCGCAGCCGAGGGGCCAGTTAGCCATGGGCGGGGGGGCGAGGGAGAAAGAGGCCGGTCATACGTGAGAGCATGCGAAAGCCCCCAAGCGCGGCTCGACAAAGTGGCGCGCACACACGCGGCGCCCGCGTCGAGGCCGCGGCGACGGGGACCGTCGCTCGGCGGTGGAGCGCCACGAGTCGCGCACAAGCCGTGACGAGCGCGACGCCGACGACGCGGGCTGGCGCGACTGACTGCGCCGCGCGCACGACGCCTCCATGGCGATGGACACAGTGTAGGCAAATAGTAGCGAGTAGGAGCTTATCGTTCGCGCAAATCGGAAGTCAGTTCGATAGCTCCGCAGCCACTACATGTAGTATTTATAGCGGATAAGCTACTATATGTAGGAAGTGTCGCTGATTGAGTTGAAGGGGGAGCAGAATGCCCAGCAACATACTGACCTGTCACGACCATAGACTCTGCAGCCATCACGGCCTTTTGTTGACAATAACCACGGCACCGAGCCGTTTGTTCACAAGCCGGCGGCGATTATCGGCACCAGCCGCCGAACTCGCTCAAGATTTGCGCGAACGATAAGTAGGAGTGGGCGAGATGGCCGAGCGCATACCAATCGGGGAGATCGACGGGTTTATCGGGGAACAGATGCGGCTGGGGCGCATGCCGGGAATAGCGTTGAGCGTCGTACGCGACGGCGAGGTAGCGCTGGAGCGCGGCTACGGCGTCGCCGACGTGGTCACGCGGGAGCCGATGACGGAACGGACAGGGGTGGTCATCGGCTCGACCACCAAGGCGTTGACCTGCACGGCGGTTATGCAGCTGGCGGAGCGGGGCCTGCTCACGCTGGACGACCCGATCCGGCGCCATCTGCCCCTATTCCGCGTGGCCGACGCGCGGGCCTCGGAGCGCATGACGGTGCGCCACGCCATCACCCACACCGCGGGCCTGCCGCCGAGCGCCGCCGACAATCCGTTCTTCTTGTTTTCGGACGATGACGCCGACGACGCGCTGGAGCGCTACGTCGCCTCGCTCGCCGCGACCCCGCTGCTCTGGCAGCCTGGCGCGAGTTGGACCTACGCCAACGACGGGTTTGTGATCGCCGGACGCATCGTCGAGGTCCTCTCCGGGCTCCCCTATGAAAACTACATGCGCCGCAACGTGCTCGGGCCGCTGGGCCTGGCCGACACCGCCTTTTCGCCCGACGAGCGGGCCGCGCTCACGGTGGCGACCCCGCATGACTACGACGCCGATGGGCAGCCCTATCCCTCTTTCCGGGCGCACAACCGCGCCTCGGCGGCGGCCGGCGCGCAGCTCATCATGTCCGCGCGCGACGCCGGGCGCTGGCTGCGGGCGGTGCTCGACCATACGCGCCTGGACGGTGGCTCGGGAGAGCGCCTGCTCTCCGAGGAGAGCTACGCGGAGCTATTGCGGCCGCAGGCTACAATCTCCCCCGCCGGACGTGGGCTCAACGGGGCCGACGCCTGGTACGCCCTCGGCTGGACGGTGGCCACGCTCGACGGCGTGCCCACGCTGGGCCACGGCGGCGCCACGATCACGATGGGCTCGCAGTTCATCCTGGCGCCCGACCACCGGCTCGCCGTCGCCGTCGTGTCCAACAGCGTGACGGAGGCGACGTCCATCATCGCCGAGGGTGTGTTGAGCCTCGCGCTCGGCCGCCCCCCTCGCCGCTCCTTCCCGCGCGTCGACCCGTCGTTCCGGCCCGACCGCTCGCTATGGCCGCGCTTGGCCGGCGCCTACCACGCCCTCGTTCCGCAGAACAAGGTGACGGGGGTGTGGACGATCGCCCCAGACCCGGATCGAGCAGACGGGCGCCTGCGCGTACGTACCTACCCCGGTGACAGTAGGCGACGCCCCGGCGACATCTTCATGCTGCCGCTCTCCGACACGCGCTTCGCCCTATTCGGGCGCGGCCGGACGGGCGGGATCGCGGACTTCGAACTCACGACGGACGCCGGAGGGTCCGTGCGCGGCGTCTGGGAGGGCGTCCCGATCGTCAAGGAGAGCTAAAATAGACGGAGGGAGAATAGCTATGGTGAGACAGTCTACCAGCGCGGGCGCGCCGGACAATGAGTTCCTGGCGCATGAGGCCGAGCGCACGATCATGGACTACTCGTGGGCCTGGGAAGGTGAGCGCGAACACGTCGAGCAACTGGACGGCGCTGTGCTGCGCTGGCTGGACGTGCCCTGGTTCGGGCTGGACGGCATGGTCGTGCATGTGTCTTGCGACCCCGACCGCGTCGACGAGCAACTCGACGCCATCGTCGCGCGGTCTGAGGAGGGCGGCCGCCGCTGCTGGTGGGTCGTCGGGCCGGGCGCCCAGCCGGCTGGCATCGTCGACCACATCCTGGCGCGCGGGTTTGTCAAGGGCGTGGAGTGGGCCGGGCTGGCCCTGCGCGACCTCTCCGCTCCCTTCCCGATGACCCCCGGCCTCGTGGTCGAGCCGCTCTCACGGGCGAACGCCGAGGACTACGCGGCCTTCTGCGCCGAGGCATCTCCGCCCGGCGACCCGCGCGTGCGCGACGAGCGCCTGGCCGCCTCCCACCGCTACGTCGACGCGGCCGGGCCGGACACGGCTATCTACCTGGGCCGGCTGGATGGAGAGGCGGCGGCCTGCGTAGTCTCGCATATCGAGCCGTCCGGCGTCATGTACCTGCGCAACGCCGTGACGCTGCCCCGGTATCGCAACCGCGGCGTCTACCTCTCGCTGGTGGGCTATCGCCTCGCGGTGGCGCGAGACGCCGGCTGCCGCGCCGCCGTGGTGCAAGCGCAGACGGGCACGTCGGCCCCGATCCTGCTGAAGCGCGGCTTCGAGCGCGTCTGCACGATCTGGGGCCTGAGCCGCCCCGACACTCCCGCGCCCGCCAGCTCGTAGCCGCCTCAGCGTGGGACGTCGAGGGCGTCGGCTAGCCCGTCGCCCAGCAGGCTGAAGGCCAGGCCCGTGATCATCACGGCGATGCCGGGGAAGGCGCTCACCCACCAGGCATTGTAGATGAAGGCGCGGCCCTCGTTCACCATGTAGCCCCAGTCGGGGGTCGGCGGCTGGGCGCCCAGGCCGAGGAAGCTCAGGGCTGAGATGAGCAGGATCACCTGGCTGATGTCGAGCGTGGCGTAGACAACGGCGGCCGTCACGATGTTGGGGAGGATATGCCGCCTCATGACGCGGGCGGACGGCATGCCCAGCGCGCGGCAGGCCTCGATGTAGTCGCGCTCGCGCACGCTCAGAACCTGACTATGCACCAGGCGGGCATAGGTCGTCCAATCCACCGCCGCGATCGCCAGGAAGACGGTGAAGAGGCCCGGACCAAGGACGGCGAGGACAGCGATGACCAGCACGATGTACGGGAAAGAGATCACGATATCGACCGTGCGCATCAAGACCGTCTCCACGGCGCCACGGAAGTAGCCGGCGACGAGGCCCCACGCGCTGCCGATGATCAGCGCCACGACAACACAGGCGGTGGAGACACCCAGGGCTAGGCGCGCCCCGTAGAGGATGCGCGTGAAGATGTCGCGCCCGTACAGATCGGTGCCCAGCAGATGGGCGCCGCTGGGCGCGCCCAGGGTCGCGCCCCCCGTCCCGTTGACGGGGTCGTAGGGCGCCAGCATCGGCCCCACGATGGCCACCAGGATCAGGGCGAGGACGAAGCCGCCGCCGACCAGCAGCGACCCGGGCATCCGGCGGCGCCGCCGGGCCCTGCCGGGGTCCGCAACCTCCTCGGCCCGCGGCACGGAGGCGTCTACCTGTATATCCACGATGCAGAAACCTTTCAGCGATGGCGAATGCGCGGATCGACGAAGGAGTAGGTGATATCGGTCAGCATGTTGACGACCACGAAGAGTAAGGCCAGGACGAGCGCCGCGCCCTCCACGGCCGGGTAGTCGCGGGTATTGACCGAGTAGACCAGCAGATACCCGATACCGGGCAACCCGAAGACCGACTCGATCACGACGGCGCCGCCGAGCAGGAAACCGAGGTTCACGCCGACGACGGTGATGGTGGGCAGCAGCGCGTTGCGCAGGACGTGCTTACCCATGACGAACCGGTCCGGCAAGCCCTTGGCTCGCGCCGTGCGCACGAAATCCTGGCGCGTGACGTCGATCAGGCCGACGCGCAGGGTGCGCACGAGCAAGGGGAAGATCGAGATAGCGATGACGGCGGACGGCAGGATGAGGTGATACAGGTGGGTGCCGAGCGTGTCGCCGTACCCGGCGACCGGCAGCCAGCGTAGCTTCACGCCGAAGAACAGCGTGAGGAGCAGGGCCAGCCAGTACGAGGGCATGGCGAAGCCGAGCAGGGTCACCACGCGGATGAAGCGGTCGGCTAGGCGGTCGCGGTAGACGGTGGCCAAGATCGCCAGCGGAATGGCCAGCGCCACGCTCAACAGCATGCTACAGAACGCCAGCAGCACCGTCTCCGGCAGGCGACTGGCGAGCAGATCGGTTACCGGCACCTGATAGTAGATCGAGGCGCCGAGGTCGCCGTGCGCCAGGCGTCCCAGGAAGTAGGCAAACTGGGTAGGTAGCGGATCGTCCAGATGCCAATAGCGGTGCAGGCGGGCCACCGCGTCCGGGGTCGCATGCGGACCCAGGATCGTCAGGGCGGGATCGCCAGGCACGGCGTGGATCAGCAGGAAGATGAGCGCTGCCAGCCCGAAGGTCACCGGGATGAGTTGCAGCAGGCGGCGCGCGACATACGTCGTCATGATGGTGGTACCGCGCGACCCATGGTTATGCTGGTCGCGGACGGCGGGTGGCCGCGGCGCCAGTCCCCGTGCGCGGGCGACGCGGGCTACTTGTTGAGCCATACCTGCTCCAACCGGAAGTTACCGGTTGGCAACACCTTGAAGCCTTGGACGGCCGGCGAG
>JAABUZ0100001888.1_pt1 | contig 37276 bp, 33 predicted proteins | sample 5562091 | NCBI WGS metagenome assembly JAABUZ01 (sample SAMN12813069, study PRJNA571459) | rock metagenome | isolation source: Antarctica rocks | place: Antarctica: Victoria Land, Linnaeus Terrace sud | collected 2015-12-21 | reverse complement strand
GACGTGTTCCGGCTCCAGGCGCAGCTGATCGGCGCGGACGACGAGCTGGCCGGCTAACCACCCTCTCACTCCCGGTCGTGGCCGGTCAGTAGAATTCTCTGCGCCCATGACCTCCTTCTTCAACGCAAGCTCGTACCTGCTCACCTCAGAGTCCGTCACCGAGGGGCATCCGGACAAAATCTGTGACCAGGTCTCGGACGCCATCCTCGACGCCATGCTCAGGGAGGACCCGAACTCTCGGGTGGCGTGCGAAACGGCGGTTACCAAGGACTTCTTGGCCGTGATCGGCGAGGTGACGACGCACGCCGACGTGGCGATCGAGAGCCTGATCCGGAAGACCGTCTCTGAGATCGGCTACCGGGGCGGCGCCAGCGGCTTCGATCCCGATCATGCTCTGCTCAGCGTGTATCTGAAGGAGCAGTCGCCCGACATCGCGGCCGGCGTTGCCACGTCACTGGAGGCGCGCCACGGCGACTCGGATCCGTTCGAGCTGCAGGGAGCGGGTGACCAGGGCATGATGATCGGCTTCGCTTGCGATGAGACGCCCGAGCTGATGCCGCTCACCATCTCGCTCGCGCACCGGCTGGCGCGGCGGCTCGCGCAGGTGCGTAAGGACGGCTCCCTGCCGATGTTGCTGCCGGATGGCAAGACCCAGGTGACCGTCGAATACGAGTACGGGCGGCCAAGGCGGATCGAAGCGGTGGTCATTTCCACCCACCATGAGCGGTTGCTCAGCTCCACACAGCTGGAGGAGAGCGTCCGAACCCTGGTGGTGGAGCCGGTGCTGCCGGCTGATCTGGTCGACGCGGAGACGAAGATCTTCGTCAACCCCAGCGGCCGCTTCGAACTTGGCGGCCCCGAGGCTGACGCTGGCCTTACCGGTCGCAAGATCATCGTCGACACCTATGGTGGCGTGGCGCGGCACGGCGGCGGCGCCTTCAGCGGCAAAGACCCCTCGAAGGTGGACCGCTCGGCCGCCTATGCCGCCCGTCACGTGGCCAAGAACGTCGTGGCCGCCAAGCTGGCCTCGCGCTGCGAGGTGCAGGTCTCCTATGCGATCGGCCGCGCCCAGCCGACCTCCGTGTCGGTGGAGACGTTTGGCACCGGCCGCGTCGCCGAAGCGGAGATGCTGAATCTCATCGGAGCGAACTTCGATCTGCGGCCGGCGGCGATCGTCCACCACCTCCAACTCCGGCAGCCCATCTACCACAAGACGGCCGCCTACGGCCACTTCGGCCGCGACGATCTGGATCTGCCCTGGGAGAGGACCGATCGCGCGGCTGCGCTGGAGGAGCGCATCGCCGCCACCACCGCTGGGACCTAGTGGGAGCGCTGGGGCCGCTGACGCCGCCAGCAGTGGCAGTAGGCCGATGGATTGTCCAGCGGTTTCTCGGAACACGGCGGTAGCGCCGTAGCCAGCCCGCCACGCCAGCCGCCGCTGCAGGTCTACGACAGCCTGCAGCGGCGGCTGGTGCTGCTCCCGCTCTCGGAGGGCCAGTCCGGCCGGCCGGAATTGAAGCTCTACGTCTGCGGGGTGACGCCGTACGACTCGGGCCACCTGGGCCACGCCTTCACCTTCTGCGCCTTCGACCTGCTCGTGAGGTGGGCGGAGGCTTCCGGCGTAGCAGTGCGCTACGTCCAGAACGTGACGGATGTCGATGATCCGCTCTTCGAGCGGGCGCGCCGGGACGGCCTGACTTGGGACCAGCTCGCCCAGCGCGAAACGGACGAATACGTGAGGCAGATGGAGGCGTTGGGCTGGCGTCCCCCAGACGTGATGCCCAAAGTATCAGGCGAGATGTCCGGCATCGTGGCGGCGGTTAGCTCACTCTTGGAGAAGGGCCATGCATACGTCAGCGATGCCTGTTACTTCGAGGCGGCCCGCTATCCCGGCTATGGCGGGCTATCGCACCGGAGCAGGCTCTCGATGATTCGCAAGCTGCGGGAAGAGGGCCTTCTGGGCGAGGTTGGTTCCGGTCACAAGCGGAGTCCGCTCGACTTTCCTCTCTGGCGGCCGTCCGAGCCCGGGGAGCCGGCCTGGGAGTCTGTGGCCGGGCCGGGCCGGCCGGGCTGGCACATCGAGTGCTCGGCGATGGCGATGCGCTATCTGGGCCCGCAGGTCGACGTGCACGGTGGGGGGCGGGACCTGATCTTCTCCCACCACGAGTCGGAGCGAGCGCAGTCGGAGTCATTAACAGGCACCGTTCCCTTCGCTCGAGCCTGGCTGCACACTGGCATGGTCCGGTTCGACGGTCGCAAGATGTCCAAGTCCTTGGGCAATCTGGTGACCGTCGAGGAAACGCTCGAGCGGGCGCCCGCGGCCGCGGTTCGCCTCTATCTGGCTTCTCACCGATACCGAAGGGACTGGAGCTTCCGCTGGGAGGGGCTGGCGGCCGCCACGCGCCTCGCCCACCGGCTGGCCAAGCTGATCGGTTCCGAGTCAGGAGGTGGTGGCGGGGGCGGGGCGGGCCCGCAGAGCAAAGAGTGGGCCCTCGCGTCTGGGTCGGAGGTGGGGCTCGTCAACGACTTTTCTGCGGCCATGGACAACGATCTCGATACCCCCGCCGCAATGCGGGTGCTGAGGCGGGCGTTGCGCCGCCAGGACGCGCCGGCCGCCGCCTGGATGGCCGGCATCCTGTGCGGCACCGCCGGCCTGAGTTAGCCCCTCGGTCAGCTGGCTGCGGCCGGCTCATCGCGGTCGCCTGGCTGCACTCGGAACCGTCGCCTGGCCAGTGCGCCCACCGCGATCGTCGGGGCGGTTACCACCACTCCGAGCCAGAGCAGCAGAGCATAGTTCCCCGCGCCCGCCAGGCCGCCCAGCGCCGCCGTCGCCAGGCCTGCACCCAGAAAGGCGGAGCTGGCGAAGAGAGCGGTCGCCGTGCCTCGCGCTTGCGGCGCCACCTCGGTGGCCCAAGTCTGGAACGTGGAGTGCATGACGGCGTAGCCCGTGCCGGCCAGGAAGCTGGCGGCTAGGATTCCCGCGATGGTGGGGAAGAGTGCCGCCAGCGCGTAGCAGAGTGTGAGCGCCGTGCCGCCGCCCAGGATCAGCCAGTAGCCCTCCACGAGCGGCGCGATGCGCTTCACCAGCTGAGTGCCGGCGAGCACCGCCACGCCGTAGAAGCCGGTCACGATGCCAGCGACTGCGGGATTCTGTCCATGCGTTTCCAGCGCGGGAGCAAGGAAGGTGAAGAATCCCAGCATGGCCGCTCCTTCCGGGATGGCGATAAGCGTTAGGAAAACGACCCACGGCCGCAGGGCCACAGCCGCCAGCTGCCGCAGTGCGCCGCCGGTCGGCCGCTGAGTGGTCAACGTCTCAGGCAGCCAGCGCAGCGCGTAGGCCAGTCCCAGTGACGCGAGCGCAGGCAGCAGAAAGGCAATCCGCCAGCTGAGGTAATGCGCCAGCAGCCCGGCCCCGAAAGTGGCGGCCGCCGTGCCGACACCCACAGCCGCGAGGAGGTCGGCGATCGCTCGCTGCCGGATCTGGAAGGGGAAGCTGTCGCCCACATAGACGAGTGACGTCGGGACGATGGCGCAGATGACGCAACCGGTCAGGGCGCGACCGGCGATCAGGACGGGAAGGTTGGGAGCGAAGGTAGAGATCATGCCTGCCGCAGCTGCGCCGACACAGGTGAGTCGCAGCAGCAGCACACGCCCAATGCGATCCGAGATCAGCCCGTAGACGACCTGCATCGCGCCGTAAAGCAGGAAGTAGGCGGTCGCCACGACGGTGACCTGGGCCACGCTGACCTTCAGGTCGTGGGCGATCGGCAGCAGAAGCGGTGCGATGGAGAAGCGGTCGAACATCGTCACGAAGGGACCGAAGTAAAGAATCCGCGAACGCCCTCTGAGCGTGGTAGCCGAAAGTGCGTTCATGGCGCGCTGACGCCCATACGTCCCGCGGTCGGGGCTGCGGTGCCAACCGGGCCGGCAACGCGAGCGCCAGTCGGTGGCCGAGGAGTCAAGGCAGCCCTTCGCGATGCGCGATGCGGCATCGGGTCAAGGCCCATCCGGCCATGGACCGAGAGCGGCACGCGCTCGCGCGGCGCGCCTCGGTGGCAAAAATCTACGTGCGCCTCAGGAGACCAACGCAGCGCCGCAGTTTGGGCAGTCTTCGCCGGCCAGCACCGACACCCCCGTTTCGCAGACCGGGCAGAGCACGTCGAGGGAGCCCGGCGCCAGCTCCTCTTCGTTCTGCAGGTCCAATTCCGCCGGCACCGCGCTGAGGTCCAGCGCGGGGGCGCCGCAGTTGAGGCAGGCGTAGCCGGCCAGCCTCACCTCGTGATCCTGGTAGCGGCCAGCTGAATCCACGATCACCTCTGCCGACAGAGCCTTGAACAGCTCACCACCACAGCGCCGGGTGCATTTCAGCCACACGCAAGCCAGACTACCGCCCCGGGGGCGCCAGCCTGCCCGTCTCACCGGCGAAGTGTGGCCGGAACATCGGGCAGACTTGTCAGTCAGATGCGTGGCTACTTTCTCGGCCTTTTCCTGCTCGTTTTCCTCGTCATTACGGTGCTGTCGCTCCGCCCCGGTGGACTGCGCAACCAGCTGCGCAACGTCGGCCGCCGCCTGAAGCTGGCGCTCGGTTTAGCCGGCGTGTACCTCGTCGCGTCCACCGTTCTGCGTATCGCCTTCCCCAACGATGGTCGAGCAGAGTGGGGCTCGATCGCGCTCGCGGCGGTTCTGGGCGCCATCTTCCTGCTGGGGTCGCGGGATCGGCCGCTCGACGCTCCGCCGTCTGCGGGGAGGCGCTGACCTGTTTCGGCCGGGCCAGGACGCGAGTCCGCCCCGGCCCTTAGCCTGGGGACCGCCTGTGCGGTGATGGTCCCGCGCGGACCGCGACCTGAGGCTGCCCAATTCACCACGTTGGGCTGGGCTTAGAGGTGCGGACCGAAAACCCGCCGGATCTTGGGCGCCCATGCGGGCCATCTCCCGCGTCGCCTCCTGCGCTCCTCGCTGCGCCTATTTCAATTACGCTCACTGCGGTGCTCGTCGGCTCCTTGGATCTGACCCACCTGGCCCCCCAATTCCTCGGCCGGGTTCCCGGCCGCACCCCTACTTCCGGTTCGCAGCCTCAGTGCCAGCAGTCCGAGCAGAGACGGGAGGCCGACCACCAGCCAGGCCAGGCGGCCGGCACCGGCCAGTGCGCCGACCAAGGGCCCCGATAGCGCGCCGGTGGCGTAGGCGGCAAAGACGAGGCCGAAGGCGGAGTTGGGCGCCTCTGGCACCGACTCCCGGGCCAGCCGTGAGACAAGCCCCGCCGAGCCGCCGAGCCCCAGTCCGGCGGCCGCCCCAATCGTCAGGAAGCTGGCCGCTCCGCCGCTCCCCGACGCCGCCAGCAGTGCCGCCAGCAGATTGGCGGCGATCACGCCGAGACCCGCGACGGTGATGCCCCAGCGGTCAGCGCTGGCGCCACCGGCCAGCCGGCCGGCCGTGTTTCCGAGCGAGAAGAAGAGCAGGACGACCGCCACGACGATCAGTGCCAGGCCGGCGTCACGGGCCTGCGGAGCCAGGTTGACAACCGCGTAGGGGCCCAGACACGCGGTCGTCAATGCCAGCAGGCAGCCGGCCCAGACTGGGCGTCGCGCCAGCAGGGCCAGCGGGTTCCGGAGCGGCGGGTTGCGTCCTCTCGCCGGGCGTGCCGCCGGCCCAGGCAGCGCGAGCACGGCGGCGATCCCCACCGCGACCAAGGCGGCCGCGACGATGCGAAGGGCGGTGAGCCAGCCCAGGTGGGCGGCGAGCAAGCTCAGCAGGGGCGCCTGAAAGATGGCGGCGGCGGCATAAGCCGCGGTGATCGCGCCGCCCACCAGGCCGCTGCGCGAGGGGAACAGAGCGACCACTGCGGCCACGGAACCGGCCAGCGCCATGCCACCACCGAGTCCGAGGGCCAGCCAGCCATAGGCGACTACGAAGCTCAAGCCTGAAGGCAGGCTCAGGGAGAGCGCGAAGCCTGCCACGAGCAGCCCGACACCGCCAGCGCAGACCGCGCGGGGCGAGAACCGATCTGAGAAACGACCGCCGATCAGAGTGCCCATGCCGTAACCAAGGGGCGTCGCCGAGAAGACCGCTCCCGTGAGGAGCGGGCTCCAACCCTCCGCCCGGACGTGGGGCACTATCGCGCCCCAGGCGAAGACGAGACCGAAAGGCACCTGCAGCAGCAGACCGGCGGCCACGGTCCGCAGCGCGAGCCGGCTCTGCGGCGGCCCGGAGGCGCTGGAAAGCGACTGGTTCAGCTCGTGAGTTCCGCAGCTCGCTGCAGATGCAACGCGTCCAACTCGGCCAGAAACCCATTCTTGCTGCAGAGCTCGTGGGCGGCGCGCGCGGCAGAGATGCGCCGCACCAGTCGCTGCGCTTCGGACGGCTGCCAGCCGAGCACCCCCAGTACCTTCTCCGCCTGGACCGTGTGTTCGGCCAGATGCCCGGCAAATCGAGCCAGCCGGAAGCGCACGTCCACCTCGTAGCCGGCCCAAACGGTGGGGCGGTGGAGAAGGGTCTCGGCGTCGGTAATGGTGGCCGCCGTCTCGCTCCGCTCGGCTGCGAGCCGCTCAATCCAGGGGCGGACGCCGCCCTGCCTGTCTGCCTCACTCTCCTCGAGTTGAAGATCCTGATACACCGGCTGGTCATCGCTGCGCCGCAGCGCGTAGGCGGTCTGAGCGCGGTAGCGGCGCTCGACCACCAGCGTGTGGATGAGAAGCTGGCGCAGCGTCCACTCCGAGCCGCCCGGCTCGGCGTCCAGAAGCGGCTCCGGCACTCCGGCCAGAAGTCCGCGCAATTCGCCGAAAGCGCGCTGAGCCTCTGTCAGCAGACGCTCGACCTGGCCGCGCAGTTGCAGATCGGCGGCGAGCTCCGCCTCGTGGGACAGGAGCAGGGCATCGCGCCCGTGCAGCTCCGTCCCTTGTCGCTCTCCCCAACTCCAGCGAGCTCGGCAGCGCTCGTCGCTGACTTGGGCCAGTTGCAGCAATGCCGTCAGGAACTGATCGCTCACGATCCAGAGATTAGTCGGCTTTAGGTTGTCACTGGCCACGCGAACCAGGAGTGGATGGCAATCCGGACCGCCGGTCCCTCCGGTGGTCGCGCCCGGTACTGCTCATATTTCTCTCTCAGAAGCCCCATCGCGACGGCTTCTTCCGGTCCTGGCTCGAGCAGCGTGGCCAAACCCTCCACCCGCACCCACCACAGAAGCGTCCAGTCGTCCTCGTAGTGGTCCACCAGGAGAGTCACGCGCGGATCGCGGCTCAGGTTGGTGATCCTTCGCAGGCTCCTTGAACGCTTGGGCTTGTGGTCCACCGCCCAGTAGATCCGCTCTTTGCCCAAGGCGAAGCACAGCGGCACCAGGTGCGCTGAACCGTCGGCGTTCAGGGTGGCCAGATGACCCACCTTCGCGGTGGCCACCTGCTCCTGCAGCTCTCGTTCTCCCATGGGCAGCAGGCTACGACCGAAAGCGCGCGTGCCGGCGTTGTCTAGGGCAGGATGCGTCAATGGCTCTGATCTGGATCGCGGTCGCGCTGGTGCTGGCCTTGACTGAAGTGGCGACAGTGGCACTGTTCGCGAGCTTCCTCGCACTGGGCGCTTTCGCGGCTGCCGTGACGGCCTACCTCGGCCAGGGCGTCCCTCTCCAGGTTGCGGTCTTCGGTGTGGTCTCCATGCTGGGCATAGTCGCGGTGCGGCCGGCTCTGCTCGGCTACCTGAAGCGCCGCAGCCATCCCTCCCAGCAGTCCGGGGCCTGGGGCATGATCGGGCAGACTGGTCTCGTGGTAGAGGCCATCAAGGGCCCCGATGAGCGCGGCCACGTTCAGATCGCGGGCGAGAACTGGCCGGCCCTGGCGGTCGACGGATCGGCGGTCGGCGAAGGCCGGAGAGTATTGATCGTGGACATTAAACGAACCACGCTGGTGGTGGATCCCAAAGGGGAAAGGTTGAAGCAATGAACATAGTTGTGGCCGTCATCGTTGTCCTGGCGCTGCTCTTCGTGGTGGTGACCATCATCCGCACCATCCGGGTCATCCAGCAGGGGTACGTCGGAGTCGTAAAGCGCCTGGGTCAGCTGCACTCCGTGCGTAATCCCGGTGTCGCCTTCCTGGTCCCCTTCGTCGACGTGATGGAGCTGGTGGATGTGCGCGAGGTGCCTCGCACCGGGGATCGCCAGGACGTGATCAGCAAGGACAACGTCTCGCTCCAGGTCAACGCCACCATCTTCAGCCAGGTCGTGGACTCTCGGCTGGCGCTCTTCAGCGTCAGCAACTACTTTGTGGCCGTCGATCAGCTCGCCCGCGCCTCGCTGCGCGCGGTGCTGGGCGAGATGAGCCTGGACGACGCGCTGAGCCAGCGGGAGGCGATCAACGCCCGCCTGCAGGAACGGATGGAGCGCGAGACCGACAAATGGGGCGTGCGCATCAATCGGGTGGAGATCATCGACATCGTGCCGCCCGCCCCGGTGCTGCAGGCGATGGCGCTGCAGAAACAGGCCGATCAGGAGAAGCGCGCGGCCATCCTTCAGTCGGAAGGCCAGCAGACCTCGGCGATCAACGTCGCCGAAGGTCAGAAGCAATCGCAGATCAAGCAGGCGGAAGGCCAGAAAACGGCTGCGATTCTCTATGCCGAAGGGCAGCGTCAGTCGCAGATCCTGGAGGCGGAGGGCCGGGCTCAGGCGGTCGGCACCGTCTACTCGGCCATCAAGGCCGGGGCTCCCACGCCGGAGCTGCTGGCGGTGCTGCAGCTCGACACGCTGTCCCGATTCGCCAACAGCCCCAACGCCAAGATCGTGGTCCCGGTGGAGACAGCCGGCTTGCTGGGCGCGGCCCAGGCGCTGCGCAGCGTGCTTGACAGCGTGCCGGTAGCCGGGGCGGCTCGGTGAGAGCCGGCAGCAAAGCCTAAACGGAGCTGGGGCGCCTGGCGTGGGAGAAGGAAGGATCGGTCGCCTGGAAGGTGCCTGCATGCCCAGCCCTTGGCCTGCTTCCCTTGATGGAGCACAGCAGGAGCAGTCCGGTAGCGACCAGCCGGATCGTGAAACGGCCATCTTCTGCTGGTCCTGCCGGCTCTTGAGCTCCGCGTCCTAGGCGCCCTGGGTGCACGAAACCTAGAGCCGGCGCAGCCGCACTTCGCTAACGGAGTGGTCGCGCCCCTGGCGCAGCACGAGTCGGGCGCGGTCCCGGGTCGGCGCAATGTTCTCACGCAGGTTGGGCCCATTGATGTCGGCCCAGACCTGCCGGGCGAAAGCGACCGCCTCGACATCCGACAGCGCGGCGAACTGACGGAAGAACGAGCTGGGATCGCGGAAAGCTGTCTGCCGAAGCTTCAAGAAGCGCTCGGTGAACCAGCCCAGGATGTCCTCCTCCTCGGCGTCCACATAGATGGAGAAGTCGAAGAAGTCAGAGACGAAAGGTGTGGCGCTGCGCTCGCCGGCAGGGGTCTGAAGGACATTGAGGCCCTCCACCAGCACGATGTCCGGGCGGTTCAAGGTCGTCTGGTCCCCAGGCAGGATGTCGTAGATCAGATGGGAGTAGACGGGCGCATGCACCTCGGCGGCGCCGGACTTCAGGTCGGAGAGAAACCCGAGCAGGCGGCGCAGGTCGTAGCTCTCCGGGAAGCCCTTGCGGTTGGTCAGACCGCGCGCTTCCAGCACCTGGTTGGGGAAGAGGAAGCCATCGGTGGTCACCAGGTCGACCCTCGGGTGGTTCGGCCAGCGCGCCAGCAACGCGCGCAGAATCCGGGCGAACGTGCTCTTGCCGACCGCGACGCTCCCGCCGATGCCGATCACATAGGGCACTGGCGTAGCCGGCTTGCCGAGGAAGAGATCGGCCACCACGTGGAGGCTCTGAGTGGCGCCCACGTAGAGGTTGAGCAGCCGGGACAGCGGCAGGTAGATGTCGCGCACCTCGTCCAGCGAGACGTAGTCGTTGACCCCCCGCAACTGGACCAGGTCCTCGTCGGTCAGCGTCAGTGGTGTGGCCGCCCGCAGTCGCGCCCACTCCTCTCGTTCGAAGCAGACGTAGGGCGAGAACTGGGGGGGCGGCTCTGGCATCTGGTACCCGCAAGCTAATCAGATTCGCCCGCGAGAACGCGACAAACGTTCCTGCCGGGGGTGCGAGTCTCCGCCAACCCCACCTTCTCCCATCTCAACGGCGCCCTAGGGCTGTATCGCGTTGCGAACGCCGTCGACGATCGCATGCACTGTGCCGGGCATGGCCAGGTTCCCGGTCTGCCGCCAGAGCCACGACAGGATCAGGCCAAGCGCAAGCTGGAACAGGACCAGCTCCACGACCACCGGCACCGAGAGCGACCCTGCAATGGGCGTGTGCCAGAGACCCCAGAGGATGGACACGAACGCTGCCGAGGCCCAGCCGGCACCGCTTTCCCGCCGGTGCAGGTAGGAATCGAAAGCCCCCCGGAAGAGCACCTCCTCGGCGACGAAGACCGCCGGCACATAGAAGAGCAGAGACTGGACCCCAAGCCACAGGCGGTGAGCGGCCGCCAGCTCGTGGGTGTTGCCGCCTGCGAGGACGAGAGCCGCCAGCAGCCGCGCCAGAGCCAGCGGTACGGCGATCACGAGCAGGATCACGAGCTGCCGCAGCCGCGCACGACCGAGGACCCGGAACGAAAGCGCGGCTCCGACGGCACCCAGCAGGGCGGCACAGCCATACGCGGTGACCGCCCAGTCGCTGCCGCGAACCCCCTGCACGATCGCCTCGACCGGTCCGATCAGGAGCACGACCAGCAAGGCTGCGGTCCAGCGGTCGAAGCGGAAGGGCTGCCCCTCGCGAAGCCACAGCTCCCGGAGCGGCCTGCGGGCAACGCAGAGCTGGAAGAGGACGGTAATCGGCATGCCGAGCAGCAGATAGGCGTTGGCGTTAGGGCGAAAAATGAATCCGAGCGCTACGTAGACGGCGACCACCAGCGCGACCATGGTGTACCGGATCGGCCCGTCTGTCCGCTTCGGTCGTGCTGGCCGAGTCTCCTGCGAAGTCGTGTCGGCGCTGATCGGCATCGCTGCTTTCTCCAGGGTTCACCTCAGTTGACGGCGGCATCATCAACTCGCCTGCCGCAGCCACGATGACTAGGCAGGGCACGATCTTTTCGGGGCGGATCGCGTAGTGATTTCGGCGAGGCGACACGATCAGCCTTGAGGCTTCCAGCTCACGAACGTGGTGGTAGAGACGGCCGGTCGTCCCCAGATCGGCGATCTCCTGCAAGTCCTGGCTCGTGCGGGCGCCAGCCAGTAATCGCCGGATGATCTGGAGCCGCACCGGGTGCCCGAGCGCGGCCAGCACCGGTGCCACACCGTCCCACTCCTGTTCAAGCAGCAGCGGTACAGGGCGCTCGATCTGCCAGACGACTGTGCCCGACCCGGGCGCAGTTACGGAGCCCGCATAGACGAGGCTGCCCCTCGAGTGGTCGCTCTCGAACGGCGGTCCGCTTCGCCCCTGGAGCACCTCCACTGCCCACAGCCGGTCCGGTGCTACCGAGCTGCGAGGGTCGGGATCAGATGCCACCGACCGCTCGCGCTGCTGTTGGAGGCTCTGGAGCTGCTCCTCCACGGCCGCCAGGCGGCGGCCGAGCTCAGCGATCGATGGGTCAGCATGTTTTGCCACAACGATCTAATACTACGAAATTACGGTGTACCGCGCAGAATCTGCCAAGTCACCAGCCAGAAGCTGCGGAGTGACGAAGGTGCGAGGTGTTGACCTCTACCGGCAGTCTCCCGGGATTGGGCTTCAGCTGCCGGGGGAACGCGCGGTCTTCGCTGCCGGGGCCCGGTTCAAGGCCGCCTTCACGTGACGGGCCAGGCCGTCTGGGTCCAACCAGTGGTCGGAGAGGAGCGCCGCCTGCTTGCCCTGGGGCAGGAACTGGTCGGGCAGGGCCGCCAGGCGCACCTTGCCGGCGAGGCCGTGCGGCGCCAGCGCCTCGAGCACCCCGGCACCGAAGCCGCCAGCGCCCACGTTGTCCTCAGCCGTAACCAGCAGCGGGTAGCGCTGGGCCCATTCGCTGACGAGCCGCGGATCCATGGGCTTCAGCCAGCGCGCGTTCACCACGCCGCAGGAGATGCCCTCAACGGCCAGCTGGTCGGCCGCAACAAGCGCAACCTCGACCATCCGGCCAGTGGCCAGCAGGCAGGCTTCCCGGCCGCGGCGCAATTCCTCCCAGCGCCCTACGGGTATCGGCTCGACCGGTAGGTCGGGGCTGGCCGGCACGGTGCCGCGCGGATAGCGGATCGCGATCGGCCCGTCGGCGGCCAGCGCGGTGGCCAGCAGTGCACACAGTTCGGTCGCGTCGGAGGCCGCGGCCACCTTCAGGTTGGGTATGAGCCGCAGGTAGGAGAGGTCGAAGATGCCGTGGTGGGAGGAGCCGTCCGGCCCCGTCACCCCAGCGCGATCCAGGATGAAGACCACAGGCAGCCTTTGCATCGCCACGTCTGTGATCATCTGATCGAACGCCCGCTGCAGGAAGGTGGAGTAGATGCACACCACGGGGCGCTTTCCCGCCAAGGCCATCCCCGCCGCAAAGGTCACGGCATGCTGCTCGCAGATCCCAACGTCGAAGAACCGCTCTGGAAACTCCTGGGCGAACGGCAGGAGGCCGGTGGAGGAGCCCATGGCCGCCGTGATGGCGACCACGTCGGGATTGCGAGCCGCCGCCGCTAATAGCGCCTCGCCGAAGACGTCTGTGTAGGTGAGCTCCGTGCTTCGGGGGCGGCCGGTCAGCGGGTCACTGAGAGCGCTGACGGCGTGCAGCCTGTCGATCTCATCATCGATCGCGGGGCCGTAACCCCGACCCTTCTCGGTCACCGCGTGGAGGACGATGGGCGCGTGCAGCCGCTTGGCGCGGCGCAGTAAGTCCTCCAGCGCCCGGATGTCGTGGCCGTCCACCGGTCCGGCGTACTTGAGGCCCAGGCTGTCGAAGACGGTGTTCGGCTGGAGCAGCTGCTTCATCGATTCCTTCAGCCTGAAGGCGGCCTGGTCGGCCCGCGAGCCGACGGCAGGCAGATGCTTGAGTGCCTGGCTGACCTCTCCCTTCAGGCGCTCGTAGCGCGGATCGATCTGCAGCTGCGCCAGATGCCGGGCCAGGCCGCCCACGGTTGGGGCGTACGAGCGGCCGTTGTCGTTCAGCACCAGCACCAGGTTCGGCGGCTGCAGGTGGGCGATCTGGTTCAGAGCCTCCCAGGCCATGCCGCCGGTGAGCGCTCCGTCGCCGATGACGGCCACGACGTGGCCGGGTGTGCCCGAGCGCAAGCGGCCTTCGGCCAGGCCAAGCGCGTAGGACAGCGATGTGGAGGCGTGGCTGTTCTCGATGACGTCGTGGGGCGACTCCGCCCGGCTGGGATAGCCGGAGAGGCCGCCTGGCTGGCGGAGGGTGTCGAAGGCTTCCGCCCGACCGGTGAGGAGCTTGTGCACGTAGGCCTGGTGGCCGGTGTCCCAGACGATCGCATCGGCCGGGCTGTGGAAGACGCGATGCAGCGCGATGGTCAGCTCGACGACGCCCAGATTCGGCGACAGGTGGCCACCGGTGCGAGAAACTCGGTCGATCAGGAAAGTCCTGATCTCCGCCGCCAGCGACTCCAGTTCCGGCTGCTTCAGCCGGCGCAGGTCGTCGGGCGACGTGACAGACTCCAGCACTGCCTATCCCTAACGTTCGCTGCCGGCGAGGAGTTCCGCCAGCTTGACGGCCAACCGGGCGCCGCTGCCCAGCGGTCCGCGCGGAATGCTGGTCAGGTCATCGTTGTCGTTCCAGCTGCTGGCCGCGATGTCGAGGTGCACCCAGGGCCGGTTCTCCACGAACTGCTCTAAGAACATGCCGGCGCAGATGGCGCCGGCTTCGCCGTAGCCGGCGTTGCGCAGGTCAGCGATCCGGCTCCGCAGCAGCCCCCGGTACTCGGGGTACAGGGGCAGCCGCCAAGCGCGATCCCCGGCCAGCTCGGCCGCCCGCGCGGTCACTCGCCAGAGGTCGTCGTCGTTGCTGACGGCCAGCGTTCCGGCGTGACCCAGCGCCGTGCCCGCCGCGCCGGTCAGGGTGGCCAGGTCCAGCAAATGGGTGGCGCCGCGCCGGAGCGCCAGGGTTATGGCGTCAGCCAGCACCAAGCGGCCCTCGGCGTCAGTGTTAGTTATCTCAACCGATTTGCCGCCAGCACCGACCACCACGTCGCCCGGCCGCTGGGCGGCGGGCCCGGTCATATTCTCTGTCGCGGCGACCACAGCCATGACGTCGAGGGGCAGGCGCCGGGCCGCGATCACATCCAGCGCCGAGAGCACGACGGCGGCGCCCGCCATGTCCGCCTTCATCGTTTCCATGCCTGCCGCCGGCTTGAGCGAAAGACCGCCGGAATCAAAGGTGATGCCCTTGCCGATGAGCGCCAGGCGTGGGCCAGTACCGCCCGCGCCGCGATGTTCCAGCCGGAGCAGCCGCGGCGCCTGCGCCGAACCGGCGGCCACCCCGAGGAGGAGCCGGTAGCCGCCGGCGCGCAGCTCCTCGGGGCCGAGCACCTCCAGGTTCAAGCCGTGGCGGCCGGCGATTTCGCGGCCGATGCCCGCCAGCGCCTCAGGCGTCATCTCGTTGGCCGGCGCGTTCTGCCACTCACGGACGCGGTTGGTCGCTTCGCCCATCTGCAGTGCGGCCGCCACCTCCCCTTCGCGACCGGTTCCAAAGCCGGCGACCTGCAGCTCGTCGAGAATCGTGGTGCGGCTCCCGGTCTGACGGCTGCGACGCTCCCAGGCACCCATGACGCAGCCTTCGATCACGGCGCCCAGGTCGCCGCCGCTGAGCGGCGAGCCGCAGACCAAGCCGAGGCGGCGGTAGCCGTAGTTGCGGGCCGCTCGCACCATCTCGTGGTGCGCGTAGCGCAGCCGCTGACCGTCCAGATCGGCCTGAGAACCGACACCGTAGAGCAGCAGGCGGCGGGCACTGATCCGGTCGCCGGTGGGCAGTGGCAGGACCTCGTTGGGACGGCCTCGATGCTCACCCGTGCCCAGCACTTCCGAGATCGCGCCGCCCGTAACCCGGTCCAGTTCGAGAGCGGCGCCACTGAGCGGCTGGCCCCCTGCGATGGGGACGGCGACGGCATCCACGCCCAGCTGCTGGGGCGGGACGTCGACGGCCAGCACTCTCATCGCGACCCCACGCTACGCGACCGGCCCCTCACACCGCCCGAGGGCAGCATGCCTACCCGTGGGGCCAGCAAGGGACGATCGGCCCGATTCACCGCCCCGAGGAGGCCGCCTCGCCTGGCCCGCGTCTACGGCTGGCTGATCACCGTGTCACCGATCTGCGCCCAGTCGTACAGCTTGTTGATGGCGTAGCTGGGGATGTGCACGCAGCCGTGGCTGGCGGAGGGGCCGTTCTGCGATCCGGGACCCATCGCCGAGTCAGGCTCCCAGGGGGAGTCGTGCAGGAACGTCCCGTCGGAGACGAACTCGATGACGTGCGGCACCATCACGGTCGGATACCAGTAGGGGCTGGGCTTCGGCCAGGGGGAGATCATCTTGTAGTTGGTGGTCTTGTAGAAGACGTGGAAAGTGCCTTGGTCGGTTGGCAGGGCCGGCCTGCCGGTGGTGATCGGCATCGACATGTAGAGGCAGCCGTTGTCGTAGGCGTCGAGGTGCTGCGTCGCCAGTCGCACGATGATCACGTGGCCGGCCGCCATGTTGGGCAGGCAGCCGCCCGTGCCACCGGTGGTCGGCGGCGGGTTGTCGGCATCCTTGATCTTCTTCTGGAGCGAAGCGGTCTGGGCGTTGATGCTCGCCGCCACAGCGGATGCTTGCTGGGTGGCCTGGTCGAGCGGCAGGTCCTTCAACGCGTCGTACGCCGCGACGGCCTTCTGCGCGTCGTCGACGGCGATGTTCTTGGCTTTGGCCGTCGCGATCAGCGCAGCCAGGGCGTCTCGCTTCGGCTGCAGGTCGGCCAGCGTCTGCCGGCCGCCCAGGCCGGCCGCTTCGGTATCTAGCGCCTGGCCCACCGCTGCGGGGCGGTCCCCGATCTGATCGGCCGGCAGCGTGGTGAGCGCGTCGTAGTCCGCCACGGCTTTCAGGGCGGCGTCAACTTGGAGGCCACGCGCCTTAGCCTTCTCGATGGCGGTGGCCAGCGCGTCACGCTTGGCCTGCAGGTCGCTCACGGCTTTGCGAGCCGCTGCTGCCGAGGTGGCCTTGTCGCGCAGTTCGGAGGCGAGTTGGACCAGGGCGGCGGGGCTGTCCGCCCCGTCGATCCGCTGCTGGTAGGACGCTTTGCTGGCGGGCTGCAGATTGGGGTCGGCCTGGACCAGCGCCTGCAGAGAAGCCGCCGCGAGCAGGCGATCCTGCGCCATGGTCCGATCCCACTCGGTGCGTCCCTCCCGGATGACGGCGTCGATCTGAGCGCTGGGGCTGCCATAGGGAAGCCAACCGGCGGGCACTGGCCCAAAGCGCGCCTGCTCGATGCCGTGAAGCTTGTCGCGCAGCGGGCTCAGCGCCTCGGCCGGGACGCCCGCCTGCTGCTCCTGATCCAACTGGCGTTGGGCGGAGGCGAGCTTGACCACGAAACCGTGTTCGGCGGATTGAACAGCGAAACCGCTGGCGGCGAGCAACACCGCCACCAGGCCAGCCAAGAGCGCCAGTCGTTTCAACCGAAGACCCCCCGCGGAGTCGGCTCGCATCTGCCAGGTCTGGACCGCCGGGTGGGCGGGTGGACTTACTGGTTGGCGAAACCCTAGTACATCTTACCCAGACTCGTCGTGGCTGGCAAGCGAGCGGTTAATTAGTGAGAGTTCGCTCTCCGTAATGGAGGCTCGCTCTCCTCTTCCTGAGACCCACCAGCCTGCCCGCTGCCAGAGCCGTGCCAAGGCAGGTGGGTCGTCGTGAACCCGGCGTCTCGCATCGACGCTGGTCAGGCTCTAGGCTCTAGCCCCGAGCTTCCAACCTTTCTGCGACAAGCTCCAAGACGTGCGCCACACGCAGCTCGAGGCCGCGCTTCTTGGCCGCGGCGGCGATGTGCATCAGACAGCCGGGGTTGTCCGAGGCAAGCACGGTGCAGCCTGCTTTTGCCACGGCCTCCAGCTTCCACTCCGCCAGCCGGTCGGCCACCTGCGGCCAGTCCATCATGAACGTTCCCCCGAAGCCGCAGCAGTTGGCGATGTCGGGCAGGTCCACCACCTCGCAACCGGCCAGCTCCAGCACCCGGCGGGGCTCCTCCACCAGGCCCAGCTGGCGCTTGCTCTGGCAGGAGTCGTGGTAGGCGACCCGCAGCTTCTCCCCGGCTCTGCGGCCGACCAGTTCCGGCTGCTGCTCCAGCAGCTCGAGGACGAAGCGAGTGGAGTCGCGCATCCGCTCCGCCACGTGTCTTGCCTCTGGCGCCCTCTCACCCCACTGGCCGGCGTCGATGGTGAAGGCGCCGAAGCAGGAGGCGGAGGGGGTGATTATCGGCCCTTGGGAATCGGTCAGGGCTCGGGTCAGCTGCCTGTCCAGCCGGCTCCCCTTGTCAAAGTCGCCAGCGTTGGCGCAGATCAGCCCGCAGCACCACTGCTTCGGCGGGAACTCGACGCGGTAGCCGGCCGCCCGCAGGATGCGGTTCAGCGCCAGCCCCGCTTCCGGCAGGACGCGGTCGACCAGACAGGAGGCGAAGATCGTGGCGGGTTGGGCAGCCGCCGGGCCTCCGGGCCGCAGGCGGCGGCGGAGTGGCGGGTTGGCCAGCGGCATCGGGCCGGTCGGAACCAGGTGACTCAGTGGCGCCGCCAGGCTGAGGGACGCCTGGCCCAGAGCGCCGGCCGCCCAGGTCGTGAGCAGCGCGCGCTTGCTCAGCGTCTTGCGATGGCTGTGGCGGCGGTGCTCCAGTATCTGCCGCGGCAGCGGGATGTCGACCGGGCAGATCTCCTGGCATGCATTGCACTGGGTGCAGAGCGACTGCGGCAGCTCGTCCGCTTCGAGCCCGTGGTGGAAGGGTGTCAGCACCAGCCCGATCGGCCCGTTGTAGATGTACCCGAACTGATGGCCGCCTACCGCCATGAAGCTCGGGCAGGCGTTGGAGCAGGCGCCACAGCGGATACAGGTCAAAGCGGTGGCGAACATCGGATCCGCCAGCATCTCGCTGCGGCCGTTGTCGATGACAACGCAATGCATCTCGCGCGGACCGTGAGCTCCTGTCTGCAGGATGCCGCCGATGTCAGCCGAGCGTGACGGCCCGGTAACCCAGTTGACGTAGCTCGTCATCTTCTGGCCGGTCGCCGAACGCGGCAGCATGCGCAGCATGGCGACTGCGTCATCCAGGCTGGCGGTCAGCTTGTCGAGGCCGAAGACAGCGATGTGGACGCGAGGCAGCGTGATGGTGAGATCGGCATTGCCTTCGTTGGTGACGACCATCACGGTGCCCGTCTCCGCGATGGCGGCGTTGGCGCCCGAGATGCCGACCGTCGCGTCGATGAACTTTTGCCGCAGCAGCGTCCGGGCCTCGTTAAGGATGGCCGCCTTGTCCGGCTCGGTGCCCATCTCGTCCGCCCAGTCCTGGACCGTCAGGTGCAGGGCGGGGGCCACGAGGTGGGACGGGTGCTGGTGCAACCTCTGGACGATGAACTCACCCAGGTCCGTCTCCACCACCTCCATGCCCAGGGCTTCCAGATGTTGGTTGAGCTGGATCTCCTCCGTCGCCATCGACTTGGACTTGGTGACGATGCCGGCTCCGGCTGCCTGGCAGATGCGAGCGATGATCGCGCGCGCTTCCGCAGCGTCGCGGGCGCGATGGTAGGTGCCCCCGACGGCCTCCAGGTTCTCTCGGAACTCGCTGGCCAGCGCCTCCAGACGGGGCAGGTTGGCTTGGCGGCGGGCCTTCAAATCGGCCCGGCCGGCCTCGAAGTCCTGGGACAGGAACCCCACGTCACGGCGCTCGCGCATCCGCGGTAATGAGCCGGTCAAGGCCTCCTGCAGGCCCGGGCTCTCGAGTGCTTCCTCCACTCGCTGACGGAAGTGACGGCGGCTCTCGCGCCGGTACGTCGATCGGTCTATGTCGCTAGCCAATCTCCGCCAAGCGCTCCGTCAGGTCCGCCACAGTCGACGCCGGCTGAAGGCAGCGGCTGCCGATGCAGATCACTGCGCGTTCCGCCTCCCCCGGTTCAAGCAACGCGTAAGGGTAGGCGTTGAGCGCCGCGCGAGCCAGCTCAGGATTGGAAGTGCTGACCTTGACGGTTTCGCGGCCCAGGCGGTCCAGGGCTCGAGCGAAGACGGCCGACATGAGGCCATACTGGCGGGAAAGAGCCGCCACCGACTGCAAGGCGCGCCGAGCGAGTTCCGCTTCGCCCAGTTCCGAAAGGGCGATGGCGGCCAGGGCGTTTTCCGCCAGCGGCTTCTGCCGCTCCGCCAGGCGAGCGGTGCTCTCGACGGCGGCATGGTCGTAGTAGCCGCCCAGCTCTCGATCGGCGTAACGCTCCTGCAGGGCCTGCAGCAGCTGCGCCGCCTGCTCACTCCGACCGGCGCGAACGCAGGCAAGCAGCCCCCAGACCTGGTCCCCGAGCTGACCGCCCAACCCGTCCGTGTGGAGCAGGCCGCCGGCGGGATCGCAGAAACGCTCGAACAGCGCGTCGAGCACCTGCAGAGCTCGCTCCCGCAGCCGCGGCCGCCCCAAGCGAGCGTCGGCGTCGATGTAGGCGACCGCCATGCCGCAGTTCCAGGCCACGTAGACCCGGCGGTCGACGTAGGGCGGTTGCAGCTCCCGGCGGCCGGCCTCATCCTGCGAGTAGTACTGCTCGTCGGCGTCCTGACTTCCGGCGAAGAGGCCCGTCTCGGGATCGCGCAGTACTGTCTCCAGGTAGCGAACGGCTCCGTCCAAGATCTCGCCCTGACCGGTTAGGGCGAGCGCCGAGAGGAGCCCGCCGTGGTCCTCCAGCATCTTCTCGAAATGGGGTACCGACCAATCCCGCGTCGTCGAGTAGCGGAAGAAGCCGCCTTCGACCTCGTCGTAAGTGCCGCCGCTGGCCATCTGCGCCAGCGTGTGCCGAGCCATCTCCATGAGGCGCGGCTCGTCGCGTAGGAGCGACTGCTCGGCAAGAAGCGCTATCGCGTCGGTCTGGGGGAATTTGGGCGCATCGCCGAAGCCACCGTATTCGGCGTCGTAGGCTTGCTCCGCGTTGCCGAGGATCCGGTCCACGAGGCCGGGCCGCAGCTTGCCCGCGCTGGCGGTCGGCGCCTGCTTCGCCCGCTCTCGACCCTTCTGCACCAAGGCCGCTATCTCGATCTGGTTCTCGCGGTAGTAGCCCGCCAACCTGGTCAGCGCGCCAACCAGCTGCTCCGGCGGTAGATAGGTGGCGCCGGTCAGGACGTCGCCCTCCGGCGTCAGGAAGGCGGTGGTCGGCCAGCCGCCCATGTTGTAGCGCTGGTTGACGTCCGGCCGGACGTCGTTGTCGACGCGGACGGGGACGAACTCGCGGTTGACGAGGCCGATCACGCGGTCGTCCGAATAGCTGGTCTCGTCCATCACGTGACACCAGTGGCACCACACGGCGGATATGGCCAGCAGGACCGGTTTGTCGGCCCGCTGCGCTTCCCCAAAGGCCTCCTCACCCCACGGGCGCCACTGGATCTCGTGGGCGCGGTTGGGTCGGGGCGAGAAGTGGAACTCCATGGTCGCTCTGAGTAGAGGCTACCGGTGCTGCCTACTGGCTCGACCAGTATCGCCAGAGTGGATTGACCGGGCCGTGTCCGGAGCCGATCTCGAGGGCATTCTCCACCGCTCCCTGGATGAACTCCTTGGCCGCCTGTACCGCCTCGACCGTCGAGCCGCCCAGCGCCAACCCAGCGGCGGTGGCGGCGGCAAAGGTGCAGCCGCTGCCGTGGGTGTTCGCGGTGGCAATGCGGCAGCCGGGTAGCTCAATCACCTGCTGCCCGTCGCAGTAGAGATCGACCGCGTCCTCCGCGTGACCGCCCTTCAGCACGACGGCCCGACTGCCCAGCTGGAGGAGGTCGCACGCGGCTTGGCGGCGCTCTTCCAGGCCGCGAGCCACAGGCCGGCCCAGCAGCACTTCCGCCTCTGGCAGGTTCGGTGTCAGCACAGTCGCCAAGGGGATCAGGTGCTGTTTGAATGCGGCGACCGCCTCGTCCTGGAGCAGCTTGTGGCCGCCCTTGGCCACCATTACTGGATCCACCACCAGCGGCTGCAAGGAGCGGCGTGCCAGCTCCCCGGCCACCAGTTCGATGATGGCCGGGCTGGCCAGCATCCCGGTCTTGACAGCAGCCGGTCGGAGATCGTCCGCCACCGCTGCGAGCTGGCTCCGGATCAGCTCCAGGCCGATGTCCTTGTAGCCGGCCACCGCTGTCGTGTTCTGAGCGGTAACGGCGGTGATGACGCTGGTGCCGTGCAGCCCGAAGGCCGCAAAGGTCTTGAGATCTGCCTGGATGCCCGCGCCACCGCCGGAGTCCGAACCGGCGATGGTGAGAGCGATGAGCGGCTTCACGCGTGCACCGCCCTCCGGCCCAGCCAGAAACAGAGCGCCGCGACGGCCACGCTGGCGGCGCCGGAGATATCCGCCCCGTGCAGCGCGCCGATGAGGGGATCGTTGAATGCGTGCGCGCCGGAATAAATGTTCCCGTAGTTCACGAAAGTGAAGCTGACGGCCGTGCCGGCCGCCCAGGCCAGCAGGGCAAGGGCGGGGCGCGGTCGGCGCAGGTTCAGACCCAAAAGGACGATAGCGGCCCAGGCCGGCGCCCAGAGGTAGGTGAGGGTGAGGAACTGCTCGTACGCGTTGTGGAAGTCACTGACGGTCACGGCGTACGCGGCCAGCGCCGCGCCCAGCACGCCGCAGCCAAGAGCAGTCTGCCAGCGCGGCAATCTCAGGCCGAGCGTCTGAGCGACCAGCCCGGCGGTGTACACATCGAGGTAGTTGGAGAGCAACTCCCCCGCTACCACAAGGAGGAAGAAGAGGAGGGCCAACCAGGCCGGCGCATGCTTGCTGATCACCGACAGCACGCCGCCATTCGGGTCGGCCGCGAGCTTGGCGTCGATGCCCGGCAGCAGCAGCCCGAGCAGCCCGAGCAGCACCATCGGCACCGCCACGCCCACCACCGGCCACCAGGTGAGGCCGCGCGCCGGCGTCTCAGGACGCAGGTAGCGGGAGTAATCGCTGGCGAATGGGTACCAGGAGGCGACCAGTGCGAAGCAGGTCATGAAGCCGAGCACAAAGGCGCCCGGATAGGCCGCGCCGGAGGCGGTGGGACCCGCGGCGAACTTGAACTGCGGCGCCAGCGCGATCACCAGCACCACCACCAGACCGCCGAACACCACCGCGCCCCACGTCTCCAGCACCCTGATCGTGCCGTGACCGTAGATGGCGACGACCACGGAGGCGGCCGCGATGAGGATGACCAGCGGAAGGGTCAACTTCAGCCCCAAATCGCCAAGACCGGCCACCTGCAGGAGCTGGGCGCCGGCCTGGGCGGCGATCACCGTGTCGACGGCAAACCAACCGACCGCCAGGAAGAGCGTCAGCAGGGCAGCCAGTTTCATGCCAGCCGTCCCAAAGATGCGCTGCGTGAAGGCTACCTGCGGCAGCCCCGATTGGGCCCCGCTGTGGCTGAGCAGGCCCAGCAGCACCGCGCCGGAGACGCCGCCCAGGAGCAGGGCCAGCAGGCCATCCCAGACTCCCAGTCCGAAGCTCGCGGTCAGGTAGCTGGCGGTGAGCACCGTTACGAAGTCAAAGAAGGCGCCGGCCCAGATGAAGGCCAGATCCCGAGAGCGGCCCCCGCGCTCAGTGCGGGGGATAGGGTCGATGCCGTGCTCCTCCACCTGGAAGAAGCCCTCGCTGGCTGGAACTGCTTCGATAGTTGCCACGTCTCGTCCCTCCGCCGGCATTACCCGGATCAGGTCTTGCGGTCGGACTCCTCGACGAAGTCCCTCTCAGCCCTGGCGAGCTCCCGCTGGTCGGCTATGATTCTACCCGGCCGGTGATCGCGCGGCGGTGGTCCAATAGACTGGGCGCCGTGACCGAGAAGCTGACCGACAAGCTGTTCAAGAACCGCTACGTGGAAGACAGCGGCCATCCTCACATCGAGATCGCCAACCAGGACGTCTGCCGGGACAAGTGCTCTGGCAAGTACTGCAATTACTTCTGCCCTGCCGGCGTCTACGAGTGGGACGAGGAAAAGCGGCAGACGATCGTCAGCTTCGGCAACTGCATCGAGTGCGGCGCGTGCGCCATCGGTTGTCCCTACGACAACATCCTCTGCCAGACGCCGCGCGGCGGCTACGGCGTCCAGTTCCAGCTTGGCTGAGCTCTAGTCGCTGCTTTCTGAAGCAGACACCAACTTGCCAGGGGAATCGCCGCCAGCATGGATTGGTTGGATTGAGCGTGACTGAAGATTTCGACCTCGCGATCGTGGGCGGCGGCCCGGCCGGTCTGGCCGCCGGGCTCTATGCCGCCCGGATGAACCTGCGCACCGTGCTGCTGGATCGCGGCCCGCTGGGCGGCCAGCTCCTCAACACCGAGCTGATTGAGGACTATCCCGGTTTCGAGTCCATCCTGGGCCACGAACTGGCGGCGAAGATGGGCGAGCACGCGCGCAAGTTCGGCCTCGACATACGTGAGTTCCAGCCGGTCGGCGAAGTCGATGTCGAGGGGGAGCAGAAGGTCGTGCGCTTGGACGAGGGCGGCGAGCTGCGCGCGCCGGCCTTGATCCTGGCCGCCGGCGGACTGCCGCGCAAGCTCGGTGTGCCGGGCGAGGCGGAGTTCGCCGGGCGCGGCGTCTCCTACTGCGCAGTGTGCGACGGCGCCTTCTTCAAGGGCCAGGTGCTGGCGGTGGTGGGCGGCGGCGACGCGGCGCTGGAGGAGGCGGACTTCTTGACCCGCTACGCCTCGAAGGTGTACGTCATTCACCGCCGCTCTGAGTTCCGCGCTCAGCCGGTGCTGCAGGATCGCGCCCGCTCGAATCCCAAGATCGAGTTCATCTTGGACGCCAGGTTGGAGGAGGTCGCCGGCGACGGGCAGGTTAGCAGCGTGCGCTACCTGCAGAACGGTGAGCAAAAGGAGCTGCCGGTGGGCGGTGTCTTCATCTTCGTTGGTTTCCTGCCCAACTCAGGCGTGCTGAAGCCGCACGCGGAGCATGACGAGATCGGCCACTTCATCACCAACCGGGATCTCGAGACCTCGATCCCCGGCATCTGGGCGGTCGGCGACGTGCGCGCCCAGCTCACCAAGCAGATCGCGACGGCCGTGGGCGACGGGACCACCGCCGCCGTCGGCGCCTCGCAGTATCTTGACCGCCTCCGCGATCAAGTCAGCGCCTCCGCCTGAAGGGCAACCCGCTCCTAAGGCGCCTGAGTCAGGGGACGACGTCCACCCAGACGAGGGACCGGGGGAGGTTCAGTTTGGTGCCGTCGGCGAGCTTGAAGTCGAGCGGCTGGTCGCGACCGGCGGAGGACCAGGTCCCGGCCGTCCTCTTGCCCAGGCTGTAGAACTCCGCCTGGCCGGAGGCGTCCAGGCCGTAGTCCAAGCCGGGCGCCCCGTTCACGTCCTCCACGATGCTGGTGGTTGTCACCTTGGTGTGCAGCACGATCACAAGCTGAATGCGCAGCGGTTGGCCGAGCGCCACGTCGGAGAAGCGGTGGCCGTCCTCCGTCTTGCTGTAGGTCGCCGTTTCGGCGTCGTACCGATAGATGGAGCGGTGCTGGGAAACGGTCGCGTCGCTGGCGTCGTCGCCGGTGAAGACGCTGGCACCGGTCGGCAGCTGATAGGCGGGCAGGCCGTTGGCGGTTTCGGCGGCCTTGACCTTGTCGGAGCTGATGAACAGGTTGTTGGGCGGAGCCAGCGAATGGGTCCGGTGAAACCAGCCCGGGGTCTCATCCGAGACGTATGGCACAGGATCCGACTGAAGCGCATGGAACGACCCGTTGGAGAGGCCGCTGAAGTAGAGCATGGCGTGGTAGTGCCGGGCCAGTTTGAACGAGATCAGCCGGCCGCTTCGAACCGGGCCGACCTCGTCCGGCACGCGGGTGAACAGGGCGCTGAATCGGGTGATATTGCCCTCCGCGACCGACTCGAACACCATGTCGGCGGCCTGCAGGCCGGACTGATCCCTGGCGCTCGGATCGTCCGGCACCTGGATCAGCGCAGGACTGGGCAAATCTGTGGTGTGGCCCGAGAAATGGTAGACGAGCGCCGTTCGGAGGTTCCAGCGGCTCAGCGGTCGGTGCTCCTGATCCTGTGCCCCCGGGTCGATGGCAAGCGCCACCGCGCCCGCCTTGAGAACGCCGGTTGCGATGGTGGCGGTCAGATGGTCGCTCGCCCAGTCGAGGGAAACGGCTGAGCCGTTAGCCGTGAGCCGTACGCTCCCGGTCTCCATCGCCGAGTTGAAGCGCAGCCGCAGCGGCGTGCCAAGCGCAACCTCGCCCCCATCGGCAACCTGAGCGTCATCGGCGCTGAGCGAGAGCACGCGTGGCACCACTGTCGTCCGGAAGTGCCAGCTGTGGCCGGTGACGGCGTGACCGACCGCATCCCGCTGCGGCGCCAGGGTGACCGTGTAGGTCGTGAGGTCCGCCCATGGCTGCACCGGCGTGATGGTGAAGTGGCGGCGGTCCGGAGCGACGCTGAGCCCGGCGTCGCTCGTGGGGCTGACGGTGACGGCCTTCTCCAGTGTCCTGGTCTCGAGCGGGCGGCTCGCCTCGAAGCTCAGCTTCTGGTCAAGGGGTACTTCGTCCTGGCCGTTGCGAACGTTCAGGGAAACGGTGGTCGGGGTGGTATCCGGCTGGTGGGCGCGCAGCCAGAGATAGCCCCCGGCGCCGCCGATGCTCAGCAGCAGGATCAGCCCCGTCGTCAGGGCGAGCAGGGTCAGCCGGGATCTCCATAGAGTGCTCAGCGCTCCCATCGCTTGCACCAAAGTATGACGATTCTAAGTCTCACTTCGAGCGATCGAGCGGAGGTGCCGGAAGGTGTAGATGCCGGTCGCGTGGCCGCTGGCGAAGCCCAGCTGCAGGGCGTAATGGCCGACCAGCTCCACTTGGCTCAGCCTCAACTCGTCGGGAGGCAGCTGCTCGACGCGGTCGAGGCGCCCAGGGAGCCCGGCCTCACCTCGGCACTCGGCGCAGGGGCAGGTCCAGCGCAGGGCGGCACCGGGATAGGTGCCGCGGCTGCCGTCCTCCCAGGTGATCTCGAGCCGGTTCTCGGCCCGGAGGAGATCGACGCTGACCGGATAGGGGTCGGGCGAGTTCACGCCACCCTAGCGGACTGTAACGGCCAAATGCAGAGCATCCGCCGCCCCAGACGGCGGGCGCCCTGAGGGCGCTGATGCCGGCGCTCCATTCCCCGCAAGCGGGGCCCCCTAAGCAAGGGGACCCGGCGCGCCTCGTCACCCATCTTGAGATGGGCTCCTCGTTGCGCCACCCGATCCTCCCACCCCACGAAGTCGTCGACTTCGCGGGGACCCCGGTTGGCACCGCCCGCCTGGAACGCCGGTCTAGGAGCCTGCGGCCTGCTCCACATCCGACCGTTACAGTCCACTAGCGGACGTTGATGACGGGCAGCTTGCGGAACGACTGGACCGAGGTGCGGGCGGCGATCTGGGAAGCGACCGCGCTGAAGGCGCGCGCGCCCGCCGATTCCGGGTGCGCAACCACGATCGGGGCGCCGCGGTCGGCCTCCTCCCGGATCTGGCTGTCCAGCGGGATGGAGCCCAGATAGGGCACGCTCAGTCGCTCAGCTGCCTTCGCTGCTCCCCCGTGGCCGAAGGGGTGGTGTTCGTGACCGCAGCTCGGGCACACGTACCAGCTCATGTTCTCGATCAAGCCCAGCGGCGTGACGTTGAGCGTGCGGAACATCTGCAGCGCCTTCACCGCGATGTCGAGCGCGAGATCCTGCGGCGTCGCCACGATGGCGACTCCGCTGAGGGGGATACGCTGCGCCACCGTGAGGGAGGCATCCCCGGTACCGGGCGGAAGATCGATGACCAGGTAGTCCAGCAGACCCCAGTGGACGTCTGACATGAACTGCTCGATCGCGCGCGACACCATCGGCCCACGCCAGACCATTGCCTTGTCGGAGCCCGCCAGCAGGCCCATCGACATCAGCTTCAGTCCCCAGGCTTGGAGCGGCTTCAGCTTCTGCTGCGCCTCTCCCTCAGGGCCGGGAACCTGAATCAGCTCAGGCTGTGCCGCCGCGCCCGTCAGGCCGGGAACCGAGGGCCCGTAGATGTCGGCGTCCAGCACGCCCACCTCCGCGCCGGACGCAGCCAGAGCAGCCGCGATGTTCACAGCGACGGTCGACTTGCCGACGCCGCCCTTTCCGCTGGCGACCGCGATCGTCTGCTTCACGCCGGGGAGGAGTTGCTGCTGCTGGCGGTCACGGATCGGGGAGCGCACGTTGGCCGTCATCCTGACGCCGACGCCCGCGACGCCGGGCAGGGCGCCCACGCGCTCCTCAGCCATGGTCTTGAAGCGGTCACGCACTGGGCAGGCCGGGGTCGTCAGCTCGAAGACGAAGTCCACTTGACCGGACTCCTGGATCTGGAGCTCCTTGATCATCCCCAGGCTGACCACATCCCGGCCCAGATCGGGGTCGATGATCGTGGCGAGAGCGGACAGGACCTGCTCTTGGTTGGGGATGGGCATATGGCTTCGATTGTAGGAAGGGGCGTTCAACTTCATCGCCGGGCACACCGAGGCCAACTTAGGTCCGGCAGCCGCAATACCGTAGAACCGTCACTCATTGGTCTAGGGCACGACCATGCGGGTCAGCGCGGCAATCCCGTCCCGCAGGGTGAGGATGCCGATAGTTCGCTCCTGGCTGAAGCCCGCCGCCGTCGGGGTGGAGACGTTGATGAAGCGAGTGCGGCCGGCCACCTCGTCGCGCCAGCGGTGAGTGTGGCCGTGGATGACGATGTCGCAGTCGTCGACCCAGGCATCACCGCGCTTGGGCGGTCGATGCACCATGCCCAGCTCCAGCCCCTCGAGACGGCGCCTGACGATCATCGGAAAGCTTGGATCGTCGGGCGCGTTTCCATTCACCACTTCCAGCGGTTTGCCCAGCGCGCGCAGGGCCGCCAGAATCCGCACCTCCTGCCAGTCGCCGGCATGCCAGATCTCGTCGACGCTTTGGAACTGCTCGGCGACAAAGCTGAGCAGCGTATCGACGCGGTACCTTCCCTGAGTGTCGCCGATTAGCCCGATGCGGACCATGAGTGAGGAGCTTAGCGAGCTGCAAACCGCCTGTGCCGCCTGCCGGACCTGCGCGACTCAGGGGTTGATCGCCGATGCCAAGCCGGTCTTCGAGGGCCGGCTGGACGCTACCTTCTTCCTTATCGGGCAGGCACCAGGCCCGGTGGAGCATGGCGTACGCCGGCCCTTCATGGGCCGCGCGGGCCGGGAGCTGGAGCGCTGGATGCTCCGCGCCGGCTTCGGCTCCGGAGAGGAGTTTCGCCGGCACACGTACATAGCCGCCGTGATGCGCTGCTTCCCCGGCCGCAACGCCGCCGGCACTGGCGACCGGCCTCCGTCCGCGGCGGCGATGCGGAACTGCTCCACCTGGCTGGAGGCGGAGCTTGCGCTGGTGCGGCCAAGGGCGGTGCTGCTGGTCGGCCAGCTTGCCGCCGCGCGCCTTCTCGGACCGGCGCCTTTGGAGGATCGGATAGGTCGTGCGTTCGGCTCTGACCCGGTGCTGCTGCCGCTGCCACATCCGTCCGGCACCTCCCGCTGGCTGAACGCGCCCGCCAACCGCGAACGGCTGACCAAGGCGCTCGCCGCGCTGTCCGCGCTGCGAGAGCGTTGGATCGGCTGCTGATGCCTCACTTCTTTGCTGAGCGCGACGGGGACCGAGTCCGCATCACCGGTCGCGACGCCCGGCATTTGACAGTCTCCCTCCGCGCTCGCCCCGGCCAGCTGATCGCCGTCGTCGAGCCGCCAGGCCGCCTGCTTCGGGTGCGGCTGGAAACAGTGGCTCCCGGCCAGGTGACCGGGCGGGTTGAGGAGGAGCGGCCGCACCAGCCGGAACCGGGGCGGAGCATCACGCTCGCTGTCGCGCTGCTGCCGGCCAGCTCGCTTGATCTGGTGCTATCGCGCTGCACGGAGGCAGGCGCCGGCGCTTTCCGCCTCGTCGCCGCAGCGAGGAGCGTGGCGCGCGGCGCCCGGCCCGAGCGCTGGGCCTTGATCTGCCGCGAGGCGGCCATGCTGGCCGGCCGGCTGCGGGTGCCGGAGGTGCGCGGCCCTGTCGACTTCGCCGCCGCCTGGCAGGACGCTGCCGACCCCTACCTGCTGGACATCGGGGGCCAACCGATGCGCGGCTTGCCTGACGGCGCCACCCTCTTCGTCGGCCCGGAGGGAGGCTGGGCGCCGGAAGAGCTGGAGTTGGCCGCCGGCCGCGCTCGCTCGCTGGGCCCCCGCAACCTGAGGGCCGACACCGCGGCGTTGGTGGGTCTGACCCTCTCCCTCCTCTGACTGATCGGGTAAACCCAGGCAAGGTCGGAGAATTTCGGAACGAGGCTGCCGCCTTGGTCAGGCTTGAAGGGAGCTGATCCCGGGCGGAGGCGCTGATCTAAGATCTGGACTGCATGCTCCGCGGAATCCATCCGGGCAGGGCGGTATCAGTGGAGTCGCAGGAAGTCTCAACAACCGACCTGCCTGTCGATGCCGTGCGGTATCGCCGCTCCGTCCTGCTCGGCCTTGCCAGCGTTGCTTGCGTAGGCATCCTGACCGTCTTCTATGCCCGCATCGGCAGGGTGGTGCCGCTCGACTCGGACAACGCAAACGGTGTCCTGGAAGCGGCCGACATGCTGCGCGGCAACCTCATCCTGCGCGGCTGGTGGCTCTCGGGCGACAACTTCCTGACCACCGATTTGCCGCTCTATGCCGCCGGAGTCGCCATCTTCGGGGTGTCGCCGAGGACGGCACGCTACGTTGGGGCGGCGGTCTACGCACTCACGGTGGGCTTGGTAGTGCTCCTGGCGCGGAGGCGCGGCAGCGAACCGGGGGGCTGGCTGCGGATGCTGATCGCCTTCGGGCTCACGGCCGTGCCCGCCGCCGGAATCGAGGTGCAATCCGTCTTGCGCGGCCCGTACCACATCACCACGACCCTCTTCCTGCTGGTCTGTTTCTGGCTGATCGATCGCTGGGAGAGCCGATGGACCGCGGTGGTGGTATTCGTTTTGCTGACGCTCACTCAGGCGGGAGATCCCCTGGCGCTGGTTCTTGGTGCGCTGCCGATGATTGTCGTCACCGGGTTGCGCGCTGCCCGCAGGCGCGGCGGCTGGGACGGCCAGCTGTTGCTTGCTACTCTCGGTTCCGTCCTGGGCGCACGCTTGTTGCCGGCCCTCATCAACGGGCTGCACGGCTTCTCGACCATCCCGCTGGCGCCCGCCTTCATTTCCTTCGACGATCTGGCCAAGCAGACATTGCTGATACTGCATCTCACCCTGCTCACTTTTGGGGCCGACTTCTTCGGCTTGGGGTTGGGTCGCACGGCTGCCCAGCCACTGGTGCGGTCGGTAGCGCTGCTGTTCGTCGCAGCCGTCACCTGGACCGTGTTCAGGCGCTGGCGTCAGGGGCATGAACTCGAGCCGGCCGAGGGGGAGGGCCGTCGTGTCAGCGAGCTGCTCGTGGCCGGACTTCTGCTCTTCATGGCGGCCCTGCTGTTCAGCGATCAGGCGGGCGATCTCGGCGGAATCCGCTACATGGCGCCCGTATTGTTTTTCGGAGCCGCGCTCGCGGGGCGCGAAGGGATACGGCTGTTTCTCCGCAGCGGCCCCCAGCAGCTGCTGGCCGCTGGGGTCGCGCTGCTGCTCTTGTCGGCCGGCTGGTCTGCCTACAAGGCGGCACCGGTGCCCGACAGGCCGACCGCCCTCGTGCCTTGGCTCGAGCGCCATGGCTTGCGTGAGGGGCTGGCGGGATACTGGGAAGCCAGCTCCGTCACGCTGGAGTCGAAGGACCAGGTGAGAGTGCGGGGTATCGCACCGGTCGGTCAGCGGTTTGGCCCATTTCGCTGGGCCAGCAAAGCCGAATGGTATGACCCATCGCGGCACGACGCGCGCTTCGTGCTGATCGACGGCCGGGCGGCAGGAGCCTTGAACAAAGGTTCGGTCGAGAGCGCTTTTGGCACGCCGTCTCAGGAAGCAGAGGTCGACGGATATGTGATCCTCACCTACGATCGCAACCTGCTGCAGGATCCGGGCTGGGCGGCGGGCTAGTCCGTCAGCCCTAGATGAAGAGCGCAGCCCCAAGCAGCGATCGGCGCGAAATCCAGCGACCCGAAACAACCGCGACTGGACCGGTTGCCCGCGAACGATCACCCAGCTCCGATCGGCTGCTCTCCGTGTTTCGTCCACTGCCGGCGCCGAGGCCCATCCTCTTGGCAGCCGCTGCGCTGGCTTTCATGGCGGCGCTGACGGTTTTCTATGCTCACATCGGGCGGGTGGAGCAGCTTGATTCGGATCAGGCGGCCGTCGTCCTGGAAGCTCAGGACATGCTGCATGGCAATCTCATCCTGCATGGCTGGTATGCGCAAGCAGACATTTTTCTGACCACCGATATCCCTTTCTACGCCGCGGGAGTGGCCGCCTTCGGGGTCTCGCCCCGAGGTTTCCGCTACGTGGCCGCCCTCATCTACACGCTGGCGATCGCGGCGTCTGTCCTGCTGGCCCGCGCCCGGGGCAGCGAACCTCGCGGGTGGTTGCGCATGCTGGTGGCCTTTGCTTTTCTTGCGGTGCCGGCTTCGGGTTTGGAGGCACATTCCGTTCTGCGTGGCCCGTACCACGTGACCACAACGCTGTATGTGCTGATCGCAGTACTGCTGCTGGAATGGTTGCGGAGTTGGCGTGCAGCAGCGGGCGGGTTCGTTCTCCTCACCCTGGCTCAGATCGGTGACCCGCTGGCTCTGGTCATCGGGGTGCTGCCCTTCGCACTGGTCATGGCCATGCGGCTCATCCGGTCCGGCCTGAACAGAGCAGATCTGCTCTTCCTTGGCTCGGCCCTGGCCTCCGTCGGCGCGGCCCGCCTGGCTCTACGGCTGATCAGGCTCGGGCATGGAATAACGACGATCCCCCTCGACGCCAACTTCGTTCGGTTCGATGACCTACCCCATCACTTCATGCTGGTGGTCCGGCTCTGCCTGGAGGTTTTCGGCGCCAACTACTTCGGGCTTGCCCTGAGCCGCGCGGCCGCGCTGCCGTCCCTGCGCGCCGTGGCCCTGGCCTTCGTTATCGCCACGGCCTGGGCACTGCTGCAGCGTCAGCGCGCCGGCGGGGCGAGCGACCGGACCAGCGAGCTCCTGCTCTGGGGACTGCTTGCTCAGCTGGCGGCCCTGCTGTTCAGCGCACAGGCCAACGACGGAGGAGCGATCCGCTACATGTCCCCGATCCTGTTCTTCGGCGCTGCCCTCGCCGGCCGGGAAGGCACGAGGCGATTCTTGAAGACGAGCCTTCTCCAGGCAGGCGCGGTGGCTGTCGCATTGCTGCTCCTGACTGCCGCCTGGCCGGCCTATCGGGCCGCACCGGCGCCGGTGCGCCCGGCCAAGCTGGCACCGTGGCTCAAAGCGCATGGATTGCACGAGGGCTTGGGGGGTTACTGGGAAGCCAATGCAGTCACGCTGGAAGCGCGCGACTCGGTGCAGGTGCGAGGCGTCACGCGGGTCGGCCGGCGCCTGGCTCCTTACCGGTGGGGAACCAAGGAGCAGTGGTACGACCCGGTACGCCACGACGCCCGCTTTGTCGTCATCGATCCCCGTGAGCCCTCGGCCCTTCCCAAGGCAGCGGTTGAAGACGCCTTCGGCGTGCCGCTGGAGAGCGCAGAAGTGGACGGCTACCTGGTCCTGATCTACGACAGGAATCTGCTGTTGGATCCCGGCTGGCGGCCCTAGCATCAGCCAGTAGCCGTGCCGGCTACGCCTCAGAGCGTCGGGAAGGTCACCGGCCGTAGTAGCGGTAGGCGGCCCGGGCGATGTCGCGAATGGCCTGGATGCCAGTTGGCTGGTCGGCCGTCCGGGTGAAGACGCAGATGGTGAACGTGCCGGTGCTGGCGTAGACGAGACCGCAATCGTTGATGACATTGCCGTCGATCCCGATCTTGTGTGCAATGCCGACCCCGCTCAGGTAGTAGTTGATCCGATCGTTGAAGACCGTCGTTTCCAGCAGGTGGATCAACCGGTCGCTGGAATCTCGGCTCAACAGTCCGCCCCGACCGAGCCTACTGAGCAGCTGGCCGGCTTCGTGCGCAGTGCACTGGTCGCTGAGCTGATGGCAGTCAGGCGCACCTTGGGCGGCGGCGTAGGCGTCGATCTTCGCCGCGTCCAGCACACGCTGCAGCAACCGCCAGGCGGTGTTGTCACTCTGCTGGATCAGGTCAGCCAGCAGATCCTGGTAAGGGATCTCGTCCCCGGCCTTGGCCGAGCCGGAGAGAATGCCGGTGCCGCCCATGAAGTCCGTTGGCTCAAGCTTGACCTTGTCGCTGAGCTTGACCTGGTTGGTGTCGACCTGCTGCAGAAGGTAAAGGGCGACGGGAACCTTGATCACGCTGGCTGCCTCCATGCCGGTGTCCTGGCCGATGCCCAGGCCGTGGCCGGTCGTCAGGTCCTCCAGGTACACGCCGAAGGTCCCGCCAGCAGTGGTCAGGTAGGCCTGAAGTTCCGCCAGGAAACTGGCCGAGTCCCCCGGCCTCACAGTGTGGGGCGCCAGGGTCACCTCGGTGGGCTGCTGCCACCGCACCTCGACCGGCATTCGGTAGGGCCAGGTGGTCGCGGAGCGATAGCTCAGGGTGTGCTGACCTGTGAGGACGTCGGCGTTGAAAGCGCCGATGCCGATCTGGCTGCCGTCCAGCGCCAGCTCGCCGCTACCCGGCAGGTTCACCTTCAGGCGGCCAACCTTCCGGACCAGGGTGGTGGCCAACTTGGCCGAGCGATCCTTCGTCAGCTTGGCGCCGTCGAGCCAGGGCACGTAGAGTGGGTCGTCAATCGACACCGTGTGGTAGCCGATCGGAAGTGAAACCTGGCACGGCGTCGCTTTGCAGGCGTCGAGATGCCGGGTGTCGATCAGAGGATCGACGCCCGCCGGTTCGGTGGTGATCGTCAACGTTCCCAGCTGCCGAGCCAGCTTCGGTGCCAGCGTCGCCTGCCGGTCGAGAGCCAGGCTCGCGCTGCCCGACCAAGCGTCGTGGTCCAACGCAGCCACCGTTGCCTGCGCGCTGCCCCCGCTGACCGGAAGGTAGAGCGCAAAAGCGCCGGCCACATCGGCGCTTGCCTGCCAGCGATGGCTTGAAATCGTGATGGACAGCTCGGCGTCCGGCACCGGGGCGCCGGTGTCGTCCAGCACGACGCCGGCCAGGCGCGGCCAGCGGTGCAGCACCACCTCGCCGCCACGGGTCTCAGCCGGTTGGAAGCCCTCCGCACCCACCTGGGCGGGCAGCCCGAGAGGCCAGGCGTGGCTGCTGGCGCTGTAGTTGCCCTGGGCGTCGGTCCGGGCCGGCTCGGCGGCCAGCCCTCGTGGCGCGACTTCGGCGCCGGCGACAGGGTGACCCTCCCGATCCAGAATGCGGCCGGAGACCGGCACGGGGACCGCGAGCCACCCGATCACGAGCAGGCTTGCGGCCACCAGACCGATGACCAGCTTGAGACGGTGGTCCGGCACCCGGTGGACGGCTTGGCGCCGGCCGGGCAGCGACCCTGCCAGAGAGGCGTTCTTGATAGCCTGGCGGTCGTGGCGAAAATCAGGTCTCAAGGCGTTCTAAGCGTCATGATGCCGATCTACAACGAGGAACGCACCGTGGAGACCGTGTTCAAACACGTGCTGAAGCGACCCGAGGTAGGCGAGGTGATCGCTGTCGACGACGGCTCCAAGGATCGTAGCTGGCAAATCCTACAGGACGTCGCCGGCCGGGATTCCCGGGTCCGGCCACTCCGGCAGGAGGTCAACGGCGGCAAGGGTCTGGCCCTGCGGCGGGCCATCTCCGAGATCAGCCTGCCGTTCGCGCTGGTCCAGGATGCTGACCTGGAGTACGACCCTCGCGATTACGGGGAGCTGCTTGCGCCCCTGGTCGAGGGCCGGTCGGATGTCGTTTACGGAGTTCGCGGCTTCGGCGCGCACACCGCCTACAGCTACTGGTTCGTCATGGGGAACCGGCTCGTCACCCTGGCCTCCAACGTGCTCTTCGATTCCTACATCTCCGACATGGAGACCGGCTACAAAGTGCTCCGTACCGAGTTGTGGCAGCGGCTGAACCTGAGCGGGCATCGGTTCGACATTGAGCCGGACATCACCGCTCGCGTGCTCCGTTTGGGCTATCGCATCCATGAGGTGCCGATCCACTACTATGCGCGCAGCCGAGAGGAGGGCAAGAAGCTGACCTGGAAGGACGGCGTGCACGCGCTCTCCACGCTGGCGCGGCTCAGAGTCGCCAAGGATGAGCGTCTCTTCGGCTCGGCGCTGGACCTGGACTACCACCGCGAGCGCCAGTCCGAGCTGGCCCGTGTCCACCCGCTCCTGGACGACGCCTAGACAAAGGGCCTCGCTGCGTAGAGCAGGCCCTCAGGAACCTTCCTTTCTGCGGTCTGCGGTGCCGGGAGCCGCATTGGCCCGTGTACGTAATCGCTCAAGCTCGCCGGTCTCTGTCCGCGGCTCAGGCTCTCTTCGTTGCCAACGACACTATCGAGCGTATGACGTCGCTCGAGTCGACGAATGCCTCGCCCCATAGAGCCCAACGACATTCGGCTCCAGCCGGTGGCGACGGTTGCCCGACAACCAACCGATGGCCGGCATCATCTGAGGCTGGTCAGGGCCGCAAGCGCCTTCTCACCCGACGGCCGGCGGACTCCCTTTGCCGCGGCGGCTCATTCCTGGCCGTCATTCGGGGGTCAGACTGGCGGGTTTGGTGGCCACTCCCCAGTTGTTGAGGCCAGCCTCAAAATGGCCAAGGCGGATGCAGTCGGAGGGAAAGCCGGCCTTTCCTAGGATCTCGCCGATCTCCCGGTGACCGTAGGTCTTGTGGTGCTCGTCGATCTCGTCCCTGCTCAGCAGCCCCACGCGTGCCATCGCATTGAGGAGGTAAAATGTCCAGCGAGCCGGCGTCGTCATGATGTATTGACCGCCGGGCTTCAGCACGCGGTAGACCTCGCGCAGCACCCTCACCAGCGTGTCGTCGGAGAGATGCTCGAAGACGGCCAGCATTGTGACGACCTCAAAGGACCCGTCAGCATAGGGCAGGCGGGCGTCCTTTTCGACGTCGTGATCCAACAGTCGCACCCCGTGTTCGGCCCACCGCGCGCGCACGTCTTCGGGAATGCGGTCCAACCCCACGCGGTCGCCGAACCGGGCCAGGCTGAGGAATAGAGGATAGGTGCCGCAGCCGATGTCGAGGATCCGCCCCCGCCTATGGGCCGGTGAGACGAGACGGTCGGCACGGCGCATGCGCTGACGCGCCAAAAAGGTCTCGAGCAGCCCGTGGCCGCGGGTGACACGCGTAGTGGGAGGCGCGCTGAGCCTTGCTTCCTCGGGCACCGTCTTGCTACAGCTTACGCTGGTGTTTCGTCGCAGAGTCTCGGCGGCGGACATATCGTGGGCCGGACCGGCCGCGACTCGAGCGCAGCGTGGCCGCAAGCGCCGGCTTCCTCGCGAGAACCGTGAGCAAGCGGTTCGGTGAGTCACGACCCCGAAGAGGGTAGGGAGGGGAGACCCGGCCCTTTGCCAACTGCCTCCCCCAGCCTTTACTTTTTTGGCTTCCCGCTCGTCACCTTGCCGCTGGTCTTGGCCCTCGCCCTGGCCTTGGCGACCGACGGTTCCCGCTGGACCCAGTCGCGGGTGCGTTGAACGGCGCGCTGCCAGTTGGCGTAGCCGCTCTCGCGCTGATCCTCGCTCCAGCGAGGCTCCCACGTCTTGTCGGCCTTCCAGTTCCGCCGTAGCTCTTGGAGGTTGGACCAGAACCCGGTCGCCAGGCCGGCCCCGTACGCTGCGCCCAGAGCCGTCGTCTCGTTAACGGTCGGCCGGACGACGGGCGTGCCGAGAATGTCCGCCTGCAGCTGCATGAGTAGGTCGTTCTTGGTCGCCCCGCCGTCCGCCTTCAGCGTTTTGAGCCTGACGCCGGAGTCCTTTTCCATTGCAACGGCCACGTCACGGCTCTGGTAGCAGATTGACTCCAGGGTCGCGCGGGCGATGTGGCGCTTGTCGACATAGCGGGTGAGGCCGACCAGCGCGCCCCGGGCGTACATGTCCCAGTGGGGCGCGAAGAGGCCGGAGAAGGCGGGCACGAAGTAGGCTCCGCCCGAATCTTCCACCTGAGCGGCGAGCTTCTCGGACTCGGCCGCGTCCTTGATGAGCCCCAGGTTGTCCCGCAGCCACTGGACGGCAGCGCCGGTGACCGCGATTGACCCCTCCAGCGCGTA
>JAABUZ0100001887.1_pt1 | contig 37282 bp, 27 predicted proteins | sample 5562091 | NCBI WGS metagenome assembly JAABUZ01 (sample SAMN12813069, study PRJNA571459) | rock metagenome | isolation source: Antarctica rocks | place: Antarctica: Victoria Land, Linnaeus Terrace sud | collected 2015-12-21 | reverse complement strand
AGGCGCGATAGCCGTGGCCGGCGACACCACCATCACCCTGGTCGGCAACCTGGTGGCCGACCCCGAGCTGCGCTTCACCCCGAGTGGGCAGGCGGTGGCGAACTTCCGGGTCGCCTCCACCCCGCGAGTGCTCGACAAGGCCAGCAACGAGTGGAAGGACGGCGAGGGCCTGTTCCTCACGGTCACCGTGTGGCGCACCCTCGCGGAGAACTGCGCGGAGTCGCTGGTCAAGGGCTCGCGGGTCATCGTGCAGGGACGCCTGAAGCAGCGCACCTACGAGACCCGCGAGGGCGAGAAGCGCACCGTCTACGAGATTGACGCCGAGGACGTCGGCCCGTCGCTGCTGCGCGCGACCGCCAAGGTTGCCCGCACGAGCCGCGAGGGCGCCGGTGGTGGGGCCGGAGGCGGTTCGTCGTACGGCGGCGGCGGCGGCGGTTCGGGCTCCGGCTCCGCGGGCGGCTCGTCCGGCGGCGGGTCGGCCGGTGCCTCCGATCCATGGTCGACCGGCGGCTCCGGCGGCGGTTTCTCCGACGAGCCCCCCTTCTAAGCCCCCACACGACAGAAAGTCAGGACACGTGAAGATGGCCCCGAAGGCCGCGCTGCGGAAGCCGAAGAAGAAGGCGAACCCGCTCGCGAAGGACAAGATCACCTACATCGACTACAAGGACACAGCGCTGCTGCGCAAGTTCATCTCCGATCGCGGCAAGATCCGCGCCCGTCGGGTCACCGGCGTCAGCAGCCAGCAGCAGCGGCAGATCGCCAAGGCCGTCAAGAACGCGCGCGAGATGGCGATGCTGCCCTACACCTCGACCGCCCGCTAGGGCTGGGGGACGCCATGAAGCTCGTGCTCACGTCCGAGGTCACCGGTCTCGGTGGCCCCGGCGACGTCGTCGAGGTCAAGGACGGCTACGGCCGCAACTACCTGGTGCCGCAGAAGCTTGCCGTGCTCGCCACCCGCGGGGTGGAGAAGCAGGTCGCGCAGCTGCGCCGGGCCCGCGAGATCAGCGCGATCCGCGACCTCGGGCAGGCCAAGCAGGTCGCTGGTCAGCTGGCCGGGCTCACCGTCAGCCTGCCGGCCAGGGCCGGTCAGGGCGGACGGCTGTTCGGCTCGATCACCGCCAGCGACATCGCGGCTGCCGTGCTCGCGGCCGGTGGCCCCAAGCTGGACCGCCGTCGGCTCGAGCTGCACGCCCCCATCAAGACCACGGGCTCGCACAGCGTGTCCGTGCGCCTGCACGACGATGTCGTCGCCACCATCTCGGTGGAGGTCACGGCCGGCGCCTGATCCCCCTCCCCCCAACACCGGTGATCTAGTACCTCCCCCCGCCGGTGTTGCGGGGCAGCGCATCTCGCCCCGCCGGTGCACCGGTGATGTTGGTGGGGCGCCGGGAGTGATCACCGGTGTCGGCACGCCCCCAGATGCGGCACCCGCGCACACCGGTGATCAAGGGCGGCTGCGGGCCGGCCGGCTGGACGACACGCCGGGTGCCGTCCGTTGTGGACAACGACCCGGGATCGACGTGCACATGGCGGTGCCTGCTCAGACGGGCGCCTGCCCCCGGTGTCCACACGCCGTCCCCAGGTTGTGCACGACCGTTCGGCCGCTGTGCACAGTGCCTGGGGACACCGGCCAGCACAGACACGCCGGACCGGTGCGGGAGTTGTCGGACCGGTCGGACAGGCTGACCCGATGAGCATCGCGGAGATGCGCCCACGCGAGGCGCCGGACGGGGAGACCGAGCGGGTCCCGCCGCAGGACCTGGCCGCGGAGCAGTCGGTGCTCGGCGGCATGCTGCTCAGCAAGGACGCGGTCGCCGACGTCGTGGAGACGCTGCGCGAGATCGACTTCTACCGGCCGGCACACCAGCTGGTCTTCGGCTCCATCATCGACCTCTACGGCCGGGGCGAGCCGGTCGACGCCATCACGGTGGCCGCGGAGCTGGCCAAGACCGGCGCGATCGGGCGCGTTGGCGGCGCGCCGTATCTGCACACCCTGGTCTCGAGCGTCCCGACGGCCGCCAACGCTGGGTACTACGCGCGGATCGTGTCGGACAAGGCGGTGCTGCGCCGGCTGGTCGAGGCGGGCACCAGGATCGTGCAGCTGGGGTATGCCGCGGACGGCACCGACGTCGACACCACGGTGGACCGGGCCCAGGCAGCCGTGTACGACGTGACCGAGCGACGCGCTGCCGATGACTACGTCGTGCTCGAGCAGCTGCTGAACCCCACGTTGGAGGAGATTGAGGCGATCGAGGGGCGCGACGGCTCGCTCGCCGGCTGCCCCACCGGTTTCGCTGACCTGGACCGCCTGACCAACGGCCTGCACCCGGGCCAGCTCATCGTCATCGCGGCGCGCCCGGCGATCGGCAAGAGCACCCTGGCATTGGATATCGCCCGGGCGGCGTCGATCAAGCACGGGCTGCCGAGTGTGTTCTTCAGCCTGGAGATGAGCAAGAGCGAGATCGTCATGCGGCTGCTGTCGGCTGAGTCGCGGGTCAATCTCTCGCACATGCGCACCGGTCGGATGACCGAGGACGACTGGTCCCGGCTGGCCCGGCGGATGGGGGAAGTGGCGGAGGCGCCGCTGTTCATCGACGACAGCCCGCACCTGACGATGATGGAGATCCGGGCCAAGGCCCGCCGGCTGAAGCAGCGGCACGACTTGCGCCTCGTGGTCGTGGACTATCTGCAGCTGATGAGCAGCCCGCGCAAGGTGGAGAACCGTCAGCAGGAGATCAGCGAGATCAGCCGGTCGATGAAGCTGCTGGCCAAGGAGCTCGCGGTGCCGGTCATCGCGCTGTCACAGCTGAACCGCAACAGCGAGCAGCGGGCCGACAAGCGACCGCAGATCAGCGACCTGCGCGAGTCCGGGGCCATCGAGCAGGACGCCGACATGGTGATCCTGCTGCACCGCGAGGACGCCTACGAGAAGGAGTCCCCTCGCGCCGGCGAGGCGGATCTCATCGTCGCCAAACACCGCAACGGCCCCACGGACACGGTGACGGTGGCCTTCCAGGGCCACTACAGCCGCTTCGTGGACATGACTCCCTCTACATGATGACAATGACGACGGCTGCAATGCCCGCGATGGCTGCTCTCCGCACCTCGGGGGCGATTCTCCGGTTAGCGCACGACCGGAGGTTCCATCCGCGTGCTCTCGGTGGGGGCGTATCCGGTGGCCGACCCGGCACCGGCGGTGTCGTCGTACCCCTCGTGATGGTCGCCCTCGGTCTGGTTGGCGAACAGCCCGGCTCCGATGGACCACACGGCCGCGCTGGCCAGGGCAACGAAAATGCCGATCTTGGTGGTGATATTGTTGGCCATTCCGCCCAGGCCGGGGGGGTCGATCAAGTAGCACACGGCCAGCCCGGCGGCGGCCAGGCCGCTGGCCATCGTCACCAGCGACAACCCACGGTGCTGGCCATGTGCCGCCTTGCCGTAGGCATAGAGCACGGCGGTCACGAGGCCAACGCCCAGCAGCGCGACGAAGGGCAGCACGGGAGTCAGGTCATAACCGTTCAAGGTCCGCTCGCCCGGTCCCGCACCGACGACGCCGGTGCGGCTGCCGGCACCAATCCAGTTCAGGAAGATCGACACGCAGAAGCCGGCGACACCGAGCACGGCGAGCAGGGCGCCGAGGGGGTTGGCGCGGTGCGTGCCGCGGTCGTGCCGTTGACTGTCGCGCACTGCACCTGAGGACGTCATGCGAGGCGTGTGCCCCAGATGCAACACATCACTCGCCGCAACCCAGTACAGGGATCGGCCTAACACGTCGAACGGTGGCGCCCATGACGACGCGCCCGGTCCCTCGCCGGTCGGCCCTGGTCGCCGCTGGTCTGCTCGCGGCGGCCGCCGCCACGACCGCTGCCGCTGCGTCGGCAGCACCCGCCACTGCCCGCCCGAGCAGCGATTGCCCCGGCCGCTGCCGGCCAGCGTGTCCCCGCGCGGCGCCGCCTGGTGACCGGGCGCAGAAGGACGGGTCAGGAGGACAAGGTGTAGGTCACGACTAGGTGCGCTGAGCACAGTGGCTTAACGTCGACGGTGCCCGCGTGCGGGCCTGTGAAGTCTCCGTGGGCCTCGGCTCCCGCCTGCTGGCCGCGGTTCCCCGGCTTGTATCCGCCCCGGGTGAGGGCCGCCAGGCCCGCGTCGCGAATGGCTGCCAGGTCACCGGGACCGCCGCTGACGTAGCCCTTCACCACGGTGGTGGCGCCCGCTTTGACCTGCGAGGTGGCGACGAAGCCCTTGATGGCCGGGAAACCACCGGGCAGCTCGGCGGTCGGGTCGGCGGCCAGCAGTCCGCCGCAGTCGCGGCCGGCAGCACCGGAGGCCTCGCCGGCGTCGGCGCGTGACGCGCTCGGGCCGGCCCTCGTGGTCGGGGCGCCGGCGGGCGGCAGGGAGGCGGCGACGGACGGCGGGGCCGTCGTCCGTGCGCCGCCAGGACGCGTCGAGGCGACCGGCGAGCTCGCCGAGCCGCAGCCGGCCAGCGCTGGCCCGGCACACAGGACCGCAAGGGCGAGCAGTCGATGCATCGGGGTGCTCACCGGGGCAGTCTTCACCCTCCGCCGGTTTGCGCGAGCGTCAGCGGGGGCGTAGACAGGCGCTATGCAGCGCTGGGCCGTGACCCGTCGTCACGTGGACCACCTGCTGACCGCCAGCGCGGTCTGTCGCGGCGCCTGAGCACCGCCGCCGCGCAGCCTTCTCACGAGGACCCTCCTCACGAGGCGCGCCCTCGTCGTTGACGCCGCGGCCGCAGCTGACGCCGCAGCCGCCTGAGCCCGGCAGCCCGTCCCGCCCGCACCTCCCATCCCCTGGCACGCCCGCCCGACCGAGAAGAGGACCCCATGAGCGAGCTCCCGCTGGCCGACGAGGCCGGTCTGCCCGACATCAGGGACACCGGTGCCGACACGGCCGCCTGGTCCTTCGAGACCAAGCAGGTGCACGCCGGTGCCGCCCCCGACCCGACCACCGGTGCCCGGGCGACCCCGATCTATCAGACGACGTCCTACGTCTTCGACGACACCCAGCACGCCGCGGACCTGTTCGGCCTGGCTCGCCCCGGCAACATCTACACCCGGATCATGAACCCCACCCAGGACGTCCTGGAGCAGCGGGTGGCGGCGCTCGAGGGCGGTGTGGCCGCGGTCGCGGTGGCCAGCGGGCAGGCCGCGACGACGTTCTCGCTGCTGACCGTCGCCCAGGCGGGCGACCACGTCGTGAGCAGCGCCAGCCTCTACGGCGGCACCTACAACCTGTTCCACTACACCTTCCCCAAGCTTGGGATCGAGGTCAGCTTCGTCGACGACCCGGACGATCTCGACGCCTGGCGGGCCGCGGTCCGGCCGAGCACCCGCGCCTTCTACGCCGAGACGCTGGGCAACCCGCGCAGCAACGTGCTCGATGTCCGCGGCGTCGCGGACGTGGCGCACGCGGCCGGCGTGCCGCTCGTGGTGGACAACACGGTGCCCACGCCGTACCTGTTGCGTCCGCTCGAGCACGGCGCCGACATCGTGGTGCACTCGGCCACCAAGTTCCTCGGCGGGCACGGCACCACCATCGGCGGGGTGGTCGTCGACGGCGGCACCTTCGACTTTGGCGCGGACCCGGCGCGCCACCCGTCGTTCAGCGAGCCCGACCCGAGCTACCACGGCCTGCAGTTCTGGGAGGCGCTCGGGCCGGGGGCTTACGCCGCAAAGCTGCGCGTGCAGCTGCTGCGCGACGTCGGTGCTGCCATCTCGCCGTTCTCGGCGTTCCTGCTGATCCAGGGCATCGAGACCCTGTCGTTGCGGGTCGAGCGGCACACCAGCAACGCCCAGACGATCGCGGAGTGGCTGCAGGCGCGCGACGAGGTCGGCGAGGTCTTCTACGCCGGGCTCCCGACCAGCCGGTGGTACGACGCTGGGCGGCGCTACCTCCCCCGCGGCGCCGGCGCGATCGTCGCCTTCGAGCTGCGCGGTGGGGTGGAGGCCGGTAGGCGGTTCGTCGACGGGCTCGGGCTCTTCAGCCACCTGGCGAACATCGGCGACGTCCGGTCGCTGGTGATCCACCCGGCGTCGACCACCCACAGCCAGCTCACGCCGCAGGAGCAGGCGGCCTCGGGCGTCACGCCCGGGCTGGTGCGGCTCTCGGTCGGCCTGGAGGGCCTCGCCGACCTCACCGCCGACCTGGAGGCCGGCTTCCGCGCAGCCAAGTCAGGCTGAGGCCAGCGACGCCGGGACACCGCGACGCTTGCCCCAGCGTGGCCTGCTTCCCGACCGGTCGTCGAGACTGGTGCGGTGACCGTCGAGCCGCTGCGCGTCGCCTTCCGGCGACAGGTGCGCGAGCAGGTGCTCGACGTCGCCCACCGGCTGACGATCGAGGTCGGCTGGGAGAAGGTCCGCGTGGGGGACGTCGCGGTGGCCGTCGGAGTGTCCCGGCCCACGCTCTACAAGGAGTTCGCCAGCAAGTCCGACCTGGGCGACGCCATGGTGCTGCGCGAGATCGACCGCTTCCTGGCCGGCATCGCAGCGGTGCTCGACGCCTACACCGACGACGCCACCGCAGCGGTCACGGCTGCGGTGCGCTTCACCCTGGACGAGGCGCACGCCAACCCGCTCCTGCACGCCGTGCTGACGTCCACGCGGGGGGGTGACGGGTCGCTGCTCCCGGTGCTCACCACCCGGTCGGGTCCGCTGCTCGCGGCCGCGACCGCGGCGTTGTCGGGATGGTTCGCCCAGCACTTCCCCCAGCTGCCAGCGGCCGACGTCGCCGAGGGCGTCGACGCGCTCGTCCGCCTGACCGTCAGCCACCTGGTGCAACCGGCCGTCTCCCAGGCCGACACGGCCGACCGGCTCGCCCGGGTCGCGGTGCGCTACCTGCAGGGCGCCGGCCCCTGACCCAGGCCTTCCCCGCGGGGGTTCAGGCGGCCGGCTGGTCCTGGACACGGTTGTCGCCGGTGCCGTAGCGGCGCAGGATCCGCTCGCGCTGGCGGGGAGCGATGTTGGCCCGGGTGACGTCGCCGCCGTAGTGGCCGAGCAGCCGCGGGTCCATCACCCGGCGCCACACCGGCGGCAGCACCGCCATCAGCATCATCCCGCTGTAGCCGGTCGGCAGCTGCGGCGCCTCGTCCATGTGCCGCAGCGTCTGGTAGCGCCGCAGCGGGTTGGCGTGGTGGTCGCTGTGCCGCTGCAGGTGATAGAGCAGCACGTTGCTCGCCGTGTTGTTGCTGTTCCAGCTGTGCGCCGGCCGGGTGCGCTCGTAGCGGCCGGCTGCCGTGCGCTGGCGGAGCAGGCCATAGTGCTCGAGGTAGTTCACGACCTCCAGCAGCGAGAAGCCGAACACCGCCTGCACGGCGAGGTAGGGCAGGATCCCGGGCCCGAAGGCCGCCACGAGTACGCCGAACAGCAGCACGCTCATCGCCCACGCGTTGAGCACGTCGTTGCGCCACGTCCAGCGACTGGACCCGGCCTTGCGCCATCGGCCGGACTCGATCGACCAGGCCGAGCGGAGCCCACCGACGACCGTGCGCGGCAAGAAGGCCCAGAACGACTCCCCGAGCCGGGAGCTGGCCGGGTCCTCCGCGGTGGCGACGCGCACATGGTGACCCCGGTCGTGCTCGAGGTAGAAGTGGCCGTACGCCGTCTGCGCCAGTGCGACCTTCGCCAGCCGGCGCTCCAGGTCGTCGCGCTTGTGGCCCAGCTCGTGGGCGGTGTTGATCGCGATCCCGGCGACGCAGCCGACGGTGAACGCCAGCCCCACCTTGTCCAGGACCGACAGGCCACCGCGCGACCAGAGCCAGCACGTCACCGCCAGCCCGGCGTACTGCATCGGGATGAAGGCATAGGTCAGCCGCCGGTAGTAACGGTCGGCATCCAGCGCCGGCACCGCGTCTTCGGGGGGATTGAGCGCGTCCGAGCCGATGACGGCATCCAGCAGCGGCAGCAGGCCGAAGACGAACACCGGGCCGAACCACCAGAACCCGGGGACTCCGGTCGCGCTCACCAGGCCCCACGCCACCAGCGGGAGCAGGGGGAGTGCAACGCCGAGCGGCCACAGGTGCCGCTTGGGATCACGCCACGGCGGCCGGGCTGGGTCAGCCGCCGGATCGACGGTCGGGTCCGCACCGGGGTCGGCCTGCTGTGGGGCGGGGAGAGTGGTTGTCATGCCGGGCTCCTCTGCGTGGGGCGTTGACGCCAGCCTCGCACCTGATCGGCTCGTTGACAAGAGAGATATCATTGTCAATGTTGCGGGCAGGCATGGCACACCTGTCAGGCGCCCCCGCGTCGGCGCCTGCGGCTAGGGTTCGGACGCCGGTGATCCCGGCGCCGGCACCAACCAGCACCGTCCCCGCCACCCCGGAGGACCGCATGGCCAGCTCGCCAGCCCACCAGTCGGACCCCGAGCTCGTCCAGCTCCTGACGCCGGAGGGCGAGCGCGTCGCCTCTGCGGCGTACGACCCCTATGTCTCGGACCTCACCGACGACGACCTGCGCGGGTTCTACCGCGACCTGCTGCTCGTCCGCCGGGTCGACACCGAGGCGACGGCGCTGCAGCGGCAGGGGGAGCTCGGGCTGTGGGCCAGCCTGCTCGGCCAGGAGGCGGCCCAGGTCGGCAGCGGCCGGGCCATGCGGCCGGGTGACTTCGCCTTCCCGACCTATCGCGAACACGGTGTCGCGTTCACCCGCGGGGTTGACCCGCTGCTGCTGCTCGGACTGTTCCGCGGCACCGACCTCGGTGGCTGGGATCCTGCAGCGCTCGGCTTCGGGTTGTACACCATCGTGATCGGCAGCCAGACGCTGCACGCGACGGGCTATGCGATGGGCATCCAGCTCGACGGCAGGGTCGGCCCGGACGGCGACGCGGTGGTCGCCTACTTCGGCGACGGGGCGAGCAGTCAGGGAGACGTCAACGAGGCGTTCGTGTGGTCGGCGGTCTACAACGCCCCCGTCGTCTTCTTCTGCCAGAACAACCAGTGGGCCATCAGCGAGCCGCTGGAGCGCCAGACCCGCATCCCGCTCTACCGCCGGGCGGCAGGCTTCGGCTTCCCGGGGGTGCGGGTGGACGGCAACGACGTGCTCGCGACCTACGCCGTCACCCGCAAGGCCCTGGACGACGCCCGCACCGGTCAGGGCCCCACGCTGGTCGAGGCCTTCACCTACCGGATGGGCGCCCACACGACCAGCGACGACCCGACCCGCTATCGGCTCGCCAGCGAGCTCGAGGCGTGGAAGCTCAAGGACCCGCTCGAGCGGGTCAAGGCGTATCTGTCCCGCACCGGCCTGGCCGACGCCGCCTTCTTCGCCGGCGTCGAGGCCGAGGCCGACGCGCTCGCGGCCAGGCTGCGGGCCGGCTGCCTGTCCATGCCGGACCCCGACCCGGTGACCATGTTCGACCACGTCTACGCCGAGCTGCCGGCACCGCTGGCGGCGCAGCGGGCCGAGTTCCTCGCCTATCACGCCGGCTTCGCGGACGCCTCCTGATGGCCGAGACGCAGACCATGGTCAAGGCCCTCAACGAGGGGCTGCGCACGGCCATGGAGGCCGACCCGAAAGTGCTCGTGATGGGCGAGGACGTCGGCAAGCTCGGCGGCGTCTTCCGGGTGACCGACGGGCTGCAGAAGGACTTCGGCGAGCAGCGCGTGATCGACACCCCGCTCGCGGAGTCCGGGATCATCGGCACCGCCATCGGGCTGGCCCTGCGCGGATACCGCCCCGTCTGCGAGATCCAGTTCGACGGATTCGTCTACCCGGCCTACGACCAGATCGTCAGCCAGCTCGCCAAGATGCGCAACCGTTCCGCCGGGCACGTGGCGATGCCGGTGACGATCCGCATCCCTTACGGCGGGGGCATCGGCGCGGTCGAGCACCACAGCGAGTCACCGGAGGCGTATTTCGTGCACACCGCCGGGCTGGTGGTGGTGTCGCCGTCCACCCCCGCTGACGCGAACGCCATGCTGCGGCAGGCGATCGCGCTCGACGACCCGGTGGTCTTCTTCGAACCCAAACGGCGTTACTGGGACAAGGGGCCGGTCGAGCCGGCCCTCGACCCGCTGCTCGCGGCCGGTCCGCTCGACCGGGCCCGGGTGGTCCGGCCCGGCGCGGATCTGACACTGCTGGCCTACGGCCCGATGGTCAAGACCTGCCTGGAGGCGGCGCTGGCGGCCGGCTCGGATGGGCGCGACCTGGAGGTGGTGGACCTGCGCAGCCTGTCGCCGATCGACACGGCCACCGTGCTGGCCAGCGTGGCGCGGACCGGCCGCGCGGTCGTCGTGCACGAGGCGGCCCGCACCGGCGGCCTGGGCGCCGACCTGGCCGCGATGATCACCGAGGAGCTGTTCCACCACCTGGAGGCACCGGTGCTGCGCGTCACCGGCTACGACACGCCCTACCCCGCGTCGCGGGTCGAGGAGTCCTACCTCCCCGACCTCGACCGGGTGCTCGACGCCGTCGACCGCTCCTTCGCCTGGTGAGGAGGGTCGCGCGGTGACCGACCGCTTCCGCGAGTTCGCCCTCCCGGACCTGGGGGAGGGCCTCACCGAGGGTGAGATCCTGCAGTGGTTGGTCTCCCCCGGTGACACCGTCCACCTCAACCAGCCGGTGGTGGAGGTGGAGACCGCCAAGGCCGCGGTGGAGATCCCGTCGCCGTACGCCGGCGTCGTCGCCGAGCTGCTCGTCGAGGCCGGCAACACCGTGGACGTCGGATCGGTGATCATCCGCTTCGACACCGACCCGGTTGGTGACGTCGAGGGCAGCGTCGAGGAGGTGGGGGCGCGGCCCACCGACGAGCTCGTGCCGCCGGCGGCCACCCGCCCACCGGCCCGTGAGGCGGTCCTGGTCGGCTACGGCGTGCGACAGGGGACGGCCGTGCGCCGGCCGCGCCGCGCGCCGTCGGCGGTGGCTCCGACTGTGACTCCGACTGTGACTCCGACGGTGGCTCCGACTGGGGCTCCGACGCCGGCTCCGGCCAGGGTGAGCGCGGCGGAGGTGGCTGCGGCGGCCGCATCCCAGCTGTCCCCTGGAGCGGGCGAGGCGGTGCCCCCCGCCACCGTCGTGCCGCTGCCCGCCCGGGTCGCCCGGGTGCACGTGCTGGCCAAGCCGCCGGTGCGCAAGCTGGCGCGAGACCAGGGCGTCGACCTCGCCACGGTCCAGCCGTCCGGCCCCGGGGGGACGGTCACCCGGGAGGATGTGATCGCCGCGGCCACCACCGCCGAGCCGGACTTCTCTGCTCTCCGCCCGCCCGCCGGTGGGCGGCCGGGCCGCCGCGTCCCGGTCAGGGGGGTGCGCCGGGCCACCGCCGAGGCGATGGTGGCCAGCGCGTTCACCGCCCCGCATGTCACCCTTTTCGCCACCGTCGACGTCACGCCGGCCGTCGAGCTGGTCGACCGGCTGCGCCAGCTGCCGGAGTTCGCCGGCGGGTCGGTGGGGCCGATGCTGCTCGTGGCCAGGGCGCTGGTGCTCGCCTGCCGCCGCCACCCCGAGGTCAACGCCGCGTGGGACGAGGCAGCCAAGGAGATCGAGATCCACGGCGGCGTCCACCTGGGTGTCGCCGCTGCGACGGACCGCGGTCTGATTGTCCCCGTGGTGCACGATGCCGACCTGCTGAGCCTCCCGGCGCTCAGCCACGCCCTCGCGGAGTTGACCGCCACCGCGCGAGCCGGGCGCGCCACTCCGGCGCAGCTGACCGGCGGCACCATCACGATCACCAACGTCGGCAGTTTCGGGGTCGACAACGGCACCCCGATCCTCGTCCCTGGCCAGGCGGCGATCCTGTGCCTGGGCGCGGTCCGGGAGCAGCCGTGGGTGCACGAGGGGCAGCTCGCGATCCGCCGGGTCACCCAGCTGGCGCTGTCGTTCGACCACCGGCTGGTCGACGGGGCACTGGGGGCGTCGGTGCTGCGCGACGTCGCCGCCGTGCTCGCGGACCCCACCCATCTGCTCGCCTGGGGCTGACGCCGAGGCAGCCGGGGCCGGAGCCGCCGACCTCCCACCACCGGTGATCTTGTGCCGAGGATCACCGGTGTCGGCGGCGAATGGATTGTGGCGTCCCCACGCACCGGTGACCTTGCACGGCCGACCGCGGTGATCACCGGTGCCCCCCCAGGCCTCATCCGGCCGTCGGATGCACCGGTGACGTTGCGCGCCGCCAGCACAGGAGTGATCTGTGGACGTTGAGCTGGCCATCCACCGATGTCCTCGGCGGCGCACGGGCGGGAAAGGGGTTGCGCCACGCTCGGTCGCGTTACCAACGACGACCGCGAGCGCGCGCTGGCGATGACGGCCCGACGCCAGGACGGCTGCTTCACCCGCGAGCAGGCGCTGGCCAACGGGCATTCGGCGTACGGCATCCGTCGCGCCATCAGCACGGGCCGCTGGACGGAGCTGTTGCCGGACGTGCTTGCCAGCTCCGCTGCGCCGGCTTCGGTCGCGACGAGGGAGCGCGCCGCCCTGCTGTGGCTCGGCCCGCAGGCTGCGCTTGCCGAATTCTCGGCCGCGAGGTTCCACCGACTTGGCGTTCAGGAGCAGCGCGAGGCCGCGGTGTGGGTGGCAATCCCGCACGGCGGACGGCGCTTGCGCTCACTCGTCATCGCCGGTGGTTTCCGGCTGCACGTACATCACACCAGGCATCCGGAATTCCAGCAGGTGACGGATGGCAGGCGGGTCACCGGCGTGGCACGGACCCTGGTGGACCTGGGTCGATTCCTGGACGAGCGCGATCTCGCCGCTGCCTTCCTCGCCGCCGCCCAGCGCGGCGCATGTTCGGTGGAGGACGTGATGGTGCGGGCCGCCCGGGTGCGCGGTCGGGCCGGCTCCGCACTCGCTGCAGCGGTGGCCCGCGAGTTCGACCCGGCGTTCGAGTCGATCTTAGGAGCAGAGCTGCACGAGGCGTTTCGGGCTGGTGGCATCAGCGTGGCCAGCGGGGTGCGCTTACTGCTCCCGAGCGGGGAGACGATCAAGCCCGACGGCTACGACGAGGAGTTGCGGATGCTCGTCGAGGCCGACGGGTGGGCCTTTCACGGCAGCGCGCAGCAGATCGCGGCCGATAAGGCTCGCGACCGTCGGGCACTCGCAGCCGGTCTGATCACCGTGCGCTACGACACCCGGATGGTACGACGCGAGACAGCGGCCATGCTGCAGGACTACCGGGCCATCGCGGCGAGGCGCGCTGTGGACCTTCGCCTCGCCCGACGATTAAGCGCCGCCTGACTGCACGCGCTCGGCGCCTAGATCTGCCCTAGATCACCGGTTCCCCCAGGGCTCGATTCCCACCGCGCCGTGACACCGGTGATCGCGTCGATACGGTCGGCATCATCACCGGTGACGTGTGGCTCTCATGTTCGAGCCTCTTCGGCACCGGTGATCAGCACCCCATGATCACCGGTGCCCGTGGTGGGTGGTGGCGGTGGTCATGATGGGGCGGGGGTTAGAAGGCGGCTTCGTCGAGCTCCATGATCTCGCCGTCGGTGGCGTCCACGACGGCCCGCCGGGAGGTGAGCTCCGGCAGCACCGTGCGGGCGAAGAACGTGGCTGCGGCGACCTTGCCCTGGTAGAAGGCCTGGTCACGCGTGCTCGGCGTGCCCTTGAGGGCTGTGAGCGCCACCTCGGCCTGACGCAGCAGCAGCCAGCCGACGATGAGGTCGCCGAGGCTGTGCAGGAGCCGGGTGGTGTTGAGGCCGACCTTGTAGATGTTCGATCGCTCCTCCGCGCTGCTGGTCAGGAAGCCGACCAGCGTGCCGACCATGCCCTGCACGTCCTCCACCCCGGTGGCCAGCAGGCTCCGCTCGCGGGCGAGCGCCCCGTTGCCGGCGTCGCCCTTGGCGAACTCCTGCACCTCGCTGAGCACGTGGGTCAGCGCCTGGCCCTGGTCGCGCACGATCTTGCGGAAGAACAGGTCCATCCCCTGGATCGCGGTGGTCCCCTCGTAGAGGGTGTCGATCTTGGCGTCCCGGATGTACTGCTCGATGGGGTAGTCCTGCAGGTAGCCCGAGCCCCCGAGGGTCTGCAGCGACTGGGCGAGCTGCTCGTAGGCCCGCTCGCTGCCGTGACCCTTGACGATCGGCAGCAGCAGGTCGTTGACGCGGCTCGCGAGCGAGGTCTCGGTGCCGGCGACCCGCCCGATCTCCACCTGGTCCTGGAATGACGCGGTGTAGGCGACCAGCGCGCGCAGCCCTTCGGCGTAGGACTTCTGCAGCATCAGACTGCGTCGTACGTCGGGGTGGTGGGTGATCGTGACGCGGGGTGCGGTCTTGTCCGTCATCTCGGTCAGGTCAGCGCCCTGCACGCGCTGCTTCGCGTAGTCCAGCGCGTTGAGGTAGCCGGTGGACAGGGTGGCGATGGCCTTGGTGCCGACCATCATCCTGGCGTACTCGATCACGTTGAACATCTGCGCGATGCCCTCGTGGACCTCGCCGACAAGGTGGCCGACCGCCGGCACCCCGTGCTGGCCGAAGGTGAGCTCGCAGGTCGTGGACACCTTGAGCCCCATCTTCTTCTCCAGGTTGGTGACGAAGGCGCCGTTGCGCTCGCCGAGCTCGCCGGTGGCCCAGTCGGTGACCTGGAACTTCGGCACGATGAACAGGCTCAGGCCCTTGGTGCCTGGGCCGCCGTGCCCGGGGGTCTCGAGCGGCCGGGCGAGGACCAGGTGGACGATGTTGTCGGCCATGTCGTGCTCGGCGCTGGTGATGAACCGCTTCACGCCCTCGATGTGCCAACTGCCGTCGGCCTGCGGGTGCGCGACAGTGCGGCCGGCGCCGACGTCGGAGCCGGCGTCGGGCTCGGTGAGCACCATGGTGGCGCCCCACTGGCGGTCGATCATGGTCTGGGCGAAGACCTTCTGCTCCGGGGTGCCGAGGGCGTCGACCACGACCGCCATGGCCGGGCCGGACATGAACATGAACGCCGCCGGGTTGGCGCCGAGCAGCATGTCGGCGGCAGCCCAGCGCACGGACGGGCTGGCGCCGAAGCCGCCGAGGTGTTCGGGGAGGTCGAGCTTGAACCACTCGCCGTCCATCATCGACCGGAAGCCCTTCTTGAAGCCCTCCGGCATAGCGACCGAGAAGGTCTCGGGGTCGTAGACCGGCGGGTGGCGGTCCGCGTCGGCGAAGGACGGGGCCAGGTCCTCGCGGGCCAGCCGGTCGACCTCGCGCAGCACGTCGCGGGCGGCGTCGGCGTCGAACTGCGCGAACGGGCCGGTACCCAGCACCTCGTCAGCACCGAACACCTCGAACAGGTTGAACTCGATGTCACGCAGGTTGCTCTTGAAGTGGGACATGCTCTGTCGTCTCCTGCTCCAGGACGGAGTTACCGGCTAGTAACCTCGGCTATGTTACCCACTGGTAGCCCCTCAAACGCAACACGCGCGAGGGGTGAACCTTGTGAGGAGGTCTCGCGCCCGGGCCGGGCCGGTCGCCGCTCGTCGGCCGGACGCAGTGACGCAGGGCACGCTGTCTCGCGGGCGCAGCACCGTGGCGGCTGTGTTTCCCTGGACGCACGCGGGCGCCAGACCGGTGCGTCCGCCGGCCGCCCGGACGCCGAGTCCTGCCCCCGGGCCGATGGCCGCCAGCAGACCGCCCGGGCAGGAGCGGGGGAACCACGTTCGGCCGGACCGCGCGCAGGCGTGGCCGGCCTCGGGGTGCAGCACGCGTGAGTGCGCGTGCCGGGTGACCTCCACCCGAACCCGACAGCTCACCCCGCAGGCGCCGGAGGAGACCGCTCGTGCCCAGCTTCGTCCTGCCTGGATTCGCCCTGCCCGGTGACACCCCGCTCGGGTCCACCCCGCTCGATGCCGTCCGGCTCAGCTCCGTACCGTCCCGTTCGTCCGCCCGCGCCGCGGCGCTCCTGGCCGCCGGCGTCGGTGCGCTCGCCGCCGCCGCCGTAGCGGCCGCCCCCGGGGCCGCCGCTGCCGACGGCGGAGGCGGAGATGCCCTTGCCGTCTTGCGCGGCTGCGAGTCCGGCGGCGATTACACCGCCGCGACCGGCAACGGCTACTACGGCGCCTACCAGTTCGACCTGCCCACCTGGGCCGGGCTCGGATTGGCCGGACTTCCCTCCGACGCCACCCCCGCCACCCAGGACGCCGCCGTCGTGACGCTGGCCACCCGGGCCGGCGGCTGGTCGCCATGGCCGGTCTGCGGCCAGGGGCTCGGCGCCGTGCCGTCCGCCGAGCCCGCCCCGCCGCCGGTGGTCGTGACCGCCGGGACCACCAGCGCGGGGATCGTCACCGCGGCGATTGCGGCGCCGGGCCCGCTGGCGGCCACCCAGCCGGCGCCCCCTGTGCCGGTCCAGGTGCTCACCCTGGCCCCCGACGCCGCCCCGAGCGACCAGGTGCTCGCCTGGCAGCAGCGGATGGCCGATCGTGGCTGGCAGCTGACGGTCGACGGGGTGTTCGGGCCGGCGACGCAGCGGGTCGCCCGTGACTTCGCTGTCGAGAAGGGGATCGTCGAGGGGCTGCCCGGCGAGGTCGGCCCCCTTCTCTGGTCGGCCGCGTGGACTGCCACGCTGGCCTGACCCTCCCGAGCTGGCCCTGATGACCTGGCGGGATCCCGCGCGCACCATCGTCGCGAACCATGGCGTGGTCCCCGACTCCACCACAGCCACGTGGACCGGTCCGTCAGATCGGCCCACGCCCCCGGTGAGTTGCAGATGATTCGGTCACTTCTGGTCGAGCTCGATCGAGCCGGTCGCTGACGAGCGCGGCGAGTAGTTCGGGTTGCTCGTGCATGAGCGCGTGCCCGGCGTCTTCGATGACTGCCAGGGTGGCGTGCGGATAGCGCTCGAGCACCCGACCATCGGCCACGACGATGTCGGCGGCGGTCAGCGAGGCAGAGGCGGCGTCGAAGACCCACCCGCCGTGAAACAGCGTGCGCGGCTCAGCCATGGGACGGCAGCCGAACGACGGTGCGGAAGAAGTCGTCGATCCGGCGCACCACCGACACGAACCGGTCGAAGTCGACCGGCTTGGAGACGTAGGCGTTCGCATGCAGCTGGTAGCTGCGCAGCACGTCCTCCTCCGCCTCGGAGGTCGTGAGCACGACCACCGGGATGAGCCGCAGGGACGGGTCGGCCTTCATCTCCGACAGCACCTCGCGGCCGTCCTTGCGCGGGAGGTTGAGATCGAGCAGCACCAGGTCGGGACGCGGCGCATCGGCGTACTCGCCTTGCTGGCGCAGAAAGGCCAGCGCCTGCTCGCCGTCGCTGACGACGTGCAACGTGTGCGCCAGGTGGTCCTCGAACGCCTCGCGCGTCATCAGCACGTCGCCGGGGTCGTCCTCCACGAGCAGCACCTGGATCGGCGCGCCGTCGTCGGCCCTCACGCTGGCTCCAACGCGGTCACGAGCGACGAGCTGCTCGCCGGCGTGGCCGGCGACACGGGCGCCGGCAGGGTGAAGCGGAAGGTGGCACCGGGCGGGTCTGCCTCGGTGTCGAGCCAGAGGCGGCCGCCGTGGAACTCGACGATCTTGCGGCACAGGGCGAGGCCGATTCCGGTCCCGGCGTAGGCCTCCTTGTTGTGCAGCCGCTGGAAGATCACGAAGATCTTGTCCGCGTACGCCGGGTCCACGCCGATCCCGTTGTCCCGGACCGTGACCTGCCAACCCTCCTCCTCGTGGCGTGCCGACAGCCGCACGACCGGCGGCTCGACGCCACGGAACTTCAACCCGTTGCCGACCAGGTTCTGCAGCAGCTGCACCAGCAGGCCGCGATCACCGTCGACCACGGGGAGCCGGTCCGCGGTGACCGTGCCGCCCGCCTCGTCCAGCGCCATCGCCAGCGAGACCTTCGCCCGTTCCAATGCCTCGCCGAGGTCGACGGGGGCGAAACCGGCCGTGCTGCGCCCGACCCGGCTGAAGGCCAGCAGGTCGTTGATCAGCTGCTGCATCCGCTTGGCGCCGTCGACCGCGAAGCCGATGTAGGTGTCGGCCCGCTCGTCCAGCTGCCCGGCGTAGCGCCGCTCGAGGAGCTGGCAGAAGCTCGCGACCTTGCGCAGCGGCTCCTGCAGGTCGTGGCTCGCGACGTAGGCGAACTGCTCGAGGTCGCGGTTGCTGCGGGCGAGCTCGTCGGCCTGCGCCTGCAGTCGCAGGCGGGCCGCCCGGGTGCCCTCGAGCTCGGCCACCAGCTGCAGGCGCATCGACTCCACGTCGCGGGCCAGCCCCGCGGTGTCTGGCGGGCCGACGGCCTCCACCTCGTGGTCCAGCAGGCCGGCGGCGATCGCCCTGGCATCACCCGCGACCTGCCGCAGCGGTGTCGTCACCCAGGAGCGCAGTGCGCGGGCGATGAGCAGCAGGAGCAGCACGACGCCGAGGACGGAGACCGCGAGCGTGGCCACCAGCAGGTGGAGGTCGTCGGTGACGGCGGTCCTGGCGATGGTCCTGGCCGAGTTCAGGTCGATGGCGAAGCGGCTGTCGGCGGAGCGAATCGCGTCGAACAGCTCCTTGCCGCGGTCGGTCTGCACGGCCGCTCTCGCCTCCAGACCCCGGGCCGCCGCTGGCGCCGCGTACTGCCGGGACCACGATTCCGCGCTTGCCTCGACCGCGGCGAAGCGGGCGAGCAGTGCCGGCTCGGCAGCCAGCAGGGAATGCAGCTGGGCGTCGAGCCGGGCCGTCTCGGCGCGACCCGCGACGTAGGGGGCGAGGAAGCGCTGCTGCCCGGTGAGGGTGTAGCCCCGGAGCCCGGTCTCCTCGTCGAGCAGGGCCGACAGATATCGGGTCTCGTCGGTGCCGGCGGGGGACAGCCGATCACTGTTGCGGATCACGGCGCGGTCCAGCCGGACGAGTGCGAGCGCGACGATCGCGACGAGGGCGAGCAGGCACACGCCGGTGACGGCGTACGTCGCGCCCAGCCGTCGCCGCAGCGACCAGCTCACCCGGCGTCCCGCAGCAGGAGCAGCGCCACGTCGTCGGAGAGCAGGCCGCCGTTGCGCCGCTCGACGGCATCGATCAGGCCGTCGGCGAGCTGCTCCAGCCCGATCACGCCGCCGGTCGCCGTCGTCGACCCCAACTCCGGGGCCATCTCGAGCACGGGCTGCCAGCCGAGCCGCTCGCCCGCCGGCCCGTCGCGTCCCTCCAGCAGACCGTCGGTGACGAGCAGCAGGCACCAGCCCTCGTCCAGGGTGAGCGGCGCCGCCGCCCACCCCTGCTCGCCGGGGAGCACCCCGATCGCCGGTCCGACGATGCCCTCGGGCAGCAGGCAGCGGTGCGGGGCCAGCTGCGCCGGAGTGGGGTGGCCGGCCAGACGCAGGCTGCCCGAGCGCCGGTCCGGCGCGACCTCGAGCGTGCAGACCGTGGCGAAGACCTCCTCCGAGGTTCGCTCGGACTCCAGGACGTCCTGCATGGCCGCCAGCCGCTGCGCGTCCGGGACGCCGGCCAGCACGAGGGTGCGCCAGGCGATGCGCAGGCTGACCCCGAGGGCCGCCTCGTCGGGGCCGTGGCCGCACACGTCGCCGATCAGCACCTGCAGGGCGCCGCCGGCGTCCTCGACCACGTCGTAAAAGTCCCCGCCCAGCAGGGACCGCTGGTTGCCGGGGCGGTAGCGGGTGGCGTAGGCGACCCGTTGCGAGCGCAGCAGAGGCACGGGCAGCAGGCCGCGCGCCAGTCGGGCGTTCTCCTCCGCGCGCAGGGAGGACTCCTGCAACGCGAGCGACGCCTCGTCGCTGCGCTTGCGCTCCACGGCATAGCGGATCGCCCGCAGCAGCAGCGGTCCGTCGACCTGGCCCTTGACCAGGTAGTCCTGGGCGCCGGCCGCGAGCGCGTCGGTGCCCCGGTGCTCGTCGACGAGGCCGGTCAGCACGATCACGGCGGCGTGCGGGGCCGCCCGCAGGACCGCTCGCAGACCTGCCAACCCACCCGTGTCCGGGCCGCTGTCCGGCAGCCCCAGATCCAGCAGGACGCAGGCGGTCTCCGCCGACAGGTGCACGGCCGCGGCGGACAGGGACCGCACCCAGGTCAGACCCGCTGCCGCGCCCGTCTCCTCCAGCAGCTCGTGCACGAGCAGCGCGTCGCCGTCGTCGTCCTCGATGAGCAGCACGGAGGTGATAGCGGCCGGCTCGGTGCCTACGACGGGCGGCAGGTCGTCGGGAGCCAGCCGGGAACCGGGCACGTGTGCCATCCCCCGCCTCCCGTCACCGAGCTCGCCGCGAACAGTAACTGGACGTGGCCGCCGAACGACGGGCGATACCGCTGCTGCCGGGCCATCGACTCGGCCGGCCTGGCGCGCCCGTAGCCGGCGGGTCCGACGTCAGGCGAAGAGCGCGCTCGCGGTGACGGGCGTCAGGCCGCGGGAGCGCAGCCCGCTCACCACGGTCGGCAACGCCGCGACGGTGGTCGCATGGCCGAAGTGCAGACTGACGACGCTGCCGGGGCGGGCCGTGGCCAGGATGGTGCGCACGACCTGAGCGGATGGCACGTCCTGGTAGTCCAGCGGGTCCACGTCATAGGACAGGCAGTTGGCGTATCCGGCCCGGCCGGCCTCGGTGAGCACGGCGGCCGTGCTGTGATGCATCGCGCTGGGTCGAAAGAACCTGCCGGGCGAGCCGGTCAGGGTGGCGATCGCGTCGTGCGAGCGCTGCACCTCCCCGCGCACCACGCTCTCGCTGGCGGTGCCGAGGTCGGCGAGGTGGGACCAGGTGTGGTTGCCGATCTCGTGCCCGTCGTCGACCATCCTGCGCACCAGGTCGCCGTGGTCGACGGCCCAGTTCGCCACCAGCATGCAGGTGGCGGGAGCCCGGGCCGCCGCGAGCGCGTCCAGCAGGCCGCGGACCAGGACGGGGTCGCCGTTGGTGTGGAAGGTCAGTGCCACCTCGCGCCGACCCGAGGTGGCCGTCACCAGTTCGGTGGCTGGCCCACCGGGAGCGTGCGGGGGCGTCGACCGGGCGACAGGGGGAGCCGCGGGAGCCGCGGGAGCCGCGCTGCCGGAGACGGGCGGCGCGGCGTGATCTGTGGGCGCCGCCGCCGCCGTACGACGCACTGCCCCGCCGCAGCCGGCGAGCAGCGCCGCTCCGCCAGCGGCGAGCAGCGCCCGACGCGTGGGTCGAGTGGGTCCGCACATGCCAGCGACGCTAACCCGCCGGCGGTCCGGCGGAGCTCCGACGCGGCCTACCCACCCGTGGCGATCAACGCCGCCCAGCTGGCCAGCAGCACCAGCGGGACACCGCCGAGGCCTACCAGCGCGAACCGCACCGGATCCACCCGGACCCCTCGGGCCCGGCAGCGCTCCCGCCACAGCAGGGTTGCCAGCGAACCCCAGAGCAGCACGAGCGGGCCGCCGTTGGTGCCAAGCAGGGCTCCGAACAGCTGCGTCGTGTGCCCGGGCTGGATGGCGGGTTCGACGGCGAGGTACGCCGGCAGGTTGTTCACCGCGTTGCTGGCAGCGGCCGCCACGGCTGTCGTCTGCAGGGTGGATGTCCCGGCGAGGTGGGCCAGCAGGCGGGTCAGGCCGTGCCGCGCGACGGCGCTGACCAGGAGGAACAGGCCCTCGGTGAGGACCAGGAGCCGCCAGGGGACCAGCGCCGGTCGCAGCTCGTGCCGGCGGCGGGCGGCGAACGGCGCCACCGCCACCGCCGCGCAGGCCCCGGCGGCGGCCCAGGCGGGGGCGCCGGCGAGCACGGCTGGTGCCAGCGCCAGGCAGGCCGCCGCGCAGACCCGCAGCGTCGCCACGTCCGCCACCGGACTCGGGGTCGGGACCTGGTAGCGACCGGCGAGGTCGCGGCGGAAGAGCAGCCCGAGATAGCCGACGGTCACCACGAGCGCGGCGAGCTCGGGCAGCGCCATCCGCCCGGCAAAGCTCGCGGTCGGCAGCTGCTCCCGCTGCACGGCCAGCAGATTCGTCAGGTTGGACACCGGCAGCAGCAGGCTGGTGGTGTTGGCCAGCCAGACGGCGAGCAGCGCGAACGGCAACGGTCGCAGCCCGAGCCGCTCGGTGACCGTCAGCACGACCGGGGTCAGCAGGACCGCCGTCGTGTCCAGGCTCATCCCGACGGTGGTCGCGGTGCCCAGCCCGGCGACGAGCAGGAACAGGCCCGGGGTGGAGCCGCGGGCGGCGCGCGCGCATCGAGCTGCCGCGACGTCGAAGACCCCGGCCCGGTCGGCCAGCTCCGCCAGGACGGAGATGCCCACCAGGAAGCCGAGGACCGGGCCGCCCCGCGTCACAGCGACCTCGCGCGCGGCGTCCAGCGGCAGCCATCCGGTGAGGACGGCGAGGACGCCGGCGACGCCCACGACCGCCCACACCGGAGGCAGCATCCCAGCCAGGACGTCGGCCCGACCCGGCGGTCGGTGTCGTGGGCGTCCGGACGGGGTCAGGATGGTGGGGTGACACGTTCCGGGCGGATCGCGGCCGCCGTACTGCTGGCAGCGGGGTTCTCTCTCGCCGGCTGCTCGTCCGGCGGGTCCGGGAGCTCGGGCGGCGGCAGCGGCGCGACACCCACTGAGCTGCCGCCGGCGTCGGGATTCGCACCCGTCCCGCTGTCGGTGCCGTCGGTCGTCACCACGCCGTCAGGGGTGGCCGCGCTGCCCAGCGTCTCGCCCTCGCCGACGGACAGTTCCGACGTGAGTGTCGCGCCGGACGGCGGCTCCGTCGGCGGCGGCCTGTCCCCGTCGGCGACACCCTGACGCGGGGCACGCGCGGGCCGGCCCGTCAGGCCGCTGCCGGCTCGCCGGCGTAGGCGGCCCAGAGGGCGGCATAGACGCCGCCAGCCGCCAGCAGTGCCGCGTGGGTGCCGTCCTCGACCACCCGCCCGGCGTCCAGCACCAGCACCCGGTCGGCCCGGGCGGCGGTGGTGAGCCGATGGGCCACCACCAGCGTCGTCCGCCGGCGGGACACCCGCTGGGTAGCGGCGACGTACGCCGCCTCGGACGCGAGGTCCAGCGCGGCCGTCGCCTCGTCCAGCAGCAGCACATCCGGGTCGGCGAGCTCGGCTCTGGCGAGCGACAGCAGCTGGCGCTGGCCGGCCGAGAGCGCCCGGCCGCGCTCGCCCACCCTGGTGCGGTAGCCCTCGGGCAGCCGGGCCACCACGTCGTGCGCGCCGACCGCCCGCGCGGCCGCCTCCACCTCGGCGTCGGTGGCGTCCGGACGTGCGTAGGCCACCGTGTCGCGCACCGACCCGGAGAACAGGTAGGGCTCCTGCGGCACCAGCCCGAGCCGCCGTCGGTAGTCCGACGGGTCGAGTGCGCGCAGGTCGAGCCCGTCCACCCGCACCGCACCCGTGGTGGGGTCATAGAAGCGGGCCACCAGCTTGACCAGCGTCGACTTGCCTGCGCCGGTCTCCCCGACCAGCGCCACCGTCTGGCCCGCCGGGATGCGCACGGTGACGTCGTTCAGAGCGTCGGCACGCGCGCCGGCGTAGCGGAATGTGACTCCCTCCAGCGCCACCTCACCGGTCAGCGGCGGCACCGGCAGCGGGTGTGCCGGCGTCGGCACCGAGGTGGGGGTGCGCAGGAGCTCGCTGATCCGGCGGAGGCCGACCTGCGCCTGCTGGTAGCCGTCGAAGACCTGGGACAGCGACTGCACCGGGGAGAAGAACAGGTCGACGTAGAGCACGAAGGCCACCAGTGCCCCCGCCGAGAGCGAGCCGTCGCGCACCCGCTCCGCCCCGAGGCCGAGCACGAGGGCGGTGGCGACGGCGGAGAGGAACTCCACGAAGGGGAAGTACGTCGACAGCGCGGTCTGCGCCCGCATCCTGGCCCGACGGTAGGAGTCGGCGAGGTCGCGGAAGTGCTCGATGTTGCGCTGCTCCCGCGTGAATGCCTGCGCGATGCGGACTCCCGCGAGGTTCTCCTGCAGGTCGGCATTGACGGCGCTGACCCGCTCCCGTGCGTCGGTGTAGGCCCGCTTGGAGACCCGCCGGTAGAGCAGCGTGGCCACGACCAGCACGGGCAACAGGGCGATCACCGCGACGGCCAGGCGCGCGTCGAGCAGCAGCATCGCCACCAGCACCCCGCCGATCGACAGAAGGGAGACCACGGCGGTGGCGACCCCGCTCTGCAGGAACGACGACAGCGCGTCCACGTCCGTCGTCATCCTGGTCATGATCCGGCCGGCGAGCTCCCGCTCGTAGTAGTCCAGGCCGAGCCGCTGGAGCTGGGCGAAGGTCTTCACCCGCAGGGTGAAAAGCAGTCGCTCGCCCAGCCGCCCGGTCACCAGGGTCTGCCCGATGGTGACCAGCCAGTCGGCCAGCACGACCGCCAGCGCCAGGCCGGCGGCGGCGACCACGGCGCCGTCGGTGTGCGCGTCGATGCCCTGCCGGGTGAGCGCCGGCAGCACCAGCGACGCGAGGGCGTCGACGCCGACCAGCCCGACGGCGAGGCCGAGGGCGAGCCGCAGTGGCCGCAGCAGTGCCCGCAGCCCGAACGCCGGGTCGGCGCGCTCCGCTGCACCGAGGTCGACGCCGGGCTCGTCGTCGGCCGGCGGCAGCGCGTCGACGGCGTCGAGCAGCTCCGGGCTCGCCGGGACCGACGCCATCGCGTCCATCACCGGCCCGCCTCCCCCGCCTCGGCCGCCACCTCCCCCGCGCCCGCCACCTCCCCCGCGCCCGCCGCCTCCCCCGCGCCCCAGCCGGCCGGGTCCTGCTTCCGCCGTCGAGACGCCGAGCCTGGCGTCGCCCTGCGGCGGCGGCCACAGCGACGGGGTGACGCCGTCGACCTGCTGCTCCACAACCGCCGGCTCCGGCAGGAGGTCGCCCGCGTCCAGCTCCTCAGTCCCCGCTGTCCCCTCGGCCTCGTCGCCCGGGCCGGCCAGCAGCCGGCGGAACAGTGGGCTGCGCTCCATCAGCTCCTGCTGCGTGCCGCTCGCGACCACCCGCCCGGCGTCGAGCAGCACCACCCGGTCGGCGAGTGCAAGCGTCGACCTGCGGTGCGCGATGACCAGCGTCGTGCGCTCGCCGGTGACCCGCTGCAACGTGGCGAAGACCTCGGCCTCCACCCGGGCGTCGAGCGCGCTGGTGGCGTCGTCGAGCAGCAGCACCCGCGGGTCGGTGAGCAGCGCGCGGGCCAGCGCGACCCGCTGCCGCTGGCCGCCGGACAGGGTCAGTCCCTGCTCACCGACGACGGTGGCGTAGCCGTCGGGCAGGGCGCGGATGAAGGCGTCCGCCTCCGTCACCCGCGCGGCCGCCTCCACCTGCGCGTCGGTGGCGTCCGGGACGCCGTAGGCGATGTTGTCCCGCACGCTGGCCGAGAACAGGAACGCCTCCTCCGGCACCACCCCGATCTGTGCCCGCAGCGACGCCAGCGTGACGTCGCGGACGTCGGTGCCGTCGAGCCTGACGGCACCGGCCTGCACGTCGTAGAAGCGCGGCACGAGCAGGCCGAGGGTGCTCTTGCCAGACCCGCTCGCCCCCACCAGGGCCACCGTCTCGCCGGGCTCGATGACCAGGTCCACGCCGTCGAGGACCGGGCGCGACGCGACGTAGCCGAAGCGCACGCCGCGCAGCTCCACCCGCCCCTCGATCCGTCCCAGCTCGTGGGCGCCGGGGGAGTCGAGGACCGCCGGCGCGGTGTCGATGACCTCCAGCACCCTGGCCATCCCGGCGCCGGCCTGCTGGGTGATCGTGAGCAGCCCGGCCAGGATCCGGACGGGCGAGACGAGCTCGGCCAGATAGGTGGAGAAGGCGAGGAAGGTCCCGACCGTCAGCCGCCCGTGCGCCACCAGCAGGCCACCCGCGAGCAGCACGCCGACCTGACCGAGTGCCGGAACCGCCTGCAACGCAGGGGAGAAGCGGGCAGTCAACCGCACCGCGCGCAGCCGCCGGGCGTAGAGCACCCGGGCGGTGGCCGTCAGCCGGCCGAGCTCCCGGCGTTCCTGGCCGAAGCCCTTCACCACCCGCACGCCCGTCACGTCCTCCTCGACCACCCCGGCGACCTCGCCGGCCTGCTGCTGTGCGTCCCAGGTCGCGGGGAACAGCCGCACCCGGCTGCGCCGAGCGATCACCGCCAGGGCCGGACCGACGAGCAGCGCGACGAGGGTCAGCAGCGGCGAGAGCACGGCCATCACCCCGAGCGAGAGGACGAACAGCAGCGCCTGCCCGGAGAGGTTGGGCAGAAAGGAGAGCAGCCCCTGCACCAGGGTGATGTCGCTGCTCGCCCGGCTGACGAGCTGGCCGGTGTCGAGCTCGTCCTGGCGGGCGGCATCCAGGCGCTGCAGCGCGGTGAACACGTCGTCGCGCAGGTCGAACTGCACGTCCAGGCTGAGCCGCCCACCGGTATAGCGGCGCAGGAACGCCAGGCCGAACCTGGCCAGGCCGGCGACGAGCAGCAGCACGACGTACGGCGCGAGCGCGCGGGTGCTGTGCGCGGCCGCGTCGTCGACCACCCGGCGGGCGAGCAGCGGGACGGCGGCGGTGACCACGGTGCCCAGCAGCGCCGCGCCGAAGGAGAGCAGGGTGTCGCGCCGGTGCCGCCCGACGTAGCCGACCAGCCGGCGCAGCCACCCCTGCCGCCGGCCTGCCGTCACCAGCCGTGTCTACCGCTCCGACGCGGACGCCACCCGCTGGCCGACCGGCACCACCTCGGTGCCGCCCTCCCCGCGCGGTGCCGGGAGCCGCGCGAGCGGCCCCGCTGCTGGCCGCCCCGTGAAGTACCCCTGCACCGCGTCACACCCGCTGGTGGCGAGCACCAGCAGGGTCGCGGCGTCCTCCACCCCCTCGGCGATGACCCGCAGCCCGAGCCCGTGGGCGAGCTCGATGGTGCTGTCGACGATGAGCAGGCTGGCGGTGTCGGTGGTGAGGTGCCGCACGAAGGACCGGTCGATCTTCAGGGTGTCCACCGGCAGCGTGCGCAGGTGGGCCAGCGAGGACAGGCCGGTGCCGTAGTCGTCGAGCGAGAGCCCGATGCCGAGCCGGCGGAGGTCACGGAGGGTCTGGTCGATGCGAACCGGGTCGCTCATGACGACGGTCTCGGTGATCTCGACGCGCAGGGCCGCAGCCGGCAACCGGTGGGCGGTCAGCAGCCTCGTCACCGTCGCCGGAAAGTCGAGGTCCAGCAGGTCGGGGGCACCGACGTTGACCGCCACGGCGACGGGGTGGCCGGAGTCTCGCAGGGCGCGTGCGTGGCGCAGCGCCCGCTCCAGGACGGTGGCGGTGATCGCGGGCAGCAGGCCGGCCCGCTCCGCCGTCTCGAGGAACTCGCCCGGTCCGAGCAGGCCACGGCGCGGATGCTCCCACCGCACGAGCGCCTCGTAGCCGAGCACCTGCAGCGTCCTCGGCTCCACCGTCGGTTGCAGGAAGGCGACGATCTGGTCCTCGCTGGCCAGCGCGGCACGCAGCTCGGTGACCAGCTGGAGCCGGTCACGCGCCCCCGCGTCCAGAAGGGGGTCCCACGGCTCGACGCCCGTGCGCAGCTCCTTGGCCCGGTACAGCGCGACGTCGGCCCGGCGCAGCAGCTCCCCGGCGGTGCGCTGCCGGTCGTCGGATCGTAGGACGGCGAGTCCCACCGAGGCGGTCACGGTCACCACGCACCCGTCGACGAGCATCACCGGCTCGACCGCGGCGCGCACGGTGGCGGCGAGATCCCTGCCGTGGGCGAGTGAACCCTCAGCGACCACGGCGAACTCGTCCCCACCGAGACGGGCCACGAGGCCCGGGACCGAGCCCGCCAGCCGCACGGCCACGGTGGACAGCAGGGTGTCGCCGACGGCATGCCCGAGCGTGTCGTTCACTGCCTTGAACGCGTCGAGGTCGATCAGGGCCAGCAGCGTCGACCCGGACCCGTTCAGGCGATTGTCGATCTCATCGAGCAGGGCGCGCCGGTTGGCCAGGCCAGTGAGCGGATCGGTCCTGGCCTCCCGGCGGCTCGTCACGAGCTGCCGCTCCTGGCCCAACAGCAGGGCGGTGCGCGCCACCGCGAGACTCGCTGCGGCCGCGGCCAGGGCGACGGCCCCGGCGGGGATCGGTCGGACGTGATCGGCCACCAGGACCCCCACGGCGGTGAGCGTCGCCAGTCCCGGCACGGCGAAGCTGAGCGACCCGAGTTGCGCGGCGGAGCCGGCCTGCTGCCGCTCGGGACCCCATGCGGCGGCCAGGGCCACGAGCACCGGGCCGGCGGTGTAGAGGAGGTCGACGGAGGTGCCGAACCGGAAGCTGCGCGCAACCGACTGCATGCCGTAGCTCGCGTCCCCCACGGTCATCAGGGCGAAGCCGGCGACGAGCAGGACCCAGCTGCGGTCCAGCCGCCAGCCGGCCACCGACAGCCCGGTCAGGGTCACCGCGAGCAGCGTGGCACCGCCGACCGGGTAGGCCAGTGCGTAGACCACGTCCAGGACGCCGCCGTGTAGCAGCGACGGGTAGCTGCTGGCAGCCCAGCCGACGGCGAGGGCGGCAGTCGTCAGGCCGACCACGGCGCCGTCGAGCAGGGCAGCCGCGCTGATCCGGTGCACCCGCGCCCGGGTGAGCAGCAGCAGCCCGACGTAGGCGCAGGGGTAGAGCAGCAGGGAGAAGCCGTCGGACAGGTTGAGACCGAAGGGGCCGAGTCCCCGCTGGCCCGGGACGTAGAACAGAACGGCGAAGCCGCCGCCGTAGCCGGACAGGCCGGCCGCCAGGCCGCTCCACGCGGAGCGCTCTCCACGCCGCCGGGGCACCACGGTCCAGCAGCAGGCCGCGGCACTGCAGGTCACCAGCGTGAGCAGCAACTCGACGCGATGGGCGTGCGCCGGCCCGCCGGCCGGCAGGACGGTGACGGCCAGCGCCACATACCCCGCCACCATGACCGCGAGCGGCCCGAGAGCCAGCATCCGGCGCCCATGCTCCGCCCGCCGCGACCCGTCTGCGGTCGGGCTCACGAGCCTGTCTTCGGTAGCGAACGCGCGTGGGTGAAGAAGAGCGGGTGACGAGAATCGAACTCGCGTTCTCAGCTTGGGAAGCTGATGTTCTGCCGCTGAACTACACCCGCGCAGCACCGGCAAGCTTACCGGTAGCGTCCGCGACGTGCTGCTGAGCGACCGCGATCTGCGCCAGGCGATCGCGGCCGGGCGGCTCGGTCTCACGCCGTACGACGAGGCGATGGTGCAGCCGAGCAGCATCGACGTGCGGCTGGACCGCTACTTCCGGGTCTTCGCCAACCACCGCTACAGCCACATCGACCCGGCCGTCGAGCAGGACGAGCTGACCGAGCTCGTCGAGCCGCCGGGGGACGAGCCCTTCGTGCTGCACCCCGGAGAGTTCGTGCTCGGGTCGACGCTGGAGGTCGTGACGCTGGGCGACGACCTGGCCGCGCGGCTCGAGGGGAAGGCACTCGCTTGGCACACCTGGGTGCCCACCCCTCAGGGGGCTCGACTCCTCGTCGAGATCAAACCCGGCGACCAGGTCTTCGGGCTGGACGGCCGGCCTACGGCGGTCCTTCACACGTCGGAGATCATGCTCGGTCGTCCCTGCTTCGAGGTGTTCTTCAGCGACGGCACATCGCTCGTCGCAGATGCCTCGCATGAATGGCTGACGTGGACCAAAAGCGAGCGCACACGCGGGGAAAAGGCCGGGGTGCGGACCACCGAGCAGATCGCGCTAACGCTGCGTTCGGGCAGGGAACTCAATCACCACCTTCCCATCGCGGGAGCCCTTGACTTTCCCACGGCGGAGCTTCCCGTCGATCCCTACGTGCTGGGAAGCTGGCTCGGGGATGGCACCAGCACCACTGCGGACGTGACCACGGCTGACCAGGAGGTCGTGGGAGTCGGCGCTGCGACGGGGGCTCGCGACGCATCTACCGGCCGCTTCGCAGCCAATGGCTGGCTGCACAGCACGCTCCGGGCCATGCAGCTCCTGGGTGACAAGCACGTTCCGGACAGCTACCTGCACGCCAACATCGAGCAGCGCCTCGCCCTTCTCCAGGGGCTCATGGACGCTGACGGTTATTGCGACGTCTACGGACGGTGTGAGTTCGTCAGCACCAAAGCCGGGCTCGCTCAGGACGTGGCGGACCTGGCTGCGAGCCTGGGGCTGCGTCCGAAGCAACGCACCAGGCGGACCATGCTCAACGGTCAAGACTGCGGCCCTACGCATCAGGTGACGTTCGTGCCACATCTGCCGGTTTTCCGACTCCCCCGCAAGCTGGCTCGACAACGACCGCCCACTGCGAGGGTCCACCGACACCGGGGCATCACAGATGTGCGTCCCGTGGCAAGTCTTCCCGTGAAGTGCATCGAGGTCGCCAATCCGGACGGCATCTTCCTCGTCGGCGACTCTTGCATCCCCACTCACAACAGCAGCCTCGGCCGGCTCGGGCTATTGACGCACTCGACTGCCGGCTTCATCGACCCCGGCTTCGACGGGCACGTGACGCTGGAGCTGAGCAATGTCGCCAACCTGCCGATCGTGCTCTATCCAGGGATGAAGATCGGGCAGATCGCCGTGTTCCAACTCAGCTCGCCGGCCGAGCACCCGTACGGCTCGACCCGGCACGGCTCGCACTACCAAGGACAGCGCGGCCCCACCCCGTCCCGCTCCTGGCAGCGCTTCCACCGCGCGGACGTTCCCCCCGTTACCTGACCGCCGCTGCGGACCGCGGCCGCGGTCAGGCGGCACCGCCGGTCAGGGTGCGGGAGGGCCGGCCGGTTCGGGGCCCGCTGCTTCGGGGCCGGCTGGTTCGGGGCCGGCTGGTTCGGGGCCGGCTGGTTCGGGGCCGGCTGGTTCGGGGCCGGCTGGTTCGGGGGTAGCCGTGGATGGGGTAGCCGTGGATGCCTGCAGTGACGCGGCAGCCGCACTCGACAGGCCGTCGGCGGCCGAGGCGGCGGGCTCCCCTTCCGGCGCGGCTTCCGGCTCCGGCTCCGACACGGGGACGAGGTGCCCGGCACCGTCGGTGGGCACGTCGGTGCTGGTCTCGTCCGGTCCCACCGGGGGCGCCCCGGCCGCCGCGTCGCCAGCTGGGGCGGTCGCGACCGCTTCCGGGGAGGCCGCCGGCACCGGCTCCTGCGCTGGGCCGGCGGACCCGTCGACGCCCGAGGAGGTGGGAGCGGTGGAGGAGTCCGAGGAGGTCGCCGGCTCCGATAGCTGGGGATAGTCGGCGACCGCCGTCTCGGCCGGGGTGGCGCTGACCGGGCGCTCACCCTCGTGCGTCGCCTCCTCGGTGACCGCGGGTGCAGCGCCGCCGACGGACGCGCCCACCAGTGAGCGGGCCAGCAGCTGAGAGACGTCGAGCACCTCGACGTGCTCCTTCGCGTCGCCGGACTGCTTCTTCGCGGTGACGGCGTCGGAGAGCATGACCATGCAGAACGGGCAGGCAGTGGAGATCATGTCCGGGTCCAGACCGAGCGCCTCGTCGACCCGCTCGACGTTGACCTGCTTGCCGATCTTCTCCTCCATCCACATGCGCGCGCCGCCGGCCCCGCAGCAGAAGCCGCGCTCGCGGCAGCGGTGCATCTCCTGCGAGCGCAGGCCGGTGATAGCGGCCAGCACCTCCCGAGGAGGGGTGTAGATGGTGTTGTGGCGGCCCAGGAAGCAGGGGTCGTGATAGGTCACGAGCCCGTCGACGGGGGTGACGGGCACCAGCCGCTTCTCCTCGATCAGCTGGCCGAGCAGTTGGGTGTGGTGCAGCACCTCGTAGTCGCCGCCGAGCTGGCGGTATTCCTTGGCCAACGAGTTGAAGCAGTGCGGGCAGGTGGCGACGATCTTCTTGGCCCCCGCGGCATTGAGGGTCTCGACGTTCGCCCCGGCCAGCTCCGACCAGAGGTATTCGTTGCCGAGGCGGCGGGCGGGGTCCCCCGTGCAGCTCTCACCGGTGCCCAGGATCGCGAACTCGACGCCCGCGGTGTGCAGCAGCTCGGCGAAGGCCCTGGTGACCTTCTTGGATCGGTCCTCGATGGCCCCGGCGCAGCCGACCCAGAACAGGTACTCGACGTCGTCCGGGATCTTGTCGCCGTCGGAGACGACGCGGACGTCGAAGGGCAGGCCCTCGGTCCAGTCCAGCCGACTGCGGGGCGAGACGCCCCACGGGTTGCCGTTGTTCTCCAGGTTGCGCAGCATCACGCCGGCCTCGCTCGGGAACGAGGACTCCACCAGCACCTGGTAGCGGCGCATGTCGATGATGTGGTCGACGTGCTCGATGTCCACGGGGCACTGTTCGACGCAGGCGCCACAGTTGGTGCAGGACCATAGGACGTCCGGGTCGATGACCCCCCCCTCCTCGGCCGTGCCCACCAGCGGCCGCTCGTGCTCCGGAATGTTGTTGGGGTTGTGCGACGGCCGGTGGCCGGCACCGTCGTCCGGGTCCTCGCCACCGCCCGACGGCGTGCCCTCGGCGTTGATCCCCACGGCGTTCTCGGCGTCCTCGGAGGTCGCCAGGCCCTTGCCCAGCGTCCACGGGGCCTTCGCGAACATGTGGTCACGCAGGTCGGTGATCAGCAGCTTCGGCGACAGCGGCTTGCCGGTGTTCCAGGCGGGGCACTGGCTCTGGCACCGTCCGCACTCGGTGCAGGTGGCCATGTCGAGCAGCCCGGTCCACTTGAAGTCGGTGATCTTCCCGATGCCGAAGGGGACCTCCTCGGGGTCGGCCTCCTCGAAGTTCAGGGGCTGCCCCTTGTCGAGCATCGGCACGACGGCGCCCAGCGCCTTGGGCTGGCGCTTGAACAGCACGTTGACCGGCGCCAGGAAGATGTGCAGGTGCTTGCTGTAGACCACGAGCACGAGGAAGGCCAGCACCACGGCGAGCTGCAGCAGGATGAACGTCGTCTCCAGGCCCTGGTTGGCCGCCCCCAACCCGCTGAAGGCGTGCGCGAGGCCGTGCGAGACGAACGCCGCGTCGCCGTACGGCAGATGACGGGTGTTGACCTGCGCCGCGCGGTAGACGACCAGGGTGGCGTCCACCAGGAAGATCATGAAAAGGACGAGGTACGCCGCTCCGGTGTGCGAGCCGAAGAAGCGGCTGCGGCGCTCGATCTTCGCGGGGGACTGCCGGACTCGGATGACCACAAAGGTGAGCAGCGACAGCAGCAGCAGGGCGGCGAACAGGTCCTCCAGGAAGCCCAGCACGGCCCAGTGGCCGATCAGCGGGATCGAGAAGTCGTCCTGGAACAGTGCGCCATAGGCCTCGACGATGGTCAGGCCCAGCACGATGAACGCCCAGAAGGTGACGAAGTGCGCGACGCCCGGCACCGACCACTGCAGCAGCTTCCGCTGCCCGAAGACCTCGACGACCTGCGTTTTGACCTTGGTCGGGATGTCGTCGAGACGCTCCCGGTCGGTCTGCTGCCCGCTCATGATGAGGCGGAAGAGCCAGTACGCCCGGCGGCCGGCGATCGCGAAGGCGATGACGGTGATGCCGAGCCCGATGGCGATGCGCACGCCGTTCCTCCTGTGCCCCGGAGAGTCCGTGCTCCGGAGAGTCGGCCGAGACTAGCGGCTGCGCGCGCCCGGCAGCCCGCCGGGACGACGCGTCACCACAGGGCGGGCGGCAGCGGCGACCTGGCGCCATGCCGGGCCAACAGCCCGCGGGCGACGGAAACGACCGTGTCACGGTCGTGCGTGAGGGCAAAGGCCCAGCCACCCCGCGTCGGGCGCGCGACCACCGCCGCGGCGAAGTGCGCACCCACCACGACGACGTCCCATTCCGCGGCGAGGCGATCCTCCTTGGCCAGCGGCCCGCGGAGCACGGCGGCCGGGAGGTGATGGGGCAGCCGGTGCGCGGCCACGCCCAGCAGCGCGCTGGTGCCGGTGAGATCGACGAGCATCCGCAGGTCGGCGTCCGCCTGCTGGCCTTCGGTGCCGAGCGGAAGCGCGCAGAGCACGACCGGTGGGCTCGACAGCTGGCCGGCGGTCTCCAGCAGCTGCCGGGTCATGACCCGCACGACGGAGACCGGCCCGTGGCGGACGCCGACCCGGGTGGTCACTTCCTCGAACGGCGTGCCGAGCCCCTCCAGCGCCGCGGCGCGAGCCGGAACGGCAGGGCCCGTCCCACGCGTGACTCCCAGGCGGTCCTGCGGGATGGCGAGCAGCCAACCCTGGCCGATGGTCGCGCCGTATGCCAGCGCGGTCTCGAGGTGTTCCTCGGTCTCGATCCCCTCCGCGACGACCATGGCGCCGGTCCGCTCCGCCTGCGCCGCGACGGCATGCAGCACCCGAGCGGTGTCGTCGGCCGGCGCGCGCTGGATCAGTGCCGTGTCGAGCTTGATCACGTCGGGCTCGACCAGCGGCATCAGCGTCAGCGAGTCCGGGTGCGCGCCGACGTCGTCGAGCGCGATCGAGCAGCCGAGCTCCCGCAACTCCTGCACCACGTGCACGAGACGGGCCGGGTCGGCCACCAGGTCGCGCTCGGTCAGCTCGACGACCAGGTGCAGCCGGCGGGCGGCCTCCACCCAGACGGGCAGCAGGTGCGCCGGGCAGGGGACGCCCAGCGCCTCGGGCTCGGCGTTGACGAACAGGCCGAGGCTCCGCTGCAGCCCGCCGTCCAACGCCCCACGGAACGCCGCCGCCCGACAGGCCCAGTCGAGCTCGGCGAGCCGCCCGAGCCGCCGGGCGGCGGTGAACAACGCACCGGGCGTGGCCAGCCGGGATCCTGCTGGACCCCGGGCCAGCGCTTCGTAGCCCCGGACCGCGCCGTCGCGCAGGTCGATCAGCGGCTGGAAGACCGCGCGCACCGTCGCCTCGCCGGCGAGCAGCTCGAGGTAGCCGGGGGCGCCGGGGGCGCTGCGGCGCTCGACGTCCACCGGCACGCTGAGCACCTCCGTCATCGTCACGGGAAAATGCCTGCCCGGCCGCGGTCGGACCGATCTGATCCCTATGGATGGACAACGAATGGCCCGCCCAGGGGGTTACGCCTGGCGCCGGGGCAGATGGCTCCCCTCAGATGGCACCCCTCAGGGGCCGGGCACAGCATCGGTGAGCGCGTGCCAGAGCCGGCCGGCGAGGGGGCCGACGACCACGGGGGCGGTGGCGCCGACGAGGCCGAGCACGAGCACGAGGGCGGCGAGGCGGATCCGGCCGCTCGGCTTGCCCCGCTCGTCGCGCCAACCGTGCACGCCAGAGACGCTACGGCGCCGGCCCGGCGTACCTCTTGCCTGTCGTCGGCGCAGCAGCCTTGACTGGGAACAACTCAACCTGCGTAGCGTTGGGCCAAGCGAGACACCACGACACCTGAGGAGATCCCACATGGCACGAGCGGTCGGCATCGACCTGGGCACGACGAACTCCGTCGTGTCCGTCCTGGAGGGCGGCGAGCCCACGGTCATCGCGAACGCCGAAGGCGCGCGCACGACCCCCTCCATCGTCGCCTTCGCCAAGAACGGCGAGGTGCTCGTCGGCGAGGTCGCCAAGCGGCAGGCGGTGACCAACGTCGACCGCACCATGCGCAGCGTGAAGCGCCACATGGGCGACAACGCCTGGCGCTTCCCGGCCAGCGGCGAGATCGACGGCAAGACCTTCAGCGCCCAGCAGCTGAGCGCCTTCATCCTGCAGAAGCTCAAGCGCGACGCGGAGGCCTACCTCGGCGAGCCGGTGACCGACGCGGTCATCACCGTCCCTGCGTACTTCGACGACGCGCAGCGCCAGGCGACCACCGAGGCCGGCACCATCGCGGGCCTGAACGTGCTGCGGATCGTCAACGAGCCCACTGCCGCGGCCCTGGCCTACGGCTTGGACAAGGGTGACAGCGAGCAGACCATCCTCGTCTTCGACCTCGGCGGCGGCACCTTCGACGTGTCCCTGCTGGAGATCGGCGAGGGCGTGATCGAGGTCAAGGCGACCAACGGCGACAGCCACCTCGGCGGCGACGACTGGGACGCCCGCGTGGTCGAGCACCTGGTGAAGACCTTCCGCGGTCAGCACGGCGTGGACCTCTCGCAGGACAAGATGGCGATGCAGCGGCTGCGCGAGGCGGCGGAGAAGGCCAAGATCGAGCTGTCGGCCGCGACCGACACCACCATCAACCTGCCCTACATCACCGCCAGCGCCGAGGGCCCGCTGCACCTGGACGTCAAGCTGACCCGGGCGGAGTTCCAGCGGCTGACGAGCGACCTGCTGGACCGGTGCAAGACGCCGTTCAAGAATGCGATCGCCGATGCCGGCGTCAGCATCAGCGCGATCGACCACGTCGTGCTCGTCGGCGGCTCCACCCGCATGCCGGCGGTCTCGGACCTGGTGCGCGAGCTCACCGGCGGCAAGGAGCCCAACAAGGGCGTCAACCCCGACGAGGTCGTCTCCCTGGGTGCCGCGTTGCAGGCCGGCGTGCTCAAGGGCGAGGTCAAGGACGTCCTGCTCCTCGACGTCACGCCGCTCTCCCTCGGCCTGGAGACCAAGGGCGGGCTCTTCGAGCGGATGATCGAGCGCAACACCACGATCCCGACCAAGCGCACCCAGGTCTTCACCACGGCCAGCGACAACCAGCCGAGCGTCCAGATCCAGGTGTATCAGGGCGAGCGGCCGATGGCCGGTGACAACAAGCGGCTCGGGATGTTCGAGCTGACCGGTCTGCCGCCGGCGCCGCAGGGGATCCCGCAGATCGAGGTCACCTTCGACATCGACGCCAACGGCATCGTCAAGGTCAGCGCCAAGGACCTCGGCACCGGTCGAGACCAGTCCATGACCATCACCGGCGGCAGCTCGCTGCCCAAGGACGAGGTTGAGCGGATGCAGCGCGAGGCGGAGCAGTTCGCCGAGGCCGACCGCAGCCGCCGCGAGGACGCGGAGACCCGCAACAACGCCGACGGCCTGGTCCACCAGACCCAGCGGTTCCTGGCCGAGAACGGCGACAAGGTCGAGGCGGCTGTCAAGAGCGACGTCGAGGAGAAGCTCGGTGCCTTGCAGGGGGCGCTCGGCGGCAGCGACATCGCCGCCATCCGCACCGCTGCAGAGGAGCTGTCCAAGGCCAGCCAGGCGATGGGCTCGGCGATGTACGCCGACGCCCCGGCGGGTGCCGCGGCTGCCGGCGGCGGCACGGCTGCTCCCGCTGACGACGACGACGTCGTCGACGCCGAGATCGTCGACGAACAGAAGTGAGCCGCCCCGACGAGCCGCTCGACGAGCCGCGCGTCGTCGTGCGGGACAAGCGGCGCATCGACCCCGTGACGGGGGAGGTGCGGGAGCCGGCGGCGGTCGCCGACGTGGCGGCTGCCCCGGAGCACCCGGGCGACCAGGCCCTCGACGCGACCTTCGATGAGATACCGCCCGATGGCGGGGTCGACGCCGCGGTCGTCTCGGCCGACGTCGTCCTGCAGGCGCAGCTCGCCGAGCGCACCGACGACCTGCTGCGCCTCAAGGCCGAGTTCGACAACTACCGCCGGCGGGTCGAGCGGGACCGGGCCAGCTGGGGAGAGGCGGCCGTCGCCGGCGTCCTGGCCTCGCTGCTGCCGGCGCTGGACGACGCCGACCGGGCCGAGCAGCACGGGGAGTTGTCCGGCACCTTCCGCAC
>JAABUZ0100001886.1_pt1 | contig 37297 bp, 47 predicted proteins | sample 5562091 | NCBI WGS metagenome assembly JAABUZ01 (sample SAMN12813069, study PRJNA571459) | rock metagenome | isolation source: Antarctica rocks | place: Antarctica: Victoria Land, Linnaeus Terrace sud | collected 2015-12-21 | reverse complement strand
GTGTCTAGGGTGATCAACAAGCTGATGATTGGTGGAAAAAAGGGCGTGGCCGAACGCATCATGTACGGCGCCCTTGACCGCATTGAGACAACGACCCATCGACACCCCATGGAAACGTTCGACGTGGCACTGCGTAACGCTACGCCCACGATTGAAGTGAAGCCTCGGCGAATTGGTGGCGCTACCTATCAGGTTCCATCTGAAATACGGCAGGAGCGCCGTTCCGCACTGGCGATTCGTTGGCTGATCCGTGCCGCACGGGACCGCAATGGTAAGTCCATGGCCGAGAAACTGGCGGCGGAATTGATGGACGCTTCCCACAATCTTGGCGCGACGGTGAAGCGCAAAGAGGATACCCACAGGATGGCAGACGCGAATAAGGCATTTAGCCACTATCGATTGTAATTGAGCCTGGGTCATTTGTCGGTCCCATGGACCACCACTGCGGGATGACCGGGGTGACGATGACTCACACGACGGAGAATATGTAGGTGCCCAGAGACTATTCACTGGCAAACACACGAAATATCGGCATTATCGCGCACATTGACGCGGGCAAGACGACCACGACCGAGCGCATCCTGTTTTATGCCAAGAAAATCCATAAGATGGGCGAAGTTCACGAAGGTGCCGCCACGATGGACTGGATGGATCAGGAGCGCGAGCGGGGCATCACGATCACCGCCGCCGCGACGACGTGTTTCTGGGCAGATCATCGTATCAACATCATTGACACGCCGGGGCACGTTGACTTTACGGTGGAGGTTGAGCGTTCCCTTCGCGTCCTCGACGGCGGCGTGGTTGTCCTCGACGCAGTCGCTGGTGTTGAGCCACAGTCGGAAACGGTGTGGCGGCAGGCAGACCGGTACCACGTACCGCGCATTGTTTTTATTAACAAGATGGATCGCACCGGCGCAAATTTTTACCGGGACGTTGAGATGATTGTGGAGCGGCTCGGCGCCAATCCGGTGCCTATTCAGCTGCCCATCGGCATGGAGAACGAGTTCAAGGGCGTCATCGACCTCGTTCGCCAGCGGGCAATCTTTTACGACACGGATAAGCTGGGCGCGGACTATCGCGTCGGTGAGATCCCGGCCGACATGGCGGATCTCGTCAAGGAATGGCGCGACAAGATGATTGAGCGCGTTGCCGAAACCGACGAAGATCTTACGAATAAATACCTCGAAGGTGAAGACATCACCGAGGACGAACTGCAAGGAGCAATTCGTCGGGCAACCATCGCCGCCAAGATCTATCCGGTTCTGTGTGGATCGAGTCTGCGCAATAAAGGCGTCCAACTGATGCTTGATGGCGTCATCGATTACCTTCCTTCTCCCCTCGATGTGCCACCTGTGATAGGTGTCATACCTCGCACCGGCGAAGAGGAAGAGCGACATGTGAACGACAAAGATCCGTTCGCTGCGCTCGCGTTTAAGATTGTGGCGGATCCCTATGTGGGAAGGCTGGCTTTCTTCCGCGTCTACTCTGGCACGCTGAGTTCCGGGTCGTACGTCTATAACTCGACCAAGGACCGGCAGGAGCGTATCGGGCGGTTGCTTCAGATGCACGCCAACCAGCGTGAAGACATTCAGATGGTGTATGCCGGGGATATTGCGGCGGCGGTGGGCCTGAAGAGCACGTTCACAGGCGATACCCTTGCCGATCCTGATCATCCTATTATTCTTGAAGCAATCAAGTTTCCTGAACCGGTTATCTCGGTCGCAATCGAGCCAAAGACGCGGTCTGACCAGGAAAAGCTTGGCTCTGCACTGGCACGGCTAGGTGAAGAAGATCCGACGTTTCGCGTTCGCACCGACGAAGAAACGGGCCAGACAATTATTTCAGGCATGGGCGAACTCCATCTCGATGTCATCACGACCAGAATGACCCGAGAATTCAAAGTCGAGGCGACGATCGGCAAGCCTCAGGTTGCGTACCGTGAGACCATCACGGCACCGGCACGCGCTGAAGGACGCTACATCCGGCAGACAGGTGGTCGCGGTCAGTATGGTGACATCTGGCTGGAGGTCACTCCGCTCGAACCGAACCAGGGCTTTATCTACGAGAACAAGGTTGTCGGCGGCGCAGTACCGCGCGAATACGTTGCCGCTGCTGAAGACGGCGTACGCGAGGCGCTGGAAAACGGCGTGATCGCTGGCTACCCGATGGTGGATGTCAAAGTCGTGGCAGTCGATGGTTCGTACCATGATGTTGACTCCAATGAAATGGCGTTCAAGATTGCCGGTTCCATGGCACTCAGGGCTGCCGTGCAGAAGGCCAAACCGGTGCTGCTCGAGCCGATCATGAAGGTCGAGATCCGGTGCCAGGAAGACTTTATGGGCGAGGTTATTGGTGACATTAACTCGCGCCGAGGTCACATCCAGGGCATGGAGACGCAGGGTGGGCTGCAGGTCATTCGCGCCGAAGTCCCGTTGGCACATATGTTCGGATACGTGAGCGACCTGCGCTCGATGACGCAGGGCCGCGCCGCACCGAATATGGAATTCTCGCATTACGCGCAGGTTCCGCGCACCGTGGCGGACGAGATCATCGCGAAGAAGCGGACGTAATGCCCTCGATCCGAGCCCATCAAGCACCATGCCTGATGGGCCGAAGGACTGAGTGTGCTGTTAGAGCGGGCACGGCCCGCGCGGAGAGGTAGGATACGAGGGCATGGCAAAGAAACAGTTTGTGCGGAACAAGCCGCACGCGAACGTCGGGACCATCGGGCACGTCGACCACGGGAAGACGTCGCTGACGGCGGCCATCACGAAGGTGCTGGCGCTCAAAGGGCAGGCAAACTTCCGGGCCTTTGATAGTATCGACAACGCACCCGAAGAGCGCGAGCGTGGCATCACGATTGCCATCGCCCACGTGGAGTATCAGACCGACCAGCGGCACTACGCGCACGTGGACTGCCCGGGACACGCGGACTACATCAAGAACATGATCACCGGCGCGGCGCAGATGGACGGCGCGATCCTGGTGGTGTCGGCGCCCGACGGGCCGATGCCGCAGACGCGCGAGCACATCCTGCTGGCCCGCCAGGTGGAAGTGCCCTACATCGTCGTCTTCCTGAACAAGGTGGACATGATGGACGACGAGGAACTGCTGGAACTGGTCGAGTTGGAGTTGCGGGAACTGCTCAGCCGCTACAACTTCCCCGGCGACGATATTCCCATCATCCGTGGCTCGGCGCTGGCGGCGCTGGAGAGCACGAGCACCGATCCCAATGCACCTGAGTACAAGCCCATCCTGGACCTGATGAACGCGGTGGACAGTTACATTCCCACGCCCGAGCGTCCGGTGGACCTGCCGTTCCTGATGCCCATCGAAGATGTCTTTGGCATCAAGGGGCGTGGCACGGTGGTGACGGGGCGGATCGAGCGTGGCGTGGTCAAGGTGGGCGACACGATTGAGATCGTGGGGATGAAGGAGACAGTCTCCCGCGTGGTGACCGGCGTCGAGATGTTCCAGAAGACGCTGGACCAGGGGCAGGCGGGGGACAACGTCGGGGTGCTGCTGCGTGGCGTGGAGCGTGGCGACGTGGAGCGCGGGCAGGTGCTAGCCAAACCCGGCATCATCAAGCCGCACACCCGCTTTACCGCCCAGGTCTATGTCCTGAGCAAGGAAGAGGGGGGCCGTCACACGCCGTTCTTCAATGGCTATCGGCCGCAGTTCTACTTGCGCACCACCGACGTGACCGGCAGCATCAAGCTGAAGGAAGGCGTCGAGATGGTGGTCCCGGGCGACAACACCGAGATGGAGGTGGAGTTGATCATCCCCGTGGCTCTGGAAGAGGGACTACGCTTCGCTATCCGTGAGGGCTCCCGTACCGTCGGTGCTGGCGCCGTCACCAAGGTGTTAAACTAATGGCCCGCCAACGTATCCGCATTCGCCTGAAGGCGTACGACCACCGCATACTTGATCAGTCGGCGAAACAGATCGTCGACACGGCGGTCCGCACCGGAGTCCATCCTATCGGGCCGATTCCACTCCCCACAGAGATCAGCAAGTATACGGTGCTGCGCTCGCCGTTTATTGACAAGGACTCCCGTGAGCAGTTCGAAATGCGCACACACAAACGACTGATCGACATTGTCGAGCCAAATCCGAAGACGGTTGACGCCCTAATGCGGCTCAACCTTCCGGCGGGTGTCGACATCGAGATCAAGCTTTAGGCAGCAAGGAGCGGGAACCGCGATGGAAGGTATCATCGGCCGTAAGGTGGGTATGACGCAGGTCTTCACACCAGCGGGGACAGTCGTGCCCGTGACGATCATTGACGCCGGGCCGTGCTACGTGACGCAAGTAAAGAACCTGCAGCGTGACGGATATGCTGCGCTGCAGGTTGGATATGACGAGACGAGGCCGTCCCGGTTGACGAAGCCGGAACGTGGTCATCTCAAGAACCTACCGCCGCTTCGAAAACTGGTCGAGTTCCGCCAGGAAGAGGAGCCGACGGCGGTGATCGGAACGACGCTGACGGTGGACCGTTTTGCCGCTGGAGAGCATGTTGACGTGACGGCGACATCGAAGGGCAAGGGCTTCGCCGGTGTCGTTAAGCGCCACGGCTTCCGGGGCGGAAAGAAGACCCATGGCCAGTCCGATCGGACACGCGCACCTGGTTCCATCGGCTCTGGCACCACGCCGGGTCGTGTGTACAAGGGCACCCGAATGGCGGGCCGCATGGGCAACAAGCGGACGACCATTCAAGATTTAGAGGTAATTGAGTCGGATGTCGCGCGTAACCTGCTGGTGCTGAAGGGCTCGGTTCCCGGGGCAAACGGCGGTTACGTCATCGTTCGCAAGGCGGCGCAACCCGCCGCCGCGAAAAAGTAGGAGTAGGCAATCATGGCACAGCTTGACGTGCGCAGTGCCTCCGGCGAGGTGGTCGAGCAGATCACGCTTTCTGACACTGTTTTCGGCCAGACGCCGCACCGCGCCGCCGTCTACCTCGCCGTGCAGCGCCAGCTCGCCAACCGGCGGGCGGGCACAGCCGCTACCAAGACCCGAGGCATGGTCTCTGGCGGCGGTAAGAAACCATGGCGACAAAAGGGCACGGGTCGTGCTCGACAGGGGAGTACGCGATCCCCGCAGTGGCGTCACGGCGGTATTGTGTGGGGGCCGCATCCCCGGAAGTACACCCAGGATTTGCCGCGCAAGGTGCGGAGGCTTGCGCTTCGTGCGGTGATATCCAACAAGGTCACCGACGGCAGGCTCTTCGTCGTTGATGCGTTCGACTTCACGGAGCCGAGTACCAAGCAGTTTCGATCTTTACTTGACCGCATGGGCGCAACGGGTCGGACGCTCATCGTGATGGACGAATTAAATGAGGCCGTGTATCTCTCGTCCCGCAATTTGACCGACGTCACCATGCAGCCAGTGACGTCACTTGACGTCTACAACATACTCCGGGCTGAGTATCTCGTGATGACACGCGCCGCGGCGCAGCAGGTGGAGGCGCTGTTTCAGTAGGCCATGGAACTGTACCAGGTGTTACGTCGTCCCCTCATCACCGAGAAGGGCACCCTGCTTCAGAGCCAGGGTAAGTTCGTCTTCGAAGTTGCATTGGACGCCAATAAAATTGAAATCAAGCAGGCCGTCGAAGTTACGTTTGGTGTCAACGTCATCGACGTCAATACCATGCGGGTGCGCGGGCAGCAAAAGCGATATGGTCGCAGAATGATTGCTGGCATGACTCGGCCATGGAAGAAGGCCGTCGTTACGTTACGGCCTGGTCAAAATATTCAATACTTTGACCAGCAGTAAGTCGTAGGCGAGCGGAAAGGACAGGGAAAAGAGCGTGCCCGTAAAACAGTACAACCCCACCTCACCGGGACGGCGTGGCATGAGTGTTTCGTCGTTTGATGAAATCACGACGAACAAACCGTACAAGCCCCTACTGGAGCGTCTCAAGACAACGGCCGGTCGCAATAATCAAGGGCGAATTACCACGCGCCACCGGGGTGGTGGTCACCGTCGGATGTATCGTATTATTGACTTCAAGCGCAAGAACTACGGCGTGCCTGGCACGGTTGCGACGATCGAGTATGATCCGAATCGAAGTGCCCGCATCGCGCTGATTTCGTTTCTCGACGGGTCGAAGATGTATATTATCGCTCCCGTCGGTCTTAAAGTCGGCGAGAAGATCATGTCGGGACCGACGGCTGAAGTGAAGGTCGGCAACTGCCTGCCTCTCGCTAATATCCCGCTCGGCACGATGATTCATAACATCGAACTCCAGCCCGGGCGAGGTGGACAGATGGTTCGAAGTGCTGGCGGTAGCGCCCAGTTACTGGCCAGGGAAGGCAAGTATACCCAGGTCCGCCTTCCCTCAGGCGAGGTGCGCCGCGTACTCGCATCGTGCATGGCGACCATTGGCCAGGTCAGCAACCCCGAGCACGAGAACATTTCGATTGGGAAGGCGGGCCGAAGCCGCTGGATGGGCAAACGTCCGTCCGTACGTGGATCGGTCATGAACCCGAGGGACCATCCACACGGCGGTGGCGAGGGCCGCGCACCAATTGGTGGACAGCCGCAGACCCCGTGGGGGCAACCGGCGATGGGGTACCGCACCCGGCGAAACAAGAAATCGGCTCGGCTTATTGTACGGCGGGCGGCGAAGAAATAGGCATGCTTGCTGCCGAGGTTGCTTCTCTGGGAAACGTCAGAGGTGAGCAGTCGTTGCCCAACATCATTGCGATAGCAGGTACAAAGGAGATCCGGGCAGATGTCACGCTCAGTTAAGAAGGGCCCCTATGTCGAGGCCAGCCTCCTGAAAAAGGTGGAAACCATGGCACGCTCTGGCCCGAAAAGCATCATTAAAACATGGTCACGGGATTCCACGGTCCTCCCCCAGATGATTGGGATAACTTTTGGTGTTCACGACGGCCGTCGCCATGTACCGATCTACGTGACGGAAAATATGGTCGGGCACAAGCTGGGGGAGTTTGCTCCTACGCGGCACTTTCGGGGACATAGTGGACAAAAGGTTGAACGCGGCAGCGGCGTCCGGTAGGCTGACCACCGCACAGAGATACAGGAGCGATCTATGAACCGAGACTTCGAGCCTGCGCAGGAAGTGCGTGCTGTGGCTCACGACATCCCCATGTCGCCACGGAAGGTACGTCTGCTTGTCAACCTCATTCGCGGGAAGAGTGTGCCCGAGGCATTGGCCATGCTCCAGTTTCTACCACAGGCGGCCGCGGTGCCCGTGGCGAAGCTTGTGAAATCGGCGGCGTCAAATGCCGAAAATAACTACAACATGAACGTGAACACGCTCCGGATCCGCACCATTTATGCCGACGATGCGAAGCCACTGAAGCGACTGAAGCCTCGTGCACGCGGCCATGCCGACCGGATGGTGAAGCGGGCGTGCCATATTACCGTGATGGTGAGCAACCAATAGGGATCGTTGGCGCTCCATGGCCCCGGCGGTGGCCATGTTCTTCTTGGTCCTGGAGAGAGAAAGATCGTTATGGGACAGAAAGTACACCCCGTTGGCTTCCGCCTCGGTATTACCCGCACATGGGACGCGAAATGGTACGCGGGAAAGAATTATACCGAACTGCTCAAAGAAGATATGGCCCTCCGTGCGCTGATTCGTCAGCGCTTGTATAACGCGAGCATTTCCCGAATTGAAATCGAACGAGCCGCGACGCAGCTCACGCTGACGGTCCATACCGCACGGCCAGGCATTGTCATAGGGAAAAGTGGCCAGGCGGTCGAAGAACTACGCCAGGTTCTCGAGAAGACGACCAAGAAAAAGTCGCGTTTGAATGTTATTGAAATTCGAAACCCGGAGATGGATGCGTACCTCGTGGCGCGCAATGTGGCCGAACAGCTCGAGAAGCGCGTCGCATACCGACGCGCGATGAAGCAAGCGGTACTACGAACCATGCGCGCAGGCGCGCGCGGCTGCAAGATCGTCGCAAGTGGTCGCCTCGGTGGCAATGAAATCGCCAGCCAGTTCAAAGAGACACAGGGTTCGGTTCCGCTCCACACCCTCCGTGCCGATATCGATTACGGATTCTCGCCCGCACGGACAACGTTCGGAGCCATCGGTATTAAAGTCTGGATCTATAAGGGTGACGTGCTGAAAAATGGTCAGCGTGTCGCTGGACCATCGCAGGCAGCACTGCCGGAACAGCCACGAGACCGTCAGGGCTATGGTAACCAGGGTCGCGGCGCCGGCGGGCCAGGTGGCGGACAGGGTCGTGGTCCCGGTGGTCAGGGTGGCGGTCAAGGTCGTGGGGGCCAGGGCCGGGGCGGCACAGGCGTTGGCCAAGGGCGCGGAGCACTTCGTCCTCAGGGTTCGTTTGGTCCCCGCCCCCAGGGTCGTCCCACTGGCGGGCGTCCGAGTGGTCCGCCCCAGGGTCAGCGACCCGTCGCGCCACAACCTCGACCCGCGGAAACCGATATGGCGCCACCCGCCACTCCGGCAACCGACGGCGGCCAGAGCTAACGGCGGATAGCTGAAAGGGAGCATGACGCATGTTGTTACCAAAGCGGACGAAACACCGCAAGCAGCACCGGGGACGGATGCGCGGACAGGCGACATCCGGTAACGAAATAAGTTTTGGGGAAATCGGGTTGCAGGCGCTCGAGCCTTGCTGGCTCGAAAGTCGGCAGATCGAGGCAGCCCGGCGAACCATTTCCCATCACATTAAGCGTGGTGGCCAGGTGTGGATCCGGGTCTTTCCGGATAAGCCAGTCACGGCGAAGCCAGCCGAAACACGCATGGGCAGTGGTAAAGGCGCCCCTGATCACTGGGTCGCCGTGATCAAGCCCGGTCGCGTTCTTTTTGAGATCGGTGGCGTGCGGGAAGATCTGGCGACCGAGGCGTTGCGACTGGCCGGGCACAAGTTGCCCATCCAGACCCGCGTGATGGCCCGCGAGGTTGAGGTGTCTGATGCAGCGGAGTAGGTTTCTTGAGGAAATTCGTGCGTTGGATGCAGCCGGATTGCACGAGAGGCTCGGCGAGCTGCAGAGCGAACTCGTGCGACTGCGCTTTCAACTGACGATTCGCCAGCTAGAGAATCATCAGCGTATCCATGAGGTGCGGAAACAGATCGCACGTATCAAACAGTTGCAACACGAGCGCATGCTCATGGCAGAGTTTGGCGCAGTGGGGTAACATGAACAGTTGGGGCGAGGCATGCGTGTCACGTCCCCATGTGGTGTCACCGTGAACACCGCACAGGTACCGGCCGTATGGCGGCCATCGATACCGTCCGGGCAGAGCGAACGCTCGCTCGGCCGAGTCGTATAAGGAGGAAGTACACACCCCATGGACACTGCGCTTCGCCAGTCCGCCGCCGAAGGGTCAGCACTGGTGCCCAGCACCCCTGCAGCCGTGCCGCCCAAGAAGCTGCAGACAAAAGTCGGCAAAGTAGTCAGTGACAAAATGGACAAAACGGTCGTCATCGTTGTCGATACGCTCGTCCGCCACCGCCTCTATCACCATACCTCGCGTAGGTCCAAGAAGTTTCACGCGCACGACGAGCACAACGAAGCCAAAATGGGTGACGTGGTTCGCATTGTGACATGCCGTCCTGTGAGCCGACACAAGCATTGGCGATTGGTGGAGATTCTACGCCGTGGTGACGTGCCCTCCGTCAAGCCGTCGGAGGTCTAATAGACAATGATTCAGCCTACGTCACGCCTTCGCGTCGCCGACAATACGGGCGCGAAGGAGATCATGTGTATCCGAGTCGTGAGCGGCCAGGGAAAGCAGATTGCAGGCATCGGCGACGTCATTATGGCAGCCGTTAAAGAAGCGACGCCTGGCGGCACCGTCAAAAAAGGCGAGGTTGTACGGGCCGTCATCGTCCGCACCTCCAAGGAGTACGGGCGTCCGGATGGTTCCTACATCCGCTTCGATGAGAACGCCGCCGTCATTATTAATCAACAAAATGTGCCACGGGGAACACGCATCTTTGGTCCCGTCGCTCGCGAACTGCGCGACCGGAACTTTATGCGCATCATTTCCCTCGCGCCGGAGGTGCTGTAGCCATGGCTCGTATACGACGTGACGACACCGTTGTGGTCCTGTCTGGGAAGGATCGCACAAAGACCGGGAAGGTTACGAGCGTCATCCCCGACAAGGAACGTGTCGTCGTCCAGGGCATTAATATGATTAAGCGCCATATGAAGCAACGCCCGGGAGCGCTGCAAGCGGGGATTATTGAGCGAGAGGCATCCATTCATCTGTCGAATGTGATGTTGGTCTGCCCCCAGTGCGGCAAGCCCACCCGTGAGGCACATCAATTTCAAGGCGAGGGGCGTGAACGGAAGAAGATCCGCGTGTGCAAGCAGTGCGGCGCCAGCGTGGACGGGGAGCGATAAGCAATGCCTGCACGACTCAAGGAACGCTTTCTCGAAGAGATCAAGCCGACGCTTATGAAAGAATTCAACTACAAGAACGCGATGAGCGTACCGGAGATACACAAGGTAGTGATCAATATCGGCGTTGGCGACGGGGAGACCAACGACAAGGGGCTGAACGCCGCCGTTCGGGACGTGGCTACCATTACGGGCCAGCAACCGGTCGTGACACGGGCTCGCAAATCTATCAGCCAGTTCAAAATACGCGAGGGCAACCGGATCGGCGTGATGGTCACTTTACGGGGCGACCGCATGTATGAATTTCTCGATCGTCTGCTCAATATCGCGCTGCCGCGTATCCGCGACTTTCAGGGCGTATCGCCCAACGCATTTGATGGACGTGGAAACTATACGCTCGGCCTGCGTGAGCAACTGCTTTTTCCCGAAATTGAGTACGACAAGATCGACAAGATTCGCGGCATGGAGGTTTCAGTTGTCACGACCGCGCGAACCGATGAAGAGGGACGCCGGTTGCTAACACTGTTCGGTATGCCGTTCGCGCGGCCCGAGGGACGAGCATGACTCGCGTGACGATGACAATGTACGGAGAGGTCGCGAACCGTGGCTAAGAAGTCGATGATCGAGCGGTCCAAAAGGACCCCGAAGTATCCTGTACAACGCCACAGCCGCTGCGGCGTATGTGGACGTCCACGGGGGTTCCTCCGCAAGTTTGGCATCTGCCGGATCTGTTTCCGACAGATGGCGCTGCGCGGTGAGCTTCCCGGCGTGACGAAGTCGAGCTGGTAAGCGAGGCAGAACGATGAATGTAAACGACCCTATCGCCGATCTTCTCACGCGCATTCGGAATGGATCGACGGCGAGGCACACGCATGTGTCGATCCCTGCCTCCAATATCAAGAAGGCCGTCGTCCGTGTGCTCAAGGACCAGGGCTATATTGATACGTTTGAGGTCACGGACGAAGGCCCGCAGGGAACCATCCGTGTCGCCCTGAAGTACACCCAGGACAAGAAGCCGGTCGTCGCCGGTCTCAAACGCGTGAGTCGGCCGGGACTGCGCGTGTATACACGGCGTGGTGAAATACCCCGCGTGATGGGTGGACTCGGAGTCGCTATCCTTTCGACACCACAGGGGGTTATGACCGGCAAGGACGCGTGGCGTCAGCACGTCGGTGGCGAGGTGCTCTGCTACGTCTGGTAGTGGAGCACCTCGTGCGCTCATGGTACCTATGAAGAAAACGTGGTATACTGAAATTTCGCCACGAATAGCTTGATGTGAGGAGGTAGCGGTGTCACGGATTGGCCGTATGCCTATTCTAGTTCCTGCAACCGTCAAGGTTGACGTCACTGACGACAGCACGATTACCGTGGTTGGGCCAAAGGGAACGCTGTCCCGGCAAGTTGACCGCGAAATGACCATTGCGCGCCAGGACGGCACGCTGCTGGTCCAACGGCCGACAGACGCACCCCGGCATCGTGCTATGCACGGGCTCACTCGCTCGCTGATTGCCAACATGGTGACGGGTGTGACGACAGGCTATACGAAGTCTCTGCAGATCACCGGCGTCGGGTATCGTGCCGCTGTACAGAACGGGAAGCTCGTGCTGCAGGTCGGGCACTCTCACCCGGTCGAAATGCCGCCTCCTCCCGGCATCTCATTCACGGTCGAGGCGATGCAGACTGGCCGAGGGTCCGAGAGCCGCGTACACGTCAATGGAATCGACAAGCAGGTTGTCGGAGAGATTGCGGCAAAGGTTCGTGCCACGCGTCCACCAGAACCCTACCTGGGCAAGGGCATTCGCTATGTTGATGAAGTGATACGCCGCAAGGCGGGCAAGGCCGGGAAGGCCGGCGGCAAGAAGAAGTAGGCAAAAGAACGGTGATAAAAAGACAAGCATCCAAGGTGAGCCGGATCAAGCGGGCTCGGCGCGTTCGTGCGCGCATGCACGGCACTCCCGAACGTCCTCGCTTGAGCGTCCACCGTAGCTCGATGCACATCTACGCACAGGTTATCGACGATAACGATGGTCGTACGCTAGCCGCCGCCTCGACGTTGGATCCTTCACTGAAGCCGTTCCTTGCGGGCCTGAAAAAAACGCAACGGGCCGAAAAGGTCGGGGATGCCGTCGCTCGTAAAGCTCTCGCCGCTGGTATCACGGCAGTCGTTTTTGACCGCAGCGGGTTTCGCTATCACGGCCGCGTACAGGCACTGGCCGACGCCGCGCGAGCCGCTGGCTTGAATTTTTAAGATTCAATCGATATCGATACCCGAGTGATGCGGATGTCGTGTAGTGCGGATGGGAGTGAAGGTTGCCGAAAATAGATCCCAATAAATTGACCCTTGAAGAACGGGTCGTCGAAGTTAACCGGGTGTCCAAGGTCGTGAAGGGCGGCAGGCGGTTCAACTATAGTGCCGTGGTTGTCGTCGGTGACCACAACGGGATCGTCGGGGCGGGAAATGGCAAGGCAAGCGAAGTGCCCGATGCGATTCGCAAGGGTGTGGAAGACGCGAAGAAACACCTGATTCAGGTGCCCCTTGTTGACGGCACCATTCCGCACCCGATCACATCCGTGATCGGCGCATCAACCGTGCTCCTGCGGCCAGCAGCACCCGGTACCGGCGTAATCGCGGGTGGAGCCGTACGGGCCGTCGTTGAGTCGGCCGGCATCCGGGATATCCTCAGCAAATCCATCGGGAGCAGCAACAAGAACAACACCGTGACGACCACGATGAAGGCGCTGTCGGAACTGCAGGACGCGTCAAAGGTTGCACAGAAGCGACATATGACGGTAGAACAGATCCTGGGCAATCGTCGGAGGCAGCCTGATGGTCAATAAGCTGCGTATCACGTACGTGAGAAGCTCAATAGGAAGTCCGCGCGTACAAAAAGATACGGTTAAAGGGCTCGGGTTGACAAAGTTGAACCAATCGACCGAATTGGACGACACGCCATCAGTTCGCGGCATGGTGAACAAGATACCGCATCTGCTCCGCGTCGAGGCGATTGAGGGCAAGGGACAAGAATGAAGCTGCACGATCTAGCACCTGCCCCAGGTTCGACCCACCGCCGGAAACGGGTCGGTCGGGGACATGGCTCGGGGCATGTTAAAACGTCGGGTCGCGGTACCAAGGGGCAGAAGTCGCGCACGGGCGGCAACATTCCACCGACATTCGAAGGTGGGCAGACGCGCCTGGTCGCGCGGGTGCCCTACAAGCGTGGTTTCCGCAACGCAGAGTTCAAGCAGCATTTCGCCATCATCAACGTATCCCGCCTGAATTTGCTACCCGAGGGTACCGACGTGACGCTTGAGACGCTGATGGAACGTGGATGGGTGGACAAGAAGTCGACCGGGCCGGGCACCTTCGGGGGGCTCAAGGTGCTCGGAGATGGACGCGTTTCCAAGCCGCTGAGGGTTGTGGCGGCAAAGATATCGGCATCGGCACGGGAAAAGATCGTCGCGGCTGGCGGAACGGCAGAGGAGTTGCTAGGTGGATCAACAGAGTCTGCTGGAGAGAGTTCTTAACGCCTGGCGTCTTCCCGACCTGCGGCGAAAACTACTCTATACCGTTGGAATTCTCGTTATCTTTCGGCTGATTGCACACGTCCCGATCCCCGGGGTCAATGCGCAGGCGTTGCGTGAGCTTTTCCGCACGAACCAGATGATCAGCATGCTTGATCTGTTTTCCGGCGGAGCCATGTCGAGCTTTTCTGTCGCGGCGATGGGTGTGTACCCATATATTACTGCGTCTATCGTCATGCAACTGATGGTGCCGCTTATACCACGCCTCGAGGTTATTTCGAAGGAAGGTGAGGGCGGTCGGAACAAGATCGCCCAGTACACGCGGTACCTCACCATCCCGCTCGCGTTCCTGCAAGCGTTTGGGCAGGTGACTTTGCTTCATTCTCAGGCCGGGCAGGCGGTGATTCCAAACTTTGCCCTCAATCATCAGTCAACGTTTCTGCCGAGTCTGGCTATGCTTGTTACGCTCACCGGCGGCACCATGCTGCTCGTCTGGCTTGGCGAACTCATCACCGAAAACGGAATCGGGAACGGCCTATCGCTTATCATTTTTGCGGGAATCGTTGCCCGTCTCCCGGATCTTGTGTCGCAGACGGTCCGCGCCAACGTTGCTGGCAACAGCATCGTAGGACCGGTTGTGCTGATTCTGGTCGTCCTGGCGATTGTGGTGGGGATTGTCCTGATCTATCAGGGAGAGCGCCGGATTCGCGTGCAGTATGCAAAACGCATCCGTGGTGGCACGGTCACCCAGGGGGGCGGCTCGACGTTCATCCCGCTTAAGGTGAACTCTGCGGGCATGATTCCGCTTATTTTTGCCGCCTCCATTATGCTGTTCCCTGGGAATGTCGCGAGCTATTTTCAGGCATCAACGGTGCCTTGGGTGCAATCGGTTGCCACGTTCATCGTTGGCGTCTTCAATACACAGGGCGTGGTGTACTGGGTCCTCTACTTTCTACTCGTCGTCGGGTTTGCGTACTTCTACACCTTCGTAACGTTCCAACAGCAAAACCCCGCCGAGACCTTGCAGAAACACGGAGGCTTTATCACCGGGATTCGTCCAGGTCGGCCCACGGCCGAGTACCTGACGAGGGTGCTCACGCGAATTACGCTCCTCGGTGCGTTGTTCCTTGCACTGGTGGCGATAGCGCCTTTCTTCGTGCGGAGCGTCGCACAGGCGCAGGCGCTGACGCTGAGCAGCACTGCCTTGCTTATTGTCGTGGGCGTGGTGCTCGACACGATGAAGCAACTCGAGGCGCAACTGCTGATGCGCCGTTACCAGGGGTTCATTAAGTGATCGCGGTGCTGCTTGGTCCCCCGGGGGTGGGGAAAGGAACCCAGGCAACGATGCTGTGTGACGCGCACGGGTGGCAGCATCTTTCGAGTGGAGAAGTGCTGCGTCGAACGTCGCACGATAGCTCGGATGTGGGTAAACAGATTCAGAGCATTATCGCCACTGGCGCTCTCGTGCCCGACGCAATTATGCTCCGCATCATCATGGACAACATCATCAAGTCAGCTGAACGTGGCGGCGTGTTGCTTGACGGCTTCCCGCGTACCGTCGCTCAGGCGACCGCACTGGATGCAGAACTTGAAATAGCGGGTCGTCGCGTCGATCTGGCACTGCTGTTAGAAGCTGATGTGGAACAGCTGGTCGCGCGCATGCCTGGGCGGCTGACATGTCGGCGCTGTCAGGCGGTCTATCACAGCGTGCATCATCCCCCCAGGGTCGAGGGCACGTGCGATCGCTGCGGCGGTGAACTATACCGCCGGGCAGATGACGATGAACTCACCGTGCGCCATCGCATGCAGGTGTACGACGAGCAGACACAGCCGTTGGTGGAGTATTACGAGACACGGGGCGTTTTGGAACGCATTGATGGGAGCCAGGCAATCGACGATGTGTTTGCAACGCTCGATGGCGTGGTGATCGGGGCGGCGGTCTCATGACAACACGTACCGGTACCTACATCATTCTGAAGTCCGCCCGCGAAATCGCGACGATGCGTACTGCCGGGCAGATCGTCGCACGCACGCTCGCACTGCTCCGCGAGCACATCCGCCCCGGCGTGTCCACCGGACATCTTGATGCGCTTGCTGAAGAAGCGGTGCGAAAGGAAAAGGCCATCCCATCCTTTAAGGGATACCACAATTTTCCTGCTTCGCTGTGCCTGTCCGTCAACGAGGAAATCGTCCATGGTATTCCTGGCAAGCGGGTGCTCAATGATGGAGACATTATCAGCATCGATCTCGGTGTCATCTACCAGGGATATCAGGGAGACTCGGCCATAACCGTGGGCGTGGGCGATATCAGTCCCGCCGCCGCTCGTTTGTTAGCGGATACGGAGGAGGCGCTGTACCGTGGCATCGAGCAGGCACGCACCGGTCGTCGTCTGGGCGACATCTCGTACGCCGTGCAGCGTTATTCACAGGAAAAAGGATACGGGCTTGTGCGCGAATATGTCGGGCACGGCATCGGACGGGCCATGCATGAAGACCCCCAGGTTCCGAACCACGGGCAGCCTGGCAAAGGGCCTATCTTGCGTGCGGGGATGACGCTCGCGATCGAACCAATGTTTAACATTGGTGGGGACGACACGGAAAGTTTGAGCGACGGCTGGACGGTAGTGACAAAGGATCGCTCGCTTTCGGCTCATTTTGAGCACACCGTGGCTATTGGCAATGACGGTCCCGACATCCTGACCAAACTATAGGACGACGTAGAAAGAAGAGGGGACTGTGCCAAAAAAAGATGTGATCGAAGTTGAAGGGACCATTCAGGATGCCCTGCCCAATGCCATGTTTATGGTCGAGTTGACAAACGGCCACAAAGTCCTGGCGCACCTTGCTGGTAAGGTGCGCATGAACTTTGTCCGGATTGTTCCGGGCGATAAGGTGAAGGTGGAGCTCTCGCCGTACGATTTAACGCGCGGACGCATCACCTGGCGCGTACGGTACTAGAGGAGGCAGTTGTGAAGGTTCGCGCATCAGTCAAAAAGCGTTGCGAAAAGTGTCAAATCATTCGTCGGCGGGGAGTCGTGATGGTGATCTGCTCGACGCCGAAACATAAGCAGAAGCAGGGATAGGGGGGTACCGTGGCTCGCATCGCAGGCATCGATCTCCCAAGGGCAAAGCGTGTAGAGGTGGCCCTTCACTATATCTATGGAATTGGCCCGACATCTGCCCGGCAGATCCTGGCGCAGACGAAGGTCAATCCCGATACACGTGTACAAAATCTCACCGAGGACGAGGTTACTCGTATCCGTGAGGTCATCGACCGTAGCCATACGGTCGAGGGTGACCTGCGGCGTGAAGTGGCCCTGAACATCAAGCGACTGGTGGATATTGGCACGTATCGTGGGCTTCGCCACCGCCGCGGCCTCCCTGTCCATGGCCAGCGGACGCGCACGAATGCGCGAACCAAGCGTGGCACGCGAAAAACGGTGGGCGGACGCAAAAAGGCGGCCACGAAGAAATAGTACATGTTCGCGTTGCGAATCGTATGCGGCTGTTGAGGTCGCACCAGTCGTCTACATACCGAAGGAGTAGTTGATCATGCCACCTGAGCAGAAGGGCAAGCGGACCAGTACCGCTACTCGCGTCCGTCGGCGGGAACGTAAGTCGATCCCACGAGGACAGGCACATATTCAATCCACGTTCAACAACACGATTGTTACCTTGACCGATCCCAAGGGCATGGTCGTGTCCTGGGGGAGTGCGGGTGCTTCTGGATTTAAAGGGTCGCGGAAAAGTACGCCGTACGCCGCTCAGTTGAGCGCGGAGTCTGCTGCCCGCAAAGCGCAGGAACACGGTATGCGCGTCGTTGATGTGTTCGTCAAAGGGCCGGGATCTGGGCGCGAATCCGCTATTCGTGCTCTACAAGCCACTGGACTTCAGGTAAACAGCATCACCGACATTACACCGATCCCACATAACGGTTGTCGTCCCCCGAAGCGGAGGCGTGTCTGACATGAGGGGTCACACCTCGTGAATTCGATATCGACGAGGTCAGGACAGTGACGGGGTCAGGGGTCGAGCGTAAGGGCCATGCGGTTGTGCGGGGAGACACGGTGCACCAGGATGCCGAGTCTCCGCAGGAATGAAAGGTTTTATCTAGATTATGGCACGCTACACGGGCCCGGTCTGCAAGCTCTGCCGCCGGGAGGGAGTCAAGCTCTATCTGAAAGGCGAGAAGTGCGTCACAAAATGTACGCTCGAACGTCGCCCATCGCCGCCGGGTCCACCGGCGACACGCCGGCGAAAGGTCACAGAGTATGGCACACAACTGCGGGAGAAGCAGAAGGTGCGAAGATACTACGGCGTCCTCGAACGGCAGTTTGAAAAGTACTTTATCGAGGCCGAGCGCCGCCAGGGTGTGACCGGGGAAAATCTCCTTGGACTTCTTGAGGGTCGGCTCGATAACGTCGTTTATCGCCTTGGTATGGGACGTTCTCGTCCGGAGTCGCGGCAGCTGGTGCGTCACGGGCATTTTTTGCTCAATGGCCACAAAGCCGATATCCCCTCTATGGAACTAAAACCGGGAGACGAAGTAACGCTTGCACCGGGAAGTCGCAACGAGCCTATTTTCCAGGAGATCATGGAGACGGCAGGGAACCGAGTCATGCCAGACTGGCTGAGCTTTGATCGAGCAGCGACCAGTGGACGGGTGCTGAGTGCGCCGCGCCGACCTGAGGGCGATATTGAGATGAAAGAGCAACTGATCGTGGAGTACTATTCGCGCCGCATTTAGGGATGACATCGAGCACCCCTATGACGTGGCCGTGCCGCGGTCCAAGCAGGTGCCATCGTTTACACATCTAGACGACTCTGCGATCAGAATTGAGGAGGACCGTTCTTTGATAGATCTAGCAATTCCGCACGTGCAATGCGTCGAGTCTACCGTCAACCACGGTCGATTTGAAGTAACGCCGCTCGAAGCGGGTTTCGGTGTCACGATCGGGAATTCGATGCGCCGGGTGTTGCTGTCGTCGCTCCCGGGCGCTGCGATTACGTGGATCAAAATCCGGGAGGTACCGCACGAGTTTTCCGACATACCGAACGTCAAAGAGGACGTGACGCAAATTGTCCTGAACATCAAGCAGATCAGACTACGCCTTCAATCTGAGGGTCCGTCGCTCATCACGCTCGCCGTTAACCGTGCTGGGGCAGTGACAGCGGGTGACATTGACTGCCCGAGCGATGTCGAAATCGTGAACCCCGATCTCTATTTGTTCACCCAGGACTCTGCGGAGACGGAGACTGTCATCGAGTTTACGGTGGAACGCGGGAAGGGCTATATCCCCGGCGAGGATCGCGATGCGCCACAACTGGGGATGATTCCGGTAGACGCCATCTATACACCGGTCAACAAAGTCATGTATGCTGTCGAGCATACACGGGTTGGCCAATACACCAATTATGACCGACTTGTCCTCGACGTGTGGACCGACGGCACAATAACGCCAGAGGACGCGGTCAGCCAGGCCGCCGCCATCCTCGTCAGCCACCTGAATCTGCTTGCCCGCTCTCCCCGTGAGGAGCAGCGCATGGAAATTCTTCCCAGCAGTGACGTGACGCTCCCACAGCGTATCGCCGATACGCCGATCGAAGAACTTGACCTGTCCGTTCGGGCTTACAACTGCTTGAAACGCAGCAGCATCACCAAGCTGGGTCAGGTGTTGCGCATGACCGATGAGGAACTCCTGGCCGTTCGACACTTCGGACAGAAGTCACTCAACGAGCTGTATGACCGGCTCCTGATGCGCGCGCCAACAGGCGACAGCGCGAATCCGCTAAGCAGACTCGCTGGCATTCCTATCGGGGATGCCGATGATGAGGAGGAGTAGATCTCATGCGACACCGCATTGTGGGCCGACGTTTTGGTCGGCCCCAGGGACAACGTGTGGCACTCAGAAGAAATCTGTGTGCGGCGTTGATCCTTCACGAGAAAATCACCACGACGGAGCAAAAGGCCAAGACGATCCAGGGAGAGGTTGAAAAGCTGATCAGCTTGGCTCGTCGAGGCGATATACATGCTCGGCGGCTTGCACTCGCGGATCTGCCGGAGCCACGTGCCGTTGAAAAACTTTTTGACCTGCTTGGGCCACGGTATCGCGAGCGCACCAGCGGACCGGGCAGCCAGGGTGGGTATACGCGGCTTGCTCGCTTGAGCACACGGCGGGGCGACGGTGCATCAATTGCCCAGGTAGAACTCCTTCCCTAACGGTGAGACATGAGCAGGCTCCGCTGCCTGGTTGAGTACGACGGCACGGGCTATGAGGGCTGGCAGGTACAGCTGGGCAGACCAACGATTCAGGAGGAGATAGAGCACGTACTGAAGCAGATCACCGGTGAGGCAACTCGGATACACGGCTCTGGGAGGACCGACAGCGGTGTCCACGCGGTCGGCCAGGTGGCACATTTCGACATTGAGCGGCACGTTGACGTGCCGCTCGTGCAGCGTTCCATCAATGCGATACTCCCCGCCGCGATAGCTATTCGACAACTCGAACATGCGCCTCCCGGTTTCCATGCGCGGTATAGTGCCCACAGGCGTACCTATGAATACACTATACTTAATAGTCCTGTCCGTGCGCCGCTTCGTCGCCGTTACGCGCTCCACGTCGGACACCCGCTGGACGTGGTTGCAATGACTGAAGCAGCAAGGAGCCTCGTGGGGACACACGATTTCGGCTCATTCGGGGCGGCCCCGGGAGAAGCCTCCCCGGACGGCACCGTCAGGGCGACGGTACGGGAGCTGTTTGACGCACGTGTGACGTTCTCTGGAACTGAAGTAAAAATCAAGGTGACCGCAAACGCCTTTTTGACCCACATGATGCGGCGCATTGCCGCGCTACTTATCGATATCGGGAGTGGAAAAGCTGAACATGATGCGGTCAAGCAGGCGCTACTGAAGAAGGATGACCGGCCACGTAGCCGGTTGGTACCCGCTCACGGGCTCTGCCTGATGGCGGTGGACTACGGCGAGGCCGGGAGGAAGATACCGTTATGATGAAAACATATTCGCCAAAGGCGTCGGAGATAGCACGTGGGTGGCACGTCGTGGACGCCGAGGGGCAGACGCTGGGTCGTCTTGCTTCGACCGTTGCTCGCGTCTTGATGGGAAAACATAAGCCGATGTTTACCCCCGGCATGGATACGGGCGATTTTGTGGTCGTGATCAATGCAGCGAAAGTCCGTGTGACCGGGGCGAAGCTCGTCCAGAAGCGGTACTATCGTCACTCCGATTACCCGGGCGGTTTTCGCTTCCGGAATCTCGAACAGATGATGCAGAGCCATCCTGATCGGGTCATCGAGCACGCCGTGGAGGGCATGTTACCGCGGAACAGGCTGGGGTCCGTTATGATTAAGAAACTTAAGGTATTCGTAGGGCCGACACATCGGCATGTGGCCCAGCAGCCAACCGTGCTGAACGTCGAGCAATAGAGGAAAGCGAAGAAAGCGTGGCAGAGCGATATTTTTATGGCACTGGTCGCCGAAAGTCGGCCGTTGCTCGGGTGCGGCTATTCCCCGGCCCCGGTAATCTGATCATCAATAACCGCTCCGTCGATCAGTATTTCGGGCGTGAGATGTACCGGACCATGATCGAGGAGCCATTTCGGGCCATTGAAGGCATCGCACCGTTCAATGGCACGATCAAGGTCGTGGGCGGCGGCACCACCGGCCAGGCGGGTGCGATTCGTCATGGTATTTCCCGCGCGCTCGTTGCATTCAACGAAGAGTTTAAAGCCCCGCTCCGGAAAGCAGGATTCCTGACGCGTGACGCTCGCGAAAAAGAGCGCAAGAAGTATGGCCTCAAGCGCGCCCGCAAGGCGGCTCAATATACCAAGCGATAATCATGAACCGGCAACGAGCCGCTAACCGTCATGTAAGTGGCGGCTCGCCTGTCAGGCCTTCGGTAGATACTTTCCTACCAGTAGGTCCACGCGGTCACGGGTGAGTGGCGGGATGCGCGCAGGAGCGGTCATGATGGCGTGGCGCAGGGCAGAGCGACATCCACACGGCGGACTGTCTGGAATGGTCGGCACCACTCGTCGAATGATTTCCCTGGACACGGTGGTGTTCCGCAAAAGGTTCTGTATTACCATATCCACCGTTACGTCGCCCGCACCGACGTGCCATACATCGTAGTCCGTGACGCAGGCAATGGTGGCATAGCACAGTTCTGCTTCGCGTGCCAGTCGTGCTTCAGGCAATGCCGTCATACCGATGATGTCCATGCCCCACGAGCGATACAGGGATGACTCCGCTCTCGTTGAAAACTGCGGACCTTCGATGACCACCAGTGTCCCTTTGTCGTGTATGGAGGAGCCCGCCGCCCGACCGTGTTCATAAAGACGTGCACGCAAGTCTGGACAGAACGGCTCTGCCATGCCCACGTGCGCGACGATGCCATCGGTGAAAAAACTGTCCACGCGGTGACGTGTGCGGTCCACAATCTGGTCAGGAATTACCAGATCGAGTGGCTTGAGTTCCTGCCGCAGGCTGCCAACGGCACTCACCGACAGCACCGACTGAACGCCCAGGCTCTTCAATGCCCAGATGTTCGCTCGCTGGTTGAGTTCTGAAGGTGAAATACGGTGCCCGCGGCCGTGGCGAGGGAGAAACGCGACACGTCGTCCAGAGAGGTCTCCGATGGTCACCTCATCACTCGGGTCTCCGAACGGTGTTGCTATCCGGATGGTCTCCACGTCACGAAGACCCTCCATGTCATAGAGTCCGCTGCCACCGATTACCGCGATCTCGGCCTCAGCCACTGATTTCCCTTCCCTGAATGCTCGGCATGGCACGTCGCTCTGTCATGTCGCTCGTCACAACGTGACGGTCAGGCCGAACGAGCTTCATATCTGCTTTCAATAGCGTCGGCCGCGTGCCGCATCAGGATCGCGTTTGTCACCACCCCAACACCGCCAGGCACCGGAGTGAGGGCCGCGGCCACCTTACCCGCACTGTCGGCATCGACGTCCCCTTTGAGACCGTCTCTCGTGGGAGTCGTCCCGGCATCAATCACGACAACGCCTGGAGCAAGCATATCTCCGGTGATTAGGCCGGGGTGGCCGACCGCCGTGATGACGAAGTCAGCCTGGTGCGTGATGGCGCCGAGGTCGCGCGTCCGTGTATGGCACACCGTGACCGTGGCATGTTCGCGTAGGAGAAGCAGTGCGGCTGGCTTGCCAACGATGTTGCTTCGGCCAACCACAACACAGCGAGCGCCGGCGAGAGCCCTCCCGCTCATTCTTGCCAGCTCCACAATGGCTTCAGCTGTACACGGCGCAAATCCTCCTGAACCGAGAGCAACACGTCCAAAATTTGAGGGATGAGCACCGTCAAGGTCCTTCTCGGGTTCAACGGTCGCGACGATACGGTATTGATCAAGATGCGGTGGCAGCGGCAACTGGAGAACAATCCCGCAGATCGCATCGTCACGATTCCACGCGTCAATTGCCGCTACGACATCGTCTGTCGATGCGTCGGCTGGCAGTTGCAGCGTCATGCCCCGCAGTCCTACCTGTTTACATGTTCGTGCGATGCGCCGGGCGTACAGCAGACTAGCCGGGTCGTTGCCCCCGACGAGAACAGCTACGGTCCAACCACGGTCGGTTCCTGTACTCGCGACTGAAATACGGCGGGCAGCATCGGCGAGAATAGCATCAGCAACTGGTTTGCCATCCAGGATTCGAGACGTCATTGGTGAGATGGTTCGATGCCGGTCGAGAACGCGCCGTGCTGGTCTCGGGACAGAACCTTGTTAATGTGCTGATAGTCCACCGCCAAGCGGCTATGCGCATCTGACAGACGACCGCGCAGTTCATCCACGGTACGTTGATTGTGGATGTGATCAAGGTTCACGTCGACGTTGACCGCAGCCGCTTCCAGTGTTGCATGGGCCAGGGTGGCGGCCACGACGAGATCACTGGAGACGTTGGGATTGCTGTTGCCAGCCAGGAGACGGACGAGGGCCATCACCTCGGCGGCTCGGTCAGCCACGCCCGCGGGCACCATCGCGGCTTCGAGTGACGCTACTTCCATGAGGTCTTCCCGGCTTGGGGTTTGGGTGGCCTCCATACCACGTGGCATCTTGCTGACCTCCGTCACCCGCTCAAACGCACGTGCATCGGCATCAGCGTCCGCCAGAAAAGCGAGCCTCAGAGCATCGGCCTGTTCCACGGCCACAGCCGCGCAATCGTGGTGGGCCGCATACTTCTTCCGACCAAGCGTAAACCTGCCCACCATGCTCACCAGCGCGGCGCCGGTAGCTCCCGCGAGGGCTGCGGCCGCGCCGCCGCCAGGAGCTGGCGAATGAGAGGCGAGCGAAGCCAGGAATTCACCGACACGCTGCGCGGCACATGGGGATGGATCAGCCACACGAGCTCCAATCAGTTCACGATGTTCTCCGTGTATGCGATTATAGTCGCTATGCGGACATGGTGGTCCGCCGGGCATGGTTGAAGCAGCGAGGAAGTTCTACGATGGTCGCTACCGCACTGGATCGGCATATCGGCCTCGAGTTTGTGCGCGTCACCGAAGCTGCGGCTCTCTCCTGTGCGAGATTTAAAGGGCTCGGTGACCGCGAAGGTGCTGACGAGGCAGCAGTCAAGGCCATGCGTACTCGCCTCAACGGCATGGATATTGATGCGACAATCGTTATCGGCGAAGGGGAACGAGACGAAGCCCCGATGCTGTATATCGGTGAACGGCTTGGTCGCGGATGCAACGGCACGCTCCCGAACTGTCCGATGATCGATGTCGCGGTCGATCCACTGGAGGGCACGAACCTCTTGGCGACGGGCTCGCCAAACTCCATCAGTGTGATGGCGGCTGCGGTCGTGCAGGAAGGGCAACTCCTCCGCGCACCGGACACGTATATGATGAAACTGGCTGTGGGGCCGATGGCAAAGGGAACAATCAGCCTCGATGACTCCGTCGCGGAGAATTTGCACCGCATTGCCGAGGCGCTCGGTAGACATATACGTGATCTGACGGTGGCTATCCTCGAACGAGATCGACACCGTGACTTGATAGCCGATGTACGGAAAGCAGGGGCGCGCATCCAGTTAATCGGGGACGGGGACGTATCGGCATCCATTGCTGCTGCTTCCGATAGCTCCGGTGTAGACGTACTGTATGGCACCGGGGGAGCGCCCGAAGGGGTACTCTCGGCTGCCGCGCTCAAGTGCATGGGGGGAGATATGCAGTGCCGCTTTCAGTTCCGCAATAGCCACGAACGTGAGCGGGCTGTCAGCATGGGAGTCGAAGATCTCGACCGGATCTTATACATTGATGATCTGGCAATGGGCCACGTGACCTTTGTGGCCACCGGCGTGACGAACGGGGACCTCCTGCGCGGCGTCCGGTTCACCAAGACGGGAGCTGAGACCAACTCTATCGTGATGCGCTCTAAGACCGGCACGGTGCGTGAACTGATCACGCACCATCACTTCGCACACGACCCCAATTAATCTCGATTCAATGCAGGTAGGACCTGCTGCAAGACCAACGATGCCGTTGGCGTACCAATAGTTCTACTCGTGCGCGGCAATAATGACAGCGGGTAGCACGCTGTGGCCCTCATGGCAACGGTAACGAGGTCAGGATTATGAGGTTGCCACCCGTGGGTCACTGGACTCCAGCTGAAAAAACACCAGGGCCACTCCGGCGGCAACAAAAATGATGCCAGTTACGGGAAAGACCGCACGCAGGCCCGCTGTTGCGGCAATCGCCGACCCAACAATCGGTCCCAGTGCGGCGCCAGCGGACGCAATACTTGCGGCGGCGCCAAACGCGGCTCCCCGGCGATCTGGAGCGACTGCCTGGGCAATAAGCGCATTTGCTGTGGGAAGCATGCCGCCCATGAACAAGCCCACGATGGCCCGGAGCACGAGTAACTGATCGGTGCTACCGACGAAGGCCATCGCTGCCTGAATGATGCCCGCGACCACGGTGGCCCAGATCAAGATGGCCCGATAGCCAACACGATCACTGACACGACCTATAACGACCGAGGACACGGCCCCGGCGATCCCTGCAACGCCGAAGATCTGCCCTGCCACCGTTGCGACGTTCTCCCGTGACCCGGCAAGCGCTTGAATAAAGAGCGGCAGGATGGGAGCAACGACCATGGAGCCAAACTGAACCAGCGCGAGCACGCCAATGAGTGCAGCAATTTGCGGGTCACGAACGGTCTCCACCAGATCGCGGAAGATACTTCCTCTGGCTGTGCCTGGGACCACAGCTTTCGGCACGAACCGCTCCGTGACCAAGAACAGGACGACAAAGCCCCCGAGTGCGAGCATGATGCCCGTGAGAAAGAAGCTATGTCGATAGCCGAACGAATCCACCAGAACACCACCGATATACGGGCCTACAGAACTGCCCGAAAAGACAGCCATCTGCATCATCCCCAGTGCAAACCCCATACTCTCACGAGGCGTGATAGAGGCGATCAACGCCGTGCTTGCGGTAACCGTTCCGCTCAAACATCCCTGAAGCACCCGCAATCCCAGCAGCTCCCAGACATTCTGGGCGAAGCTCATGCCAGCGATCACCGCGCTCGAGCCGAACATGGCACGCATCACCATCGGCTTTCGCCCGCGCCGATCCGCCACCGCACCCCAGATGGGTGAGAAGAAGGCAAGTGACAGCGAGGAGACGGACGTGGTGACGCCCGACCAGAGCGCAATGCTGGCGGTTCCTTTGACCCCGAGCTGTTGAATATACAGGGGGAGGAACGGAAGCACAAAACTAAATCCCAGAATGGCACAGAGCTGACCGACCCACATCGCCGCGAGATTGCGCCGCCACGAAGCCTTCATAGCGAGCAGACCATCCCGTGTTCACCGTCGGACGCGGGGCGCCCTGCCTTCTGGACAGACAGAACGTCCACCTCCTCCACGTGACGCCAGTTGCCACCAGTTTCAACAACCGTGGCCCAACGCGTACCGCTGCCTCCCGTCTGGTGGATTCGATGGTAACACCGCCGAACAGCGGGTGATAGGCACGGCGACGTTTGGTATCCTAACGGAAGATGATGCAGGGTGGAAACCGTGCTCAACAGTGTCTGACTCATTTGGATAGATCGACGCCCCGGTGCAGTAGTCATAAAGGAACGGCCAGTATGATCAATCTCCCCGTAGCCGAGCGCATGTCACGGCTAGGGACCGAAACCGCGTTTGAGGTTCTGGTAAAAGCCAGGGCGCTTGAGGCGAAAGGCAAGCACATCGTCCATCTCGAAATTGGCGAGCCCGATTTCGATACGCCACAGCACATCAAAGATGCAGCGGTCGAAGCCCTGAAAGACGGCTTCACGCACTATGGTCCGTCGGCGGGACTGCCGCAGCTTCGTCAGGCGATTGTCGAGTACGTGCAACGCAGCAGAGGCGTGACGGCAGACATCGATCAAGTCGTGGTGACGCCCGGCGCAAAACCCATCCTGTTCTTTGCCATCCTTGCATGCGTCAACGCGGGTGACGAGGTCATGTACCCCAACCCTGGCTTCCCCATCTACGAGTCGGTGGCGAACTTTATCGGCGCCACGCCTGTTCCCCTGGCACTTCGAGAGGAGCACGATTTTCGCTTAAATGTGCAAGAACTTAAGGATAAACTGACCGACCGCACCCGCATGATAATCCTGAACTCTCCCCAGAACCCCACCGGGAGCATGATGACGCGGGAAGATATCGAAGCGGTCGCCGAGATTGTGCGTGGGCGAAACCTGGTGGTGCTGACAGATGAAGTGTATTCCCAGATGACCTACGGTCAGGAGCACGTGAGTCTGTACTCGATGCCCGGTATGCAGGACCAGACGATATTGCTCGATGGCTTTTCGAAGACGTATGCCATGACCGGTTGGAGACTCGGCTATGGGGTGATGGAGCCAGCACTCGCCGCCCGCATTGCTCGTCTGATGACCAACAGCAACTCCTGCACATCGTCGTTCACGCAGATGGCCGGGGTTGCTGCTCTCAACGGCCCGCACGACGATGTTCGGGCAATGATGGAAGAGTTCGCCCGGCGCCGGGACATCATTGTGGATAGCCTGAACGCTATCCCAGGTATCCGTTGCCGTCCACCCGCAGGCGCCTTCTATGCGTTCCCCAATGTAGAAGGCGTCGGCATGCCCGCCCATGACTTCGCGGACTACCTTCTCAATGAAGCAGGCGTGGCCGCGCTCGCGGGGCGGTCGTTTGGTGAGTACGGCGACGGCTATATCCGGCTCTCCTACGCCAACAGCGTGGAAAATCTTCAGGAAGCGCTACGCCGCATCGCGCGTGCCGCCGAGGCGATCCGGCGTCCTGTAGGCGCTACCCGGTAACATCGCTATCGTTTGCCCTTTCGTTTCCCCGTGCTCGCATGGCGACGGCGGGCACGGGTCGATGCATGCTCTGACGCCCGGGCTGTCCGTCCCGATGGACGGGGGGGTGTCACGACCTTCCCATTGACCGTGACGATGCCTGCTTTCGCATTGACGGCTTCCACACGCCGACGCATGATCCAGAACCCCGGCACCGCTCCCACCGTGGCAAGGACGACAGCAACCGGCAACAACTGGCTCGCCCGACTCCACGCGGTGAGAATGTTGTGGTCCGAGCTGCCCGTCCAGAACGTGACCAGCCACATGATTTCCCAAATGATGGCCATGAGAAAAATGAGGCTCACCACGTTGCGCCATGGTGGCACGGGCCCCGGCCTGACGGGAAACAGCTTGTCTCCAATGCGGGACAGCGCCGATGGTGTTTCGTTCGGAGGCAGCTCTGAATTCGCTGCCGCAGCTGATTGCCTGGTTTGATTCGATCGCGACAGGAGGCGACGTATGCCGCTGACCCTGCCTCGGGATTGATCGGCCATGAACTTCTACCTTTCCCGCTCTCCAGTAGTGGCCTGCGCCGCAACTTTTTTTTCGAGTCTCCGCAGACGGTATTCAAGATCCGCTCTGATGGCCCCTGTTTGAGGTCGTCTGTTGTCCAGCTGGAGTGCCGTCAGGGCAGCAACCACAACGGCGTGAGCGGCGACGGCGTCGCGCTGACGGTGCTCCAGATACTTCGCGAGCTGAGCGGCAGCTAGATGGGAGGCGGCAGTGCCGCTCGCTGTCACTTGCCGGAGGACATGCGCTGCATCGTCGAATCTTCCTTGTCGGCGATACAGAGCAGCAAGATCCATATACGCCGCCCACATGGTGGCCGGGGGAAGTTGACCTGTCAGGCCTTGCTCATACAGCGCAACAGCGTGGGCGGTGTCGCCACGTTCGGTTGCCATCCGCCCGAGCGCCAGGAGATCCGCCGGGTGTACACCGTGTCGGCGCGACTCATCATGCGCAAGGTCTGCCAACTGGCTAAGATGGAGCGCGAGGGCGGCCAGCGCGGTGATGTCGCGGCGGTTGTGTTCGAAGACCGCGGTAAGTGATCTAGCGTCGTGATGGCGCAGATACTGGTAATACAAGGTTGGAATCAGCGCACCCGGAATGTCGCCAACGCGTACGGCGCCAAAGATGTCACGTTCTATGGCTGACAGGGCGCTACTCGGCAGCCGCTTACTCCAGAGTCGTCGTGCCGGCCAGAGGAGGTCCAGGTGGCGATCTACCGGAATGCGGGATCTCATTCTTTGCATAATGTGGCGCGTGGACAGTAACGGCACATCAAAAGATCGGCCGTTGAACGTAATGACCGTGTCAAATCGCGACCAGAGCTGATTGAGGGCGACCAGCATCGCCTTTTCCTCGTGAAGATCACGCAGGAAAAACTGCCTGACAACGAACCGGCCACCTTCAACGTAGCCGATCCCGATCAGGAAGACATACGTTCCCGATCCGCCCTGCAGGCCCGTAGTCTCCGTGTCAAGAAACGCGCACCGACCGAGTTCTACCCCTTCGTCCTCCCACCAGGCAGGAAGCCAGGGTGCGCCAATGGAGGTGGTGGTGATGCTGTCAAGTAGCGCACTCCCCACAGGGTCGTGTCCGTCGGTAACACGAGAAAATAAGGGGCCGTCGGGAGTACTGTCCTCACATCCCGGCCAGAGCATCGTGATGCCGTGTAAGGACGATTGCACCGGGCGCGCGGCGGTCTGGAAAGCGGGCGTCATGGAGCCGCGGGGACGACGTGGCGTGATGCAACCGCGGTAGGGTGTCCAGCGAGGGCAAACGCGAGCAGCTGGGTGGCGCGAGCTTTCGCCACGTCGCCCGCCTCCGCTCGTGGCCCCGAGCACGACGGGCAACCGGCTTCACATTCACAACCACGTACAAGATCGAGCGCGGCGTGGAGAAGGTCTTCGTGTTGCTCATACAGCGTTTCTGCCAGACCCACGCCGCCCGCGACGACGTCGTACAGATAAATCGTGGGCAGTTTGGTGAGGGGTGACCGAAGTTCTGGCACGGCACGAAGGTCACGAGGATCGCACATCACAAAGAGCGGAGCGACATTGCCGAGGAGGTTTCTGGCGCCAGAGAGCGCTTGCGCCAGAGAATCACCCTGGAGACCATCGGGGAGATTGGCGGGAAAGTCGATCCAATAGGCGCTGGTATGGAGATCGGTCTGCGGCAGATGAATCTCTCCCCACCCGATATTTTCGTGCGTATAGAGCTTAATCTTCTTAAAAATGCTGGGGCGGATCGTCACCACGACTTCCCCCAGTGAGCGCGCGGCGTGGGGAAATTGCTCATACTGGAAACGGTCGAGGACCCGCATATCGACTTCGAGGTTCGCGTCCGTATAGTAATCGACCTTGACCTGTTTTACATATGCTTTGAGTTCCTGAAAGTCGAGCTTATCGACGTGATACTGCGCGCCTTCGTGGAGATAAATAGCCTGGTCGTGGAGCAGCGTGTACGCCGCGAGCCGATCCATTTCACCAATGACCCGCGTCCCATCGGTGGTATCCACGATCACCACGTTCTCGGTGGAGGCAGACCGTAGGCTGACAGCAGCCGCGGGAAAACTTTCCGCCGACCAGTGCCAGCGATCACCAACGTGGTGCAGCAACTGCTGCTCTCCCAGTTCCGCTAACTGCTCTGCGACGTTCTGGCGACCCAATGGTTCTCCTTCGTCAAATGGCAGTTCAAACGCCCCGCACTTCACATGGGGACCAAGAATCAATGGATTATTCGGATTGGCCAGAGCCGACTCAGGAGACTTTCCAAAAAAGTAGTCAGGGTGATTGATGACGAACTGATCGAGCGGTGAACTCGAGGCAATGAGCAGCGCCAGTGAGGCGCCCGATCTGCGTCCGGCGCGGCCAGCCTGTTGCCACGTACTGGATATCGCGCCGGGGTACCCCAACATGATGCACGCTTCCAGTTGCCCGATATCGATACCCAGTTCGAGCGCGTTCGTGCTCACCACCGTGCGAACCGTGCCATCCCGTAGCCCGGCCTCGATTTCTCTGCGAAGCAACGGGAGATAGCCGCCCCGATACCCGCGAACCGCACCATCCGTCTCATCGGCGGCCAGACGCAACTGGCTTTTCATGTACGTGATGAGCAGTTCTACCGTAACGCGACTGCGGGCAAAGATAATTGTCTGCGCATTGGCACGCTGGAGCCGCCCGGCAAGGGACCGAGCTTCCAGCACCGCGGACCGCCGTATGCCCAGTTCTTTATTCACCACCGGTGGGTTATAGAAAATAAAGTGTTTTTCAGCTTTTGGAGACCCGTCGTTGTCGATCACGCAGACGTCCTCTTCAATGAGTTGTTCGGCAAGAGCCGCAGGGTTTGCGATGGTCGCCGAGCAACAGATGAATTGCGGAGCCGCGTCGTAGAACTGGCACAGCCGTTTCAACCGCCTGACGACATTCGCGACGTGGCTTCCGAACACGCCCCGATACGTATGCAACTCGTCAATGACGACATACCGCAGATTTTCGAACAGCTTCATCCAGTTGGTGTGCCGCGGTAGGATCGCCGAATGCAGCATGTCGGGATTGGTGATGACGATCTGTCCGGCGTGGCGGACGGCATGGCGAGCCGTTTGCGGCGTGTCACCGTCGTAGGTGGAGGTCTTAATGCCAGGATCGAGTAACCGCGTCAGTTGCTGCAACTCTTCTAACTGGTCCTGGGAGAGTGCTTTCGTTGGGAATAGATAGAGCGCGCGCGCCGAGGGTTCTTCGAGGATCCGCTGGATTACCGGCACGTTATAGCAGAGGGTTTTGCCGGAGGCCGTCGGCGTGACCACCACGAGGTGTTTACCGGCGTGCGCCGCCTCGATGGCCTCCGCCTGGTGCGTGTATGGTCTGTCCAGTCCACGTGCCTGGAGGACCGCCGTCAATCTCGGGTCAAGATGCGATGGCCATGTGCCGAATCGACCGTCTCTGGCGGGCAACTGGCGCCAGGCGGTGATACTGCCTTCGGGAGCAGACTCCGTGAGGTCGCGGACCAGCCGCGCGATGTCGGCCATACCTATCCGGCTGCGGGTCCTCCACTGAGTCCCGGCTCCGTCATCGAAGCCGGGTCGAGCAGTTGGTCCAGTTCGACGTCACTCAGCTGTGCCTGTTCCCGTGCCACCTCACGAATGGTACGACCCGTGCGGAATGCCTCCTTGGAAATGGCGGCAGCGGCGTCGTATCCGATCCTCGGTGCAAGGCCCGTGCAAATGGCCAATCCCTTCTCGACCATGTCGGGTCCTTTGCTCGTGGCCTTGATGCCCACGACGCACTGGTTCACAAAGTTATCGATCCCCGTAGACATGAGATCGATGGACTGCAACAGGTTGTAGGCCGCCACGGGCATCATCACGTTCAACTCGAAGTTGCCGGATTGTCCCGCGATGGTGATCGCGGTATCGTTGCCGATGACCTGCGCCGCCACCATCGTGACTGACTCCGGAATCACGGGATTCACCTTGCCCGGCATAATTGAACTCCCCGGCTGCACCTCAGGGAGTGCGATCTCCCCGAAGCCAGCACGGGGGCCAGATCCAAGCCAGCGAAGATCATTGGCTATTTTCATCAGACTCACCGCGATCGTTTTTAACACGCCGCTCGCTTCAACGACCGCATCGATGGTGCTCTGCGCCTGAAAGTGATTCTCCGTTTCCCAGACCTTGACACCGGTGGACGAGACCAAACGCGCACAGACTCTCCGCGCGAACTCAGGATGTGTGTTGACACCGGTACCCACCGCGGTGCCTCCCAGGGGCACCTCACCCAGTTCGTCCTGCGCGTGCCGTAATCGGCGCACCGACCGCTCTGCCTGGCCAGCATATCCGCGAAACTCCTGCCCGAGGCGGATTGGCGTGGCGTCCTGGAGATGTGTTCGTCCTGTCTTAATAACATCCATGAATTCTGTGGACTTGGCAGTAAACGCGGATTGGAGCTTTTCCAGAGCAGGGATAAGCTGATCCTGTATTCCCAGGAGGGCTGACAGCTGCATTGCCGTGGGTATGACATCGTTAGAGGACTGGCCGAGATTGACGTGATCGTTAGGGTGCACCGGCTTGCGGTCACCAATCTTTCCGCCCAGCAGTTCGTTCGCCCGATTCGAGATCACTTCGTTTGCGTTGGTGTTCGTGGACGTGCCCGACCCCGTTTGAAAAATGTCAACGACAAACTGGCTATCGAGTCTGCCATCGATGACTTCCTGGGACGCACGGACAATGGCATCGGCAAGAGCGGTATCAAGCAGACCGAGATCATCATTCACCTCGGCTGCTGCCTGTTTGATGATACCCAGTGCCCTAATAAAGCTCCGCGGGAATCGGAGGGAAGATATGGGGAAGTTGAGCACAGCACGCTGGGTAGACGCGCCGTAATAGCTTCCCGGTGGAACTTCCATCGGGCCCATCGAGTCACGCTCAACCCGTGCGGGAATCTCGTGCTGTGTCATGCCCTGGTACCTCTGACTCCCTGGTGACCCCGGGTCACGGATAGCTGACGGATCGCGACGTGATGGTCAGGGACGCCAGATCCCACGAACATCGAACGACTGCATTGTAGCACGTACGTTCGACAACACCTTGTACGTCTGAGACTACGGGTGCGCCTGTGCGGTAGCCAGCTTATTCTGATTCACCAGCCGCCGGGCACGGAACCACGCACGAAATGTGAACCACCCGGACGCAACTCCGGCAACGGCCGCGAGACTACCAGCCGATGCGAGGGCACGTTGCAGATCCATAAGGACCGTCACCACACCGATAAGCAGACTCCCGATAGGAATCAGCCCCATGGAGACCATCATCCAGAGACCGAGTGATGTACCTTCGGTTCCCGGTTCGGTACCCAGTTGCACGGAAGCTCCGGCCGTTGCCAGGTACGCCGTGGCACCTTCCGCCGTTCGCAGACTGCCCAACGGCGATTGTAGTGGCGTGCTGCCTCGCCGCACGCGCTCGTGATGTTCGAGAGTATGTTCATGCGGCATACCTCTGCTACGTGGCCGTGCCCCGTAAGGTCGGCCTCTCCGTCGGTCCCATAGCCAGATTCATATGCTGCTCGGCGACAACGTGATCGCCGTCAAACCGGAGAGTGATGGTGCGTGAAAACGGGGTCTCGTACCACCAGAGCCGTGCCGTATAGGTCTGCTCACCGGTCCACGCGCCGCTTGCCGCAACCTTCCGTACGGGGATCGTCGTATGTATCCCACGTCCCATTGCCGTTCGCTCGATCGCGGCTGTTCCCATGGCCCAGGCCCCATAGCCGCAGGAAATGCACTGTTCCCCGTCTTTGTTTATGAAGGTGAGGATTGCCCCCTCCGGGTGGAAGTTCACCTTCAGCGCATGAATTGTGTCCTCATTGTCTTCAATCGCAAACGATTTGCCATCAACCTGAGCCGCCACGGTGGAGCTACGCTTCCCGTCAACCGGTGGCAGGCGTAGATGACCGAGGGACTCCGTGAGAGCCCGAGATGTCGATGGGTCGTCCGGTAATGGTGCGGTTCCCATGGCTGGCAGCAGGTGTTCGTACACGAGGTCAAGAATGCGCTGCATGCCACTGACGCCGCTTGTCGTCACAAAGACACTGTCCTGATCGGGCATGACTACACAGAACTGGCCAAACGCTCCATCACCGCGATACGCGTTGTGTCGGCACCGCCAGAACTGGTAGCCGTAGCCTTGCGCCCAGTCGATGTTTTCGGAGGGGCCGTTGGGAACGTGGTATCGTGTGGCTTCCTCGACCCACGCCTCAGGAATGAGCTGGCTGCCCTGCCATGTCCCCTTTTGGAGATACAGTTGGCCGAATCGGGCGATGTCGCGTGGCGTGATGCTCAGTCCAGACCCACCTACGTCAATACCTTGAGGAGATGTATCCCACGTCGGGTTGTCGATGCCGAGAGGCTCAAAAAGGCGGGGTTGCAGGAAGTGCAGCATGCGCATACCGGTAATCTTCTGGATGATGGCCGACAGCATATACGTGGCTGCCGTATTGTAGACAAAATGTGTTCCGGGTTCGTGCATGACGGGCTGAGCAAAGAAAGCGCGCGCCCAGTTGGACGCCGAGAAGACCGCACGTGTGGGGTCGGTGTCATGGCCCGTAGACATCGACAGAAGATGGCGGACACGCATCGCGTCAAGACAATTCTCTGCCTTTGCAGGCGCCTCGTCGGGGAAGAACGACACGACTCGGTCGTTAACGGTGAGCTTCCCGTCGGCGACAAGCAGACCAATGGCGGTGGACGTAAAGCTCTTGCTCAGAGAAAACAGCATATGAGGAGTCTGTGCATCATGGGGCTGCCAGTACCCCTCTGCTACGACATGACCGTGACGTAACAGCATGAAACTGTGAAGGTGAAGGATCTCGCGCTCAGCCGCCTGAAGGAACGCCTCAATCGCGGTGGAGGACACGCCCTGTGCTTCGGGCGTACTGTACGGAAGCTCTACCTGCTGCGTCACCGGCATCACTGCCTTCTCTCTTTCGTTCGTCGTCACGTAGCGTAGAGACACACCATCGTGTTCACGCGTCGCGCACTGTCTCAGGTTCACCATGCATGCCTATGTTGTCTGCATCGCTGAACAGTCTACTACGAACGCTGCCCCGCACAGTCGAGCCGTTCGAAAAAACTGGTACGCGTCGCAGATCGGTCCCGCAAGGACATGTGGCGTGCCGCGAATGTGCCATGAGAGCGCTCGCGTGCGTCAAGGTCACGCACATCCTTGGGGACCTGTACCGCCTGGTCGTACGCCATTTGCCGCTTCGCCTCCACCAGTGCCTCAACCTGACGCCAGCTGTCGTCCTCCCGACCAGCCCGGCTAGCGAAGTAGCGGGCCGTGGCGACGGCTTGTTGCTGCTGTTTGATCGCTTGCTCGACTGCCCGGCGCTCGGCCTCCTCGCGGGAACACAGGTCAGCGCGTTCCTGAGCCGCCTGGAGTTCTTGTCGCGAGCGTGGCGGGAGGAGTACCATGCCGACAGTGCGATGCAATCTGCTGCCGGAGGGGGATCCGTGACTGTCATTGACTGGCTGCTCGATTCCGACCCGTCGGTCCGATGGCAGGCGATGCGGGATCTCGCTGATGCGTCCGCAGATGAGATCGCGGTTGAACGTGCACGGGTCGCACGAGAGGGCGCGGGCGGTCGGCTGCTCGCCCTCCAGGGGGCCGATGGGACGTGGGGTGGCGCGGCCTGGAACCGCGGGTGGGACTCCACGATGCACGTCCTGTCCCTGCTGCGGGAGATGGGCCTTGATCCCGCGAGCGACCCGGCGCACCGCGCTGTGGGCCTCGTGCGTGGTCGCGTGACGTGGCAGGGTTGTGGCCCACCGGAATGCGATGACAATCCGTTCTTCGCGGGCGAGGTGGAGCCGTGCATTAACGGGCAGGTGGCGGCAAGCGGCGCCTACTTCGGCCAGGACGTTCACGGCATCGTCGACCGGCTGCTTGGCGAGCAGTTGCCCGACGGCGGCTGGAACTGCGAGGCTGAGAGGGGCTCGACGCGGTCGTCGTTCAACACCACGATCTGCGTGCTCGACGCTCTGCTCGAGCAGGAACACGCCGGGGCGGGCACCCCGGAGGTGACCGATGCCCATCTCCGTGGACAGGAATACCTCCTCGAATGCCGCCTGTTCCGCCGGAAGTCTACAGGCGCAGTCGTCGACATCACGTGGACCCGTTTCTCGTTCCCAACGTGGTGGCACTACGACGTACTGCGGGGGCTCGACTATCTGCGTCGCGCCGGCGTCGCTCCCGACGGGCGCGTGACTGAGGCGATAAACCTGGTCGCATCCAAGCGCGACGCCGACGGCCGGTGGCCCTTCGAGACCCGGCACCCTGGCAAGATGCTGGTCGAGACGGACGAGGGCGAGGGTCGGCCGAGCCGGTGGAACACTCTGCGAGCGCTGCGTGTGCTTCGGTGGTACGATCGGGCCTGATTCGTAAGGGCGGCAATGTTCCAACCACGCCCCATCCGCCGGGGGACGATCCCCACTACCGCATAGCGATCATCTGGGAGCCTCGGGATTGCTTCTGTGTGGTCACTGTACCTGAGTTGCCCGACGGTA
>JAABUZ0100001885.1_pt1 | contig 37297 bp, 32 predicted proteins | sample 5562091 | NCBI WGS metagenome assembly JAABUZ01 (sample SAMN12813069, study PRJNA571459) | rock metagenome | isolation source: Antarctica rocks | place: Antarctica: Victoria Land, Linnaeus Terrace sud | collected 2015-12-21 | reverse complement strand
CGGCAACAGCGTGACCTGGGCGTATGCAATACGCCCCTACCCCGGGGGCGTCGCCCGCGCGATCGAGCTAGCCCACTTCTCACCGGCTGCTTATCGCCAACCATTCACCTCACTCGTCACTCGTCACTCGTCACTCGTCACTCGTCACTCGTCACTCGTCACTCGTCACTCGTCACTCGTCACTCGTCACTCGTCAGTGGCTTAGCCCATCGAAGTATCGCTTGACCAGGGCGCGCTGGTCGGGCGGGAGGGAGTTGTTGGCGATGGCGTCGTTGGCGTCGCGCTGGTACTGCGGGAGCACCGCGCGCCAGGGCTGGACGCTCCCCGGCGCGGGGGCGGCTTGTGAGCCCCTGGTGGTCGAGGTCGGGCCGTTCCTGCCTTGCGGCGCGGGTACGTAGACGCGGCTGCCCGCGCCGCCGTTCTGTCCGCTGCTTCCGTTGGTCCCGCGTCCGCCGCCAAGACCCGTGCCCCCGGCGCCGCCACTCCCACTGCCAGAACCGGAACCGGAGCCGCTCCCCGAGCCAGAACCCTGGCCTTGACCCTGGCCGGCGCCGTTCCCATTGCCCTGGCCCTGACTAGACCCGTTGCCCTGCCCGGAGCCATTGCCGTTACCGTTGCCTTGCCCGTTTCCCTTGCCGGCTCCTTGGCCCTTGCCGGCTCCTTGGCCCTTGCCGGCTCCTTGGCCACCCTGGCTGCCTTTTCCACTCTGCCCGCCCTGACCCTGGCCACCCTGGCCGCTGCTGCCCGAAGGCGAGCCGTCCTGCAGGCCGGACACGTCGTTGCGGGCGTTGTCGAGGAGGCTGGTGGCCCCTTCGAGCGCGCTCTGCTGCGCCATGCTGGCCGCGTCGGCGGCCGATTGCGCCCCGGCCGCGCGCAATGCCGCCTGTGCTCCCGGCGTATCGTCCTGCGCCAGCGAGGTGGCCGCGTTCTGGAGGGCGCTGCTCAGGTTGGCGTCGGACGCGGCGGCGTGCGCGGCCTGCTGCAACTCCTTGGCCAGGGCGGCGCGCTGAGCCGGCGTTTGGTGGGACAGGCTCGCCGCCAGCTTTTGCATCGCTGCCGCGATCGACCGCGGGTCGCCGTGCTGGAGCGCCGCGGCCAGGGACCCCGTCGCCGCGGCGTGCAGCAGCGCGGCGGAGAGCGCGGCCAGGGCGGCGCGCTGCGCCGCGGCCTGGGGGTTAGCCAGCCGGTTGAGCGCGGTCTGGGCCTGCGCGATGACCCGCAGCGCCTGGGCCTGCGTGTGCGTGGCGGCGAGGTCGTGCTGAAGGCGGGCCAGGATGCGCGCGATCTGTGCCTGGCGCAACTGGGCTACTTTGGGCAACGCGGCCAGGATCGGCGCCGGGATGTTGGCCACGGCCTGCCGGGCCGCGTTGATGCGGGCCGCGGCATGCGTGATGCGCGCGTGCGTCGCCGGGGTAGCGGTGGGTTGGGTCCGCGCGTGCGGAATCGGCAGGGCCAGGACGAGGACGAGCGCCAGCACGCTGGCGGACGGCAGCGCGGCCTCGCGACGGGCCAGGTGGAGTGGCAGCCGCCGCTTGAGGTCGAGACCGGCCACGCGCGCCGCGAGGTCGGCGCGCTGGAGCTGCAGGATGGGCGTCTCGCGGTCGCCATACTCCCACGCCGTCACCAACCGCTCGTGCAGGCGCAGGGCGCGGTCGGCGCTGCGGATCGCGACGGGAGCCGGCGGTCTGGTCAGCCAGGCCACGGCGGCTCCGACGCCCGTCAATCCCAGCAGCGCGGCGGGCGCCCACCACGCTGCCCCGTCCCACGACAGGAGGCGGGCAAGCAGGAGGATCGCGGCGGCGGCCAGCAGCCCAGCGGCGCATCCACGGACCAGCCAGGGCAGCGCGTGGCGCCAGGCCACGCGCCGGATCACCCGCCGCGCAAAGCGGGTAAGCTCGGGCGACGCGAGCTCCGCGCGGGCGGAGGTGTTCGTGGCGGACGGTGGGTTAAGCGTCTTGCTCATCGATCATACCTCCCTGGCTGTGCCGGTCTCCACGGCCGGAACGCGGTCCTGCGCGCCACGCGACGGACGCGGCGACGCGGGCGCGAGCCGCCGGTAGCGCGGGCGCAGCAGGTAGACGCTGCCCAGCACAAAGACGACCGACAAGAGCACGTCCGCCACCACCGACACCCCCCACAGGCTCAAGGGGCCGATGCTTCCCAGGCTGGCCTGCGTGAGGCCATCGGTACGCGTGTCCCCCGCCAGGACCGCGACGAACCCCGTGAGGGGGTCGGCGTAACCAATCAAGGGAATAGAGAGGTTCCCCCCATTATAGGAACTCACGTTCTGCGCGTTGATGCCCTGCGCTTCCGCGAACACATAGAGCGTCAGCACGCCCAGGCCCACGGTCAGGATCAACGTCCAGACCAGGCTGGCGATGACGGCCAGGCCGCTGCGCCGCGTCACCGTGGAGATAAAGATCGACATCGAGCCCAGCACCAGCGTGGTGGCCAGGAAGACGACGAACAGGGCCGCGACCTGCTCCAGTCCGACTCCGCCGAACAGGAAGACCAGGCTGAACAGGGGCAGCGAGCACAGGATCAGCAGGATGTCGAAGGCCAGCCCCGCCACCAGCTTGCCCAGGACGACCGAGAGCGAGGACAGCCGCGTCACCAGCAACAACTCCAGCGTCTGCCGCTGGCGCTCACCGCTGATGGCGTCCGCCGTCGACGCCGGCGTCACAAGGACGATCAGGATCAGTTGCACGATGGCCAGCGCGAGGAACAGGCCCTGGCCCAGACTCGCGGACAGGGCGTAGCTCGTCGGCGTGCCCGCGACGGACAGCACGATCAAGGAGACGATCGCCAGCAGCGCCAGGTAGGCGGTGACCACGGCGGCCGCGCGCCAGCCGCGCATGCGCGTGGTCAGTTCTTTGCCCAGCACGGCGTTGACCCTAATCATGCCCGCCCTCCTCGGTCAGCTGCATAAAGATCTCCTCCAGCGAATTGGCGGCCGGCGCGAAGCTCAGCACGGGGACGCCGGCCTCGACCAACGCGCGCAAGAGGCCGGCGGTGGCCGCGTCGTCGCCGGTGAAGGTGGCCTCCAGATCGTCGCCCACCGCGGCCACCTCGCTGACGCCGGGCTGCCGGGCCAACACCTCGGCCGTCCGCGCCCGCGCCGCCTCATCGCCCTGGATGCCGATACGCACGCCGCGTGCCCCGCGCAGCGAGCCCAGGATGGCGCCGACCGGCCCCTCGCGCAGCAGGTGGCCGCCCTGCACGATGCCGATGTGCGTACACATCTCGGCCAGCTCGAGCAGGATGTGCGAGCTGACCAGCACCGTCTTGCCCATGCGCTGCAACTCGCGCACGATCTCGCGCATCTCGTAGCGCGCGCGAGGGTCCATGCCCGAGGCCGGCTCGTCGAGCAGCAGCACCCGCGGGTTATGCACCAGGCAGCGCGCCAGGCCCAGACGCTGCTTCATGCCGCGCGACAGCCCCTCGACGAAATCGTCGCGCTTGTGCGCCAGGTCGACCAACTCGAGCAGCTCGGGGTTGGTGCGCCGGCTCTCCGCCGCGGGCACGCCGTAGGCCGCGGCATAGAAGTCGAGGTACTCGCGCACGGTGAGGTTGTCGTAGACGCCGAAGAAGTCGGGCATATAGCCGATCTTGGCGCGCACGTTGCGCAGGTCGGTGGTGAGCGAACGCCCGTCGACCCAGGCTTCGCCGCGATCCGGGGCCAAGAGGGTGGCCAGGATGCGCATCGTCGTCGTCTTACCCGCGCCGTTCGGCCCCACGAACCCGTAGATGCTGCCGCGCGGCACGTGCAGGGAGAGGCCGGCGAGCGCCTGCGTGCGCCCGTAGACCTTGGTCAGTCCCTCCGCCTGCAGCATCCACTCCGTGGCCGCCTCGGAGGCGCCGAGCGACGTTCCCGGCACGGTCCCTGTCTTCCCCGTCCCCGCCTGTTGCCCTGTGTCCGCGACGGTCATAGCGCCTTTCCTGTCACGCCGACCAGCACGTTCTGATCGACGTTGCCGATACTGGTTTGTCCGGGGGAGTCGAGGCGCAGCAGCACGCGCCCCTCGGGCGAGACATAGGCGGTCGGGTCCCGATGGTCCTGACCCTGGCCGGGGCCGATGGTGCGAGGGCCGCTGCTCAGGTCGATCCCCTCCCACCGGCCGCGGCGCCAGTTCCACAGCTTGAAGCTGTCCGCGCCGAGCGACGCCGAGCCGTTGCTGAAGTTGACGTAGGTTTGCACGGTGAGCGTCTCGACGGTGAGACGGCGGCCCGCGGCCGCGCGGGGCATGATGAGCTGCACGTCGAGGTGGTCGGACGAGCTCAGGCTGAGGCCGGAGGCCGCGTTATTGCCGAGTCCGGTCGACGTGGTCAGCGACCCGACGGGAATATCGCCCGGCTGCAGCGTGTAGGCGCCCGGCGCGACGCTCAGCCCCAGCGGCGCCACCACCAGATCGAGGTCGGTGCGGCGCGGCGTCGAGCCGTTGACCGCGAATCCACCAACCTGATCCGTGCTCCAGCCGATCAGGGCCAGCGGCGCCGAGGGCGTGGCCACGAAGCCCGTCGGGAACACGGCGCCCAGGATCTTGCCGTAGCGATCGCTGCCGGCGAGTGTCGCCGGACTCGTAACCGCCGGAGCGGGAGCGGGGGCGGCCAGCAGTCCCGTCCCGCCCCCGCCGCCACGGACGGACGCCGCGTACAGGGTGGTGAGCGGGCCGGGCGTGCTACTGCTTCCATAGCTGCCGGTGCTCCCCGACACGGTTCCGTTGCCGGACAGCGCAAACGAGCGAACGCGCACGGTCCCGCCGGGCTCGATGCGCGGGATCACCGCGCTGCTCCCGCCGGTACCGACCACGACCACGTCGTGCAGCGTCAGACCTGTCGTATTGGTGAGCCTCCCGCTGACCGACCCGCCCCGCAGTAGCAACTGTCCCGTCACCGTGCCGGGCAGCGTCAGTTGTTGCTCGACGCCCACGTTGCGCTGCGTCCACGTGCCCATCGCGAGCAGGTGCGCCGCGAACCGCGGCCCCTCGTCGACGCGCATGCCCAGCGGGTTCCCGCCGGAGCCCCCGCCGGGCGCGTTATCGCCGCCCAGTCCCCAGGCCAGGGCCGGTCCCGCGCCGGGAATCGTGAGGTCGTAGTCGCCCTGGAACGGTGAGAGCACGCCGATATAGGAGTCGACCGTCTTGGTGGCGTCGGGGCCGTTCAGGAAGACGACCGTATCGACGTTGGCGACGACGTCGCCGCCGTTGCGGGCGTAGGCCAGCCCGAACGAGACCAGGCCGAAGAGGACGGCCGCCAGCGGCACCGTGATCCAGCTCCATTCCAGCCGGCGGCGCCAGCGCAGGATGATGTAGTTGCCCGGCCCCAGCACCAGCACGTAGAGCACGATCAGGAACACGTAGATCTGCAGCGCGGGCAAGCTCTGGGCCGGGGGCGTGGACAGGTCGCTCGTCAGGTTGCCGGGGGGCGATCCGTTGTTGGACGTGGTGGGCGGAGGGGTGGCGCCGTCTTCGATCAGGGCGTCGCGCGGACCAGCCAGCCCGGGCGCGAGGACGCGCTCCCAGAACTGGCTCTGCTGGCCGCTCGACCATGCGCTGACCGGAGCGAGCGTCGGCTCGACCGCGCTATACATCAGATGCCCGCGTCCCAGCGGTTGATCGACCACCAGCGGGACGCCCTGGTGCGCGACGAGCACAGCCGCGCCCGGGCGCGGCGTGGCCACGCTCACCACGGCGGGGCCGCGGGCGTCGGCCCCGTTGCCGGCGATGGCGGCCAGTTCGGGGAGCCCGTTCTCCACCGCCGTCCCGGTCAGGGTCGCGGCGAGCAGGTCGGGGGACAGGCGGCCCATCGTCTTGCGCGCCTGAGAGCCGCCGACCACCAGCAGCGTCCCTCCCCCCTGCACCCAGGAGCGCAGCGCCGCGACCCGCGCCGCGCCCAGCGTCTCGGAAGGATAATTGTCGAGCACGATCAGATCGAGGTTGTCGAGCGCCGCTGGTAGGGTATCGAGGGGGGCGCTGTCGTCGAACTGGGCCACCGAGAGACCGGTGTCGCCGAACTTGAGCGCGCGCAACGTGGCCCGCAGCGCCGCCTTGTCGTCGGAGAGCACCCCCACCGAGAGGTTGCTGCTCTGCTGCGCGTTCTGTTGCGAGACCGTATTCAGCGCGGACGAGGTCACCCCGTGGCCGTTGGCGTCGAGCAGGTCGACGCTGAGCTGCGAGCCGAGGTCGGCCGCGCGGACGTACATGGTGAACGCCTTGCGCGAGCCGCCGGGCAGGGTCACGTCGAGCGTCAGGTCGGTGCGATAGTTGAGGTTGTTCCCGTTGTTGCCCGCCTGTGGGCTGTCCGCGATGACCAGGCGGCCGGTCAGGTCGGGGCCGTCGTTGCGCAGGATGATGTGGATGGGGGCCCAGACGGCGCCCTGACGCACAACCGACGGCCCATTGAGGCGGTAGTTGTAGCCGCCGGCAAACCCGTAGCCGGCCTGCGCGCTCATCGTGACGTTCGGGCCGGCAGGGCTACTGGCGCGCCCGGGCGCGCGCCCACCGAACGTCTGGTCGTGTCGTATCAGGCGCGGCACGGCGACGTGGTCATGCGACGGCGACACGGCAACGCGAGCCCCATGGGCGTCTGTCGCGGCGCTCAGGCTCGGCAGCGCGATGGCGAGGACCAATCCCAGCATCCCCGCGGCCGCGGCGGCCCGTCCCTGTCCTCGAACCGGCATGTGGTCCATGTGGTCCGTGTTCCCTTCTAGCAAAAGCGGCCAGCGGTCAGCTATCGGCGGTCGGGTTCGTCTGGCACCATTGTAGAGCAGACGGCGGAAAAGGGCATCCCAGGGCAACCCTCACCCCCAACCCATGACGACTGGCCCCTTGACCCTAGCCGCGGGTCAACGTTGGGGCGTGCTCTCCCGTGCGCGGGAGAGGGGAGCAAGGGCAGGGGCCTATATATGTATAACGCTACAGCGGGGTCAAGAGTAACAGCGTCGTGGCCACGATCAGCAGCACGAGCCCTGCCAGGGGCAGGCAACCGTTGCCCCGTCCGCGTGATCCGGCAGGGGACAGGGCGCGGGCGGCATGGACGCGGTGCGCCTCCCGGCCGTGGGTCAGGCTCCCCTCGCGCGCGGCAAGGTCGCTCAGCAGACGGTAAGCGGGCAAGTCCTCCGCGCCCGCGCCGTGACGCCGACGCAGCCGGTCCAGCCGGCGGCGCACCTCGTCCGGCGAGAGCGCGGCCCACTCCTCGCTGCGCGCCTCGTACCACCACTGGCGCGGGCAGCGCGCGTAGCTGCGCACGTCATTGGCCGTGTAGAGGCGCCTCATCCCTGTACCAGGGCGATGACGGCGGCGAAGCGGCCGGTGCGCCCACGGTCGCCGCGGTGCGAGAAGTACAGGTCGCGATTGCAGACGGTGCAGACCTCGGCCACGGCGACGTGCTCGGGGCGCAGTCCGGCTTCGAGCAATTGTTGCCTGTTCATGGCCCACAGGTCGACGTGGTCGCCGTGGATGAATGGCGCGCACCAGGCGGGCAGTTCGCGGTGTGGATCGGAGAACTGGGCGCAGCAGGGGCCCAGGCACGGGCCAACGGCGGCGCGCAGCTCGGCCGGATCGCTGCCAAAGTGGCGACCCATGGCTTCGACCGTCGCCGTCAGCACCCCTGCCGCCGTGCCGCGCCAGCCGGCGTGCGCCAGCCCCACGGCGGGGCGTCGCGGATCGACGACGAAGACCTGCGCGCAGTCGGCCGCCGTGATCAGCAAGGTCACGTCCGGGTCGTCGGTGACCAGCGCGTCGACGTCGAGTACCACGTGGCCCCTATCCAGGGTTCGCGGCTCATCGTCGCCGCTCGGCCTCATTGGGAGCGCGTGCGGCCCGCTCGCTTCCGTCGCAATCGGGGGCGTCGCCCTCACCAACCACGGTAGCGGCCGAGCCGGGTGGCCAGGTCGGTCAGGCTCCCCGTGTAACGCCGCATCATATCTATCCGGATCCCCCCGTTTGTCGTGTACGGGGAGCGGGTTGGGCAAGGGCTGGCCCTTGCCCCGGCGTAGGCTCTCCGTCGTAACGCGGGCCACGGTCGTGCCGTGGACCAGGCCGGCCATGACCAGACCCGCGCGCGGGCGACCCAGCGCGGCCAGCGCGAGGTCGCGGTTGCGGTCCACGGCCGCGGGCTCGTCGCCGACCGACGCGCTGACGTTGAGCGAGTCGAACGGCGGAGCGCCGACGCCCCCGCGCCGCGTGAAGACGGCGTGCCGCACTCTCACGCCCGCGTCCAGTCCTCGCCCCGGCGTCAGCAGATCAAAGGCATAGCGCGGCGGCCCCTCGCCGCTACTATCCTCCGCCAGGCGCATCGCCCAAGCGCGCCCATGCTGTCTGCTTAAGCCCATCCCCATCCCCATGTCCAGGCGCTCGTCCACGCACTGTTCAGTATTCAGCAGGAAAGTCCCGCTACAACGACATCCTATCCAAACCAGCGCGTCCACCACCAACTAATAGCTAACGGCTAACGGCTAACGGCTACTTGAACTCGGCCCAGCCGTCGTCGACCATGACCACGCTGCCGTTGATGGCGTCGGCGGCGTCGGTGGCCAGGAAGGCGACGACGTTGGCGATCTGCTCCGGCTTGAGCAGGCTGTTGCGCATGTGTTGGCGCTTCATCTGCTCTTCCAGCCCCAGGTCTTTGTAGCCCTGGATGATCGGCGTGTCCACCCCGCCGGGGGCCACGGCCACCACGCGGATGCCCAGCGGCGCCAGCTCCAGCGCCGCCACCTGCGTCATCATCTTGACCGCGCCCTTGGCGGCATGGTAGCCCACCACGCCGAAGGTGGCCATGTAGGCGAAGATGGAGGCCGTGTTGATGATAGTCCCCTTCACGCCCAGGTCGCGCATCTTGCGCCCCGCCGCCAGGATGCCGTAGTAGACGCCGTACTGGTTGACCCGCACCACGCGGTCGTAGTCCTCGGGCTCGTGGTCCAGCAGCGGCTTGAACACGCCGATGCCGGCGTTGTTGAACATCACGTCGAGCGAGCCGTACTGCTCGACGGCGCGGTCGACCGCGGCCTCGACCTGCGCGAATTGCGACACGTCGGTGACCACGAAGATAGCGTCCCCGCCGGCAGCCTGGATAGTCTCCACCGTCTCCCGGCCGCCCTGCTCGTCGCGGTCGGACACCACGACTTTAGCGCCCTCGCGCGCAAACGTGACGCAGGTGGCGCGCCCAATCCCGCTGCTCCCACCCGTGATGACCGCGACCTTCCCTTCAAGCATCATCACCTCGTCTCCTCGCCTAACGGATTTCCCGCTGTATAAGCGCCAACTCAGCCTACATGACATGCGAACTGGGTGGGACGTATGTCTTTGTCCTCGGCAAAGGGGTTAGCGCGACCTCGTCTGTCCGCCATGTCCCAATGGATGACATCCAGGTCGCTATGGCCACTCTTTGAGATGTCGTCTCATGGCTACAAATTGGGGATGGCATCGTAGGGTTGATTCCAACTGTCCAACGCAGCGGCTTTGACATAGGCGTCGATGTCGGCTGGGGGAGTGGCCCCCATCCCTTTCCAGATCGCGTCCATCGCCGCCACGGCCACAATCGTCGGATTGGTATCGGTCGTCAAGCCCTCGATTTTTGTTATGACCACTCCGCATGGCTCAAGGCCAGCCACCTTGAGCGCATAATCCACGCCCGCAACGGCGCCTTGTTTCCAGTCGTCGTAGCCCTGTTCGGGCACGTCCTCGATGTATCCCTGACTGCGGAAGCTTTGGCCATGACAATCCAACGAGATGTGCGTCTCGGTCGCCGCGGAGTCAATGGTGAGCGTCACGACAGCCCCGTAGCCCTTGCCGTGGGACTGACGAGTGAATCGGCCCGTGCTTGTAATCATAAAGCCTTTGTTCCCCGATACCATCCCCTCACCGATCTTTATTGTCGCACGTGTATTCCTTGGGCGCTGGCGGAGAAAGGTCGCCATTATAATCGCTACCGCGCACGACGCCACCGCCCCGTATGCCGCTTGGCTTCTCCCCGCATCACGAATCACGACGCCCTTGCACTCCACCAGGAGGATGCTGCGATGATTTTGCACAAGCGATGAAAGCGGTGGTTCAACACGTCGTCGTCCAGCCAGTCCGCGCACGAGATAAGAAAGTAGCACAGTCCCCGTCCCTTCCAACGTTCAACTCGCTCGACGCCATCGAGAACGTCATCATTGTCGTTCACATTAACTACTTTCAATGATTGTGCTTTGTGTAAGCGTTAGGGACGCAGCGGTGACCACTGCTCCAAAGGATTGTTCATGACATATCTACATATGATCCTAGCATGTATGGACCCCTTGAACCAGAAACTGTCCTTCGGGGGAGCGGCGATCCAGACGAGGCAAAGGTGCGTTAGCCGACCGTGTTAAGGCGGCGCTTGGCATGCTCCATTGCTTTGGGCGCTGAGGCGGTAGCAGTGCGATCCCACGAAGCTCTTCCGCCCAAGATCGGGAAAGAAACCGGCGGTCTCGCCAACGAGATATAGGCGTTGGGGTCCTGGCGCCCTCGCCGAAAGGACTATCTGGCTATTCCTCTATCGGATGACCACGCACCCATTTGGCGACAAACGTATCTAACTGGCCGAGTTCACCTATGGTTTGGTACACGCGCAAGTCGGGGTGACCGACCCACAATTTCAAGCCGTCACCCTCGTCTCCCACGTAGACCTCCAGCCCGTACTCTAGGGCCGCGAGGGCTATGTCGCGCAAGTCGTCGGGCAGGGGGCGTCGCGGATACCACGGCATAGTATTATCCTCCCAATGCGGTGCGGTATAGAATGATGCTCTTGCTACCATTAAAGCGGTCCACCCCTGTCAGGACTCGTCCAGATCGACGGGGAACAGGACCGTGTTGCCATGAGGATCTACGGATCAGCTTGACGACTGGAACGCACAAGTGCGACAAACCGTGGGACATGCTGGGCCAGGACATCGAGTACCTGCTCGAACGTTAGCGATGGATGGCGCAACGCGGCCGCTTGTTCGCGTACCACGCGTACCATCGCCATGTCGTCGTCACGGTAAAGACTGACCAGAAATGCATCGGGATGTTGCGTTTCGATGTGGTAGGGGATATCGGCTTCCGCTGCGCGTAATAGGAGGTCGCGCAATGACGCGGGGAATAGTACGTTAGCGTCGAGGACAGCGGCGCTTGAAGAAGGGTGCAAAGAATTATCCGCTAATCATACGCGTTATGCTCTTGCGCTACGGCTAGCATCTCGTCGAGCAGTTCCTTGCGACCCTCGCTCCGCTGGTTCTTGTACGCGAGGACGTCGACAAATCGCACGCGGCGATGCGTGCCCACCTTGGTGTGAGGAATAGTTCCGTCTTCTAACAACTTAACGAGAGACGGACGCGACATGTTCAGGAAGTCCGCGGCCTCCCGCGTCGTCATGTCCGTCTGTGTGGGGATGACCGCGACGGATTCACCATGAGCTAGCAGAGGAACAACTTGCCGCAAGACGCGATAAAGAGACGCTGGAATCGCTATTGTTTGGCCATCCGGGTCTACAAATGTGGACGGCCTATCCCCTTGCGCCATCTTCTCTAGAAGCATGTCGAGTTTCTGGAGGGACTCGACGTCATCCATGCTGCTGGTTACCGAGTCCAGGGTGTCGATCTCTGTCCCTATCATAAAGCTTTTCCTTCCCTGTCAGCGCGCTACATCGCTTAGCTTGTGCGGTCGGCTACACCTACTATACTCCGGCCCACCACCAAACGCAATAAACGAAAGACGAAGCTATGCCGCCAGCTCCGGGTTTGGCTCATACCCTATACTGGGAGGGTAAGCGTATCCCGTGATGGAACGACGTACAACGACGTACCAAGCGTCATACAACACTGTCCACCCGGCATAGGTCACGTGGAGCGCCGGGCGGAGGTGTCTGAGCGATATAGATGTAGTGGGAGCTGCCGGTGATCGTTATCTTGAAGCATGGCGCGACAGAGGCTGAGAAGGGGCATATCATCGAGCGGCTGGCGTCGTTGGGCTACGGCGCCAACGTCTCCGGCGTCGAGCGGACGGTCATCGGGGCGATCGGCATGCTCGATCGCGATCGCGGTCCCCTCGTCGAGGGACTGTCCGCCCTGCCCTACGTCGAGCGCGTGGTCCCCGTGCTCAAACGCTATAAGCTGGCCAGTCTCGAGTTCAACCCCCAGCGCACCACGGTCAGGGTCGGCGGCGTGGACATCGGCGGCGATACGCTGGCCGTGATGGCCGGGCCATGCTCCGTGGAAAGCCGCGAGCAGCTCTTCGCCAGCGCGCGCGCCGTGCGCGACTCCGGGGCCACCATCCTGCGCGGCGGCGCCTTCAAGCCGCGCACCAGCCCCTACGAGTTCCAGGGCGCGGGTGAGGAGGCCCTGCGCTTGCTGGCGGCGGCGCGCGACGAGTTCGGCCTGGCCATCGTGACCGAGGTGCTGGACACCCACGACATCGAACTGGTGGCCCGCTACGCCGATATGCTGCAGATCGGGGCGCGCAATATGCAGAACTACAGCCTGCTGCGCGAGGTCGGGCGCACGCGCGTGCCTGTGCTGCTCAAGCGCGGCGGCATGTACCCCACCATTGAGAACTGGCTGCTCTCGGCCGAATACATCCTGGCCGAGGGCAACAGCCAGGTGGTGCTGTGCGAGCGCGGCCTGCCGCCCTACGGCGACAACGCGCTGCGGCGCAACGTGCTCGACCTCACCGCCGTGCCCATCGTCAAGAGCCTCAGCCACCTGCCGATCATCGTTGACCCCAGCCACGGCACGGGCAAGGCCGAATTGGTAGCGCCGCTGGCCAGGGCCGCCGTGGCCGTCGGCGCCGATGGGCTGATGGTCGAGATCCATCCCAACCCCGAGATGGCGCTCTCCGACGGCCCGCAGAGCCTCGACCTCCCGGCGTTCGAGGACATGATGCGCGGCCTCGCGCCGATCGCCGCCGTCAGCGGCCGCCGCCTGTCGGCTGGCGCCGCGGCGCCGGCCTGAACAGGCGCTCTGTAAGAAGGGGGCTATGCCGAAAGCTGTACGAGTGCTTGCCGGCCTCAAACGAGACGGATGGACCGAGCAACGCCGTCGCGGGTCTCACCGCACCCTTCTTAAGGATGGGATCGCGCGAACGTGGGCTCACCACGATGGCAAGGATCTTGGTAGGGTTCAGATGGCGCAGATCGCGGCCGATTTTGGATATACCATCGATGAGTTGCGCGCGTTATAACGACAGTTGGGGGGAGCTAACATATGAGAGTGCGTATCGAGTATCGCTACGACGACGAGAGCAAGAACTGGAACTTTCGCGTGCCCGCTCTGGGTATCAATGGGAGCGCGGATACACAAGGTGAGGCCGCGCAAGAAGCCCTCGCCGCGATCGACTTCACGCTCGACGCCGAAGGAGAGCGGTTGGCGCGTCCGGGCGGCGATGTCTCCTACATCCTCCTCACGGCTCAGTCTGAGCGCGACGAGGTGTCCGCCGCCTCTCGCTAGTCACACTTTCCCGACCGGGCGTTGGCCCCGGCAGGGAGTAGGGGTCAGGCGAAGCCGCCGCGCGAGTGGATGACCTACCCGCTGATCCAGGCGGCCTCGTCGGAGGCCAGGAAGGCCACCAGGCGCGCGGCGTCCTTGGGCAGGCCGAGGCGGCCGCGCGAGGAGAGCGCCAGCAACTCCTGCCTGATCTCGGCGGTCATCCAGCCGCTGTCGGTGGGGCCGGGGTCGACCGCGTTGACGGTGATGCCGCGCCCGGCTAACTCGGCCGCCAACGTCACGGTCAGGGCCTCGACGGCGCCCTTGGTGGCGATGTAGGCCAGTTCGCCCACCATCGGCCCCAGAGACTGCCCGGAGGTCAGGTTGACGATGCGGCCGCGCGCGCTGCCGTCGTCCGCGTAGCCGCGCGCAAACAGCACGCTGAGCAGGGTCGCGCCGCGGATGTTGACCCTGTAGTGCGCGTCGAGCGTCGCGGCGTCGAGGGTGTCGTAGCCGGCGCGCCGCGAGTAGGCGGCGTTGTTGACCAGGATGGTGGGCGGACCTAACCGCTCGGCGCAGGCGTCCAGCACCCTCCGCGGCGCGTCCTCTTCGCCGAGGTCGGCCTCCAGTTCGCCGCAACGCACGCCCAGCGCGCGCAACTCCTCCACCAGCGCGGTCGGGCCATCCACGTCGATGCCGGCGGGCTGGGTCGCGTCGAAGGGCCGCCAGTGCGTGAAGAAGACGTCGGCCCCGCGCTCGGCCAGGGCGCGGCAGATGGCCGCCCCGATGGCTCCCCGGCGGCTGGCCCCCGTCACCAGCGCCACCCGCCCGCTCAACTGCCCATCTGATGCACTATCTCTCGGCAAAGCAGGTTCTCCCCGACAGGCCGCCAGGCACTAAGAATGCAATCCAGCCGTCGTTAACGCTGGGTTACCGTATTTCGATGTGATCATAGCGGCTATATCGGGATACTCTCCGTATTCTACGGTGGGTATTGCCCGCAACTGCTCACTGGAGTAGTTCTTGGCGTAGTCATTATCGATCCAGACAGCAAATGCGTTCTCGTCCCAATTCGTGTCCTGGGTAAGACCCGTTGAGAAGTCTCTATCGAACAATGCGCCAACGAAGTTCTTGGCAATTAAATGCCCCCGCTCCAGGGCCTGTTGCTCGGATGGCGCCTCGATAAACACAGCCATGCTGTCCTCGTCGTCCCATCCATGCGTGGCATTATTCCTCTTTTGCGGAGGAGTTTCGTAGCCGAAAACGAATAAGTATTTGTTCATGTCAGGTTCACTCCCTAATAACTTTCATGACAGGGGCGTACGAGGTCGAATTGTCGTCCCTTCAATCGGTAGCGGAGGAGCCTGACTCTTCGTTCTTTGAGCCAAGGCCTTACCTCATGTACCTGAGCCCTGGAACCGGGTGCGCATCAAGTCTGGGAGCGCCTCATTCAGTGCGTGAACCGATGTCGGAATCTCTTTCAAACCTAGTTCCTGGGCGACAGCGACCCTTGTGTTGTCGATGGTTGCCAACCCGCCCTCCGTTTCCACGACGTCTATGGGCGGCCCATCCCAGCCGTGGACTCTCATGCTCTCCCGTAAGGTTATCGCCCTCCCGTTCCCACCAGCGGTACGCTGACTAAAACGAAGCGTATCCGGGTCGACCAGACGCTTGCTCATGAGTATCTACTCAGTTTGCTACTATACTATACTACACTACACCTTACTATCGTACGCGATACGTCCGTCACGAGGTTGCGTGTCGCGGAGTACGGCAACCGCAATGTCAGCCACATTCGCCACAAGGGTACGACGACGAGGCAGTATCCGCCACGAGAGTGCGATGACGACGCGGCAGTCAGCGATGACGACGCGCAATGAAACGACCATTGCCCCTACAATAGCAAGGACGGCATGAGAGGAGGAGCGATGCAAGCGGAGACGGCACAGATGGGGACACAGCGGCAGGCAGACCCGGCAGATACGGCGTACACGGTGTTCGACGGGCATAACGATGTCCTGCTGCGCTTATACCAGGGCAAGGGCACGTTTCTGGAGCGCAGCTCGGAGGGGCAACTGGACCTGGTGCGGGCGCGCGAAGGGAGGCTCGGCGGCGGGATGTGCGCCGTGTTCGTGCCCTCGCCGCAGCCGGCACAATCGCCGCAGCCGGCGCAACTCCTGCAAGCCGCCACCGATGAGGAGCCGGCGACCGATGGCGATGGGCTCGCGACGGACGACGCGGGGGCGGGGCGGGATGCCGCTGCCACCAGCGTCAGGGACTTTCCATGGCCGCCGGTCACGCCCGACCTGGCTTTTTCCCAACAGACGGTCATGGCCTTGATGGCCTCGCTGTTCCGGCTGGAGCGGGAGTCGAAGGGGCAGTTGCGGGTCGTGCGCACTGCCGGCGAGATCGAGGCGGCCCTGGATGAGGGTGTCTTCGCCGCGGTGTTGCACATGGAGGGCGTCGAGGCGATCGGTCCGGATCTGGACGCGCTGGAGGTGTTCTACCGGGCTGGCTTGCGCTCGCTCGGCCCGGTCTGGAGCCGGCCCAACACCTTCGGCCACGGCGTCCCCTTCAGCTTCCCCGGCTCGCCCGACAGCGGGCCCGGCCTCACCGACGCCGGCCGCGAACTGGTGCGCGCCTGCAACCGGCTTGGGGTCCTGATCGACCTCTCGCACCTCAACGAGAAGGGCTTTTGGGAGGTCGCCACGCTCTCCGACGACCCGCTGGTGGCCACGCACTCCAACGCGCATGCCCTGGCGCCCAGCCCGCGCAACCTGACCGACCGGCAGCTGGCGGCCATCCGCGACTCCGACGGGCTGGTCGGCGTCAACTTCTACGTCGGCTTCCTGCGCGAGGACGGGGCCGACAACCCGGACACCCCGCTCGACACCATCGTACGCCACGTCGACTACCTGGTGGAGCGCCTGGGCATCGACCGCGTCGGCTTCGGCTCGGACTTCGACGGCGCGGGCATGCCGCGCGACCTCGGCGACGCGGCCGGCCTGCCCCGTCTCGTGGCCGCCCTAGGCCGGCGCGGCTACGACGACGTGGCGCTGCGCAAGCTCACGCACCAGAACTGGCTGCGCGTGCTGCGCGGGACGTGGGATAGGTAGACAGAAGAGTAAGCGGGAGGACGGACTGGGAGTCACTGGCGGAACTGATACGTCCCGACCGATCTCCACGGTCCGCCGAGGTAGCGCCACAGGTGCAGGCCCTCGCCCACGACCTCGAACGGGACAAACTCGGCCCGCAGGCGCTCGTACAGGGCGCGCGCCTGCTCGGGGGCCACCTTGTTCTGCACCGTCACGTGCGGCCGGAAGGGTTGGCGGTCCTGCGCGGTGAGCCACGGCCACCACGCTCTAGCCAGCGCCGCGTGTACCGCCGCGAGTTCCGGCGCGTCGAGCGCGTAGGCCACGCCCCGTCCGAGCAACAGGGGAGCCGTCGCCGTGAGCCTCGGCGGCCCGTGCCGCCCGCAGACCTCCTCGATGTCCGCCACGACCGCGCCCTCTTGATCGCCAGGCAGGTGGTGAAACAAGGTGAGATGGGCGGGGATAACGTTGCGCTCGCGCGGGAAGTGCGCCCGGCGCAGGCGCTCGAACCGCTCCCGCGCGCCCTCGTCCAGGGCGAGTGTCAGGATCAACGGGGCCGTCGCCCCAACGTCAGATTGCATTATCGGGTCATCCTGTCTTGCCGCAGCGGTCAAGGATCACAAGCATCCAAGCAGCTATTAGCAACCGGGCTTATCGGTTCCTATTGGTCGTGCATGACGCCTACCTGCATGTACTTTACCAAGCCTGGTAAGTGTCGCCTATCCTTGAGTGCTGAGGAGCGTCATAGCCAGCGGAGCGCAGTGGAGTAGTAGATACCGAGTATTGACATTGATGCCGGGAGTATGTACTAGTCGCTACTCAGGAGGCAAGCTATGACTAACGCCAGGAAAGACCGCCACGACACCCACGCTCACGACGATCCCGATCTGGACTATGTCGAGGGCCAGACGGGGGACGAGATGGTTGCTGAGGTTGTGGCCGCACGTAAGGCCGGGACACTGCGGCGTGGCGGTGTAAAGGCTACGCTGACCGATCCAACGACACTCGCCGCGCGCATTGCCGCAGCCTTTGATCGGGAGAGTGCCCAAGAAGCCCAGGCCGAGAGCGGCGAAGCGAGGAGGAAATGAGGCTCGACAAGCGAGACCACAGGTCATTGGTGCTCTGGGCCACTGACTGCGCCGAGCATGTCCTTCCCTACTTCGAGGAGAAGTACTCGCAAGACAACCGACCTCGGACAGCTGTCGAAGCAGGGCGTGCCTGGGTGCGCGGTGAGATAGCAATGAACGAGGCGCGGACCGCCGCATTTGCCGCACACGCTGCCGCCCGCGACGCCGAAGGGGCCGTGGCACGGGCTGCCGCTCGTGCCGCCGGTCACGCCGCCGCGACCGCCCACGTTGCCGGTCACGCCGGTCACGCCGCCACCTACGCTGTCACCGCCGCCACCGCCGCCGTACCCATCGCCTCCGCTGTTGCTGCTAGCGCCAAGGAGCGTGATTGGCAATACCAACACCTTCCGAAGCACCTTTGGCCAGTAGCATTTCCCGCTCAAGGCAGTAACTGAGGGCATCTGGTCACCCGCACGTGTCCGCGTCAGCCCCGTGGCGTCACTCAAGAAGATCTGGTCAAGGCGTGGGAGGTGTCGCAAGAAAATGTCGCTCGCGCAGATTAGTCCTCCGCGCTGGCCTCCAGGCGCGGGAAGAGCGGCTCTGGCGGCTCCGTGCGCGTGCCGGGGACGAGCCCGCCCCAGCGCACGCGCTCGTGGTACGGGCGCGTCGCGTCCTCGCGATGGTTGACGCCAAGTTGGGCCTGGATGCGGGTGGAGGCGGCGGGCAGGAACGGCTCCAGATGCATGGCGACGAGGCGGACGGACTCCAGCAGGGCGTAGAGGACGGCGTCGAGCTGGCCGCGCGCCGCGTCCGCCGCGTCGTCGCCCGCCCGCTCGGCCTTGTACAGCGTCCACGGCGCGGCCTCGTCGACCAGGCGGTTGCAGCGCACCACAAGCTCCCACACGGTGTCGAGCGCGGCGCGCGGGTCGTAGGCGCCCAGCGCCGCGGCGACCCGCGCGGGCAGCCCCTCGCATAGCGCGGCCAGCTCCGGTATGGGCGTCGCGTGCGGCGGAGGAGCGGGCACAACGCCGCTACGGTAGCGGTGCAGCATGCTGTTGGCGCGGTTGAGCAGGTTGCCGAGGCCGTTGCCGAGGTCGGTGTTGTAGCGGGCGACCAGGCGGGCCGTGCTGACGTCGCCGTCCGCCGTGGGGTGGATCTCGCGCAGCAGGTACCAGCGCAGGGCGTCGCCGCCGTAGCGGTCGATCAGCTCCCGCGGATCGACGGCGTTACCCAGCGACTTGCCGATCTTCTGGCCCTCGACCGTCAGGTAGCCGTGGACGAAGACGGTCGTGGGCAGGGGCAGACCTGCCGCCAGCAGCATGGCCGGCCAGTAAACGGTGTGGAAGCGCAGGATACCTTTGCCGATGGTGTGCAGCCGCTCGCCGGCCTCGGTCCAGAATTGCCGATAGAGCCCGTCGTCGTCGCCGCCGTAGCCCAGCGCGGTGATGTAGTTGCACAGCGCGTCGAACCAGACGTAGACGACCTGCGCGGAGTCGCCCGGCACGGGGATGGCCCAGCCGCGCGCCCGCTCGGCGGCGCGCGAAATGCTGAAGTCCTCTAACCCGCGGTCGATAAAGGCCAGCGTCTCGTTGCGCCTGCTCTCTGGCACGATGCGCAGCCGCCCGCTCTCGATGGCGTCGCGCAGCGCGGGGCCGTAGCGCGAGAGGCGGAAGAAGTAGTTGTCCTCCTCGACCGCATCGGGAGGCGCCAGGTGCTCGGGGCAGAGCCCGGTCTCGGTCAGTTCGTCGGCCGTGTAGAAGGCCTCGCATCCCACGCAGTAGAGGCCGCGATAGCTCCGACGATAGATCGCGCCGGCCGCGTCGCACGCCCGCCAGAGCGCGGACACGCCGGCGCGGTGGGACGGGTTGTCGCCGGTGCGGATGAAGCCGTCGTAGCCGACGTCCAGGAGGTCGGCGAGGCCTCGGAACAGGGCCACGTTGCGCTCCACGAAGGTCGCCACCGGCGTCCCGGCACGCTCGGCGGCCAGCACATTCTTGAGGCTATTGTCGTCGGACCCGGTCTGTAGGCGCGTGGGCTGGCCTATCTGCTGACGATAGCGTGCGAAGGTATCGGCCTGCACGTATTCCAGGGCGTGCCCCACGTGCGGTTGGCCGTTGACGTAGGGGATCGAGGAGGTCATGTAGGCGGACGCGAGGGGATGGGCTGTCTGGGTCATCGGCTCCTCCTTGACGGGTGACGCGTAGGGGCGTATTGCATACGCCCGAGTGGCTGGTGATTGGATCGTTGCGTGCGGGTGCGAGGTTTTTCGGGCAAAAAGAAAGGCGCCTCGATTGTTCGAAGCGCCTCATGTGTGCCGGTTGCCGTCTGTCGCGTCGCCGTTGTTCGGTCAGGCTTGTTGCCCCCCATCCGGGGTGGATCGTTCCAGCCCCGACCGCGACGCGCGCATCCTCGCACGCACATGAGGCCCACGCATGAACGTGGGCATACGCATGGACATGGGCGTCGTTGCGGTTGCGGTAGCAGCCGTGGTACGGACGGCACGGGACATGGTCATGGATTTATCGTATCATATCGGCTCTGCGCCGCTAGAGTGCGGCTACTCCAATGCTTGTGGATGGTGCGACGCCGAACTGGGAGCGCGGGCGGCTCGCCCACCTTGTTCCGCGCGCGACACAGTTGGAGACGATCAGGCATGGTCTGGGGCGCCACATCGCGTGGTTGCGAAGGAAGCGGGCGGGCCGCCCGCGCTCCCAGTAGGACGAGGTATCGTCGACGTGGCTACCTCCAAGCAGCGGGAGCAGGGCATATGGGATTCCGGGGTCGGATAGACTGAATGGGGACGTGACGGCACGCGATCCGCGCCGTCGGGATAGCAACAGACAGAGGAAATCGAGGAGACGGCGATGATCCGACGCGGGGGTATCAAAAGAGGGGGGCTTGGCGCGGCGCTCTTGACGCTCGCGGCCCTGAGCATGGGCATGGCCGGCCTGCCGGCGCGGCACATGGTGGGACAGGGGCAAGCCGCTGGCGGCCCGCCGACCCTGGCCGATTGCCTGCGGCAAATCCATAATCCCTGCCTGACGCCGGCTCAGGTCTACGCCGCGTACGGCATCGACACTGTGCTGCGCCGCGGCATCACCGGCCAGGGGCGTACCATCGCCATCATCGACTCCTTCGGCTCGCCCACCATCCGCGCCGACCTGCATGCCTTCGACCAGGCCTTCGGCCTGCCGGACCCGCAGCTGACGGTCCTAGCTCCGCTGGGCGAGAAGCATCCCAAAGGGACGGGCTGGCTCGGCGAGACTACGCTCGACGTGGAGTGGGCGCACGCCATTGCGCCCAGCGCGCGCATCGTGCTGCTGACCAGCCCCGTCGACGAGACCGAGGGCGTGCAGGGCTTGCCGGAGTTCCTGACCCTGGAGCGCTACGCCGTCGCCCATCACCTGGCCGACGTGATCTCGCAGAGTTGGGCCGCGACCGAGGAGACGCTCTTCGACGCGGGCGGCCGCCGCATCGTCGCCCAGCTGGGCGCGTTCTATGCCGACGCGGCGGCGCGCGGGACGACCGTGGTCGGGGCCAGCGGCGACGAGGGCTCCGGGGGAATCGACAGCAGCCTCTCCCATCTGTTCCCCTACCGCACCGTGCAGTACCCCGCCTCCGATCCCAACGTGCTGGCAGTCGGCGGTACCCGCCTTGATGTCGCCGCGGATGGCAAGATCCGGGGCGAGACGACCTGGTCCTACGGCGGCGGCGGCCTCAGCAAGCTGTTCGCCGAGCCAGCGTACCAGCGCCTCCTGCCCGCCGCGGCGCAGCGCGTGCTGGCGGGGCGTCGCGGCCTGCCCGACGTGTCCTACAACGCCGCGAACGAGAGCCCGGTGCTGATCTACCTCGACGGCAGGTGGACCTATGCGGCGGGAACAAGCGCCGGGACACCGCAGTGGGCGGCCATCGTGGCCCTGGCCGACAGCGCCGCGGGCCACGACCTTGGCAACATCAACCCGACCCTCTACCGCCTGGCCGCCTCGCCGCGCTATCACGCCGTCTTGAACGACATCACCACGGGCGCCATCGTCGGGCCGCTCGACAACGGCGCCCGGCTCGGCGGCGCGACGTACAGGGCCCTCCCCGGCTGGGACGCCGCCACCGGTCTCGGCGCTCCCCACGCCGCCGCGCTGATCCATGACCTCAGCGGGAAGTGATGAGTGGGCAGTGGGAAGTGATGAGTGGGCAGTGGGCAGTGGGCAGTGGGCAGTGGGCAGTGGGCAGTGGGCAGTGGGCAGTGGGCAGTGGGCAGTGGGCAGTGGGCAGTGGCTAGAGAAACCAGCCACTGGCCACTCATCACTATCCACTCCTGGTTGACGGGCTTCGGGGGCAGGAGTATCATGAACCAAACATGAACGCGGCGCTGCGGCTCGTGTCTCACCGTTCCTAGGAGGATACCCTGCATGATGGACCTGGCAGATACAGATACCTCGTCAACGTCGGCGCATTCGTACCCGTGGGACGCGCGGAGCGTCCAGTCGCCCCACTACAACGAAGATGATTTGGCCGACCGCTGCATGTACATCAAGGAGTACGATCTACTGGACATCGACCGCGGCCACTTCTGGCACAAGCTGTCGTGGCACGGCGTGCATGTCGAGTTCCCCAACCGCCTCCACCACTATGAGCCCGATAGTCACGAGAACCTGATCCGCGACTACTTCGTCGGCCTGCCCGCTAGCGTGCTGGAGGAGGCGTTTGCCCGCCTGCAGGATGCCTCCCGCTACACCCTGTGCCATGGGGATCACTGCTTCGACCTGGAGTGGGACGACGAGGTGCAGCGCCACCTCCACTGCTACTACGACCGCAGCCCCGACGGCCGCGAGCGGGATCGCCGCGATCGCGAGCAGCACATGCGGCAGCACGTGGAGCAGTACGAGACGAATCGCAGCTTCCCCAGCAAGCGCCTCAATGCCGAACTGGAGCATCTCAAGAGGCAGCGCGACAAGGCGCAGCAGGCCGTCGAGGCCTGGGATCGCATGATCCTGCAGTGCCAGGATCGCATCGCCCAAGATGAAATCCTGCATCGCGCCCACGGCAACGCCGCCCATGCCTGAGGCGTAAGCACGCAAGGGAGGAACGCGTCGGTCACGATGCACAACGATGCACACAGTCTATCGCGCCCTCGCCGCATGCGCCGCGGTACCACGGATAGACCTGCATAACGACCGACGTTGTCCGCCCCATCGCTCAGAGCACATGCGCGTGATGTCAAGCGTGAATCGGCGGCGCGTCCCATCCGTTGCTGGGCGGGACTCGCCGCCGGCTCATACAGGGCCGGTAAACGCCCCCACGACCGGCCGCCACGCCGCCCACGCCGCTCTCCGATCCGGTGTACCCCATGATTCTGAGACAGGGCCTGCGACCGCGGTCGCAGACTCGATCGCACCCCCCATCACAATCTCGGGGTACACTTCTGCGGTGTCTCCGATCGGATGTCCTACCACCATCAAGACCAAGTGTGTTATGCTTGTCTCGTGCGCGTCGCATGCCCACACCTTCTCAGGGCATCCGCGTGCGATACCGATTTGAGGTACCCTCCCTTGGTGCTGTAGCGTTTCTTCCACGACCCTCTTCGGACGGCCTACCCGATGTATCACGCCTCGTGCTGATACGCCGCGTCTTGATGTAGGCATGAAACGATACATTGCCATAGAGTTAAGGGAGTACCGCTCAGTGAGTACAGAGACCGCACTGCTGATTATCGACGCCCAGGTAGGCTTGTTGGACGAGGCCTACCGTCGCGACGATGTGGTGGCCCGCATCGCCGGCCTCATCGCTAAAGCCCGTGCCTCGGGCATCCCGGTCATCTACGTCCAGCATGAGACCGATGAGGCCGGCGATCCCCTCGCGCTCGGATCGCCTGGCTGGCGCATCCATCCGGCCCTTGCCCCCGAAAGAACGGACCTCGTCATGCACAAACGCTCGTCGGACTCCTTCTACCAGACACCCTTGCAGCGGGAGCTGGACGCGCGGCATGTCAGACATCTGATCGTTACCGGGATGAAGACGGAGATGTGCGTCGACACCACAAGCCGTCGCGCCGTGAGCCTTGGCTACGACGTGACGCTCGTCGCCGACGCGCATACGACGACCGACACCAGGACGCTGCCGGCCGCCCGCATGGTCGCGTATCACAACGAGATCCTGGACGATTTCGGCAACGACGATCATGTCGTGATGGCCAGGGAAGCGCAAGCAATCTCGCTGTAGCCCGATGGGCTCCAGTGGTGGGCGGGCACAGCCCTGCTCGTGTCCTCCCGCCACTGGAAGGCCTCCTCGGACAGAGTGTGGTACGGACTGGTAGGCTGTAGTAGCGGTGAGGAGAAGGCGCGCACGATAGAGCAATGCGTGGCCTTTGCTGTTAACTGGCAACTGGCAACTGGCAACCGACTACGACGACCAGAGGGAGCTGATGGCGGACAGAATGTTGAACGCGGCGGACGCCGCGCGGCTGCGGGGCAATGGGACACCGGACATCGCCGGATATAAGAGGCTCCTGGACGGGCTGGACGACGGGCAGATGCTGCGCATGATGCTCAACGGCGACGACTCGGCCACCGTCGAGGAGGCCAACTTCGCGCGCGCGGCACAGGAACTGGGCATCGAGGTAGCCTTCTCGCAACTGCGCGAGGACGACAACATCCCCTACCTCGTCGTCACACGCAACCCGAACTTTCTACGCCCGCACCTCCCCGGCCAGTGACCTTCCAGGGAGAGCGCCGCTACCCGCCGAGCGCCGCCCGTCGCTCCCGCACCACGGCGACGATGGCCTTCTCCACCGCACCGACGGGGACGGTGGCATCGACCACGGCGATGTGCTGCCCCGCCGCCCGTAGCAGTGGGACCAGGCGGTGGAAGTTGGCGCGCACGCGCTCCAGCGTCTCGTATCGCTCGTAACGCTCGACCGCTCCGCGGGCGCGCATCCGCTCCACGCTCACCTCGGGTGGGACGTCGAGCAGCACCGTCAGGTCGGGCGCGCGGGCGCGGGCGTTGATGCCGCGTAGCCAGTCGAGCTCAATGCTCAGCCCCTGGATGGCGTATGACGAGAGGGCATAGCGATCCGAGACGATCGAGACGCCCTGCTCCAGGCGCGGCAGCACGTCGACGGCGAGGTGGTCGATGCGGTCGGCGGCGAACAGGAGCGCCATGGCCGTTTCGTCCAGCGGGTGGAACGCCGCCTCCATCGCGCCTCCCGCGTCCGGGATGTGGCCGATGCGGTGGGTCAGGGCCAGGCGCAGCAGTAGTCCAACCGGACCGCCGCTGGGCTCCTTGGTGGCGTGGACGGGCAGCCCCTCCGCGCGGAACCAGTCCGCCAGACGCGCGGTCTGGGTGCTGATACCGGAGCCGTCGGCGCCTTCGAGGGCGATGAAGAGAGCGGGCGTCATGCCCCATATAGTAGCATGGCGGGGGCAGCTAGCGCAGTAGGGCGAGACGCTGTACCCTTAAAAGACCTGTATAGTAAGGCCCGTCACGATGCGCGGGGCGCAAGACGGTTTGGCGTGCGCGGTCGCGCACGCGGCGAAAGGGAACGAAGGGCATGGGTGTGACAAGACGGAGCGGCGCCATCATCGCCGTGGTAGTGCTGTTTGCCGTGGCCGTGGCCGGGATGCCGCAGCTCGGGACACGTGGCGTAGAGGCCGCCCAGAGCCTGAGGACCGGACCCATAACGACATCTCTACAGGCGAACCTGCATGGCGTGGGGAGCGCCCTGCGGCAGGCTGTCTCCGTGCCGGGAGCGCCCCGTCGTGGGTCCCTTCCCGCGGCCGCTCCTGACCGCGCCGCTCGCGCCGCGCCGCTCGCCAACCCGCGGGACGTGCCGCCGACGCCCGCCCTCTTCGGCAATCCTCCGACCGCCACGCCCGGATCGGTGACGGCCACGCTCCCGGCGGCGACGCCCGTGAGCACTGTCACGTCCGCCCCCATGGCGACGGAGGTCCCGACAGCTAGCGCGACCGCGACCGTGCAGTCGACGGACACAAACACGGCGACGCCACGGCCGACCCATACGCCGACGCCACGGCCGACCCATACGCCAACGCCGCGCCCGACGCACACGGCGACGCCACGGCCGACCCATACGCCGACGCCGCGCCCGACGCACACGCCGACGCCGACGAACACGGCGACGCCCAGCCCGACCAATACCCCGCGCCCGACGAACACGGCGACGCCCAGCCCGACGAACACGCCGCTGCCAACGGCGACGCCCACGCCGCGCGTGCTGCGCGTCGACCTTGTCTCGGTCGGCCTGTATGTCCTCAAGAACGGCCACGAGCAGCGCGTCAAGACGGTGAAGTTGGGACAGTCGATCCGTCTCAAGATCACTATCCTGGTGAAGAATGCGCCGGCGGCCGGCGTCGCGGTCCGAGCGTCGTGGCAACTCGCGGGCAGCCTGCATGGCAAGCCGTTCCTACAGTACCAGCAGACCTTCACGGTGCGGAACGGACGCAAGGGCCTCTTCTACGATATCGTAGTGCCCAGTCGCGGCTTCTCGGCCGGCGGCTACTACTTCACCGGCGCACTCGTCTACGGCGGGCGGCTGCGGCAACTAGTCGCGACGACGCTGTTTAACGTCCATGGCCAGATCGCGGCCCCGGCGCAGCGCGTCCACTATGCCCACCTCCACATCACCGTGCCGCAAGGGTGGACTGTCGATCTCCAGAGCGATAGCCAGGGCCGCGCGGCCACGGGCCCGAACTCGCTGATCATGTTCTCACCGTCGCGGCGCGCGGCCGTCACCGCGGTCAGTGTCCGACTTACCCGCATCCCGACCACCGCCGAGCTACGGACCTTCCCCGCGGCCGTGCTCCAGCAAGAGTTCGGAAACATTAGCAACGTCAAGACGCTGACGGTGAAGAGCCGTATCGACGGACACGCCGTCTTCGCGGTGCAAGGCGATGTCACGATCGGTGGCCGCGCCTCGCAGGCGGTCGCCCTCGTCACCGCCAAGGAGCGGCAGTTCTACGCCTTCAGCGTGGTCAACATCTACAAGGATGCGCCGCTCGGCGAACTCAATAGCGGCTTCGCGGCCATCTTCGGCTCGAGGCTGGATTAGCGGGCCGTGGGGGCGTATCGCATACGCCCGTCAGCGGGCCGTAGGGGCGTATCGCATACGCCCGTCGGTGGGCCGTAGGCAGTTGCCACGGTGTGACTATTGATCTGGCTGGCCGCTGGAGGCGGGGCAAGCTCTCGGTTTACAGCCTTTTTACAAACGGATCATAAAGCGGTAACATCTCTGCCGTAGGATGAAGATGTAACGCGGGGTGAACGCCCAGGTTGTCGGTGAGAGGGACGCCACCGATGGCCAGGGCAGGCGCCCCGCGTTTCATGTTGCGCCGAGGAACACTCATCCCAGGCCATCCGGGACTTATCCAGAGGGCATACTGGGAGCGCGGGCGGCCCGCCCGCAGGGTTCGCCACCGACACCTTGGATGTCACCAAGCAGCGTAGCCCCAATGGAAGTGGGCAGGTTGCCCGCGCTCCCAGTGCATTCCAGCTTCGGCAGCGGTTTGCCGACCGTGCGGCCTTTGTCTTGCGGAGATGTTGAGATGTTGGATCAAGAGACAGGGAGCGGACGATGACGGGCGGGCAAGGACAGGACCAGGGCGAGATCGCCGAGAGAGGGCAGGGACACGAGCATACGCTGCGCGAGGCGCAGCGACGCGTCGACGCCTGGATTTCGCAATATCAGGCCGGCTACTGGCCCCCGCTGGCCAACCTGGCGCGCCTGATCGAGGAGACGGGCGAGTTGGCGCGTCTGCTCAACCACAACGCGGGCTACAAGCCCAAGAAGCCGGACGAGGCCGACCAGGACCTCGGCCTGGAGTTGGCCGACATCCTCTACACCGTCATCTGCCTGGCCAACTCCCAGGGCGTCGACCTCGAAGACGCCTTCCGGCGCGTCATACACAAGGTCGAAACCCGCGACAAGGACCGCTACGAGCGGGTATAGCCGTTACATAGTCGTGAGCGGTCGGCCATCAATCCTGGGGGCGCGGGCGTCCCGCCCGTCCCCGTGGTCACGCGAGGATGGGCAAACATCGCGGCGAGTGCTACGTGCTCCAGGTCATCACGCACCCCACGCGCGCCGACAAACAGTCATCGTGACGCGTCGAGCACGCTGATGCTGACGGGAATTGTGTGCGGGCGCGGCGCCGCCAGGAATGGCAAGAGGTGGCGTACACTTCCTGGTAGCCAGGACCAGGGATCGGGCGGCGTGACGCTGACGCCAAGGCTGCCAGCATTGAGCACGAAGACGCGGCCGGTGCGCTCGTCGACCCTGATCGCGATTGGGTTGATGCCGACCGTTGCTGTTGTCAGCGGCGCATACGTGTGCTCGTCCAGGATGCTGACCGTTCCAGGAGTCGTAAAGCGCCCCGTCGTGCCCACAGGGCTGGCGTTGGCCACGTAGACCCGTGCCGACCGCGTGTCGACGGCAACGGCTATCGGGCTGATCCCGACGGAGACGTGATGCACGAGGCTCACCATCCGCGTATCGAACACATCCAGAGCGCCGATACCATTGGGAACCAGCGTTGTTACCCCGATCGAGGAGTGGGAGAGTGTCACGGCATGAGCGGGGCTGATCGTCGTGATGACCAGGCGCCTGAGTCGTTGGTCCAGGAACATATGGTTGAAGGCGCTCCCCAAAGAAACATTGTGCAGCAAGCGGCCACTGACTGTATCGAGTACCAACAAGCGGCTGCCAGTGGGGAGACTTGTAGCAGGAGCGCCAGCGGGCCAGGTGGAGAGCAGTAGAAATGTGTGTCCCGAGCTACTGTCGATGAGCGGCGCATCCGATACGACGCCACCGAGCGACAACGTGTGTACTATGTGCCCGTCATGCTCGTCGACGATTGCAATGGTGCTGCGCCGCGATGGAGCAACTCCATAATAGGCGCCCGATGAGGCGACGACAAGATGCTCCCTGGAAGGATCGACGGCGACGGTGCTGTGAGCCTCGGACAGGCTCACTACCTTCCGCACCCGGCCTGGCGATTCGTCGAGTATGGTCAACGTACTCTTACCAGCGGTGCAGCCACCAGACGAGCATGACGAAAATCCCACCGACGTGGTGGAGAGACGCCCCGTGCGTTCGTCGACCGCTACGCCGTTGACGTAGCTGGTCAGCGTGATCGTACGCCGGATTGCGCCGGTCTGGCCGTCAAGCACCATGACCTGCCCTGTGAGAGTCGCGCCAAAATCGCCGCTGCCTACGACGACCGCGCCCGTTTGCCGGTCCGCGGCGAAGGTGGTAGAACTGCCCGGCAGGGGGATTGTACGGAGCACCGCGCCGGTGACACCGTCGAGCATGACCAGGCGTCCTCCGCCGCCCATGATGTCGTTATGCACGGCGACGAACACGCGATCAGTTCGAGCGTCGAGGACCATCGGACCGGCGTATTGACCTAGAGGCAGTGTCTGGAGCACTGGATTGGGGTCGCGACGCATGACGGCGGCGACGCTCGCCGCCGCGACGAGCGCGGACAGTCCGATAAGCGAGCCAATCTTCGCCTTCCTGGATGCCATGTGACACAGGCCTTCCCGCGATGCGAGCAGGGGCTGGCCTGGCCCCCGCTCACGTCGAGATTACTCCTTCCCAGCTGTCGGCTGCTGTCGATGACCGAGCGCCGGTTCCCGGATGGTCGCTGCGGACGGTGGGTTGCCGGCCGTGCGCGGCGGCAGCGGCGGCGGGACCAGGCGCGGACGGGGCGGCGGCTGCGGCGCATGGGCGGGCCGCGTCTCGAGGATCTGCCTGGCCTCGGCGATGGCGCGATCCAGCTGTGGGTCGCGGCCGGCCGCGTGGTCCTGCGGCGCGATCTCGACCTCGATGTCCGGGTCGGTCCCGTAGTTCTCCACGCCCCAGCCCACGTCGTCGAAGTAGAATGAATACTCCGGCTGCGTGGTCAGCGTGTTGTCCACCAGCAGCTGGTTGAACTCGATGCCGATCACGCCGCCCCAGGTGCGCTTCCCAATCAGGGGACCCAGCCCCATCAGCTTGAAGCTGTGGCTCACGATGTCGCCGTCCGAGCCGGCGTGCTCGTCGGTCAGCATCACCAGCGGCCCGCGCGGCGCCTCGTAGGGGTACGGGACGGGCGCGCCCCAGCGCGGCAGGTCGTAGCCCAGGCGCCGGCGCGCCAGCTTCTCCAGCAGCAGCGCTGAGACGAAGCCGCCGCCGTTCCAGCGCACGTCGACGATCAGGCCCTCGCAGTCATACTCCGACAGGTAGGAGCGGTGGAACTCGGCGAAGCCGAGCGGACCCATGTCGGGGATGTGGATGTAGCCGACGCGGCCGCCGGTCTCGGCGCGCACGCGCCGCCGGTTGGCCTCCACCCAGTCGCGGTAGCGCGCGTCGCGCTCGCTCCGCAAGGCCTTGACGGTGACCACGCGCCTGTTGCCGCCGTCGCCGTCCTGGACGGTCAGCGCCACGTCCTGCCCCGCTTTGTTGACCAGTAACTGCGCGGGGGAGCGGTCGGGCCGCACCGCCTGGCCATCGACGGCCAGCACGCGGTCGCCCGGGTGGACGTTGACGCCGGGCGCGTTGAGCGGCGAGGTCTCCGCGGCGTTGGCCGGATCGCCCTCCACGATCGACGCGACGCGGTAGGTCCGCGTGGTGTCGTCGTAGGCCCAGTCGACGCCCAGGTAGCCCTGGTCGTAGGCGGGCCCCTTGCGATACTCTCCGCCTATCTCGTAGGCGTGCGAGGTGCCGAGTTCGCCCTGCAACTCCCACAGCAGGTCGGAGAGCTCGCCGCGAGTGGCCAGGCGCTCCGTCAGGGGCAGGTAGCGGTCGTAGACCTCCTGCCAGTCGATGCCCGACATGTCGGCGGCCCAGAACTGGTCGCGCTGCAGGCGCCAGGCCTCGCCGACCATCTGCCGCCACTCGGCGACCGGCCGCACCGAGACGCGCGCGCGCTCAAGGTCGAGCCAGCCACTGGCCCGTCCCGGCTTGTCCTTTTCGGCCTCGTCATCCGGCTCGGGCGGCTCGTGGCCGGCCGGGAGCACGCGCAGGCGATTGCCGGCACGATAGATCAGGGTGCGCGCGTCGGGCGAGAGGCGGACGTCGCCGACCCCCCGCATCAGCGGCTCGTGCTTTTGCGCGTCGAAGTCGTAGGACTCCAGCGTACCCGTGGCCGGCGGCGTGGGGTCGGCCCAGTCCTCGGCGAGGCTGCCCTCGATCGGCTCGGAGACGAAGAGGGCCTTGCCCTTGATGCCCAGCACCCGGCTGTAGCGCCCCTCGGGGACGGGGAAGGCCACCACGCGCCGCTCGATCCCTTCCAGATCGATCGTCAGCGGCGTCGCCGCTGCGCGCGGCGCCCGCTCCTCCTCGTCGGCCCGTTCTTTAGCCTCGGCCTCCTCGCTGCGCGGCGCCTTGGGCTCGGGCATGAAGGGCGAGCGCAGGTCGGCGCGCAGGGTCACGGCGTAGGGGCGCATGCCGCGCGGGAAGCTGAACTCGGCAAACTGCAGGTTGTCCTGCACGGGGTCGAAGACGCGGCGGCCCAGGAAGTAGAGGTACCTTCCCTCGGGGTCGAACGACGGCAGCGCGTCGCGCAGCACCGGCCGCGTGACCGTGTGCGTGGCGCCGCTCTCCGTCTCGCACAGGCGAATGGCCGTGGTCAGCCGCGTCTCCCGGAATCCATAGGCCAGCCAGCGCCCATCGGGCGACCAGGCGATGCCGTCGATGCGCCCGTAGGGGCTGCGGTCGAGCACGCGGCCGGTCCCCGCCTCGACGTCGACCAGCAGCAGCTCGTTGCGATGGTTGGTCAGCGCGACCCGTGAGCCGTTCGGCGCGGCCTCCAGTTCGATGGGTCGGCCGATGTCGACGCCGTCAAGCCGGCGGGGCGGGACCGATCCGTCGGCCGCGAAAACCTCCAGCGCCTCGTGGTTCCCGGCGTCGGAGACGGCCACCAGGCGCCGCGGCCCGGACCAGCCCTCCTGGGTTTGATCCTGGCTTTGCCCCTGCCCGGCGCCGGCATTAAGGTAGCGTATCAGCCGGTAGCGCACGCCGTCGGCCTCGCCGTACTGCGCCACGGGTCCGTCGAAGGCGCCCATGCCGAAAGCTTTGCCCCGCGCGGTCAGGGCGACGCGGGCACCGGTGTGGTCGAGCGCGTAGGCGTCGAGATACTCCGCGGCAGGGACGAACTTGCGGGCGCGCTGGGTGCGCGAGCCATTGAAGACGACCTCCAGGCGCTCACCGCGGTCGGCGGCGGGGTCGAGCAGATAGAGGTCGGCCCCGGCGTGGTAGACCAGGCGCGTCCCGTCTCCGGCGAGGTTGCGGGCGTAGAACTCCTGGTGGTCGGTGTGGCGGCGCAGGTCCTCGCCCGCCGGCGTGCAGGAGTAGACGTTGCCGACGCCCTCGTGGTCGGAGAGGAAGTAGACGCGTTCGCCGATCCAGCAGGGGCTGGCCATGTTGCCGTCGAGCCGGACCAGGCGCCGGAACACGCCCGATCCGGCGGCGTCGACCCACAGGTCGCCGGCCGTCCCGCCGCGGTATCGCTTCCAGCGCGCGGGGTCGCCAGTGTTGCGGCCCAGGACGACGCCGGAGCCGTCGTGGGCATAGGCAATGGCCGTGGCCGGCCCGTACGGCAGGGGCGCGGGCAGGTCTCCGGGCCACGGGTCGGGCCGGACCGTGTAGAGCACCGACTGGCGTCGGAAAGGTTGGGCATCGTCCGTGGCGTAGGCGATGGCGTCGTGGAGCGTCCAGGCCGCAGTCGTACAGCCGGCGCCCTGATAGGTCAGGCGGGTGGCCTCGCCGCCGCCGGCCGGCATCACGTAGACCTCGGTCGGCCCTTCCTCGCGGCCGGTGAAGGCCAGACGCGTCCCGTCGGGCGAATAGCGCGGGGACCCAGCTTCGGCGACGCCGGCGGTCAGGCGCTCGGCGCGGCCTCCCCCGGCGGGGACAATCCACAGGTCGTCCTCGCACACGAAGACCACGTTGTCGCCGTGGATGGTGGGGTTGCGGTAGTAACCCTGGTCGGGCATCGGCAGACACTCCCTTCGGTTTGCATTCGGCTCGCGCGTGGCTCACCGTCTTCATGTTAAACGTAGCACAAGGCTTTTCTAACGTCGTCCAGCCGAAGATTTTTTGTTGCCGCCTGGTCGGACTATCCACAGGCTGTGACCGGTTATCCCCATCTTTCATGATGAGCGCGGCAGTTATCCCCATTATCCCCAGTTGCGGCCCCATTTATCCACAGCCGTCGCCCTATGCGACGGCGTTACCCACAGCCTGGGCGTTGTTTATCCACGTTATCCACAGAAAGCAGCCCATTTATCCACAGCTTGAGCGCTCTCTATCCACCTCTGCCCGCACCGGCAACCGCGTATCCCTGGTTGTTGTTTCCAGGGGGCCGTGCCTGCTACACTGAGCGCGTAGTAAACGGATAAAGGGGGCTTCGACCAGTGGTAGGTTAGGCCGGGCGGTTGTGGGTTAGATCAGCGCGTGTTACCGCATCGGTTGCCACGTCGTGCTGCTGTCATTGCCTTTCCTCCCGGTTGGTCACTTTCCAAACACCATCCCACGGACCGCCTTTCACCACGAGCGCACGTCGCCCGTGGTTTTTTGTGTCCGACCTGGCACAGCGCATCCTTGACAGCAGCGCGAGATCCACTGCCCATAGTCAGGGCATCATGACGGACTCACGGAAAGGCTGCCGCGCACGATGCGTCTATCCCTTGCCAGTCTCTGGCGTCATCCCGACTTTCTCACGTTTTGGATCGGCGAGACAATCTCGCTGATCGGCTCTCAAGTCACGCTCATCGCCTTGCCCTTGACCGCACTCTACACGCTGCACGCCTCCGTGGTCCAGGTCGGCGTGCTCAATGGCGTCGCCACCGTGCCGTCCCTGCTCTTTGGGCTGTTCGTCGGAGCGTGGGTGGACCGTCGCCGACGCTTACCCGTGTTGATCGGCGCGAGCCTCGGCCGGGCGGTTTTGCTCGGCGCCATCCCCGTCGCGGCCCTCTTCCACCTGCTGCGCCTCTACGACCTCTATGCCGTGGCTTTCCTGACGGGCTTCCTCTCCATGGTCTCCGGCGCCGCCTACCAACCCTACCTGCCGACCCTGGTGCGGCCGGACCAACTCGTCGAGGGCAACAGCAAGATGGAGGTCAGCCGCGCGATCGCGCGGGTGAGCGGGCCGAGCCTGGGCGGGATGGCCGTTGGCCTCGTCGGCGCGCCGGCGGCCATTGCGCTCGACGCCCTCTCGTATCTTGCCTCCGCCCTCTCCCTGCACGCGATCCGCACCCCGGAGCGCACGCTAGCGTCCCCACCCCAGCCGCAAAGCGTATGGCGTGACATCGGAGAGGGGCTGCGCCTCGTCCTGGGCAATCCCCTGCTCCGCGCCATCGCGGGGCAGACCGGGACGGGCATCTTCATCAGCACGATCTCAACAACAGTCTACCTGCTCTATGTGACACGAGAGCTCGGGTTCACTCCGCTTGTCCTGGGCATCCTGCTCGCGATCGGCGGCGTTGGCGCCCTGGTCGGCTCGCTCGTCGCAGCGCCGATCACGCGGCGCTTCGGGGTAGGACTCACGATCGTCTGGACCCAACTCCTGACCGGCGTCTCCGCGCTCCTCGTCCCCCTGGCTGGCCGCGGGACGGGGACAGCCGCGCTCGTTGCCTTCCTCCTCCTGGCCGCCGCGCAGGCCCTTCAGGGCGCCCTGATCGTCATCTACGACGTCAACTGGATCAGCTTGTTGCAGACGGTCGTGCCGGGCCACATGCAGGGCCGGGTGAACGCGACCCTCGGCGTCCTGATCTGGAGTTTGCAACCCGTCGGGGCTGTGCTGGCCAGAGTCCTGGCAACGCTGATCGGCCTACGGCTGACCTTACTCGTGGCGGCCGTGGGGTGGAGCTTGGTTTTCCTATGGCCCTTCTGTTCTCCCCTGCGCACACTGCGCACTCTCCTCCCGTCGCCCGGGCCAGCGACGGCGCCCCCCGAGTAGGGCCAGGCGACACTACAACTATCTGATGGGCTGATGCGGTAGACTGTACAGGAGCAACAACGGTCTATCGTTGCGAAGGGGTACGACACGATGGTCACGTACACAAGACCCGAGATCGACTTCTCTACGTTTCCCGAGAGCGATGGAGAGCCCATGGCCGAGACGTATGCGAATGCACTCCAGATGGTGGACCTCCAGTATTCCTTGCGAGGCCTGTTTGTCAGGCAAGGGTGCGTCCGCGTCGCCGTGGGCGGCAACCAATTTGTCTACTACAACAGGCACAACGGACGCGAGAACGTCTCGCCCGACGTGTACGTCGTCTTCGATGTCGCGTCGATTCCTCCGCCCAAGTGGCAGACCTGGGTGGAGGGCAAGTTCCCCGACATCGTGTTCGAGATCACGTCGCCGAGCACACAGGACGTTGACCTCAGCGCCGCGCCGCGCGGTAAGCTCCGCCTATACGCCGAGCAAGGGGCGCGTGAGTACTACATCTACGATCCGCAACAAGAGATGGACCCTGTGTTCCGGGGGTACGAACTGCGCGAGGGGCGGATGGAGCCGCTGCCGCTCCTATCAAGCGGGGGAATCATGAGCCCTCTGCTGAGAGCGGAACTGCGGCCCATGGACATGGGAGCGATGGATTGGCGGCCGGCGGGAACGTGGCTGCGGGTCATTGATCCCACGAGCGGGCAACCCATCCCGATTGCCGATGAAGAGCAGCGCGACCTTCTGGCAACACACGAGGAACTAACCGGGACCCGCGAGGAACTGACCGGGACCCGCGAGGAACTGACCGAGGCTCGCGAGGAACTGACCGAGGCTCGCGAGGAACTGACCGAGGCTCGCGAGGAACTGACCGCGGAGGCGCAAGCGCGCCGTGCGGCCGAAGATCGGGCGGCGCGAGCCGAGGCAGCCCTACAGGCGCTGCTAGCCGAGCAGGCAAGTCGTCAGGCCGGGGACACGCCGGCGGAGGACGCCGATTGATGTCCGGGAGAGGTGCGAGGCATGGCTGACCTGTACCGGCTCATGGAGCGCCCTCCCGACATTGAGGAGTATCGCTCCATCTGTAGCGCCGTCGGCTGGGAGGAGGTCGTCAACTTCGTCGCCGCTAGCGCCTCCCTGGCCAACTCTCTGTATCACGTCGTGGCGCTGCACGACGAGGCCTTGATCGGCATGGCGCGCGTCGTTGGCGACGGCGCCATGTACTTCTACATCCAGGATGTGGCGGTCGTCCCCCCGCATCAAGGGCGCGGGGTCGGCGCGCTGCTGATGGGGCGCGTCATGGGCTATCTCGCGGGGCACGCGCCGGAGAAGGCGTTCGTGGGTCTCTTTGCCGTCGAGGGGACCCTCCCGTTCTACGCGCGCTATGGCTTCGCCGTCTATCCCGGCTTGACGGGCATGTTCCACGTCGCGCCTGTCTGAAGACTCTTGTCAGGCGGCGAAGGGCGGGCGGCGCGAGCCGAGGTAGCCCTACAGGCGCTGCTGGTCGAACAGCTGCTGGTCGAACAAGCGAGTCATCAGGACCGGGACATGCACATGACGGCTGGGGACGCCGAGTAGCTCGTCATACACGACGTCAGGACATCAAGAGTGGCAAGAGTCGTTGGCACGATCAGGCACAATTGCCTTGATTCGTGCTCGCCACGATCGTCGATGCGTGGAGAACGATGTTTATGAGGGTAGGGGTCGCGCGCGCGGCAGCGGTTGATTGGGTCATGCAGCACGCCCGCTGGCAGGACGGGTTTCGGGGCGCCTATGTCAGTGGCTCGACCGTCGGGCTGCCCGCCGACGCGGAGTTGCCGACCGGCTCCGATGTCGATGTGGTGGTCGTTACGTCACAAGCCGAGCCGCCGCTCAAACTGGGGAAGTTTATGCACCGCGGCGCGTTGCTGGAGGTCACGTATCTGCCCTGGAGTCGGATCGCCTCGGTCGATGACGTCCTGGCGTCGTATCACCTGGCAGGCAGCTTCCGCGCGGACACCATCATCGCCGACCCAACCGGGGATTTGCGCAGGCTACAGGTCCAGGTGTCCCGTCTCTTCGCTAAACAGGTGTGGGTGCGTCGCAGATGCGAGGACGCGCGCCAGAAGGCCGAACAGGGGCTACGCGGCATTGACATCGCGGCGCCCTGGCCTGATCAGGTGATGGCGTGGCTGTTCCCGACCGGTGTGACCACGCACATCCTCCTCGTGGCGGCGCTGCGCAACCCGACCGTGCGGCTACGCTACCTCGCGGCCCGCGAGGTGCTTGTCGCATACGCCCATGCCGGCCTCTACCAGGATCTGCTCTGCCTCCTCGGCTGCGCGGAACTGACGCTCCAGCGCGTCGACCATCATCTCCTTGCCCTCGCCCGCACGTTCGACGCGGCGGCCGCTACGGCGAAGACCCCTTTCTTCTTCAGTTCCGATATCACGCCCGACGCGCGCCCGATCGCGATAGACGCGAGCCGCGACCTTATCCAGGCTGACTGCCACCGTGAAGCGGTCTTCTGGATCGTCGCGACCTTCGCGCGCTGTCACAAGATCCCGGCCGTCGACGCCTCACCGGACGTGCAACACGCCCTTGCCCCGGCATTCGACGCCCTGCTCGCCGATCTCGACATCGCCTCAACCGACGACCTGCTCGCGCGGGCCGCGTCGGTCATCCGATTCCTGCCAACGGTATGGGCGGCCGCCGAAGCAATCCTGTCCACCAACCCTGAGATTTTGACAACCGTGGAAGACGGCCAGCAATAGCAATAACCACGGAGGGGGCAGCGCCGGCGGCGCT